>Ga0302309_10000494_pt1 | contig 45295 bp, 41 predicted proteins | sample III_Palsa_N1_1_FD_200453 | JGI IMG/M metagenome (GOLD analysis project Ga0302309, IMG submission 200453) | Peat permafrost microbial communities from Stordalen Mire near Abisko, Sweden - III_Palsa_N1_1 | ecosystem: Environmental > Terrestrial > Soil > Palsa > Peat permafrost | place: Sweden...
TTTGGCGGCTTCAGCTATCTCTTTTTTATTGGGTTTGATGATGTAGGCGTTCTCATACTTCATATAATCAAGTCCCTTCGGGTCAACAATAACCTTTTTATTTTTTGCTGTAGCTGCATCAATTATTGCACTGATAAAACCGGGAGATAATAAGCCTTTATTATAATCGGATAATACCACAATATCCGCCTCATCAATTTTAGCGATTATTTTTTTTATCAGGATGTCCTGCAAATCCTGTTCGAGGTGGTCGGTGTGTTCCCTATCAATCCTTACCAGTTGCTGCGTACCGGCCAATACACGCGTTTTAATGGTGGTAGACCTTTTATTATCGATAACGATATTTTCTGTGCCAATGCCTTCCTTTTGCAGTATTTCCTGTAGTTGCTTACCGGCCTCATCATTTCCGATCACCCCACCTACAATAACCTTAGCGCCGAGGCTGACCAGGTTCTGGGTGAGGTTACCCGCACCGCCTAACGTGGTTGTTTCATTCTTTACGTTTACAATGGGCACTGGCGCTTCCGGCGACAGCCTTGATGCCGAGCCCCAAATATAATGGTCGACCATCAGGTCGCCCACAACGAGGATAACCGGTTTCTTTCCGGATTTTTGTAAGGAACGGACTTTATCTGTTAAGGTCATCGAATTTTATTTGCAATTAACGCCGGCCAAAGGCTTTCAGTATATCAGGCCTTTTTCTTTTCGAAAAACTGCCTTATTTGCTGCAATGATAACGCATTTAAACATTTTTCCTTGTATAAGCCGCCTTTCCGGGCTACAATAACGCCATAATGCATATCCAAAAAGCCTTCTTTGCGGTGTGCATCCGGGTTTATCGATAGCCAAACGCCTTTTTCCAGCGCATACTGGTGCCAGCGCCAGTCTAGGTCGAGGCGCAGCGGGTTGGCGTTTATTTCTATTACTACATTATTTGCCGCGCAGGCGTTGATTACTTTTTTGTAGTTAATGGGATAGCCTTTTCTGCTTAACAACAACCTACCGGTTGGATGCCCTAAAATAGTGGTATATGGATTTTCGATAGCTTTTATAATGCGGGCGGTAGCTTTTTCCTCATCCATCCGCAGGTTGGAGTGGACAGACGCCACGATAAAATCAAACTTCTTTAATATTTCATCCGGGTAATCCAGCGAACCATCGTTCAAAATATCCGATTCGATGCCTTTGAAAATGTGAAAGCCATCCAGCTTGCGGTTCAAGTGGTCTATTTCTTCCTGCTGCTGCAATACGCGTTCAATGCTCAATCCTTTTGCGTAAAACGCACTTTTGCTATGATCGCACATGCCCAAATATTCCAGTTTCAGCGTATCGCGGCAGTAGAGCGCCATTTCTTCAACGGTATTTACCCCATCGCTCCAGGTGCTGTGGTTGTGCAATGTGCCTTTCAGGTCGTGGTAACTGATGAGTTGCGGCAACTCATTTTTCTGCGCCCTTTCAATAAATATATCTCCTTCGCGCAATTCAGGTTTTATAAAACTCATACCCGCTTTGGCGTAGATCAGTTCCTCGCTTTCCGGCTGGTCTATCTCATCGGCCGCATGACTTAAAACAGCTTCCACATGCTCGTCATTACCAGTTTGCAGAAAAAGCTCTTTGTAGTAATGTCTTTTTTCGACACAAATGATATCAACCAGCAATCCGTTTGGCATTTCACCACTGATGTGCTTATCGTTAATAATGATGTTATTCAACAAAGGCGATTTGGCTAACGCCTCAAAGGCTACCTGTTGGTCGCGGCTGCCGAGTACGATCACTATTTCGCTGATCGTTTCACACAACCTGCGAAAATCACCACCAAATTCAACCAAAGCACCAGGGAATAATGCCTTAATCTCATCCAACAAATCGTTGGCTTCCTTTTCCACCTGTGCATAAAGGAATTTTCCATTACTCGCCATCCTGAACTCAATGGCCTTGCGTATTTCTTCCTGTGTTTTAAGGCCGAAACCTTTAGCTTCTATCAGGCGGTTCTCGTTACAGGCATAAAAGAGTTCGCCTACATTTTCAATACCCAAGTCTTTCCAGATGATCGCTACCTTTTTTGGCCCGATGCCTTTAATGCGCATCATTTCCACAATACCCTCCGGCGTATCGGCCAGTAAAGCATCAAGTTCGGCCATCGTGCCGGTTTCCAGCAGCTCGATTATTTTGGAGGCGGTGCTTTTGCCTATGCCGTCGATCTTTTCCAGTTGGTCAAGGCTTTTTTCGGCAGCAGGGTAGGGCAGCTTGTCAACCTTAAAGGCAGCATTGGCCAGCGATTTTATTTTGAAGGGGTTTTGCTCATGCAACTCCATCAGTTGCGATAGTAGGCGTAAAGTACGTGCTATTGGTTTATTTTCCATGGCAGATTATGAAGGTAAAGCTACAAATTTGTTTGTAGTTCATAGATCACGGTTCAGGGTAAACAAAAATCTTACCAGTCAGTATTATAATTGTGCGGAAAATGTAGTTAGATATTCTCTTACCAATTTTGTAATTGCAAAAAGATATTCCTCACGCTGGTTGTTCCATAGGGCCCAATAATTTAACAGGTCGCTATAGATTTCTGGGGATTGGTTTAATAGTTCGGTAATACTGTACCATATCTCATTGTCAGCTACACTAACCGGATTATAATTTAATCGGTCATCATAAGATGAAAGGACAAGGGCCATTACAGCGTATTTTTCTTCAATCGAGAGATTTTGATCTCGAATAAAATTTAAAAAGTCTGTTATTCTGTTAGGATCAGCAAGCTCTAAGTCCCAATCTTGTTCCTGGCCAGTATAATTAAGGCTTAAACGCTCGTTCAAACCTGCTACGATTTCTTTTCTAATTATCATCTAACTACCACATCATACGGTAGCCTCATTTGCGGGGTACGCATCATTTGGGTAACGTCCTTTATTTCTTCGTAATAGCGGTAGTTTTCGCCCAATTCGGATTTAAGCGCATTGGTGCGCATTTGTACACTGAAATTTTGCCCCATCTTATTAAAGATGCTTTTCTGTTCAGGGTAGCTAACTACCTGGTATTTTTTGATACGTGCTTTTTTGGCAGCGCTGGTGATGGCATCATTTATGTTGCCCAAACGGTCAACCAAACCCAATCCAACAGCCTGTTCGCCTGTCCATACACGGCCCTGGCCAATGCTGTTAATATAGGCCTGTGTTTTATGGCGGCCATCGGCAACGGCTTTGGTAAAATCGTCGTAACCGCGGTTAACCTCGTTTTGCAAAATAGCCTGCTCTTCGGGGGTAAGTGGGCGTGATACATCGCCTAAATCAGCATATTTTCCGGTTTTTACGCCATCAAAAGTAATGCCCAGCTTGTCATTAAAAAACTTCTGCATATTGGGCAGTATGGCAAAAATGCCTATGGAGCCGGTAACGGTATTTGGCTCGGCAATGATAGAATCCGCAGCGCATGATATATAATAGCCGCCCGATGCTGCATAATCGCCCATCGAAACGATAATCGGTTTTACTTTATGGGTAAGCATTACCTCCCGCCATATCACTGCCGATGCCAGCGAACTGCCGCCCGGAGAATTAACACGAAGTACAACCGCTTTCACATGGTCGTCCAACCGCACTTTGCGCAAGGCTTTTGATAACGTTTCCGAACCGATATTCTCGTCATCGCCATCGCCGCCATTAATTTCGCCGGAAGCATAAACGATAGCTATTTTATTTTTTGATGAACTTTTGCTGTCGTCGCTGGTGTCGGTATCGCTATTGTCGTCGCTTTTGGTGTAATCAACAATATCAACGCTGTGCACATTTTTTGTGGACGAAACGCCTGTACGCTCCTTCAATTCATCCAGCACCTCGTCTTTATATTTCAGCCCGTCAACCAGTTTATATTTCATCGCATCCTCTGGGAACTGGATACGCAGCTCGTTAGCATAATTGAATAAGCTGTCTTTATTTATGCCACGGCTTTGGCTTATGCCACTTAAAAAATGACCGTAAAGCGACCCCATGTACGAGGTCACCTGCAAACGGTTAGCATCGCTCATTTTGGTGAGTATCAACGGTTCAACAGCGCTTTTATAGGTGCCTACGCGTATGATCTGCGCCTGGATACCCAATTTGTCGAGCGCTCCCTTCAGGAAAGTGATCTCCGAGCTGAAACCATGAAACTCAAATATGCCCTTCGGGTTAACGTATATTTTATCGGCTACCGATGCCAGGTAATAAAAACTCTGTGTATAAACTTCGCCGTAGGCAATTATAAATTTCCCCGACTTTTTAAAATCTATCAGCGCGTTGCGTATTTCTTCAGTAGTAGCTTCGCCGGCCATCAAGTTGCTTTCATCAAGGTAAATACCTTTAATGTTGTCGTCGGTTTTGGCTTTTTTAATATCGGCGAGTATATCGTTCAGGCCGACGATCTTATCATCGCCCAAATTTAAAAACGGCACATCGGCCAATGGGTTGTTTGGCGTACGCTCCGGAATTTCTTTGTCTAACTGTATATGGAGTACCGAGTTTGCGTCAACGCTTACCGATTTATCGGTGCTGGAAGCGATCAACCCAAATATAATAGCCGCCCCGATAAAGAAAACAATTATCGCTACGAATATAAAGCCAACCATGCTGGCAAACACATATTTGAAGAATTCTTTCATTAAATGTTATAAATACGTTATTTATGCAAACTTAGTAATTCAATACCCACAATAATAAGAGTTCTATCCATAATATTTGTTACAACAATGATTGATGTTTATCTTTTGTTAGGGAGTAACCTCGGCGACAGGGAATTATTGTTGCATACAGCTGTGCTGCTGATAGCGCAGGATATAGCACCTGTAAAAAAGACTTCGGCTATATATGAAACACAATCATGGGGAAAAACGGATGCACCCGACTATTTGAACCAGGTGGTTTATTTGCAAACAGAAATGCCTGCACTGGAAATTTTAGGGAAGATTTTGAATATCGAACTGGAAATGGGCAGAAAACGGGAAGAGAAATGGGGCTCGCGGATTATCGACATCGATATTTTATTATACGGAGATGAAGTGATGAATGAACCCGGCCTGGTTGTTCCGCACCCCGAAATGCACAAACGGAGGTTTACTTTAGAGCCATTGGGAGAGATAGCCCCAAAACTTGTTCATCCTATTTTTCGTAAGAGTATTTTAGCGTTAAAAAACGAACTGAACGATGATTTGGTCGTAAAAAAATTTTAAATTTGCCTACTTTTTTAAACCTTATATGCCGGACTATTTAGCCAACAAGGATATCGACCTCAGCTTTCTTTATGAAATTGCCGATGGCAGCGATGAGTTTATTGTGGATTCGATAGGTATGTTTATCGATCAGTCGCCTGAGATATTGCAGGCAGTAGGGGATGCCATTGCAGTAAAGGATTGGCCTGCGGCGGCATCATCGGCACATAAAATAAAAGCCAACCTCGGCTTTTTTGGTATGCTGAACAGCCAGGCGCTGATACAGGAAATAGAACACGCCTGCAAAGCCGGCGCATCCAACCCCGGCGAAATTATAGAGAAGTTTGCGCAGGTAAAAGCTATAATTGAAGATAACCTTGCGGCCCTAGCACTGTTAAAAGCTGAGAAAGAAGCTAATCTTTGAGGTTTTTAGGTTAAAGGTTAAGGGTAAAAGGTGCTATCGACATGCTTTTAACCTTTCGCCTTTTACCTTTCTGCCTTTAGCCTTTCGCCTCTATCTTAAAGCTATAGCTTTCCATAATTAAGTTGGCCAGCAGGTTTTTACAGGCTTGTTCAACCTTGGCGTGGGCGGTTGCTTCATCGGGGGCTTCTATCTCCAGCGAAACATGCTTGCCGATGCGTATATTGTGTATCTCCGACAGCCCCAGGTTTTTCATGCTGCCGGTAACTGCTTTGCCCTGTGGGTCGAGTATTTCTTTTTTGGGCATTACGTCAATTTCGGCCTGGAAAATTTTCATTTTATTTGAAGTTTGTTTGATGTACCGCTTTATGAACGTGTTTTGTTCGTCATCATCGGTTCATGCAGTTTTTTAAATTGTATTACAGATAAGGTGATATATATGATAATCATCACCGGAACTGCCGCGAATTTAAAAAATAGTATCAATATTGCCGAAAACAGTAATAATAAATAACGGTAAATATTTTCCTGGAAATCTTTGTTCTTGAATTTGAGCGACATAAGCGGCATCTCGGCGACCAGTAAAAAGCACATTACTATCACAAATACCGACAATCCGTATGGATTAAGGATATACTTTGAGAGGTTTGTATGCTGCTCGAGAATGAGCGGGAACGAAGCGATGAGTATAGCATTTGCCGGTGTAGGCAAGCCGATAAAAGTTTCGGCCTGGCGGGTATCCACATTAAATTTGGCCAGCCTTAATGCCGAAAATACCGGTATCAGGAAAGCTATGAAATTTAAATACGGGCTTATTTTTATTTGCGGGGCCTGCAAAAACAGTTCGTACATAATGGCCGAAGGCAAAACGCCAAAGCTTACCATATCGGCCAACGAATCAAGGTCTTTGCCTATGCCTGAGTAGGATTGCAGTACGCGGGATGCCAGCCCGTCGAAAAAATCAAATATCGCCGCCAGGAAAATTGCATACGATGCGTAGATGAGGTTTTCCTTAAAGCAAAATACTATCCCAATACAACCGCTAAATAGGTTGGCACAAGTTATGGCATTGGGGAGGTGCTTTTTCACTCGTTTCTTCATTTACCGTGAATGTATCAGTATGGTATTAAGCATTTATGAAGTTATCTTGATCTAATTAATCAAATATAACTCCATAAATACAAAAATATTACGAATTCATGGAAATCAGGAATTCTTCGTTGGTTTTTGTGCCCCTTATCTGGGCTTGCAAAAATTCCATCGATTCCTGTGAGTTCATGTCGGCAAGGTGGTTGCGCAATATCCAGATGCGTTGTAGCGTATCGCGGTCGAGCAGCAGGTCGTCACGACGGGTGCTTGATGCCGTGATATCAATAGCCGGGAATATGCGTTTGTTAGACAGCTTACGGTCCAACTGAAGCTCCATGTTGCCGGTACCTTTAAATTCTTCAAAGATCACCTCGTCCATTTTCGAGCCGGTTTCAGTCAGTGCCGTAGCAATGATGGTTAATGAACCGCCGTCTTCAATGTTACGGGCCGCGCCAAAGAAACGTTTCGGCTTGTGCAACGCGTTGGCATCAACACCACCTGATAATATTTTACCCGATGCCGGTGCTACGGTATTGTAAGCACGTGCCAAACGGGTGATAGAATCCAACAGGATAACTACATCATGGCCGCATTCAACCATGCGTTTTGCTTTTTCGAGTACGATATTGGCGATTTTCACGTGGCGCTCGGCAGGCTCATCAAAGGTTGATGAAACCACTTCGGCGCGTACGCTGCGGGCCATATCGGTTACTTCCTCGGGGCGTTCGTCTATCAGCAGGATGATCAGGTAAACTTCGGGGTGATTTTTGGCTATCGCGTTAGCAACATCCTTTAATAACATGGTTTTACCCGTTTTTGGCTGCGCTACTATCAAACCACGCTGTCCTTTACCAATCGGCGAGAACAGGTCCATAATGCGGGTTGAATAATTGTTCGGATCGGTGAACAGGCTCAGTTTTTCCGAAGGGAAAAGCGGGGTAAGGTGATCAAAAGGTACACGGTCGCGTACTTCGGCAGGTATGCGGCCATTGATGGCCTCAACCCTTACCAGCGGGAAATATTTTTCGCCTTCTTTTGGCGGCCTGATGCTGCCGCGAACGGTATCACCAGTTTTTAAGCCGAAAAGTTTTATCTGCGACTGCGATACATAAATATCATCAGGAGAAGTTAAATAGTTATAGTCGGACGAGCGAAGGAAACCGTAGCCGTCGGGCATTATTTCCAGTACGCCTTCGTTTACAATTACATTGTCAAAATCGAGGTTAATGGCCGGTTCCTGTGCTTTTGACTGGTTGCCATTGCCATTTTGCATATTGCTCACCCTGCGGTCGAACTTTTGCGGACGGCTCTCGGCAACAAATTCTTCCGGTTTGGCTGTTTCGCCTTCGCCATCAAATTCGCTTACCGGTGCAGCAGGTATTTCCAGGTCATCGGGTTCGTCTGCCTGCACTTCCTCGTCGGCTTCGTCAAACAGGTTGGTATCATCCAGCGGTACTTCAACACGCGGCTGGGAGGGTTTATTTAATATAGCTTTACTTTTTACAGTACGTATTCTTTTGCGGGTGCGTTCGCCACTTTCTCCGGCGGGTGTTTCGTTTTCGGCAATCAGTGGTGCATAGTTATTGGCCATGGCATTCTGCTGGGCCCTTGCGGCCTCAATCAGGTTTTGCTGCTCAACAATAGCTTCTATCAGCTGTGCCTTTCTAAGGTCATCAGCTTCAGCTATACCTAAACTTTTTGCAATTTCGCGCAACTCCGAAACGAGTTTGTCGTTCAATTCAATTGTATCAGACATGAGTTTGATTATAGTTCAAAAAAAGATTTTATTTGATTTATTGTTTTACATAAATACCCGGCGTATTGTTTTGTTGTTAGTAATGTCACCCGGAAATATTTATTCGAAAGAAAATTATCCTGCCCAACTTATGCAACATCTAAAACCATGCAAACTTTAATATATAATTTGTGGATTTTTTTAAATTGTTTCTTTAGTGCAAGAAAAATTCAAAAGGAAAACGTTGCAATTTTAGTCAATTTATTTCAAAAATCAAATTATTAAAATAAATATCATAATACCTTCAACACTTATAGTTATTTTTAGTTTTTTTGATCTGAAAAAAAATATAGCCTTTCATGATCTCCCGCCGGCAGTTAATCGAGCAGATAAAACAAAAAAAATCATTCCTGTGTGTAGGCCTCGATACAGATATAGATAAAATTCCGGAGTTCCTGAAAAGCTATCCCGACCCGATCTTCGAGTTCAATAAACGCATTATCGACGCTACTAAAGATCTTTGTGTATCCTACAAACCCAATGCTGCCTTTTATGAGCGGCATGGCGTAACGGGTTTACAGGCCCTTATTAAAACCGGGCAATACCTGCCTAAAGATTGTTTAAATATCATAGATGCCAAGCGTGGCGATATAGGCAATACCTCAACCATGTATGCCAAAACTTTTTTCGACGAAAGCGCAGCAGGGATGAGCTTTGATGCCATAACCGTTGCGCCATATATGGGTAACGACAGCGTAAAACCTTTCCTGGCGTTTGAAGGCAAGTGGGTTATATTACTGGCACTAACCTCATCCATCGGCAGCCAGGATTTTCAATACCTGCAAACCGGCGAGGGTTTTTTGTATGAAGAAGTAATAAAAAAAGCCAATACCTGGGCTGGTGCCGACAGACTGATGTATGTAGTAGGCGCTACCAAAAGCACCGAATTTACCAACATACGCAAATACGCACCTGATAACTTCTTGCTGGTGCCCGGAGTAGGCGCACAGGGCGGCAATTTGCAGGAAGTTTGCCATTATGGAATGACCAAAGATTGCGGGTTGATCGTAAACGCTTCCCGTTCGATTATTTATGCGGGCGATGACGAAGATTTCGCCGATGCAGCCAGGGCCGAGGCTTTGAAGATACAGCAGGAAATGGCGGTGGAGTTGGAAAAGGCGGGAGTGATATAAATCACTATATTAGATGATAAAATCATCTGAATGAAAAAATTCCTGTTGCTGCTGCTTTTCCCGATGTCGGTAAGCGCGCAAACTTTCCGCGTAACAATAGATAAAGCGCTTAATGAAACCACCCAGGATGGCAGGCTGCTGTTGCTGCTTTCAAAAACTAATACAACCGAGCCTCGTTTTCAAATAAATGATGCCCAAAACACGCAACTGATTTTTGGGATGGATGTAGAAGCATGGAAGCCGGGTACTTCGCAGCTAATGGATGTGCAGCTTATTGGTTACCCTATCGAACGCCTGAAAGATGTGCCTGCCGGCGATTATTATGTGCAGGTGCTGCTTCACAAATACGAAACGTTCCATTTAAAAACCGGGCAGACTGTTAAGCTGCCAATGGACAGGGGCGAAGGCCAGCACTGGAACATCGCGCCGGGGAATATTTACTCCGTGCCAGTAAAAATTCATTTCGACCCGGCGGCAACTTCGGAGATTGCTATCAATATCACCCAAAAAATACCGCCCATAAAACCACCTGAAGATACCAAATACATAAAGCACATCAGGGTACAAAGCAAACTGCTTACCGAATTTTGGGGTAGGCCAATGTATATAGGCGCAAATATTTTATTGCCTGCCGGTTTTGATGAGCACCCGAATGTAAAATACCCGGTGGCAATTTTCCACGGGCATTTTCCGCCGGATTTTGATGGCTTCAGTACAGAAAAGCCTGATACGGCAAGCATGAAGCCTGATACTTCCGCACGATTCCGCATCACCGGTTACAATAAAATAGTGTCGCAGGAAGCCTATGATTTTTATAAACAATGGACAGGCCCGGATTTCCCACGTGTGTTGGCCATTGAAATACAACATGCCAACCCATATTACGATGACTCATATGCGGTAAATTCGGCCAATTTAGGCCCTTATGGTGATGCGATAACCTATGAGCTGATACCGGAGATTGAAAAGCAGTTCAGGGGTATTGGCAAAGGCTGGGCGAGGTTTGTGTATGGTGGTTCGACTGGTGGCTGGGAATCACTGGCTGTGCAGGTGTTTTACCCTAATGAGTACAATGGGTGTTATGCCGCCTGTCCTGACCCGGTAGATTTTCATCATTACACCACTTTCGATATTTATAACGATAAGAATGCGTACTACCCCGAAAGTGATTTTAAGAAAACACCGCGCCCCGGCGTACGCGATTACCTGGGCAACATTACCGCTACTATAAAAGAGCTTAACCAGCAGGAACTGGCCGAAGGCAGCCGAAGCCGCAGTGGCGAGCAGTTTGATATATGGGAAGCCGTGTTTTCGCCCATGGATGCAGATGGCTACCCCAAACGCATATTTGATAAATATACCGGCGCCATCGATACATCCGTAGCCCATTATTGGCGCGACCACTTCGACCTTACCTATATTATTAAGCGAGATTGGCCAAAAATCGGCAATAGCTTAAAAGGAAAAATACACATCTACGTAGGCGAGGCGGATACTTATTACCTGAATGATGCCGTTTATGATGCCGAAGATGTGTTGAAAAAACTGGATAACCCCAACTGTAACTGCGTTGTCGATTACGGCGCCCGCGCCGAACATTGCTGGAACGGCGACCATACCCAGCCGAATTACATCAGCCGACTGCGTTATCACCAGATGTTCATCAAAAAATGGGCGGAAGAAGTTAAAACGAGAGCACCCGAAGGAGCTGATCTTACGTCATGGCGGTATTAATATAAATCAGACGTTAATTTACGAAGTTTAAAAAACTTCGTAAATTTAAATAGTGAAAATCAATTCCGACACTTACTATCACATTTACAATAGGGGAAATAACAAAGAACTCATCTTCTTTGAGGAAGAAAATTACATCTTTTTCCTGAGCCAGTTTAAAAAGCATGTGTCGCCATTTTGTGATGTGTATTCCTATTGTCTAATGCCCAACCATTTTCATTTCTTTTTAAGGATAAATGATAAAGTAAAGTTTGACGCCGGCATCAAAAATTTCTTTATTTCTTATTCAAAGTCAATCAATAAGCGGTATGGCAGGGTGGGTAGTTTATTTCAAGGCAGGTATAAAGCATCTGAAATAACATCTGATAGTTACTATACAACTATAATCACTTATATACATCAAAACCCTGTTGTTGCAGGATTGGTAAGGAACATGTATGATTATAAATTTTCTTCATATCCCGCCTATCTGTCTGATAAACCGACAACGCTTAACAAAACCGAAGTGTTAGAATGGTTTGGTGGTTTGGATGCATTTATTGCTCATCATGAACTAATATTGGAAGATAAAGAAATGAATAAGTACTTTGAGATGTAGTGTAGGTCGCTAAATCAAATTTACGAAGTTTTGGAAACTTCGTAAATTAACGTCTGGTCATTTTATTTGATGATGATAAAGCAGATCGCTTGAAAAATGCGAAGCTTTTATAATAAGAACTACACAAACACTAATTTTCGCTCGGGGAATTTCGCCGCGTAGCTTGAAACAATATTTCGTATATAATCATTGCCGGGATAGGGCGTGAGAAAAGTTTTAAGCTGGTGCAGGCTATTCGCAACGGTGTCGGTCGAGATATAGCCCATGCCATAAAAACGGCCTTTTTCAATTAGAATACAGCTTTGTTCATCGTAATTGCGGCCCTTATCACGGATGGCGAAGGTGGGAAGCGCTTCATTTAACGAGGTAATGGCTATCTCCACTTTGGCATTATATTCATCCGGCGACATGTGCCCGTTACAGGCGCAGCCTGCTTTATGTACGCCGGAACATTCCGCACTATTTTTTTGTATGAAACACAATTTAGGACAAAGCTCAAAAGTATCTATCAATTGGTTCAGCAGGCTATAGCCTTCCAGTAGCGAATTGCAGGCATAAACCGGTAATTGGAATTTGCGGTGCTTATCAACCGCCAGCCGCACATAGCCTCGCTGATCGATATAATCATATAGGGCATAGCCTTGTTCAAAGCGTTTGAGCGAGCGGTTATATTTCGGCCACAGGCGTTTGATCTCAACTGCTTCCAGCACAAAGGCTATCAGTTCTGTACCGCATTCCTGGTAACTGATGCTGTAGATATTCTTTAAAAATTCCTGTCGTTGCAAACTCGGATTATTCCCGGTAAAATGACTGCAAACGCGCTTTTTGATGTTTTTGGCTTTACCTACATAAATAACCTTGCCCTTCTGATCGTGGAAGTAGTATACGCCCGGCATCATCGGCAGTTTTTCTATATAACCTTTGTCCAAATTGGCCGGCAGCACCTGTTCGCGCGAGCGTTGTTTTAAGGCACTGGTAATATGCCCGTCTTTATCATTTTGCAGCAGTATAGAAAACAGTTTGGCCGTGGCATCCGCATCTCCGCCGGCGCGGTGACGACTTTCGTTATCGATGCCTAAGCTATGGCACAATTTGCCAAGACTATACGAGGGTAATCCCGGTAATATTTTGCGCCCGAGCCTTACCGTACACAGTTTGTTGCATTGTAGGTCGTAACCGGCTTGCGAAAGGTGATATTTAACAAATGAGTGATCGAAATTGACATTGTGGGCGACGAAGATTTTCCCATTAAGCAGGTGGTAAATATCGGCAGCCACTTCATCAAAAAGCGGGGCGTTGCTCACCATTTCATTGGAAATGCCGGTAAGCGCCCGGATGTAAATAGGTATATCACGCTGTGGGTTAACCAGCGTTTCGTAGCGCTCGATAACCTTTTTACCATTGTGTATGCAAATGGCTATTTCGGTAATGCCGTTTGCGCTGGCATGTCCCCCCGTCGTTTCAATATCCACAATTGCATACATGACGGTAAAGTTAAGTTTTTACTAATATATTTAGTTGTCGGAGTGCAAACTTTATTCAATTAGTTTTCCGTTTCCGTCGAGAACATATTTATACCCCTGGAAATCAATCAGCGTAATTCCCCCTTCAATAATTTGGAACTCCTTTTTACCATCCATCGTGACGAAAATATCCCGACCACTAAATTGCCATTTAGTTTCTCCAGCAGTGGTTAACCTTGATATTTCAACTTCGCCATGAACAATCAGATCATCTTCGTATTCATAAATTTCAAAGCATGTTGCCATATCTAAAGTCCGATCCCAATAGAGATTTAATGAAGGTAGAAGTAATGCATATACTTTTTGACCGCAACAAACAAAAAGTACATCATTCTTTATTAAACAGCATGTTTGATGAATGCCTGTGGCGCCACCGCCTGCACCAATTACTGCGTTTGAAATTTCATCTTCGTTTTTGTAAACACTAATGCCATGTAGTGAATTATTGCGAAATTCGTTACTTTCAATATAAGCGTTTGTGTATGATTTACTATTATCCGCAGAAAACGGGTCGAAGTTTGAAGCATGAGAGAGTTGTATTGTAAGATCGTCGTATCGGATAAACATAATATTCCAAATTTATCATTTAATCCAAAGCCATAATAGCAAAAAAACCCGCCGGATATTCTCCAGCGGGTTTTCATCTTTCGGTCTTTCCTTCTTCCGGACTTCCCGACTAAAAACTATTTCTTCCCGGTCGTTTTACCTTTAGGTGCCGCTATCGCCTTTGTTTGCGATTGTTGGCGCATCATATCGTCCATACGGGTTTGGAAAGCCGATTTTTTCTTTTTCTCTTCGGGTTTCTTTTTGTTTTCCTGTATTTGTGCATGTATCTTCTTGTCGTCAACCATCAGCCTGATTATATACTGCTGTAGGAAGGTGAACATATTCGCAAGAAAATAATAGTAGTTCAAACCTGCCGGATAGCTGTTCAACGCGCCTAAGAAAATAACAGGGGTAATATACCCGATGTATTTCATCTGCCCGGTTGCGCCCGATATTTGGTTATTGAAGTATGTGTAAATGAGGGTTGAAATGGTCATCAACACGCACATCAAACTTAAGTGGTTGCCAATAAACGGAAGGTCTACGCCCCATGTAATGAACGAATCGTATGTTGAGAGGTCGTGCATCCACAGGAATGATTGCCCGCGCAGTTCGAATAATCCCGGAAAAAAACGGAAGAATGCGATAACGATAGGCATCTGTATAACCAATGGTAAACAGCCCCCCAATGGGTTTACGCCAGCTTTTTTGTACAGCTTCATGTATTCCTGCTGTAACAGGGTAGGGTTGTCTTCGCCAACCTTGGCTTTTATCTCGTCCATCTCCGGCTTCAGCACACGCATTTTAGCCATCGACAGGTACGACTTATAAGTAAGGGGCGACAATACCAACTTTAACACCACTGTCAACAACAATATAATAAGGCCGTAGTTGGTGAAAAACCTGGTCAGGAAATCAAACAACGGCCGCGATGCCCACCTGTTAATGATCTTTAACGGGCCCCAGCCCATGTTTATTTGTTTTTCCAGGTTATAACCCTCTTTTTGTAAAAGGTTATATTGGTTAGGCCCGAAAAAGAAATCCAGGTCATAAGCGCCGGTATTGTTCTTCGCCAATTGCAAATTGGCCTGCATTTGCTTTACCTCGTTGTGGATGGTAGTATCAGTGCTTTCGGCCAGGTAACTTTTGGTAAAACCGCCCGGTGTAAGCAACACACTTGAGAAGAAATGCGCTTTGAAAGAAACCCACTGTATTTTTTTATTGGCGATGGTAGTGCTGTCATCGGGCTTGCTTTCGCTCAGGTCATCTACATCATTTTCAGTAGTATTATAATAAACCGTACTGTAAATACGTTCCTGTTTTATATCCTTTTCCTGGTTTTGCATGCCTGCAGACCAGTTGATATTAATGCTGTTGTTATTGGCCAGCACATTATCCATCCCGGTGGGCCTTACAGTAAGGCCAACTTTATAGCCTTCGCCATCAAGCGTGTAGATGTAATCTATATATTGTGTGGCGCTGTAATTTAAGCGTAAAGTAACCGAAGTTGAATCCTTGCCGGATACTGTGGTATCGTGTGATGTAGTTGTGAAATAAAGATTGTTGGTATTGAACGTACCTTGTACGGTTGGCAGCGTTATGCCGAATTGATTGGCATCACCATCAAACAGTATGAGCGGTTTTTTGAAAAAGGTTTTGTAGTTCTTCAACTCAACCGAATACACCCTGCCGCCGTGGTTGGTCAGCTTTACGCGGATGTCTTTATTTTCAAGCGTAATAAATTTTTCAGTGCCGGTTATTGCGCCGCCGAACGGGCCTTTTAACTGCGCCGAATCTGCTTTTGCAAGCACCGAATCAAGCTTTTTAGGAACTACGGCGCCAGGGCCTTTTATGAGCTTTCTTTTTATCGAATCGGCATGGTTCCTTTGTTTTTCTTTTTGAAGCTCCTTTTGCGATGGCTTCAACAGGTAAAACGAGCCGAAAAGGATCAGCATGATCAGGAATAACCCTGTAAACGTATTTCTATCCATTAGTATCCAAACTATTACTTACTTTTTGCGGGCATAAGCCAGCGAAGCGGCGACAAAGTTAATAAAAAGTGGATGAGGATTAGCAACAGTTGATTTTAATTCCGGATGGAACTGTGTGCCAATGAAATACGGGTGATTTTTAAGCTCAACTATCTCCACCAGGTTACTTTCGGGGTTAATGCCGGTAGGTAACAAGCCAGCCTCTTCATACCGCTTTAAATATTCGTTGTTAAACTCGTAGCGGTGCCGGTGGCGCTCACTGATACTGGTTTTGCCATATATAGCTGCCATTTTGCTGCCTTTTTTTAGCTGGCAGGGATATGCACCGAGGCGCATGGTGCCACCTTTGTTAACTATCTTTTTCTGCTCTTCCATCATGCCGATCACCGGGTGTTCGGTATCAGGGTTCATTTCGGTGCTGCTGGCGTTTTCCAAGCCTAAAACATGCCGGCCAAATTCTACAACCGCGCACTGCATGCCCAAACAAATACCAAAGAAAGGTATGTTATTTTCGCGCACATAACGAATAGCCTCTATTTTGCCTTCAAAGCCGCGTTGCCCAAAGCCCGGCGCAACCAACACGCCATGCAGGCCTTTTAAACGTTCAACGGCGTTACCGGGCGTCAGTTGTTCCGAATGGATGTAGTCCACCTTTACTTTGCATTCATTGTATGAACCTGCATGAACAAATGCTTCAACAATAGACTTATAAGCATCGGGCAGTTCAACATATTTGCCTACCAGGCCAATCCGCACTTCCGAAGTTGGATTTTTCAGCCTGCCCAAAAAATCTTTCCAGCTTTCCAGGTCTGGTTCGTTTTTGTGCGATAGTTTTAGTTTGGTAAGGACGGTTTTATCAAGCTGTTCCTTCAACATCAGCAAAGGCACATCGTAAATGGTTGAGGCGTCAATCGACTCGATAACCGCATTGATGTTCACATTACAAAAAAGCGCTATCTTTTTGCGGATATCCATATTGAGATGGTGCTCTGTACGGCAAACCAATATATCGGGCTGAATGCCATATTCAAGCAGCATTTTTACCGAGTGCTGTGTTGGTTTGGTTTTTAGCTCGCCGGCGGCCGCCAGGAAGGGGATAAGCGTAAGGTGTATTACCAGTGAATTTCCTGATCCTATTTCCCACCTGAACTGCCTTACTGCTTCAATGTACGGCAACGATTCGATATCGCCTACGGTACCACCCAATTCAGTAATCACAATATCATAGTCGCCGCTTTCACCTAAAATGCGGATGTTGCGTTTTATCTCGTCGGTAATGTGGGGTACAACCTGTACGGTTTTGCCTAAAAACGCGCCTTCGCGTTCGCGGTTGATCACGTTCTGGTAAATACGGCCTGTAGTGATGTTGTTCGACTGTGAGGTCGGTGTATTCAGGAAACGCTCGTAGTGGCCAAGGTCGAGGTCGGTTTCGGCGCCGTCTTCGGTTACATAGCATTCGCCATGCTCATAGGGATTAAGCGTACCCGGATCGATGTTGATATAGGGGTCGAACTTCTGGATGGTTACGCGGTAACCACGGGACTGCAAGAGCTTGGCTAATGAGGCTGAAATAATACCTTTTCCCAGCGATGAGGTAACGCCGCCCGTAACAAAAATATACTTGGTCATAAAATTTTTTTCTGGATTCGCGGCCGTTTTAACCCGGCCACAAATGTTTTTGTACGGGATACAAAGGTAACAAAATTTCCCGGTTCTGTTACAATTGTGGAGAAAACAGGAAGGTGTTGATTAGTAGATTGATACTTAGGCAGAATGCTGGTATTGATAAGGCTTTAAATCAAGTTCCCTGGTTTTAATAGCAGCTAAGTGTAAATTATATTTTGTTTGCATGTTGGCCCATATATCAGGTGTGCCTACTCTTTTTTTGGGATGCGCTGCTGTCCTTGTTAGAATTTGCCATCCATTAGCAAACCAAACAATTTATGGGGTTGCATTGTCATCAGGTTTAAACGCTGTTCGATGTATTTCCAGCGATAGTCGCCATGGATCATACTAATTTTTTCCTTGAAATTAATATCGTTATGATAATCAAGTGCTTTGATTGCCATCGTTGGATTTCTGGACTGGTATTTTTCTTCGTAAGCGGCCATCATATCTGCAAGGCTTAAACTCGATGATAAATAGGCTACATCAACAAAGTCCTTTAAGCGGGTGCCATTGCCGATGATAGCATTCAGCTTCATCGCAGAAATATCTTCCGGTGCAGCCATGCGGACACCTTCTGCTTGGACTAATGGTTTGACCAATGGGTAACTATGGGTTATTAAGTCGACCTTAACTCCTTCGATCTCCCCTTTTAGTGTATTTTTAGCCTGATAGTCCAGCTGAAATTTATATTTGTCTTCCAGTTCTGTAAGCATAGTGTTTTCATCAAACTTACCAGTTGAGAAGAAATCAAGATCGATACTCATTCTGTGGCCTATCTGCAAAGCAAGAGCGGTACCGCCAACCAAAAAAAAATCTTTCAGGAGTTGATCCTGCATTAAGGTTTTTAAGAGTTCCAGTGTTGGTTCACTGATTGTTTCTTTTTGTAGCATTTCATAGCATTTAAAGGTATATCGAATTGATGGCTGACAAAAGTCATATCTTTATCATTCAAATAAGGCAGGTTTTTTATAGCTGCTCTTACACCGTCAATCCCGTAACGGTTCAATATAAAATACCAGTCATCAGGCCAACCCCGTTCAATCACCCTCTGTACGACCACGTCACGCATGGCTTCGTAATCGAAATCTGACATGTTATATTCCCATAGCAATTTCGGGTTAAGTGAGGTATTTGGAAAGTGTTTAAAATCATCAAAATACATGGCCGATCTATTATGCTGTTTCACACAAATTTACGCAAAATAAGGTGTAAAGGCAATTTTAGCCAGGTTGGACAAATGATGCATAAGTAAAGTGATCCTCAGGTAAAATAGTAATCGGTTTTTATTTATCGCTGGCATTATACTCATAAACCGCCCCTTCCGGAAACTGGTAAAGCAATTTTAATTTTTCTTTTTTCCGAATATCCTGCAAACCGATCAGCTCGGGATTATTCAAAGCATTAAACCATATTAAATAATAGTGCTTAACTGTGTAAAACTGCTGAACAGTATTGGTAAAGTAACGGTGAGGCAACAATTTAGCCATGCCGCCGGTGAAGAAATAAACGGCCTCGTCGGCATCGGTATATTTGGGTACGCCGGGTTTGTAAATATCAGGATGTGTTTTCAAAAAGGTAATAAAAGGCTTACCGTTCCAGTCATCATCGGTATAGCCGGGTACGCCGTAGTCGTTTTCATCATCATAACGCTGGTAATCAGTTGCGGCGATCGAATATTCAAAAAGCAGCATCAGGAATATATACTGAATAGCAAGAGACAGTTGTTTGCTAAGCTTTATATCTTTTAGCAGATCCGGCACCCAGCAGGTAACGCCTATCAGCATACAAACAAATACCGGCGACATCAGTCGACTGTTCAGCGGCTCAAAACGCGAAAATGTAGCCAGCACAGGCAGAAAAATGCCATATATCGCCGCGAACGTGGTAATAACTCCTTCGGGTGTGTTAAGGTTGCCTTTGAAAAACCGGCAAATGATCAATCCCACTAAAAACAACAAAATAATACACGAGATAGTGATGGCATACTGGTGCATGGATTGCGGCAAACCCATCCAGTCGCTGTAAACACAGCCGGTATTGTACAGATTTTTGCCGAGCGGAGTAATAGATGGCTCGCGCGTACCGGTGCTTAAGCCGCTTGACAGGCGGTTAACAATAAGGTTGACCACCAAAAACGAGATGGATGCAAACCCAAACAGCAGGATATGGTATATTTTTTTGCGCATGGGGAGTTGCCTGTCCAGCAAAAGCATTAACCCGCCGGTTAATATCAGCGTAACGCCTATGTAACGCGTTATACAGGCGATTGCCGTAAGCAGGCATACCCAAAGCAGGCTTTTTGTTGTGTGTTTTATAATGTATTGACGGAAAAGTACCGGGAACAAAACCACCTCCACAATAAACAAGGTTTCAGACCATAAATAGGTATATATCTCCAGTAATCCGGGGCTTAATATAATGGTAAGCAATATCAGCCATTTATAAATAAGCGATTTTGTGCTGAATTTGGATATAATGTACCCACTTGTAAATATTACTGCACCGAACAGTAGGCCGTTTATTATAGGCGCAGCGGTAATAGTGCTGGTACCGCCGGTTATTAAAAGGAAAAAACTAAGGAATGCAGGATAAAATACCGGGAAAAAAACCAGCGGACCGCCGTTAAAGGTCATCAGGCTGCTGTGCGTATAAATGTTATGGGCCGTGCTGGCGTACATGATAGAATCAGGCGAGACGCCGACACCACTATATTTAGTAAACAAATGAACAGTGCAGGCACCGATTAATGCGGCAATTACGCTATCTGTGTTTTTTAAATATTTTTTATTTATATTCAAAATCATGGCGGGTATAAATCTGTTTGCCACTTTGTTTAATTATTTCATCGAAGCTGTTGTTCTTGTTTACGCTACCAAACCTAATTAATATTTGTTTAATAGATTCATTTTCTAAAATAGCAGTTAGATTTTTTGGCGATTGATTTTGCGCATGAGCATAAATAAATTCTTCAAGTGCAGGTGCATCTTTTAAAGAACTAATGTCCTTTAAGCCTTTTAAGTTTTCTAAAGAAACACGCCTCAATTTATGGCTATTTTTAAAATTAGGTAAAGCCTCAACATTTCGTAATGACTGAATAAATAAATTTTGCAAGTCAGGCATTTCTGAAATGAAAGATATATCAGCAAGTTTATTAATTTGCCAGAGCTCCAAATATTTAACTCCTGGAAAGTTTTTTAATGCAGAAAAGTTTTTTGTTCCGCCAAGCTTGATATCTATCGACCATAGGTTTTTTAGGCCCAGTATAAAATCCATGTTTGGTACGGTAATAGATCTTAATACAATTTTTTCAAGACTAATAAGATCATTTATTGCTTCAACACCGTTTGTTTGGCCTTCGTTATATAAAAATTGAAGGTTTTTGAATCTCGACAATGTCCGTATGGATGGCTTTTTTGAAAAGGTATTTCCTATCATAAGCTTCCGTAAATTAGGATTAACACCATCAAGAAAATCAAAAGAAGTTAAACCAAATATGCCAACATGCAAATCTTCCACGTCCTTAAGAGATGATATATAATCCTCATTTTTTGAGTCGATAATACAATCAGCGGAGAACTTTTTTAACGTTGGGAATTTTTTAATGAAACTTAGGTCGCATTCAATAGAGTAATGCCCATAAACCCTGAATTGGATGTCATTCCGTTTATTAAACACATACTGTGCAAGGTTGTCAAAATCCTTTTCTGCTAAAGGTTTTGAGAACTGTATAACCGTGACCTCTTTGTTAGCAGCAAGTTCTTTTGCTTCTGTTGAAGATAATCCGGGCGAAACTTCAACTCTACCTAAAGAATGTGGAAGTATTTTGTATGACATTTATAAATCAATCTATCAAATCGAGCACTTCGCTTATGGGTTGGTCGCTATCTATTAGTATGCCTTTTACACCTGCCGCGGTGCCTGCTTCCACGTCCCGCTCACGGTCGCCAATAAAATAACTTAATGATGGGTCGATGTTATATTTTTCTATCCCCTGTAGCAGTAAACCCGGTTTCGGCTTGCGGCAGTCACAGTCGCCGGTAAAATTTGGATGGTGCGGGCAGTAAAATATATCCGTTATCTCAACACCATGGTCGTGATATTGATTTTTTAGCTCGGCGTGCATTTTAGCAAGTTCCTCCTCGGTGTACCAGCCTTTTGCCAGTCCGCCCTGGTTAGTGGCCACCAATAACAGGTAGCCTTTATCCTGCAAAGTTTTTAAAGCATCAAAATTATCCAGTATATGAAAGTCTTCAAAACAACGGATATAATCACCCATTTCGTGGTTCAGAACACCATCGCGATCTAAAAAAACAGCTTTATTTTTGGCAGGCATAGCTTTATAGTATAGTTGCAAAAGTAGTCTTTTTCATGCAAAACATATATGTGGCCAAGCCACTGCGGATGGTTCCTGCCGCATTTAATAAGGCCGGCAGGTAATTTTCGGGTATTAAAATCACTTTAATTTGGCAGGTAAAATGCATTTTGAAATATAATTTTGTCATAAAATTCAGATTTAATTGCGATTTTATCAATAATGGCTATTAAAACAATGGTTTAATTTAAGTTTCAGCCCTAATTTGACACTTTATTTTAATAAAATACCAAAAATTCATAAAAAGTCGTAATATTTATGAAGTTTTAGGTAACTTCGTGGTTAACCAGTTTTTTAACGGTTAGAGATTAAGATGAACCAAGATGACAGCCACCAGGGCCTCTACAGGCCAGAATTTGAACACGACTCCTGCGGTACAGGTTTTATTACCAATATAAACGGGCACAAATCCAATAAAATTATTGACGACGCGCTAACCATGCTGGAAAACATGGAACATCGCGGCGCATGCGGTTGTGACCCGGAAAGCGGCGACGGCGCGGGTATTTTGATACAATTACCCCATGAATTATTAATGGAAGAATGCTCGAATTTAGAGATTAGCCTTCCCGAGCCGGGCGAGTACGGCGTGGGGATGATATTCTTCCCTAAAGACTCTACCGTAAAGAAAGCCTGCCGTAATGTAATTGCCAATGCCATTGAAAAGCTTGGCCTGCACAATAACTTTTTAGGCTATCGTAAATTAACCGTCGACTCTTCGGTTATTGGCGAGACCGCCCGCCAGGTTGAGCCGGATTGCGAACAGCTTTTTGTATCGCGCCCGCACCACATTGCCAATGTTGACGACTTTGAGCGTAAGCTGTATATATTAAGGCGTTATATCAACAAAACTGTAACCGAAACGATACCAGGAGCGGCAGAATATTTTTATTTCACCTCGTTTTCCTGTAAAACCATCGTTTACAAAGGCCAGTTGACAACTTACCAGCTGCGTAAATATTTTTCAGATCTTTCCGATCCGCGTGTGGCATCAGGCTTTGCCATGATACATTCGCGTTTTTCAACCAATACTTTCCCATCGTGGAAACTGGCGCAGCCGTTCCGTCTTATGGCCCATAATGGCGAGATCAATACGCTTACCGGTAACCTTAACTGGTTCTATTCCGGTTTGAAATCATACGCATCTTCGTACTTCACCCGTGAAGAAATGGAAATGCTGCTGCCGGTTATCGATAATAACCAGTCGGATTCGGCTTGTTTGGATAACATTATCGAAGTATTGCTGCATTCTGGCCGTTCGTTGCCGCATGTAATGATGATGCTGATACCTGAAGCATGGGATGGCAACGAACAAATGGACCCGATAAAAAAGGCGTTTTATGAATACCATGCAACTTTAATGGAACCGTGGGACGGCCCGGCCGCTATCACATTTACCGATGGCAGGTTTGTAGGTGCGTTGCTTGACAGGAATGGCCTTCGCCCGCTTCGTTTTGTAATCACGAACGACGGCCGTGTAATTGCAGCCTCTGAAGCAGGCGTTTTGAAAATTGATGAATCAACCGTTTTGCGTAAAGGCCGTTTACAGCCGGGCAAAATGCTGCTGATAGATACTGCACAGGGCAAGATCATCACCGACGATGAGATAAAGTACCAGATTGCTTCGCGCCAGCCTTATGGCCGCTGGCTGGATAACTATAAAATTAAACTGGAAGATTTGGCCGAGCCGCGTTTGGCTTTTGCCGATCTTTCGCCTGATTCTGTTTTCCGTTACCAGCAGGTATTCGGTTATAGCCGCGAGGATATCGACACCATCATCAAACCTATGGCTGTTGATGGTAAGGAACCTATCGGTTCAATGGGTACCGATGTGCCGCTGGCAATACTGTCAGACAAGCCGCAGCACCTTTCAAGCTATTTTAAACAATATTTCGCACAGGTTACCAATCCACCTATCGACCCGATACGCGAACGTCTGGTAATGAGCCTGGCTACCTTTATCGGTAACAACGGCAACCTGCTGGATGAAGATAAAATGCATTGCCATTGCGTGATGCTGAAACACCCGATACTCAAAAACCACCAGCTCGAAAAACTGCGCAGTATTGACACCGGTATGTTCCATGCCAAAACGCTGCAAACCTATTTTAAAGCCGATGGACAACCCGGTTCGATGCAAAAAGGCCTGGAGCGTGTTTGCCGCTATGCCGAGGATGCTGTTGATGATGGCTTTGAAGTATTGATCCTTTCGGATCGCGCTATCGATTCTGAACATGCGCCTATTCCATCGCTTTTGGCAGTATCGGCAGTTCATCACCACCTCATCAAAAAAGGCCGCCGTGGTGCGGTAGGTATTGTTGTTGAGGCCGGGGATGTTTGGGAAGTGCACCATTTTGCCTGCTTGCTGGCATTCGGCGCTACCGCTATCAACCCATACCTGGCGATGTCGACCATTGAGACCGTCAAACGTAATGGCAGCCTTGAAACCAGTTTGGACGAGAAAAAACTGCTCAAAAACTACGTTAAGTCGGTAAACGACGGCTTGTTGAAGATATTCTCTAAAATGGGCATATCAACCCTGCAATCGTACCACGGTTCGCAAATATTTGAGATACTGGGTATTAACAAGGAAGTTGTAAGTAAATATTTCTGCGGTGCAGTTACCCGTATTGAAGGTTTAGGGCTGGATGAAATTGCCCGCGAATCGCTTTGCAAACACCGTATCGGTTTCGGCAGCTCAAAAACAGAGAGCCAGCTATTGCCCGAAGGCGGTATTTACCAATGGAAACGCAGGGGCGAAATGCACCTGTTTAATCCTACAACGGTACACCTGTTGCAGCATGCCACCCGTACCGATAACTATGAAACATATAAAAGCTACGCGAAGGTTATTAACGAGCAGGGCGAAAAGAATTTTACTTTACGCGGGTTGCTTGATTTTACCCATCACCGCGAATCCATCAGCATTGACGAGGTTGAACCGGCGGAAAACATTATGAAGCGCTTTGCAACCGGCGCGATGTCGTTCGGTTCCATCTCGCATGAAGCGCACAGTACTATGGCTATTGCCATGAACCGCATCGGCGGCAAAAGCAATACCGGCGAAGGTGGCGAGGACGAGATCCGTTACCAGCCACTGGCAAACGGCGATTCGATGCGCTCGGCTATTAAGCAGGTGGCTTCGGCACGTTTCGGGGTAACTTCAAACTACCTTACCAATGCCGACGAATTACAGATTAAAATGGCGCAGGGTGCAAAACCCGGCGAGGGCGGCCAGTTGCCCGGCCATAAGGTTGATGACTGGATTGCAAAAACCCGTCACTCGACACCGGGCGTAGGCTTAATATCGCCACCGCCGCACCATGATATTTACTCAATAGAGGATTTGGCGCAGTTGATCTTCGACCTTAAAAATGCCAACCGCGCCGCACGTATTAATGTAAAATTGGTATCAAAAGCTGGTGTAGGCACAATTGCAGCAGGTGTTGCCAAAGCGCATGCTGACGTGATCCTGATAGCCGGTTACGACGGCGGTACCGGCGCTTCGCCAATCAGTTCAGTTAAGCATGCGGGTCTACCCTGGGAGTTGGGCTTATCGGAAGCACACCAGACACTGGTACGCAATAAACTGCGCAGCAGGGTAGTGCTGCAAACGGACGGTCAGCTAAAAACCGGTCGCGACCTTGTAATCGCCACTTTATTGGGTGCCGAAGAATGGGGCGTTGCCACTGCGGCGCTTGTTGCAGGCGGCTGTATCATGATGCGTAAATGCCATTTGAATACCTGCCCGGTAGGTGTTGCAACGCAAGACCCTGAATTGAGGAAATTATTTAGCGGCAAGCCGGAGCATGTGGTAAACCTGTTCCGCTTTATGGCGCAGGAAATGCGCGAGATAATGGCTGAGTTGGGTTTCCGCACCATTAACGAAATGGTTGGCCGTGTTCAGTTCCTGAAAGTAAAAGATAATATCAAAAACTGGAAGGCGCAGAAAGTTGATCTGTCGGGTATATTACACCCGGTAACAAATGCCAAAGGCCTGACACTTTACAACAGCGAAAAACAGGATCATGGCATGGATGAGATACTCGACTGGAAACTGCTAGAGGTATCAAAACCGGCGCTGGAAGATAAAACGCCAATCTTTGCATCCTTCGATGTAAAAAACACCGACCGTACGCTGGGTACGTTGCTATCTAACGAAATATCAAAAATATACGGTTCAGCAGGCTTGCCTGATAACACCATCAATATTAAATTCAAAGGTTCGGCCGGGCAGAGCTTTGGCGCGTTTGCCACAAAAGGTATTTCCTTCGAATTGGAAGGTGAAGCCAATGATTATGTAGGAAAAGGCTTATCAGGTGCGCAACTGGCTATCTACCCTTCAGAAAAAGCAACGTTTACACCTGAAGAAAATATCATTGTTGGTAACGTAGCGCTGTATGGCGCAACTGCAGGCGAGGTATTCATTCGCGGTATGGCAGGCGAACGTTTCGCCGTGCGTAACTCCGGCGCTACAACGGTTGTTGAAGGTACCGGCGATCACGGCTGCGAATACATGACCGGCGGCCGTGCGCTGATATTAGGTAAAACAGGGCGCAACTTTGCGGCGGGTATGAGCGGTGGTATTGCCTGGGTTTATGATGCCGATGGCACATTCGCCGAAAACTGTAACAAGGAAATGGTTGACCTCGATCCGCTATCGCATAAAGATGCGGAGCAGATACAAACATTGCTGCGCAAGCATATTCACCTTACCGGCAGTAAAGTTGCACAGGATATGCTGAAAAACTGGGACGAGGCATCGGGCCATTTTGTTAAGGTTTATCCGAAAGAGTACAAAAAAGTTATTGAAAAATTAGAATTTGAGGCTGTAAGTTAACATGGGAAAAGCAACAGGATTCCAGGAGTTTAACAGGGAACTCCCCGAAAAAGTATCACCCGGCGAAAGGGTAAAAAATTATAACGAGTTTGTTGGCTTATATTCTGATGAAAAGCTGAACCAGCAATCGGCGCGCTGTATGAACTGCGGTATACCGTTTTGCCATAACGGCTGCCCGCTGGGCAACATCATCCCCGAGTTTAACGATGCCGTTTATCGTCAGAATTGGGAAGAAGCCTACCAGATATTGTCATCAACCAATAATTTCCCCGAGTTTACCGGCAGGATATGCCCCGCACCATGCGAATCGGCATGTGTGTTAGGCATTAACAAACCGGCAGTAGCTATTGAGGAAATTGAAAAACATATCATCGAAATAGCGTATGCTAAAAACCTGGTGAAACCGGTAGCGCCGGTTATTAAAACAGGCAAAAAAGTTGCGGTTGTTGGTTCCGGTCCTGCCGGGTTAGCTGCCGCTGCCCAGTTAAGCAGGGCAGGCCATGCAGTTACCGTTTACGAGCGCGACGACAGGCCCGGAGGTTTACTGCGTTATGGCATCCCCGACTTTAAACTGGAAAAATGGGTTATCGACCGCCGTGTGCAGGTAATGGAAGAAGATGGCGTTGAATTTAAATGCGGGGTTGAGGTAGGTAAGGATATTTCTGCGGAGGAGATCGTTCGCAGTAATGATGCGGTGGTTTTATCCGGTGGTTCCACTATCCCGCGTAATTTGCCTATACCGGGCCGCGACCTGAAGGGTATTTACTTCGCGATGGATTTCTTGAAACAACAAAACAAACGCGTAAGCAACACCAAATTTGAGGCTGAAGCTATTTTAGCGACCGGTAAGGATGTGATTGTGATAGGTGGCGGTGATACAGGCTCCGATTGTGTAGGTACATCAAATCGCCAGGGCGCTAAGTCCGTTAAACAATTTGAGCTTTTTCCTACACCGCCGACACAGCGCAATGCACATATGCCATGGCCTACTTACCCAATGGTGCTGAAAGTGACCAGCTCGCACGAAGAAGGTTGCGAACGTTTCTGGGGTATCAATACCAAAGCGTTTTTGGGCGATGAAAACGATGAGTTGCGGGCTTTAAAAGTGGTTGACGTAACCTGGGAAACAGATTTTCTCGGTCGCCCTACAAACTTTAAAGAAGTTGAAGGCTCCGAGCGCGAATTGCCATGCCAGCGTGTATTCCTGGCGATGGGTTTCGTACATCCGCAGCATGAAGGCGCTATCAAAAAGCTGGGTATCGAACTCGACGAGCGTAAAAATGTAAAAGCTGTTGAAGGACTTTACCGCACAAACGTAACCAAAGTATTTGCTGCCGGCGATATGCGCCGCGGGCAATCACTTGTGGTTTGGGCCATCTCCGAAGGCCGCGAATGCGCCCGAAAAGTAGATGAGTTCCTGATGGGGCATTCCGTGCTGGAAAGCAAGGATGCTGTTAACCAGTTTGAACAGGTATTTTAGTTAGTTCATAGTTGATGGTTCGTCGTTCATAGCTGAACCATTAGCTATTTGGCATTGCAGCCTTTATCAACCAATTATATTGTTTAAGCCGGAGTTTTCCGGCTTTTTTAATTAAAAATGGCAATGATATATAAATTTACGGTAAATAAATTTGTTTTTTAATTTTATTATGTCGATATTTACGGTATAATTATTACCGCTATGGATTTCGACTTCAAAAGCATCTTCGATTTAGTTAAAGCATTCCCCGATGAAAAGACTTGCATGGACTACCTTGCAGAAATGCGATGGAACGGCAACGTAATTAGCCCGTTCGATCCAACCTCTAAGGTATATACCATGAAGGATGGTCGCTTCATGTGTAAGAATACCAAAAAATACTTTAACGCTAAGGTCGGTACAATATTCGAGGACACCAAAATCCCGCTTATAAAATGGTACATGGCCCTATACATCTTTTCAAGCCATAAAAAAGGCATTAGTAGCCACCAGTTAGCCAAAGATGTTGATGTAACCCAAAAGACAGCCTGGTTCATGCTGCACCGCTTACGCTTCGCCTTTAATACGCCTGAATTAAAAACTCAAATGGACGGCGTGATAGAAATAGATGAGACTTACGTAGGTGGTGAAGATAAGAACAAGCATGCTAATAAAAAGTCAGGTAAAAGAGGCCGTAACAATGATACCAAAACCCCGGTAGTTGGCCTAAAGCAAAGAGAGGTTTACGAAATAGTAGAACGTCCGCACAAGGTTATAAAAGGTGAGATCGTAAAAGAAAAGATCATTAAGTCACACGCGCTTGTTAGCTGTACCGTTGTAAAAAACACTACCGCTGAAACCCTACATCCGATCGTTAAAAGCAATGTCGATACATCCGCTGTTATCGTTACAGACGAATACAAATCTTATAACGGATTAAGTAAAGAATACCGCCACGCTAAGGTTAATCACGGCGCGAAAGAGTTCGTTAATCACATGGCACATACCAACGGTGTAGAAAATTTTTGGAGCCACTTAAAGCGCATGGTTGATGGAATATACCATTGGGTAAGTGCAGAACATTTGCAGGCTTATGTAAACGAGGAAACGTTAAGGTACAATACCCGTAGCTTTTCAACTTCACACAGGTTTGATATAGTGATGGCTAATTCATTAGGTCGTTTAACTTATAAAGAATTGACGAAATGAATGAGGAAAAAGATTTAACAATAAACTATCAAGGATCAACTATTAGTCTGTTTTCAGATGAAAGGGATGACTATATAAGCTTAACTGACATTTACAAGGCCTGGAATAAATACAGCAAGTCAATAAATGCGTGGCTTAAAACTAAGCAAACGCTTGAATTTCTGAATGTTTGGGAAAAGAAAAACAACCCAAATTATAATGAGACTCAATTGAGTCAGGCTGTAAAAATAGCGAGGGAAAGGAACGGATTGTCAGCGCAAGAATGGATAAGGCTAACAAATGCTATCGGCATCTTTACTCGAAGCGGTGAAAGGGCTGGTACGTATGCACACAAAGATATTGCTATCCGTTTTACTGCGTGGTTAAGTCCAGAATTTGAAATGTTCTTAATCGATGAGATTAAAAGGTTAAAAAAAATTGAAGAGCAAAAACTTTCCTTTGATTTATTAACTCATGCTGAAGTTTTATCTCTAATCAAACTCAAAGAAATTTTCAAATATGTAGCACATCAAACTTTAGTAGAGGATGCTCATAGGGATGTGTTTTCTGCTCAAAGTAATGCTAAAAACGCTATTGCTGAATTTCATAAGTTTAGAAACAAAATTTTAGATATTGCGCCATCTGATATTGATGATAGAATTAAAGAGTATTGTGTCAAGCATGAAATTGCTTTGACAAAAAAAATAATGTCAAAGAGCAAACGTGAAAAAATATTAATGTTTGATAGTTTCGAGTCTGTTAGAAATGCGGTATGGGATTTTTTAAATATTAAAGGAGAAGTTAATGCTTTAAACCTTGCTAATCTTGTTGAAAATATAATGCGAGTTGAAAAAGGCGAGGTTATAAGAAATAATGAAACTGATTTGTTTAGAGAAAAAGAAAACTTAGGGGAGTATAACGAATTTGAGAAAATAATTAGTGAACACCCAAAGGTTAAAACAGCAAGAGAAGTGTTGCAATACAGGCAATTAAGTCAAGGAAAGACCGCACCTTTCGGTAAGTTATTAGGCGCTGTAGCAAGGGCTGGTAAACCCGAAAAGGAATGAGTAATAAGGGTTATATTATTTATTTTTTGCTTGCGTGTATTGCATTGGCATGTACAAGAAAATCTAAACCACTTGGGCAAATAAGAGGAACTGTTTTAATAGCAGGGTTTGCAAAAGACGGAATTATTTTAGCAGCAGATTCAAGGGTTTCTATATATGAAACCGCCGACAAATCTAACGGCCCAATGGCCTCAATAGATAGTTTTCAGAAAATATATAAAATAAATGGTTATCCATTTGCAACAAGCGGCATAGGTAACTTCGGCAATAAATTTTTTTACAGTGTTGTTGAGGATTTTAATAAAGTAAAAAGCAAACCAATAAGCCCAACTGTTAGTCTACATAAATTCATAGATTTTATTAAATTAAATTACCCGACTTATTCAGATAAAATCTTATCAACCAATGAATTTATAGTTATCGGGTATGATAATAAAATCCCCATCATTGCTACTATTGCGCCTTATATAGACACTACCATGAATAGCGATGTCCTTCTTACTACTGATGATAATATCACAAAAGATTTTAATTATGATACTTCAATGACTTGTTCAGAAATGGCAATAATGATAAAAAAGGGAATTGATTCTTATACCGAAGATCCAAAAATTGAGAAAGTTGTAGGAGGCCCAATCACTATTTTAGAATTTTTAAAGAAAAGCAATAAGCCAAAGTACATTCAGAATGATTTCACTAATCGGCAATTCAAAGATGTTTCTGATTTAATTAACTCAATAGAAAGTAATAAAATAACTGTTAATTATTATGTGCCAAATGGCAAAAGTAGATTGATTTATACCCTTAAAATGGACATTAATCAAAAATAAATGCAACCCGGCATAACACTTTTTGATGTGTCCTTTTTTAATATAAGTATATCTTTTTTATTATTTGGCTTTATGATTTTTCTACAGCATCCGTGCATTAGGCATATTAAAAATACACCTCCAATAATTACCGTAAAAATGTATATCATTGCCTTAAAAAAAACTGTTATGCTGAGCGATAGCGAAGCATCTTTGCTTATGCATTGCGGACAATGCATGGCGTTTAGACATAGTTTAAAGGTTCTTCGCTGTCGCTCAGAATGACAGTATATATTTGATATATTACTTGTTCTCCAAAAAATTCTTCAGCGAAGTACCGGTAATATGAGTCCAGCCTTTAACGAAGTTTTCGCGTGGAAGGTCGGTATCATTCCGGAAAGTTTCCAGCCCGGCGTGGGTTAACCGAACACGGGTTTTATTATCACCTTCATTAAACAGCTCCCAGGTTACAAACGATTCGCCCGGATATTCTTTATAAGTCCACGAATGCGTAAGCTTTTCACCGGGAACCACTTCTGTAATTTCGCATAAGTGTACAAATATCTTTCCCTTGTTGCTGCCTTCAAACGTGAATTTAAAACCCACTTCAGGTTTGAAATCTTTCATTTTAAAATACCATTCCTTCATTTTCTCGTGGTTGGTAATAGCATCCCATACACGGCCGATAGGGGCGTTGTAGGTTTGTTCAATTACAATTGGTTGTGCTTCCATTTCTGTGATTTTTGTGTAGAGACGCAAAAATTTTGCGTCCGTTTAAATTTTGTTAATTGTAGAGACGCAAGATTTTGCGTCTCTACGGTTCATTATTTTAATGATTGATCATTTTTTGCTTCGTTCTCCAAAAATTTACCCAGGGCATCCAGTTTTTCTGTCCAGAATACGCGGTATTGTTCTATCCAATCGGACACTTCTTTAAACTTCCTGAAATCCATCGAACAATAATGCTCGCGGCCATCTTGCTTAATGATTACCAAACCGCATTCCGTTAGTATTTTGATGTGTTTGGATATAGCAGGCCTGCTGACCTGGAAATTATCAGCAATGGAATTTAAATTTAATGACTTATGGGCGATGAGGTTGATGATCTCACGCCGGGTTGGATCGGCAATCGCCTGGAAAACGTCTCTGCGCATGGTTAAATATATCTATCGGTAACCGAATGGTTACAAATATATAAGTAACCATTCGGTTACGCAAGTTTTTTTTGATTTATTTGTAGTAAGTGGTTTGCGTAGATTTTGTAGCCTGCGTATACTTGTATTCGTAGCTACGACGCTACATTCTAAATAGCATATTTGATAACAATTACCTTGGTAGTCAAATAATTATAATTTAAAGGGTGTCTGCTGGGATATGCAGGTTTAATATCTTTTTTTTAAGAAATTGTATAAAAATAACAGATTTACGAAGTTTTTGAAACTTCGTAAATCAATGATTGGTGCAATATTGATTACTTTTCTGAAGGATTTTTCTTTCCTGTCGAGAGTTTCTCTATGAGGTTGAGTAACCGGTCTTGCTTAGTCTTCTCCTGTTTGGCCGATAGTATCCAAACCATATATTCCTTTTTGTTCGACCAGGATAGCTGCTGGTAAAATGCCATAGCCTGCTGATTTTTGCCCAGCGTTTCGGCCAAATCCGGTGGGAGGGTTATTTGTTTGTTAGCTATATCGATGTACTCGCCGTATTGGTTAGTGGGGATATTTTCGTTGCAGCTTTCAGATGCCTTTATTTGGTTAACAGGTTTAAAGCGAAGTGCCGTCCACGTTTCATTAACCGAAATGGAGGTTACCACACTTAACCCATATTTAGCCGGTTCGTCCCAACTGCCCATCATCTCCAGGTCGCTTTTTATACCTGAGCTTTTTTTAGGGTAGGTGACCCAGAATATAGTTCCCGGCTTTAATAACGGGGTAATTGTTTTTAGCCATTCTGAAAGCTCAATACTGTTTTTTACAAATAACTGAATGCCATCAAAATTACCAGCGGCTTCATAGCTCAAAGTTACATCATAGGGCAATGGTTCAATTGAAGGCAGGTAATTACCGGGTGCATTTGCTAACAACCAGTGTTTACCGGGTTTTACCTGTAATTTCTGTTGGAGGTTCATTAGTTCACTGGTTCATTAGTTCATTGGTGCAATGTTCGCTAATGCTAAGTTATTTAATTTATCTAAAAGTTGCTTTTTTACTATCAACCTGACAAAACCAATGAACTAATGAACTAATGAACCAATGAGCTATCAGATTGAACGATTTTAGAAAAGAAATCCCACAATACAATTCCCGCCGATACTACGATATTGAATGAATGCTTGGTACCGAACTGGGGTATTTCTATGCAGGCATCAATCAGCTGCATCACCTCGTCGCTTACCCCATTTACTTCGTTTCCAAAAATAAGGGCATATTTTTCATCTTTTTGCGGGCTGAAATGAGTGAGCATGATGCTGTTCTCAGCCTGCTCAATAGCGATGATTTTATAACCATCGGCGCGGAGCTGATTAACAGCATTTACAGGATCGGAAAAATACGTCCAGCTAACAGATTGCGTAGCGCCCAGTGCTGTTTTTTCTATTTCGCGGTGAGGAGGTTGTGCGCTGATACCGCATAAAATCAATTGCTCAACAGCGAAACCATCGGAGGTACGGAATATGGAGCCGATGTTGTGCATGCTTCGCACATTATCCAGCACAACGGCAACAGGGAGTTTTTGCTGGGTTTTAAATTCCTCAATAGAAGCACGATTGAGTTCGTCTAACTTTAATTTTTTATGCTGGTCTGCCATGAAGAGGACAAACTTACGAAGTTTTAGAAACTTCGTAAGTTTCTGTCAGAGGGTTATTGCAACACCCCAACGCCATTACCAATAAGAGAGCTGTAAACCGATGGTGCATAACCTATTTTATCGGTATAATAGGCGGTTACTTCTTTGCTGAAAGTATCAAAAGCGCTGCCTTTAACCAGTGCAATGGCGCAGCCGCCAAAGCCTGCCCCGGTCATGCGCGCACCGGCGACATTGGAATTGGTCCTGCTGTATTCAACCACGGTATCCAATTCCTTTCCGCTTACCTCGTACAGGTCGCGCAGTGAATCGTGCGAGGCATACATCAGCTTGCCAAATTCGGTCAGGTTGTTTGCTGCCAGGGCTTTTGCTGCTTTTTTTACGCGGTCGTTCTCTTCTATAACATGGGTGGCGCGTTTGAGCACAACAGGATCGGTTATCAGGTGTTTATGCTGTTCAAATGTTACGGGTCCGATATCACAAAGGTTCTGAATATCAAGTTCCTGTTGCAATGCTGCCAATGCCTCGTGGCATTCCTTCACGCGCTCGTTATATTTGGATTCGGCTAGTTTGCGGGGCTTGTTGGTATTGATGATCGCCAGTACATATTCTCCCAGGTTGCTGTCAACTGCTTCATAATCCAGTGTGTCGCAATTCAGCATCAGCGCCTTGTCTTTTTCGCCGAAGGCTACGGCAAACTGGTCCATTATACCTGAGTTTAACCCAATAAAGCTATTTTCCACCCATTTGGAAAGTTTTACCAGGTCGATCTTCGAATAGCCGCAATTAAAAATATCATTCAAAGCAAATGCAGTAACCACCTCTATCGACGCTGAAGATGATAATCCTGACCCGATAGGAATATTGCCGAAAAACAGCATATCTATTCCTTGTAGTTTATGGCCGTCTATCAAAAAATGCTCAATTACACCGGTTGGATAATTATACCATAAACTACCCTGCTTTTTATAGCCCTGTTTTACCGGTACATCAGCCTGTTCATCAAAATTAAGGCTCCTGAAACGGAATACATTATCGTCATTTTTGGCAATTAACAGGTAGGTACCTAATGTAATAGCACAGGGCATAACCAGGCCGCCATTATAATCGATATGTTCGCCAATCAAATTTACGCGACCGGGTGAAAAATAGGAGTGGTCGGCTTTTTTATTATAGATGTTGTTAAACGCTTTGTGCAGGTCTTCTTTCATTTATAACCGGGTAGTTTTAACTGCAAATATTATAATAATTCGGCTTATTTACTGTTTTATTTACAGTTATTATTCAATAAACTGTAAAACAATTGATTATTATAAAATTTTTGCTCTGTGCTAAACAGAATTTAACTTATTCTTGTTGAATAATCATCCACTTTAAACATAAAGCTATGAATCAGTATTTGATTACCGCATATGACTATACCGACGAAGACGCCCTTCAACGCCGCATGAACGTACGCCCGCATCACCTGGATGGGGCAAAAGAGCTAAAAGCAAATGGCAACTACGTTACCGGCGGCGCCATATTGAATGAAGAAGGAAAAATGATAGGCTCCATCATGATATTACAATTTGAAACAGAAGAAGGACTCGAGGCATGGAAACGGAATGAAATTTACATCACCGGCAAAATATGGGAGTCGTTTGATGTTAAGCCCTTCAGGGTTGCTGATGTATAAACCTGCCCACTCTATCATTATGAAAATTATTTTATCAAAATGAAAGGATTATCGTATAGCTTAATTTTTCATAATCGACTGGCATAAAGCTAAAACAATAATATTTTAGGATCAGGCACCTTTTTTGGCGGGCAAGGATACCACAGTTATATTTTAACTGACCAACTGTGGTAACTTATGCAGGCATCCATACTGATAGTAGAGGAAGAGGAAAAATTTAATAAACTGTTGCCAGGTATTATCCGGTCTGCCGGGTACCCGGCTTTAACAGCGCATACAGCTAAAGCAGCTTTGAAAATTTTGCGTGATGAGATCGTATATGTGGTAATTATCCATACCGATCTCCCGGATAGCAGCGGGATTGACCTGATCAGCGATATAAAGGATATTCATTCTTATATTGAGGTGATAAGTCTTGCAGACCATCCTACGGTGCAGGATGGCATCCGTTCTATCAGAAATGGTGCATTTGACTATATTCCCGAAGATGACAGATCAGAACAGATTGCCCCGATTGTAACAAAAGCTTATGCCAAAGCCGATATGCAATATCACCTCGCACACAAGAGCGACATCGACTTCAAGCATATTTTAGGCAATTCACCCTCAATAGTACAGGCGAAACAGCTTGCTTTAAAAGTAGCACCTACCGATACCAACGTATTGTTGCTGGGCGAAACAGGTACCGGTAAGGAGGTTTTCGCCCAGGCTATCCATAACAGCAGCAACAGGAAACCAAAGCCGTTTTTAGCTATTAATTGCAGCTCATTCTCTGAAGAATTACTGGAGAGTGAGCTATTTGGGCATGTGAGCGGCGCATTTACCGGCAGCAACAAAGATAAAAAAGGCATGTTTGAGGCCGCAGATGGCGGCACTTTATTTTTGGATGAGATAGGTGAGATGAAGCTGAAACTACAGGCCAAATTGTTGCGTGTTCTGGAAAACGGTACTTTTAACAAGGTTGGGGATGAGCGGCTTACACGGGTAAATACGCGCATTATTGCAGCCACCAACCGCGACCTGAAATCAGAGGCGGAAAAAAATATGTTCAGGTGGGATTTGTATTACCGCCTGGCTGTATTTACCATTCAACTGCCCCCGCTGCGCGGCAGGAGGGACGATATTAAGCTGCTGGCAAACTATTTTATAACGGAGTATAGCTACCGGTATAAAAAGGAAATCGACAACATCGATCCGAATTTCCTAAACCTTTTAACGCAATATCCCTGGAAAGGTAATATCCGTGAACTTAAAAATGTAATAAGCAGGGTTATTATACTTGCCAATAATAAAACACTCACCGCCGACCTGCTCCCCCCGGAGTTTTTCGAAAAGGCTGATATTGATATGAACCAGATCCTCAACCTTTCACAGATCGAAAGCCAGGCCATACGAAGGGCACTGATGCAAAGCAAAGGAAACAAATCTATTGCCGCCCGTTTATTGGGCATTGGCCTCTCCACATTATACCGCAAAATTGAAGAATACCAGGTAAAAGGGTATTGATAGAAGCTGCGGTCTTCCCCAAATCAATTTTATTTCCCCGTTATATTTTAAGAGGCTCTCTTAAAAGTCTATCTATCAAAAGGGTACCAACTAATATTTTCCTCTGTGCCCTTTGTGTTCTCATCTTCGTGCTCTCTGTGGTAAAATTTAACCACAGAGGTCACAAAGAAGGCACAGAGATACACGGAGTTTTTATGATGGCAGTGTATCATCCCTTTTTAATGAAAACTATTCAAAATGGGAATTACACTATCAGTATGATCGGGTAAAATATTGAGTTTTAATATTAAAAATATGCATAAGATATTGTTTTTCAGTTTATTGAATAATGTGGTTGGTTGTTGGCATTTCACTGGCATATAACGGATAATTCAGTTTGACAAAAAAATCAAAACTGAAAAATTCAACATATATTAAAATGAAAAAAGAATTTCTAACCCTTACAATCTTATCGGCACTCACTTTAAAAGTATTTGCGGGTGCAGATACAACCATTGTAAAAACAAAGACCGACACAGTAATGCGGTCGTTACCATCACCTCTTCCCGACCCTCCGTTTCCAACTTCGGATTGGGACGGTGCCCCATTAATCGGATCGGATGCTACTGCGCCTATTTATCCCCTACAAAAGGCATTGGGCTGGGGAACTAAAAGCAGGTTCAGGTTTTACGGATGGGTTGACCCCGCTGCAAATATAAGTTCATCAAAAAACTCGAATGCACCTACCTCCTATGATATTGTACCGAATGGCGTAGTGCTTGACCAGGTTGGTATAAAATTTGATTTGCAGCCCAATACTGTACAAACAGACCATGTTTCATGGGGTTTTTTGTCGACTACCATCTACGGTACTGACTACCGTTACACAACAGGCTTAGGATATTTTAGCAACCAACTGCTTCAAAATAACCAGAAATATGGTTTTGACCCTGCCGAAATGTATGGTTTGATCTATTTCCCTAAAATAGCTGATGGAATGCTTTTAAAATTTGGCCGCTACATATCTCCTGCTGATATTGAAGCGCAGTGGGCAACGGATAATTACCTGTATTCGCACTCTTTGATGTTTACAGTTGACCCATATACGTTTACTGGGGTACAAGCTACATTTAAATTGGGTTCATACTGGCAACTGGAAGTTGGTGCAGATGCCGGTAATGATATGGCCCCCTGGAGCCATTCGGCCCAGCTTAACGGTTTGCTGATGGCCCGCTGGGTGTCAAAAGACAATAACAACTCCTTATATGGTGGCATAAATGCTTTAGGCAATGGCGATTATACCCAGGGTCATGATGACCTGCAAATGCTGGTAGTTACATGGGGGCATAAGTTTAACGAAACCTTCCACATGATGACCGAAGCTTATTATATGTGGCAATATCATGCCCTTGTGGGTGGTGATGTGAACTATGGTCCGCCGCAAACATTTTTTGAAGGGGTTGGGCCTGGTGCGCCGATACCCGGGACTGAATTTGCGCAGGGAATTGTTAACTATTTCCAGATATTGACGTCAAAAAATGATTACTTCTCTATCCGCACCGACTTTTTGAATGATCCGCAGGGCGGCAGAACAGGTTATAAAACCTTATACTCAAGCCATACCATAGGTTTTGTACACTTTTTCACACCATTGATCAGGATACGCCCCGAAATAAGATATGAAACGGCATATGCCGATGGTGTAACGCCTTACGATAACGGTACTAAAAAGGACCAGTACACCGCAGCAATGGACCTGATCGTAAGGTTTTAATGAACAAGAGTTTTACATTAAATTTTTAAGAACATGAAAACGATTAAATTATCAATTTTTGCAGTACTGATGGCAGCCTTTGTTTGCCACGCATCTGCCAATAACACAATAGGTTTGTACCTGTCGCAACAGGATTACCGCGACCATAAACTAAGTTATGTAACAGATGGTACTAATGGTACAACCGTAAGGTTACACTCATTTTTTGGATCGTACCAGGTGGTGGTTATCCAAAACGGTAAAAAAGAATATTTTTCAAAAGACAAAATATTCGGTTACCGTATGGACGGGCAGGATTACCGTTATTTTAACCACTGCGCATATCGCATTGTTGACACTACCGGCTTTTACCTTTATGCCTATTATAAATTAGAGCAACAGGGAAAAGGCCCAAAACAGGTGGAGAAATATTATTTCAGCCCGAAAGCGAGTGATGATATCAGATTGCTTACGATAGACAATCTCCAGTCGGCTTTTAGCAGCGATACGCGTTTTGTTTATAGTGTGAAAGGTTTCTTTAAGTCGGATAATGAATTGACGGCTTATGATGCCAGCCTGAAAGAGTTTAAGCTCAAACACATTTACGGCGAAACTTTAAGATAATAATTGGGGTATAGGTTGTTTATGTGAAGCTGCCCGGTAACGGGCAGCTTCTTTTTGATTAATTACTGCCTTTTGCTGGTACCGTTTACCAGGTTAATAATATAAACAGTACCGTTTAAGGTAAGTGTTGCAGAATTGCCGCTATTGAATACCAGTACGCCGCTATAAGAGAACGAGCCATTTTTGCTCGACATACCGCTTACACTGATGGTAGCTGTACCACTTTTAACAAACTGGAATGGTTTGGTCAGTTCTACATTGGTGAGGGTGATATTGACACTGTTGGTGCCGGTATCGGTTTTTGAGGTGTATGAGCCGCTCTGTTTGTACTCGCCGTTTACCGTGTAATAGCTTGATCCTCTGCCCAAACCCTGTATTACAACCATTGAGCTGCCCGAATTGGTTGATGATAGGTTTGGCCCGGTGTAGCTGCCGCTGTATTCAGAAGTAGCAGTAGACGAACCATTATAAATACCTTTTTTAGTAACGCTGTCGCAATTTAAGGTGTAAGTGTATTTTGCTGAGTAATTGTATGATACGCCGCTGGGTGTGGCTGATGTTTTGCGGGTGATGCTGTCGGTCCAGGTAGTGCCGCAAAGCGAATCGATACTTACGTGCGCCTGTGTTTCAATTGAAACATCGCTAAAGGTATTAAAAGCACCGTTTGTGTTTTCGGAAAGTGCGGCGGTAACCAAACTTGCAGCCTGGTCGGTTGCATTGGTAGTGGTATTAGCGCTACCGTTAAAGCTCACATTTCCTTTGTTGCACGCTGCAACGCCCAGCAATAACAGCGCGGCAAATGGTAGTCGTAATGTTTTCATAAAATAGTGATTTAAACTGATTGTATTATTTTTGGGTAGGATAGTTTAAAAAAGAAAAGGTTTAATCTGCAGGTAAATTTTTTTACCCACAAATTAAACCTTTTTTAAAAAAGTTGTTGAATTACTGCTTATGAGGCTACGCTTTCCAGTTGGTGCATATCATCGGCGGATAGCTCAACATCAACTGCTTTCAGGTTTTCTTCAAGATGTTTTACGCTTGACGTACCCGGGATAAGCAAAATATTATCGCTATGGTGCAATAGCCAGCTCAGTGCCACCTGGTAAATGCTTGCGTTATGCTTATCGGCTATCTTTTGGATCTTTTGTTGCTCATTCACCTTGGCTGCATTAAGCGGGAACCAAGGGATAAAGGCAATATTATGCTCTTTGGTATAATTCAGTACGCTTTCCCATTTACGGTTATCCACGCTGTACATATTTTGTACCGAAACCACCTCGAAAAACTCCTGCGCTTTTTTAATATCACCAACGTTTACTTCTGATAGGCCGATGTGTTTTATTTTACCTTCCTGCTGCGTTTTTTGCAAAAATTCAAAGGTTTTTTCAGCAGGAACTTTCGCATCGATGCGATGCAGTTGGTACAGGTCGATTTGGTCAAGTTTTAAACGTTTCAGGCTACCTTCCAGTGCTTCCTTTAAATGTTCAGGTGAGCCGTTTGGCGTCCATTGGTCGGGGCCATTCCGCATGAAACCTCCTTTTGTGGCAATCACCAGGTCGGCAGGGTACGGATGGAGTGCTTCGGCGATCAGTTCTTCCGATACATAAGGGCCGTAGCTATCTGCTGTATCGATAAAATTAACGCCAAGCTCAACCGCACGTTTCAATACGCGGATTGCTTCATCCTTATCAGCCGGTGGCCCCCAAATTCCTTTGCCGGTGATGCGCATAGCGCCATAACCCATGCGGTTTATCGTATTCCCGCCCAGGTTGAATGTTTTCTGAAATGAAATTGCTGTGTTTTCCATAAAAATATATTTTCACTTGTAGATCTAACCCAATATTCGGGTATTTGTTCGGCTATAAATCCATACTAAAGTCATTTTGAAAATCAGTGCCATCATTTTAATTATGTCTATCTTGCATAAAAAAACCAACCATGGAACCTCAGAACTTTAAAAACCACCGCCGCTATGCGATAGGCTATCACTTTTTGCTAAGCCTGTTGCTAATTATCGGTACAATCGCTGCTATTGTAAATATATTTCGCCACAAGCCGAATGAGGGTGGTTTTTTGAGCACTTTACTAATAGCCTTGTTATTTATTTGTGCCGCGCTTATATTCTTGTTTATGCGGCAATTCCCACTGAAAGCCCAGGACAGGGCCATTCGCGCCGAAGAAAGCCTGCGCTATTATATCCTTACCAATAAACCGTTAAGCCGTAGTTTATCGGTACACCAGGTAGCAGCACTGCGCTTTGCGGATGATGATGAATTTGTGCCGCTGGTTGAAAAAGCCATCGTAGAAAGCCTCTCGCCGGATGATATTAAAAAAGCGATAAAAAACTGGCGGGCAGATCATCATCGCGCCTGATAGGTATATTAATGAAGTTAGAGAAGACCGATTTTGATGCTATAGTGGTTGGCTCAGGCCCGAACGGGCTTGCGGCGGCTATTTTATTGCAACAGAACGGGCTTTCTGTTTTGCTGATCGAGGGGAAGGACACCATTGGCGGCGGCATGCGCTCCGCCGAACTTACTTTACCCGGTTTTACGCATGATATTTGTTCGGCTATACATCCACTAGCAGCCGGCTCTCCATTTTTTACAACCCTGCCACTTGAAGAACATGGGCTTGAGTATATTTTGCCATCGATAAACGCCGCTCATCCTTTTGATAATGGTACTGCCGCTGTGCTAAAAAATTCATTATCAAAAACCGCCGGTTTGTTTGGCGATGATGAGCAAGCCTACCTGGAATTAATGCAACCCATTGTATACGACTGGCCTTCGATAGCACCTGATGTTTTAGGCCCGTTGCATTATCCAAAATATCCGTTAGCTATGGCGAAGTTTGGGTTGAAGGCATTAACGTCATCAACCTATCTGTCAAATAATTTCAGCACTGAAAAAGCCAAAGGATTATTCGCCGGCATGGCTGCACATGCTATGCAGCCGCTATCCAACCTGGCTACGTCGGCTATAGCGTTGGTTTTAATGGCTAACGGGCATTTGAAAGGCTGGCCGCTGCCAAAAGGTGGTACGCAACGCCTGGCCGATGCGTTGGCCGGGTATTTTACTTCGATAGGCGGCAAGATAGAAACCGGGTTTTATGTTAAATCGCTTGATCAGTTGCCTTCGGCGAAGGCAGTTTTGTTTGATATTTCTCCGAAACAGCTTTTACAGATAGCCGGGCATAAATTTTCATCAATCTACAAATGGCAACTGGAGCGGTACCGTTACGGCATGGGCGTGTTCAAGGTGGATTGGGCGCTTGACGGCCCTGTGCCATTTACTGCCGATGAATGCACAAAAGCCGGTACCGTTCACATTGGTAATACGCTAAGCGAAATTGCGGCTGCCGAACAGCAGACCTGGGACTGTCATCACCCCAAAAAACCGTTTGTATTGCTTACCCAGCAAAGCCTCTTCGACCCTACACGTGCGCCAGCAGGCAAGCAAACTGCCTGGGCGTACTGCCACGTACCCAATGGTTCAACAGTTGATATGACTGATGCCATCGAAAAACAAATTGAACGTTTCGCGCCGGGTTTCAGGGACAGGATACTGGCCAAACATACCTACAACTCGCTGCAAATGGAAGAATATAACCCCAACTATATTGGCGGCGATATCAATGGCGGTGTGATTGACCTCGGCCAGTTGTTTACCCGGCCTGCGCTGCGCTGGTCGCCGTACCGCACATCGGCAAAAGGGATTTATTTATGCTCGGCCTCTACGCCGCCGGGCGGTGGGGTGCATGGCATGTGCGGTTATTACGCCGCAAAAAGGGCCCTGAAGGATATATTTTCCATAAACATAAAACCACTTTAGGATGATAAAACGTTACCTGTTCATAATTATGGTTTTCGTGTTGGCTTTGATTATTACGATACCTGTTTTTTATCTCAAAAGCAGATCTAATGAAATAAACTGGGATTTTAAAGGCCCTGTACAAAAAGTTACTTTCGGTGAAGATGGTGTGATCGACACCTTAGTTGTAAACGGAAATGTATATCGTTTAGCCAATATAAAATGGGCTGATATGAATATTGGTATCAGTAGGGGCGATACAGCCATTAAAAAAAGAGGTGATAGGTACATTAAATTCATAAAAGCCCATTCAAGGGACACCCTATACTATAATAAAGAATATTGAAATTAAAACCTTAGTTGGTAAAAAGGCTTTTAAGGGCATTTTTAATGTCGGTTCGAAAAGGGTAGTTTAATCATTTGCCAAATATCCTGGTAAGCAAAAACTAATTAAACGTTGGCTTAAATACTAAAGTATTAGTTGAAAAATATAATTCAAAAACCGCCTTTTTGATCATTTTACGTACAATAACGATTTTTTTGTGCCGTTAAACCTGCTCAAACTAAAAACTTAGTCGTTATGAAAAAAATCACCATCCTTGCTGCGGCATTCCTGTTCGCGGCCCAATTCACAAAAGCTCAAACAGAAAAAGGTACACAAAATTTAGGCGTCGATGTATCTTACGAAAATCAGGCCCAAAACCAATTTAACATTGATCCTTCCGGTGGCTCTACAAATACACAAAATACAAAGTACACCACTTTTAATGCCGGCCCAACGTACAGCTATTTTATTGCCAACAAACTTGATGTAGGGGTAGCCCTGGCTTATTCTTATATGGATGAGAATAATGGGTCTAATTCATACCCTTCAACCGAATTGCAACGTTTTTACCAGGGAGAGGTATTTGTAAGGCGGTATTTTATGTGTACCGACAAATTGGGTTTCAGGGCGGGGCCATATTTGGGATATGAAGGAGGAAACATTGATGTAACCAATCCACCGTCGAATGCAATTTATAATGAAAATGCAAAGATCAACGATTATTTTGGAGGTATTAACCTGGCATTGGTTTATTATCCCGCAAAACACCTGGGACTTTCGGCGGACCTTGCTAATCTTCAATACTCCCATTATAAACAGAATAGCGGTACACTTGGCCACGATAGCGGAAATAATGCTGATCTTTCACTTGTTACTGATAATGTGGGTTTGTCGGTATTTTATGTGTTTGGCGGCCGGTAAACATCTTTTTTAACCTAAACCTTTCATGAGGCTATTTCATAAGTCGACGTTACCAAAAGGTTACCAAATAATATTTGTCTCAGTGCCCTCTGTGCTTCTATCTCAGTGTCCTTTCATGTCCCCGCAGGTTCTCTCGCAGAGGAACCTGCGAACGGATGCTTTTTAGAACCAATAATCCCGGTAGTCGTATTTAGCATCTATCAAGTTCATCCCACTTATAAACGAGATCGTAGGAATTGCTGATTTCAAAAAGAGATATCCAGCTATAACAAGTGAAAGTGATGAACCACGTGTTTCGGTTATTTGGTGCGGATGGCCATTGGGTAAATATATATTTCGTTATTAAATAACATCGTGCGCAGGGTCCTCTGTCGAGTTTAAGTTAACCCATAAAATTGAATAGCGAATAAAATTGGTATATCCACCATGCGTTCCTACGGAACGCGGGCGCACAATCGATTTTTTCCACCCACCAATCGCCCC
>Ga0302309_10000495_pt1 | contig 45255 bp, 44 predicted proteins | sample III_Palsa_N1_1_FD_200453 | JGI IMG/M metagenome (GOLD analysis project Ga0302309, IMG submission 200453) | Peat permafrost microbial communities from Stordalen Mire near Abisko, Sweden - III_Palsa_N1_1 | ecosystem: Environmental > Terrestrial > Soil > Palsa > Peat permafrost | place: Sweden...
GCCGCAATGATGTCCGCGGTCTTGCCCTCCTCCTTGCTAAAGGAGGGCTGCGCGATCAACCGCTTTAACAGCGCTATATAGTTAGCCTCTTCATTCATGAATAATAGTTGTTCCCGATTCACCTGTAAGCAAAAACTGCAATTCCTCGGCCCGTCCGATAATTACTTTCTTCACGCCGCTCCGTAGCGCAGCAAACGCATTGTCAAGTTTAGGGATCATTCCGGCAAATATCACCTGCCTGGCCTTCAGGTCGGCATAGTCGGCAGCATTGATCCGCCTGATCACGGAGCCATCATCTTCGGCATCCATCAACACCCCGCTCTTTTCAAATGAATAGATCAGGCTCACGTCAAAGCCCGCACTCAGCCCTCTCGCCAGTTCCTGCGCGATCGTGTCCGCATTCGTATTCAGCAATTGCCCCTTCCCGTCATGCGTAATCGGCGCAATGACCAAAACCTTTTCCAACATCAGCAGGCTGGTCAGCAGGCTGGTATTTACCGCGTCAACGTCCCCTACAAAGCCGTAATCGATGCTGGGATGTACCCGCTTATGACTCAGGATCGCATTCCCATCCGCACCCGTCAGCCCCATGGCAGGACATCCCAGCGCCTGCAGCCGCGCGACGATCTGCTTGTTGATGGTGCCGGCATAGACCATTGTGACAACTCTTAAGGTCTCCTCATCGGTGATCCGCCGGCCATCTACCAGGTTTTGCCGGATACCCAGGCCCTCCGCTACTCTGGTGGCCAGTTTCCCGCCTCCATGCACCAGTATCTTCTTCCCGGGTAATGCGGTAAAACTGCCCAGGAAAGCCAGCAGCCTGGCCTCATCATCGATGATGTTGCCGCCTATTTTAATGATGGATAATTGCATAGATCAAGGGTTACTCCTTAGGATATCGGCCAGCACCGCCTGGGCCGCCCAAACCCGGTTGGAAGCCTCCTGTGTGACAATGCTCGACGGACCGTCCAGGATATCGTCGCTGAGCTCTACATTCCGCCGCACCGGCAGGCAATGCATGACCCTGGCGCTATTCGTCAGCTTCAACTTCTCATTGGTCAGCATCCACTCCGGATCATTGTTATAGATCTTGCCGTAGTCTGTATAGGTGCTCCAGTTCTTCACATAGACAAAATCGGCATCCTTCAGGGCCTCGTCCTGGTCATGCGTAATGGTTGCCCCGTTGGTGAATTTCGTATCCAGTTCATAATCCTCGGGATGAGCAATTACAAAGTCGGCCTTACCCCAGGCATTCACCCATTGCGAAAAACTGTTGGCCACACACTGCGGCAAAGCTTTCACATGCGGCGCCCAGGTCAGCACGATCTTCGGTTTACGCTTTTCTTTGAATGTTTCAGTGATGGTGGTAATATCGGTCAGGCTCTGCAAAGGGTGCAGGGTAGCGCTTTCGAGGCTGACTACCGGGATGCCAGAGTATTTTATAAATTGCTTTATATAGAGTTCACTATAGTCGTCCTCCTTATTCTTCAGCGAAGGAAAGGTACGGATGCAAAGGATGTCGAAATAATGTCCCATGATCGGCGCCGCATCTTTTACATGCTCCACCGTATTCCCGCTCATGATGGCCTCTTCTTCGAATTCCAACGCCCAGCCTTCTTTGTCCACGTTGAAGACAATGGGCTCCGCTCCCAGGTTCTGCGCCGCGATCTGGGTCGACAGCCTGGTCCGCATACTCGGATTCAAGAACAACATCCCGACACGTTTGTGGGCGCCAAGCAGCTTGTCTTTCAAAGGATCGGCCTTGTAAGCAAGCGCGCTGCTCACCAACTTGCCGATGTCGGGTACATCCGACGCGGAAATAAAATTTCTCATTTTATACTTATTTTACGGCTACAGGTTCCGCTTCCATGGCATGGATCTCCTCCTGTATGGCATCCAGGAACTCATCCGCATCCTTCTTCCGCAATGCCAGGCTTGGCAACAGCCGGATCGTATTCGGCTTGGCCTCACCGGTAAAGATGTGCTGATGCCACAACAGGTTCTTCCGCAAATCCTTCAGATTATCGGGAAGGTCAAAGCCGATCATCAGCCCCTTGCCTCTTACCCTCATCAACTGCGGGATCTTCTTCAATTCCGCCATCAGGTAATTACCCGTTTCGGCCGCATTGGCGATCAGCCCCTCTCCCTCGATGACTTCCAGCACCGCGAGCGCCGCCGCACAGGCCAGGTGGTTACCGCCAAAGGTGGTCCCCAGCATCCCGTGTTTGGGCTGCAGATGCGGAGCGATGATGATACCCCCAATCGGAAAACCATTGCCCATACCCTTGGCCATCGTATAGATATCCGCGGCCACACCCGCATAGTCATGCGCGAAGAATTTGCCGCTGCGGCCATAACCACATTGTACTTCATCGGCAATAAAAACGCTGCCGAATTTTTTGCAAAGGTTGCTTATGGATTGGAGAAACGAAGCAGAAGCCTCGTTGATCCCGCCTACACCCTGGATGCCCTCGACGATCACGGCCGCGATCTTGTCGCCCTCAGCCTTAAAGCATTCCCAAAGCGCCGACTCGTCGTTGAAAGGAAGGAAGATCACATTATCCGTTTGGTTGACCGGCGCCACGATCGCGGGATTGTCCGTCACGGCAACGGCAAGTGAAGTCCGGCCGTGAAAGCTCTTCCTGAATGCTACGACTTTCTTGCGGCCGGTATGAAAACTGGCCAGCTTCAGCGCGTTCTCATTTGCCTCCGCTCCGCTATTGCAAAGGAATAGCTGGTAGTCGGGCCGCCCCGAAACCTTGCCCAGTTTCGTCGCCAGCTCCTCTTGCAGCGGCATGCGGATGGAATTGGAATAGAATCCAACCTTATTGAGTTGTTCGGTGATGCGTTGTACATAGTGCGGGTGCGTATGACCGATGGAGATCACCGCATGACCGCCATAAAGATCCAGGTATTGCTGTCCCTCCTGATCCCATACATAGGAACCCTTGGCCTTGACGACCGTAATGTCGTTGATGGGATAAACGTCGAATAATTTCATATACTTCTTTTTGTGACGCGGCGCAAAGGACAGCGTGCCGCCATCGGTTTAAAATGCATTTGCCTTGAGCCGCAGACCCGCTGTCTCCTCCAGCCCAAACAACAGGTTCATATTTTGTACGGCCTGCCCGGATGCTCCCTTCAGCAGGTTGTCCAGGGCCGAGTGTACCACCAGTTGATGCCCAACCTGCTCCAGCTGGATCAAACACTTATTGGTGTTGACCACCTGCTTGAGGCTGATAGGGCTCCGGCTGACGATCGTAAAAGGGTGAGGCCGATAAAAGTCTTCAAAAAGTGCCAGCACTTCCCCCGGCTCTTTTTCGACCCGCAGCTGACTGCTCACGAAGATGCCGCGTGTGAAATCTCCCCGCCAGGGTGTAAAATGGACGTGTGCTTCCTGCCCCTGAAGTTGTTTCAACGACTGCCCCACCTCCTTCATATGCTGATGCGTCAGCGACTTGTAAGCCTGGATATTATTGGCCCGCCAGGAGAAATGCCCCGTAGGCGATAAGCCCTGACCCGCACCCGTACTCCCCGTGATGCCCGTCGTATAGACATCTCCCAAAAGGCCGGCCTTGGCCAGCGGCAAAAGGCCAAGCTGTATAGCCGTAGCAAAACAGCCCGGGTTAGCCACCGCCTGCGCCCCCCTGATCTCCTCCCGGTTCAACTCCGGTAACCCATATATAAAAGAATTCCCCGCGCTCTTCAGCCGGAAATCCTGCGACAGATCGATGATCAGTACTCCTTCAAACCCAGCCCCAAACTCATCCATGAATTTTGTCGACTCTCCATGTCCCAGGCACAGGAACACGACATCGACCTCACTATGCCATTCCGCATCAAAGATAAGCCCTGTCTCACCCATGAGGTCTTCATGAATGTCCGAGACCGGCTTGCCCGCATTGCTCTTGCTGTGAATAAAACGGATATCCACGGCAGGATGATTGATCAAAAGCCGGATCATCTCCCCACCGGTATACCCGGCTCCTCCAATTATGCCTGCTCTTACCTGTCTCATAATATTTCTATTCGGTCGTTTGCCGTCGACGGCTGGCTGGACAACACAAATACCAGGTCGACTTCCGATTCATTCAAAATTCTATGCGCCAACCCCGGCTCGATCTCAAAGCCTTCCCTTACCCCAACCTCTACACGCCCCTCTGTCGTCTCAAACACCGCAGTCCCTTCCAAAATAAAAAAGAACTGGCGCGCCACCCGGTGATAATGCTCCGCTTCAGCCGTATGCGGCGGCATCCGCTCCTGCTTCACCGACAGCTCCGGCGTATCCACCAGGTTCCAGCCATCACAGCCTGCTCCCCACATATAGTGCTTCAAAGGCCGCTGGGCGCTTACCACGGGGCTCATATTTCGGTTTCATTCACCTTGTGAAAAATAGCCGTCTGATTCCCGAAGATCTTCGCAAAACCCTTCACGTCATCTCCGCTCCAGCCCTTGTTCATCTCGCCATAACTTCCAAACTTACTGCTCATCAGGTCGTGCGGGCTCTCAATGCCCGTCACGGTATACCGATAGGGCTGCAGGGTCACAAAAACCTTCCCGGTTACCGTCTCCTGCGTGTCCGTAAGAAATTTCTCTATATTCCGCATCGTCGGATCAAGCATCTGCCCCTCATGCAGCCAGTTGCCATACCAGGCGCTCAGCTGATCCTTCCAATACAGTTGCCATTTGGTAAGGGTATGCTTCTCCAGCAAATGATGCGCCTTGATAATGATGATGGGCGCAGCGGCCTCAAAGCCAACCCGCCCCTTGATACCAATGATGGTGTCGCCGACATGGATGTCCCTTCCAACGCCATATGGCTGCGCTATCGACTGCAAATGCTGGATCGCCTCTACCGGGTTGTCAAAATGCTTCCCATCGATTCCCTTCAGTTCCCCTTTCTCGAATTCCAATACAAGGTGCCGCGCCCCGGTCGCGGTGACAGGCGTAGGCCAGGCATCCTCCGGCAGATAGTCCTTCGACGTCAGCGTTTCCTTGCCGCCTACGCTCGTGCCCCAAAGTCCTTTATTGATACTGTATTTCGCCTTCGCCACATTCATGTCCACGCCGTTCTCCTTTAGGAAGGCGATCTCCTCCTCCCGGCTTAGCCGCAGATCCCGGATCGGGGTGATGATCTCCACACCGGGTAACATGCCCTGGAAGACCATGTCGAAACGCACCTGGTCATTACCTGCCCCGGTGCTCCCATGCGCCACGGCCGTTGCTCCTATCTTTTTGACATGATTGGCTACGGCTATCGCCTGCACCATCCGCTCTGCACTCACGCTAAGCGGGTAGGTGGCATTCTTCAGCACATTTCCAAAGACCAGGTATTTGATACAGCTCTCATAATATTCCCTCGTGACATCCACGCATTCAAAAGAAGCCACTCCGAGAGCCTTGGCCCGCGAGGCGATCTGATCGATCTCTTCCTGGCTAAACCCACCCGTATTCACGGTAAGCGCATGGATCTCCAGGTTCTTTACCTTCCGCAGATAAATGGCGCAAAAGGTAGTGTCCAATCCGCCGCTATAGGCTAAGACGACTTTATTGCTCATGACAAAAAAAAGGAATTTTAAAGATGAAAGAACATGTGAAATATCGACCTCGCCCTGCCGCCGCCGCTCCCTGACTTCTGCCCGCCCTGTCGTTCGTGCAGATTGCCGTTGTCTTCAGTGTGGTGCTTCAGGAACGGAGCGAGCAGCTTCCACTGCTTGATGCGCATGAATCGCTCGTATAATTTGGAATGCTTCTTGAAATCTTGTGTGGTCTCCTCCGGTTCATAGTGATCCTTGGGATCATAGAGCATCGCCGTACACATACAGTTCTTCCTTTCTTTACTTATCAGGATATCGTAGTTCACACAGCTCTTGCAGCCGGCCCAGAAAGCATCATCCTGCGTAAGCTCGGAATAGGTCACGGGCTCGTATCCCAGGTCGGAATTGATCTTCATGACGGCCAAGCCCGTCGTCAATCCAAAGATCTTGGATTCAGGATAGGTGGTCTTGCTGAGTTCGAAGATCTTTTTCTTGATCATCTTGGCCAGACCGCTCTTGCGAAAGGACGGAGAGACGATCAACCCGGAATTGGCCACATACTCCCCATGACTCCAGGTCTCTATGTAACAGAAACCCGCCCAGATGCCATCTTCGGTAAAAGCGATGACGGCCTTCCCCTCACGCATCTTATCCTGGATATAATCCGGGCTTCTCTTGGCAATGCCGGTACCCCTGGCCATGGCCGAGGACTCCATTTCGTCGCAAATGATCCGGGCGAAATCCTGGTGGGAGTCGTCGGCAATAAGTATCTTAAATTGTTGTTGTTGTTCCATGTTCATTAATGGTAGATCTTCCAACGCAAAAAAAGTGAAAACACAAACGGCAGGACAGGAAAATAGCGTCGCTGCGACCAGCGGAATGATCCTCGTAGTCAGCGACATTCCCGGTATTGAAGGAAAGTATCAACGTCGTACCCCTACGGGCGTAGGACGCCCGTAATGAGAATAAGCCCCGGGAATGGGGCGAACGGAAAAAACTGTGCACAAAGGCGCAGCAAAAAACCCACGCTTGGTGAAGGCGTGCAATATCACTAAGTAGGGTGATATAGGTGAGTTTTTTTTCATTTCAGTAACTGATGAAATTTGTGATTGAAAATTTCTTTTCTAAAACGCAACGCAAAATTGCACATTTTTTCTGATCTAAGGGATTAAAAATCAAATTTTACCTAAATTTTACCCAGGCCGTTAAGATTTTCCTAAAAGACTGACAGTTAGACATTCGAGCAGGTAAACTCCCCATTTTTGCCGGACAACCTTAACTGACTGAGCCATGCCGACAAACTACCTGAAAATTACTGCCCGCCGCCTTTTCCGTCAAAAGGCTTTCTCCCTCATCAACATCCTGGGTCTCTCCATCGGCCTCGCCGCCTGCCTGCTCCTCTATCTCTACGTACAGTACGAATTAAGCTATGACGCCTATAACGACAAATCAGGACGGATTGTTCGGATAACCAGCAACATACACTCGCAGGAAAACGATATTGCCTTAGCCGGAACACCCAGTATCCTGGGGCCCACACTTCTCCGGGACTGCCCCGAACTGGAAGCCTTCGTCCGTTTCGATCGCGCCAACTTCAACATCCGCGACAATGGGGAGATGGTTAGCGCCCCGAACTTTTATTATACCGACCCTGGTATCTTTTACGTTTTTGACTTCTCCTTCCTCGAAGGATCGCCAAAAACCGCCCTCAAGAACCCCAATTCCATCGTCCTTACAAAAAGTGCCGCCAAACACTACCTCGGCCCCGGCTCCGCCCTTGGCCGCACCCTCGTCGCCAACGGCATCCCCTACCAGGTCACCGCCGTGGTCCGCGACAGACCCGGCAATTCCGATCTGAACATCGAGGCCCTCGTCTCAAAAGATTTTTCAGCCACCGAGGATTGGGTGACCTCTGATTTCGACGACTTTACTTTCCTGCTCTTCCGCAATCCGCCCGACCTCCGCCGCTTTAACAGCCGTCTCCCCGCACTTACCACGAAATATTCCAAACCGGCCCTGGAAAAAGCCGCTTTGACAGAATACTCGTACACATTCTCGGCAGAAAAACTGGCCGACGTACATTTTAGTAAAGGGAAGCTGATAGATACGCCCAAAGGCAACCGCCAGTTCCTCACGATCTTCTCCGTCTTAGCAGCCTTTATCCTGGTCATCGCCTTGCTCAACTATATCAACCTGTCCACCACAAATGCCATAGAAAGAGCCAAAGAGGTCGCCGTCCGCAAAGTCATCGGCGCCAGACCCGCCAGCCTCATCCGGCAATTCCTGGCCGAGTCCTCCTTCCTGATCGCCATCGCCTGGTTCATCGCTTTCGGCCTCTTGCTAATCGCCATTCCGCTTTTCAACCGCCTCTTATCTACCCGGCTGACGTTCGGCGGCTGGCAGACCCTCTTGCTCCCCCTGCTCCTCTTCCCGCTGACCACCCTGCTCGCCGGCGGCTACCCCGCCTTCGTCCTCTCCCGCTTCAGCCCTATAAGGACGCTGAAAGGCAACCGAGGGTACCGAAGGTTGCGAACGAGCCCAAAGCAAGGAACGACGCTTTGGGCGATGTTCACTGAACAACAGGGTGGAGGCGTTGGGCTCCGCAAGACCCTCACCGTCGTACAGTTCGCCATCGCCCTGGTCATGCTCGCCGGCACCGTCGTCATCTTTGAACAGATGCAGTTCGTCTCACACAAGGATCTTGGTATGGACCGTAGCGACGTCGTCTGCTTTAACATTCCCCGCGATTCCGCCTTGGCGGCGGCCGCCCCGGCCTTCATTACCGCCCTGCGCAAAGAGGCCGCCATCCAAGGCATCTCCGTCGGCAGCGGCCTGCCCACCGAAGGCTTCGAACTCGGATCCGCCACCGTGAACACGTCCGGTAAAAAACGCATCGTCATGGTCAACTACTTCTTTATCGACGCGAAACTCCTGCCGCTCCTGCACATGCCGATTGCCGCCGGCAGAAATTTTTCCGACAGCCTCCAGACCGATAAACAACAAAGCTTTATCGTCAACCAGACCTTTGTGCAAACTATGGGTTGGAAAACGGGCATCGGCGAATCCATCGAAGGCGGCGGTGTAAAAGGCCGCGTCGTCGGCGTGGTTAAGGATTTCTTTTTCCAATCCCTTCACAATGCCATATCGCCTCTGATCATGGTCTACAGGCCCGATCCGCTGGCGGTACTGGTAAAAACCAGACCGGCCGAACTGCCAAGAGTCAAACAACTCTGGAAAGCTCATTTCCCCGCCGCGCCCTTCGACTATTATTTTATGGATGAGAGTTTTGCAAAACAATACGACAAGGACCGTACCGCCATGTCCCTGTTCAACGCTTTCACCTCACTGGCTATATTCATCTGTTTTATCGGGCTCTTCGGCCTCGTATCCCTTCTCGTGATCCGGCGTACAAAAGAAATAGGCATCCGCAAGGTCCTCGGCGCCACCGTCACTCATCTGATCGCCCTTTTCACGAACGACCTGCTCCTGCTGGTGGGTCTCGCAGCCGTCATCGCCCTGCCGCTCGCCGCTATCGGCGCAAATCGGTGGTTATCCTCCTACGCCTATCACACAGGTCTTTCACCCTGGATCTTCGCCACACCCCTGGTAGTCATCCTGGCCCTGACCATGCTCGTCGCCGGCCTCCGTATCATACGTGCAGCGACGGCAAATCCCGTCAGCAGTCTGAGAATGGAATGACCTACATTTCTTTAACTGGAATACTGTGTACCGCAGCCGCCATCTCCCTGATAAGCGACGGGTCTTTTTCTATAGCATTGCCCACAACAATGACATCGGCCCCGGCCTTGCAATTGCGATAGGCCTTCTCGGGGTCGCGGATACCGCCGCCTACCACCAGCGGAACATCGATATTCCCGGCGACACAGGCGATCATTTCCTCGCGAATGGGATGCTTGGCGCCACTGCCCGCATCCATATAGATAAGCTTCATCCCAAGCATCTCCCCGGCCATGGCCGTACAAAGCGCGATCTCATTTTTGTCGGCCGGGATTGGGCTGGCATTGCTGATATAAGATACCGTCGTCGGCGCACCCCCATCGATGACCATGTAACCCGTGGATATGATCTCCAGCCCGCTCTTGCGGACCGCCGGCGCGGATATGACATGCGCACCGATCAACAGCTCGGGATTACGACCCGAGATCAGCGAAAGATACAGCAGGCCATCCGCATACCGGGATACCTGCGAAGGGGTACCCGGGAAAAGAATGACCGGGATAGAACAGTTGGCACGTATGTGCTGCACCACCTCATCGAGATGGTTGGATATGACCAGGCTTCCCCCGACAAACAAATAGTCCACTCCAGCAGTGACGGCCAGACTCGTCAACTCCTCTATCTTCTTAACATTCACATTGTCGGGATCCACCAATACGGCGAAAGACCTTTGCCCTTTCCTTTTTCCAGCCAATAAGGATTCATAGATAAATTGATTCATTCGCTTTTGCCGTTGGTTACAAAATTGCGAAAACTTTTCGGCTTTTTAAGGGGGTATTCGACGAAATAACGATCAGGGAAAATAGCGGATGCGTACATACGTAAAATCCCTATACATCTACGAAATTAACACATATTCGTTAAATTACAACCCAATGAACGCCATGGAGCCTATCAATATCATAAACAACGAACGTCAACAACAATTCCAGGCATCCGTCGATGGGGAAATCGCGTACATGGAATACCGGCTTAAGGACGACATGATCGTACTCATGCACACCGATGTCCCCGAGCGTTTTTCCGGTAAGGGTATCGCCACCTCCATCGCTGCCTTCGCCTTCAAATACGCAAAGGAAAAGGGCCTCAAGGTCAAAGTATACTGCCCCTTCGTCCTAACCTTCGTGAAACGACATCCCGAATTGAGCAGTCAGCTCGCGATATAAATTATATACCATGGGAACGAAAAAGCAATTGGCGAAGGGCTTGCAATTCCTTCGCCGCTTTACCCGGGAAGATACCAACGTATTTGACCAGTTTGCCTACGACTACCGCAGTTCGGTCATCAGAAACCCCAGCGGAGAGATCGTCTTTGAGATGAACAATGTCGAAGTGCCCTCGAAATGGTCACAGATCGCTACCGACATTCTCGCCCAGAAATACCTCAGAAAGGCCGGCGTGCCACAGCCCGACGGCACCTTCGGCCGCGAAACCTCGATCAAACAGGTCGCCCACCGCATGGCCAACTGCTGGCGCGTATGGGGCGACCGCTATGGCTACTTCGCCTCCGAAAAGGATAGCCAGGTATTCTACGATGAACTCGTCTACAGCATCCTCGACCAGGCATGCGTACCCAACTCTCCCCAATGGTTCAATACCGGCCTCTATGAGAGCTATGGCATCACCGGCAAACCACAAGGGCACTACTTCGTCGATCCCGCCGACGGCCAACTCAAAAAGTCCACCTCGGCCTACGAAAGACCACTGCCCCATGCCTGCTTCATCCTCAGCGTCAACGACGACCTCGTCAACGAAGGCGGCATCATGGATCTCTGGGTACGCGAGGCCCGCATCTTCAAATATGGCTCGGGTGTAGGCACGAACTTCTCGGATATCCGCGGCGAAGGGGAGCGGCTTAGCGGCGGCGGTACCTCCAGCGGCCTCATGAGCTTCCTCAAGATCGGGGACCGCGCTGCCGGCGCGATCAAGTCCGGCGGCACCACCCGCCGCGCCGCCAAGATGGTATGCCTCGATCTCGACCACCCCGAGGTCATGGAATTTATAAATTGGAAGGTTGAAGAAGAAAAGAAAGTCGCCGCCCTCATCGCCGCCGGCTACCCCAGCGATTACGAAGGCGAAGCCTACAAGACTGTCTCCGGTCAGAATTCCAACAATTCCATCCGCATCCCCAACGAATTTTTCCACCGCCTCGAAAACGATGAAGACTGGGAGCTTACCGCCCGCAGCGACGGCCGGGTCATGAAACGCCTCCCCGCCCGCGAAATCTGGAACCAAATAGCTTACGCCGCCTGGCGCTGCGCCGACCCCGGCACCCAGTACGATACCACTATCAGCGAATGGCATACCTGCCCCGCCGGCGGCCCCATTCGGGCGTCTAATCCTTGCAGTGAGTACATGTTCCTCGACAACACCGCCTGCAACCTCGCATCCGTCAACCTCCGTCGTTTCCACAATGAAGACACCAACGTCTTCGACGTCGAAGGCTTCGAATATACCGCACGTCTATGGACAACTGTCCTCGAGATATCCGTGTTGATGGCTCAGTTTCCCTCCAAAGAAGTGGCACAGCTGTCATATGACTATCGCACTCTCGGCCTCGGCTACGCCAACCTCGGCTCCATGCTCATGATCATGGGCATCCCCTATGACAGCGAAGAAGCGCGGGGCATCGCCGGCGCCATCACCGCCATCCTCACCGGCATCGCCTACAAAACCTCCGCGGAATTGGCTGCAGCAATGGGGCCCTTCCCCAGGTTTGAAGAAAACCGTGAAAGTATGCTGCGTGTTATGCGCAATCACCGCCTCGCTGCCTACGACGCTGACGAATACGAAGGATTGGAAATAAAGCCACAGGGCCTCAAGGCTAAATACTGCCCCGATTACCTGCTGAAAGCCGCCACAAAAGCCTGGGACGAGGCCGTCCGGTTCGGCGAAAAATATGGCTATCGCAACGCCCAGTCCACCGTGATCGCCCCCACCGGCACCATCGGCCTTGTCATGGATTGCGACACCACCGGCGTCGAACCCGACTTCGCCCTCGTCAAATTCAAGAAACTTTCCGGCGGCGGCTATTTCAGGATCATCAACCAGTCGGTTCCCACGGCACTCAAAAATCTGGGCTATACGGACAAACAGATCGATGCCATCGTCAAATACGCCGTCGGGTCAGGGACTTTCGCCGGCGCACCCGCCATCAATCACCAATCCCTAAGCGAAAAAGGCTTTATTGCCGAAGAGATCAAAAAACTCGACACCGCCGTCGGTTCCGCTTTTGAGATCGGCTTCGTTTTCAACGTCTATACCCTTGGGGAAGAATGCCTCCAGCGTCTCGGCTTTAAACCCGCGCAGTATTATAATTTTGAATGGAACCTCCTCCAGGCCCTCGGCTTCTCCGATGATGAGATCGAAGCCGCCAACGACTACGTTTGTGGAACCATGACCATCGAAGGGGCCCCCAGCCTCAAGGAAGAGCACCTCGCGGTCTTCGACTGCGCCAATAAGAACGGCAAAAAAGGACAACGCTATATCCACGCCCATGGCCATATCCGCATGATGGCCGCCGCGCAGCCCTTTATCAGCGGAGCCATCTCAAAGACCATCAACCTCCCCAATGAGGCGAGCGTGGAAGAGATCGCCGACGCCTACATGCTGAGCTGGCAACTGGCTCTCAAAGCCTGCGCCCTCTATCGCGACGGCTCCAAATTGTCCCAGCCGCTCAGTACAAGATCCGATAAAAAGAGGCAGGAAGCCGAGGCTTCAGCCGAAGACGCTCCTGCGGAAGCCGCATCCGCCGCTGAAAGCAATATCGTCGACCTCGGCAAACTGACCGTGCAGGAACTGCTTGAAGAAGTCCAGAAAAGGGTACAGGCATCGCCCGATACCAAATTGAAAAGAGCACTCGCCACCATCGTCGAACGCCGTACCCTCCCGGCAAAACGCCGTGGCTACACTCAGAAAGCGAAGATCAACGGCCAGGCCATCTTCCTGCGCTCAGGCGAATACAGCGATGGCACAATAGGAGAGATCTTTGTGGATATGGCAAAAGAAGGCGCAACAATGCGATCCATGTTGAACTGCTTCGCCATCGCCATCTCCATCGGCCTCCAATACGGAGTACCGCTCGAGGAGTTTGTGGAGAAATTCGTCTTCACCCGCTTCGAGCCAAGCGGGATGGTCGACCACCCCAATATCAAGAGCACTACTTCGATCGTCGACTTCATCTTCCGCTCCCTGGCCTATGAATACCTCGGCCGGACCGACCTCGTACATGTCCTGGACAAACCCGAAGTCGCCAATACAGGTGCCGGGGAATGGGACCTGCCTGGATCAAACCCAGATGCCCCCGAATTAAGCGATGTCCGCATCCTCGCAAAACAGGCTGGCAACCCTCCATCAGGCGGAGCCCCATCGCCCGCAGGTAACCCAGGAACGGGAAATCCCCACCCCCAAGCCGCAAAAGGCCCCAGGATTCCCACCCCAGCACCCTCCCACCGGACCGAAAACAGCCTCGACGCTCTCAACGCCGCTGCCAAAAGCATGCAAAGCGACGCCCCGGCCTGTAATACGTGCGGACATATCACTATCCGCAGCGGAACCTGCTATAAATGCCTGAATTGTGGTAACAGTATGGGTTGCAGCTGATTATATATCCAATGGACCGGGTTGCCGGCCTGCATTCCCGCCCCTGGAAAACCATTTGTCTTCTTCCCGGTATTTTCCGCAAAAACGGTTATTTTGTGCGGTCTGCGCGCAGTATCTTTCCTATGTGAATCTATCAGGGGCCGCCCAAAGGATTTACCGTAGAAACCCGATACTAAATGTATTTTTTCTTCGTTTAAATTGATCCATAACACCCTAAATTGAAAAACATGAAACGTTTCCTGGCCGCACTTGTTCTCTTTATCTCCTGTAGCTTATTGTTCTCTTGTAGCCGTAGCGTGACCCCTGATCAGGCCGCTAGCAACCACTATAGCCATTGCAGGGATATGCGATAGACAAAACACATTTTTTTAGTCAGCGCCCGCCCAAAATGCGGGCGCTGCTTTTTTCCTTACTTTTACCCGGCAACAAAACTCTGCCGGCGGATGACTATTCAATTCGGGTATAACAAAAAACAGGTGTTAGATGGATTACGTGGTCACTTTTTCGCCAGACCAGAGATCAGAACCCTCGTCATAGTCATCAATGTTTTTGCCATCCTTTCGGCCATCCTCTTCTTCTTCAAAAAGATACAAGCCCTGCCCTTCCTCATCTTCTCCGTCCTCTGGTTCTTCCTGTGGATATCCGTGCGCCGTATCCTGCCGCTCAGCATCTATAAAAAATCGGCCACCTTCCAGGATACCTTTACGCTGTCGCTGGAAGACCGCGGCATCCTGCTCGAAACGAAAAAAGGCACCCAACTCTGGGAATGGGAAGTCTTTAGCGGATTCAAAGAAACAATCTACTTCTTCCACGTCTACTTTAACTCCCGCGCCTTCTTCCTCATCCCCAAGGACTCTTTTCGTGATATCACCGAGATCCAGGCGGCCCGCCAGCTGCTGAAAGAAAGGATAAAAAAATAGCCGGCCCTCACCCGCCAATAACCTACTTCGGCTTGTATTTGGATTGCTCGAAGAGCACCCGCACCGGCATGTGCATGACTTCGGTGATCGTCATCCCGCTATGCCCGGCCACATATTTTTTCACGATCTGCCAACCCACCCAGGCCCCGATATTGCCCGGCGAAGCATCCGGCATCCCAAGCGTCTTAGGCGCCTCGCCAATATAATTCTTGATGATATCCGGGTCCAAAGTGTACAGGTCCGTGCCCTGCAGGAAAAAATTCCAGATAGCCGGCTCATTCCCCGCACACCATTCAAGCTGCGACTGCGTATACCCCATCCGGATACTATCCGGACTATCCGGCATCAGCTTGCTCATCAGCCACCAGTAACGACCCTTCGTGACCATCTGTTCGATAAGCGGCCGGCCGTCACTGCTGTCGGGAAAGATATCTTCGGCGATCGCACTAATACAGTTCGCGGTGATATACTCGGGCTCGAAACGCCGGGAGATGTATTGCGGGTATAGATCCTGTCCCTTCCCTGTCAGATAAAAGGCAAACCCCTTCCCCGCGTAGGACTGCAGCCCGATACCCAGCGTATATTGAGTAATGGCGACTCCCGGACCATCAAAGGGCCCTATGAACGCCACATACTTCAGCGGCAGATGATATTGCGGGAAATAATATTTTATATACCGCAGCTGCCCCTGCAGTTGCTTTCCCAGCCAACTTAGATCGGGGTATTTCTTCCAGAGCGAGTCCCGGATACGCAGATAGCTCACCAGGAACTCCCTGGCTGCGGCGAAAGCCACATGGCTCGAGTCGGACATCGGCCCCGCCCCCAGGATATTACCTACAAAATCCTGTGCAAAATAAGGATACCGCTCATTCAACCGGAACAACCCCGTTTGGATATTGTTGGTGTCCAGGTTAAAGAACGCGGTATCAAACCGCTCGATATGCACCTGGCCGACTTCGACCCCGGAGACATCCGGCCGGTCGGAACTATGGCCACAACTACAGATAAAAAGCACAAACAAAAAGGGGACAATGCGCCCGGAGAGAGACGGAACAATTCGTCGGATCATTTCTTTTTTTTAACAGCTTTTTTCGAGGCCTTCGCTTCTTTATTGAATGCTAACGCCAGGTTCACCCAATAATCAAAATCCTTTTTCTTTCGGATACCCTCCTCGCTCACGAATACAAAACCTGTCATCGTCCTGCCATTGTGGATCATCGGCCGGCAATAGTTCGTCTCCAACGCCTCTCCATATTTTTTCGGCCCGATCCTGCACAACATATCATCCAGCCGCACACAAAGGCACATCTTCCCGTTCACCATAAAGCAAATGCCATGGAACATCTTTTTCTCCACGACATCCGGTAAGTGAGCCAGCGTCTCCCTGATCCGGTTTGCCAATCGTTCGTTGAAAGCCATGATCAAATATAGCAAAAGATGCTGGAAGCATCTTGTCCGAAGGACAGTCATTGGCCATTTGTAGGAAATGTGCCATATTTTTCAAGCACATTTCCTGCATATTATTTTGTTTAACTTTGCACCATGACAATCGCCATCGCCCAACAAAATTATCACATCGGCAATTTCGAGGAAAACTCCCGAAAGATCTTGCAGGGCATCGACCAGGCAAAAGCCGCCGGCGCAGATCTCGTTGTCTTCTCCGAACTCTCGGTCTGCGGCTACCCGCCGCGTGACTTCCTCGAGTTCGAGGATTTTATCGCGCAGTCCTATGCCGCCGTCGACCGCATCCGGGAACATGCCGACACCATCGGCGTCATCATCGGCGCGCCCGCCCGCAACCCGCAGCGTGAGGGAAAAGATCTCTTCAACGCCGCCTGGCTGCTCTACGAAAAAGAAATAAAAGGCGTCGCACACAAGACCTGTCTGCCCAACTATGACGTCTTCGACGAATACCGTTATTTCGAACCAGCCTTTCAATGGTCCGTCATCCCTTTCAAAGGGAAAAAGATCGCCTTGACCATTTGCGAGGATATCTGGAATTTGGGCGATAACGCCTTATACAGGGTCTGCCCCATGGACCAGCTTATCCGCCAGCACCCTGATTTCATGATCAATATTTCGGCCTCCCCGTTCGACTACGATCACGATGAAGATCGGAAGGAGGTCGTCCGGCAGAATACGCTCAAATATCATTTACCCATGTACTACGTAAATGCCGTCGGCTCCCAGACCGAGATCGTCTTCGACGGCGGCAGCAAAGTCTACGATGCAACGGGTACCCTTATCCGCGAATTGAACTCCTTTGAGGAAGATTTCGCCGTCGTCGAGCTTCCTCATCCCGTACCGCCGCTATACGAAGAACTGCTTCCCGGCCTTTCCGTAGCCATCAGCCTCAAAGAAGAGAACCAGCGCGCCCCGCATCCCGTGGCGACATCCTCCATATTCGATAAAGACATGCGCGTGTCAAAACAAAACAACCCTGACCGCATCCTCCAATACCTTACCGAAGACCGCAATATCGGGCAGATCCACAAGGCGCTGGTCCTTGGCATCCGTGACTATTTCTTCAAGCTGGGTTTTACAAAGGCCATCATTGCCAGCAGCGGCGGCGTCGATAGCGCCGTAACCCTCGCCCTGGCCTGTGAAGCACTGGGCAGCGCAAATGTCCGCGCTATCCTGCTTCCCTCTCCCTATTCCTCGGGACACTCCGTCAGCGACGCCGAACAACTCTCCCGCAACTTAAATAACCCCTACGATATCATCCCGATCCGTGAAGTCTACGAAGCCCTCCTCCATACCCTAAAACCGGTGTTCAATGATTTACCGTTCGGGCTGGCGGAGGAGAACCTCCAAAGCCGTGCCCGCGGCAATATCGTGATGGGCCTGGCTAACAAATTCGGCTACGTGATGCTCAATACCTCCAACAAAAGCGAGCTCTCCACCGGCTACGGCACCCTCTACGGCGATATGGCCGGCGGTCTCAGCGTACTTGGCGACGTATACAAAGGACAGGTATATGCCCTCGCCCGCGACATCAACCGCGGCGGGTCGATCATCCCTGAGAATATCCTGGTAAAACCGCCTTCCGCGGAACTTCGCCCGGGTCAGAAGGACAGCGACAGCCTCCCTGAATATGATATTCTCGACAAGGTATTGTACCAATATATCGAACGCCGGCAGGGACCAAAAGAGATCGTGGCCATGGGAATCGACGAAGCCGTCGTAAGACGCATCCTCCGCCTGGTAAATACAAGCGAATATAAAAGGAATCAATTCTGCCCCATCATCCGCGTCAGCAGCAAAGCCTTTGGAGTAGGCCGGCGCGTACCCATCGTGGGCAAATATTTGTCGTAAGGGCTAATGAATAAAAACGATCGTATAACGGTTGCTGATACCGCCGTAACGCTGATCGGCGTAGATCTCGAGCCGCTTGGGGGATAGCGTTCTCACCTTGTAATACTGATCCTGGAAATAAATGGTACTATCGTTGTTCTGGAAAGCCCAGATAAAGGGAAGACTGTCAGGATTACCGTTCCGGCTTTTGCGCGTATACTGCGAATAGCCTGTACCATCCTTGCAGAAAATGATGGTATTCTCTTTCTCACTGCCGGCAATACGTGGGTCAAGCGCATCGAAGACCCCATCGTCCGTGTCAAAACCCGCTTTCTCATACTTCCACGGGCTGCCTGTCAATAACTCCAGGTCCTTCCCCGAAGTAGCCTTGCTAAAACAGCCGGCGCCCAAAAACGCCGCCGTAAAGGTTAATATGGTCCATTTCGAAAACATCCGCCACTCGATTTTCAATTAGAAGGGTAGGGAAACCTTAAGTTTAAACTCAAATCTTCTTATCTTATTGTTAACATATAAGATTTATTTCATATTAATTTGTCCACATCGAATTCGTATTTTCGAGCGCCCAAAGGCAGATAATAACTAACATATATTATGCTCTATACAGCAGAGGATATCAGACAATTAAATAACAAGATCCAATACCAGGCCGCATTTATCGACAGGCTGCGGGATGAAGTTGGAAGAGTGATCATCGGTCAGCATCAAATGCTCGACCGCCTGCTCATCGGTTTGCTCACCAACGGCCACATCCTGCTGGAAGGCGTGCCCGGCCTCGCTAAGACATTGGCTATTAAATCCTTGGCCCAGGCTATCCACGCCCAGTTCAGCCGCATCCAATTCACACCCGACCTGCTCCCCGCCGACGTTATCGGTACAATGATCTACAACCAGCAGAAACACGAGTTTGTTGTCCGAAAAGGCCCCATTTTCGCCAACTTCGTACTGGCTGATGAAATAAACCGTGCCCCTGCCAAGGTCCAGAGCGCCTTGCTGGAAGCCATGCAGGAAAGGCAGGTGACCCTGGGCGACACCAGCCACAAACTGGAAGAGCCATTCCTGGTACTGGCCACTCAAAACCCGCTCGAGCAGGAAGGTACCTACCCGCTCCCCGAAGCCCAGCAGGATCGCTTCCTCATGAAGGTCATCGTCGACTATCCTTCCAAACAGGACGAACAACTCATCATCCGCCAAAACGTGCAGGGGCTCCAATCTACAAAAGTGGAACAGGTCGTATCCATACAAGAGATCATCCAGGCCAAGGAACTCTCGCGCCAGATCTATATGGACGAAAAGGTGGAACACTATATCCTCGATATCGTTTTCGCCACCCGCCAGCCGGAGAAATACAAATTAGAGAAACTCAAACCGCTGATCGCCTACGGCGGCAGCCCACGCGCAAGTATCAGTCTTGCCCTGGCAGCCAAGGCAAACGCCTTCCTCAGCAAAAGAGGCTATACCATCCCCGAAGATGTTCGCTCCATCTCCAAGGACGTACTACGGCATCGCATCGGCCTCACCTACGAAGCCGAAGCAGAAAATATAAATGTTGAGAACATTATCGACGAAGTGCTGAAAGCCATACCAATACCATGACCACTACGCTCACTACCGCTGAAATAATAAAGAAGGTCAGAGAGCTGGACATAAAAAGTAAACGGCTCACCCGCCATCTGTTCACAGGTGAATACCATAGCGCCTTCAAAGGCCGTGGCATGAGCTTTCGCGAAGTACGCGAATACGCTGCCGGCGACGACATCCGCTTTATCGACTGGAATGTTTCGGCGCGCTTTAACCACCCGTTCAGCAAGCTCTTCGAAGAAGAGCGTGAGCTCACGGTCATGCTCCTCGTCGATGTCAGCGCCAGTTCCCTGTTTGGTACCATACATGCCCGTAAAAAAGATCTCATTACGGAGCTATGCGCCGTGCTGGCTTTCTCCGCCATCAACAACAACGACAAGGTCGGTGTGATCTTCTTCAGCGATAGGATTGAAGCCTATATCGCTCCCAAAAAAGGCCGCGAACACGTACTCTATATCGTCCGCCAACTGCTGAGCATCGAGCCAAAGCAAAAAGGGACCAACCTCAGCGAGGCCATCCGCTTCCTCAACCGCAGCGCAAAACAAAAGGCCATCGTCTTCCTGCTTTCCGATTTTCTAGATGGGAATGGCAGCAATGCCCCTGCCGGCTCCCGGCGTGAACCGGGCTTCGAAGACGCCCTCAAAGTGGCTGGCAAAAAGCACGACATGATCGGCATCAAAGTCTACGATAAAATGGACATGGAACTGCCACCCATCGGGATGATCGAGGCAGAGGACTCCGAGACCGGCGGCCGCTACTGGGTGGACACCAGCGATTACCTCGTCCGCACGAGTTACCAACAATATTTCTTTAACCAGACGGAGCAATGTAAAGGCATTTTTCAAAAAGCCGGATGCGATCTCCTGCATCTGCGGACGGACGAAGATTACGTCAAGATCCTGCAACGGTTTTTCGTAGGTCGCCACCGGCCTGGATAGGACATGAGACCATTAAGATCATATCTGTTTGCGGCCCTCTTCTGCCTGCCGTTCCTGGCCTTGCACGCCCAGCACAAGCATACTCCCGCGGCACCCGCGTCTCCCGCGACGATAAAAGCCACGGTAGATAAAGAGAAGATCGTCATCGGTGAACCCATCCGGCTCCAGCTGGAAGTCACCGTACCTGACAATATCCCCTTCGCCTGGCCCGGCCTCGACTCTTTCCCGCATTTCGAGTGGCTCGAAAAAGGGAACGTCGACACCACCGTCGTCCCCGGAGAACGCTCCTACCGGCAATCCCTCACCGTAACTAGCTTCGACTCCGGCATGTGGGCTATTCCCCGTCTCCCATTCCTCGTGGCCGGCAAAAAGCTCTTTAGCGACTCCATTCGCATTGCCGTCGGCTATACCCGCATCGACTCCCTGAAAGACTTCCACGATATAAAGGACATCATCGATATCCCCAACCCTTTCGCCCGTTGGATAGGTTGGATCGTCGCAGGCGCTACCCTCATTTCACTGACCCTCGTCTTCCTGTTCGTCCGGAAAAAGAAATGGTTGAAAAAGTTGGTCCAGACCCTGCAACAACCCCGGCTTGCACCGTATGAAGAGGCCATGCAACAACTCGATGAACTGCAACGCCAACCCCTGTCCGACGCTGCTGCGATAAAGGGGCATTACAGCCGCCTGGGCGAGATACTCCGGGTCTACCTTCTCCGGCGCCTGAATATCTCGAGTTTTGCCGAGACCAGCGAAGAGCTGATCCGCCAGCTCCGCCACCAATCGCTGCCATTGGCAACCTTCGACGGTCTGGCCGAAGCCCTGCGGATGGGTGATTTCGTAAAATTCGCCAAATATCAGCCAGGGATCACCGATAGCCTACAACATACCGATGCGGTTCGCGCCGCTATCCGGACCCTTGAAGATCAGAAAAAAGCGCAGGAGACCGTAATCCCTGCTACACCTCAAACAAACAAAGTATAAGTGCTGTACGATTGGTATAAACATATTTATTTCAGCCAGCCGGTCTTCTTCGGACTCTTCCTGGTCCTGCCCCTGCTCGTCTGGTGGGAACTGAAGCGCTCGGACAAAGCCCAGGCTACCGTCCTGTTCTCCTCGGTTCGCGCATTCCGGGGAACGCGCTCCTGGCGGAACTTCCTGCGGCCGCTTTTGTTTATCTTTCGGTTGTTGGCGATTTCTTGTCTGATTATTGCGCTGGCGCGCCCGCAGACCCGCAACGACGAACAGATCGTCAACGGCGAAGGCATCGATATAGTCCTCTGTCTGGATATCAGCGGCTCCATGCTTGCACAGGATTTTACCCCTAACCGCATGGAAGCAGCAAAAAATGTGGCCTCGGAATTTATCGACAACCGCCCCACCGACCGTATCGGCCTGGTCATCTTCTCCGGGGAAGCGTTCACGATGTGCCCGCTGACCACCGACCGCAACGTCCTTAAAACTCAATTGTTCAACGTCTCGAGCGGGCTCCTCGAAGATGGTACGGCTATTGGGTCCGGCCTTGCTACAGGCGTCGATCGCCTCCGCAATTCCCCTTCCAAAAGCAAGGTTATCATCCTGCTCACCGACGGTGAGAACAACGGCGGTCTCATCGACCCCAATACCGCAAAGGAGATCGCAAAATCCGTCGGGGTGCGCGTCTATACTATAGGCATGGGAACAGAAGGCTTTGCTCCCGTGCCCGTCCAAACCCCCGGCGGCATCGTCATGCAACGCGAAAAGGTCAATATCGACGAAAAGCTGCTCACGCAGATCGCTAATGAGACCGGCGGGCACTACTATCGCGCCAAAGACAACGAAAGCCTCAAAGCCATCTACACCGAAATCGACCGCCTCGAAAAGTCCAAGATCGAGGTTTCCAATATCCGCCGCTATACCGAACAATTCTTTCCCTTTGCACTGGCCGCCTCCATCTTCCTGCTGTTTGAGCTCCTCCTTCGCTGGACCGTCCTGCGAAAGTTCCCTTAACTTCGCCTAATCATCATCATCATGCAGGGAAAGGTATACAAATCCACAGGCTCATGGTATGTCGTCAAAACAGCCGACCACACAACCTGGAATGCCCGGCTCAAAGGCATCTTCAAACTGGACGGCATTACCTCCACAAACCCCCTCGCTGTTGGCGATGAGGTCGAATTCGAAGCCGAGAATGAAGCGGAGCGAACCGCTCTCATCACAGCCATCAATAGCCGGAATAATTATATAAACCGCCAGTCGCCCTCGCACCGGATGCAGCACCATATCGTGGCGGCCAATATCGACCAGTCCTTCCTCATCGTCACGCTAAAAGATCCCCGCACCTCCCAGGGCTTTGTCGACCGCTGGCTCGTGACCTGTGAAGCTTACCATGTGCCAGCCATATTGCTGTTCAACAAAACCGACCTCTACCGGAAAAAAGAAGAAGAACGATTCCGGGAATGGAAGGACATGTATACGGCCATCGGCTACCACATTATCCGGATGAGCGTGGCGACAGGTGAAGGCCTGGGCGAAGTTACGCAGCTCCTCCAGGGCAAAATTAGCCTCCTCAGCGGCCATAGCGGAGTAGGGAAGTCCTCCTTTCTGAACGCCCTCTTCCCCGGCCTCGGACTCAAAACACAGGACGTCAGCGGCTGGAGCGGCAAAGGCATCCATACAACGACTTTCGCCGAGATGTTCGACCTGCCGGACGGTGGCCGCATCATCGACACGCCCGGCATGCGCGAATTCGGGCTCGTCGACATCAGCAAAGCGGAACTCTCCGGCTATTTTCCCGAGATGCGCGCCCTTGCGGGACTTTGTCAATTCAACAACTGCCTCCACCTCGAAGAACCTGGCTGTAAGGTAAAGCAAGCAGTAGAAGAGGGCCTCATCGACCCTGATCGCTATGCCAGCTATTGCGCCATTTTAAACAGCATAGAAGAAAATAACTATAAGTGAGGAAATTCTGGCACGGGATTCGTAAAAGGGGTATAATGATGAATAAGGATACCGTGCGTAAACTCACAAGAGCCATACTCCTGGCTGCAATCGTCTACTTTGGATTTGTCTTTCCCGACTCCCTGTCGAACCATACAAAGCTGGTCCATTTCTGCGCTCACATGGGCATGAGCTTCTTCTTTGCCAGCTGCCTTTATATTATCTGCAACGTCATCCTGCGGATGCGCCGGTCTTTGTCCATGATCATCCTGACCACCATCACCCTGGTCATCGGGGCTTTCTACAAATATTTCGAGATCTCCGGCGAAGGACTCCTTCACGCCTACAATAACCTCGGCGACCTGCTCAGGTACACCGGCTGTTACACTTCCATGTCCCAGAATACTGCCGGCCTGCTGGCGGCTATCCTGCTCATCGAGTATGCCCTCGCTAATCTTCCTTTTTCTCCGGTGCATTCGTCACGTCGTGCCCCTGCTCCCTGATCTCCTCCTTTAACGGCTCAGGCTGCTTCTCGTCCCGCTCATCGCCAAAGAGCAAACCCCAGGGTTTCAAATTGTCGATCCGGTCGAAAACGATCTTTGCAATGGCGATGATCGGTATCGCCAGGAAGGTACCCGGAATGCCCCAAACGGCATCTCCTATGATCACCCCCAGCACCGTGATAAATGCGTTGATCCTTACTTTCGATCCGACGACAACAGGTAACAGGACATTGCTGTCCACCAGGTGAATGCCGACCTGGATAGCGATCACAAGCAGCAGCTTGGCCGCCCCCGCCGTCGCAAAAGTCACCACCACACTCAGCAACAACGCCGTAAAAATGCCGATATAAGGAATGATATTGAACAGTCCCGTGATCAAACCCAGCAGGATCGCATACTTGACACCCGCGATCCACAACCCCAGGCAAGAGGCCGTCGACACGATCACCATCTCCAACAGTAACCCAAGAATATATTGACGGATCCGGCTCTGTACCTGCGCAATGATATCATATACGATGACCGCATTCTCTTCCCGGAATACCGCGACCAGGAAACGGATGATAAGCCGCCGGTAATAAAGCAGGAAAAAAGTGTCGATCAAAATAAACACCAGGGTCAGCAGGAAGGAGGACAGCGATAGGGCCACATTGCCTAACACCGACCCGCCCGTCTCCAGCAACTTCGACGTCGCATTGTTCACATACGTCATCTGCTGGTGGATACGGATGTGAAACTTTGTAGAGATCCACTGTTGCAGGGAAGATATCGAAGACATTACCTGCTGCTTGAACTGCGGCCAGTCATCAGCTAAGTCCGAGATCTGCGAACCCACTACCCACAAGAGACCCGCCAGCGAGCAAATCAGTAAGAGTACCGATACCAGCGAAGCAATGCTTCGCGGGAAATGAAGCCGCCGCTCCAGGAAATTCGCCACCGGAAGCAGCATCACCGAAAAGAGAAGACCAAATACCAGTGGGACTAACACGGCCTTTCCCAGCACGGCGATATAGAAGAGGGCGATCAGACTTATTAGCACCATCGCCAACTTGGTATAAAATGGATTCTGTTTGATGGAGGGAGTCATGCATCGAATATAACAAAAAAAAGCGGGCCGGGTGCGCGCACAAAAAAAGCGGGCCACATGGCCCACTTCAACATTCAAACAAACAATCGTTAGCGCACAGCCCTCCTTTTTTTAGGACATATACCTGCGGGCTGTATTGATGAGTAACTTGCTCTCCAGGAATTTCGCGACTTCCACCACCGCGTCATTGTCCTTCCGGGGAGCTTCCCGGAATTTGCGGGGATAGATCGAGATCCCGGTGTAAATATTGTAATGCAGCGTGAGGATATGTCCCTTGTAAAGGAAATCCCACATCAGCGAATCGAAATCGTCGGTTTTTTGGGTGAATTTAATGTCCAGGTCGTCGGAGAGAATATTGGCGACTTCATAGAAACGTTTCAGTCCACAGTCGTCATCAATGACTGCCTCGGTGCAGCCAAAATCGGTGCGTAAAGTTAGAGGGCTCATAGAGTAGGGATTTTGAGTTTTATATTAGGGTATAGATTAACAAAGGGTTCCGCTATGACTTCAATTTCTACGACTTGAACTTCGGCGCCGTCGGCACCTTCTCTCCACTCAGTATCCGTTCCGCCCCCACGTTCCTGCCGTCACTCGGGCAACCGTATTTCGGCCCGAAAAGACTGTGCACCCATCCACAAGAAGAAATGCTGAAAATTAAAAACGAAAGCAAGAGAAGGCGAACTATGGTGTTGGGTCGGTTCATGGGATATTACTTATAAACGGTTTTAAACCTACAAATATTATCCTGCATTTGCAAGATGGAAACCCTTATTTAACCCGGGAAGCCGAAATTGTCAATCTTTTTTTGCCCCCAATGGCACCGTTTTAGGGGTAAATGGGTAGGTATTTAAGGACTCGGAGGTCTGTTCAAGCACCCGGAAGTCTATTCAAGCACCCGGAAGTCATATTATGGCTCGGGGACCTCATTGCACTCCTTGAACCAATCCGCATAGGTGAGATAATGCTTGGCGACCCGTTCTATTTGCCCTGTAATGAGATCGGGTGGAATATTCTTTATCTTCCTGGCCGGAATGCCACCATAGATGGTGCCGCTCTCGACCTTTGTACCTTCCGTCACCACCGCACCCGCAGCGATGATCGAATTCTTTCCGATCTCGGCATTGTCCATCACGATCGCACCCATACCAATCAATACTTTGTCCTGTATCGTGCAACCATGTACAATAGCCCTGTGACCTATTGAAACATCATCCCCGATATGCACACTGGTTTTCTTATAAGTGCCATGCAGGATCACCCCATCTTGTATGTTTACACGGTTGCCGACACGTATGCTGTTCACATCTCCCCTCACTACAGCATTGAACCAAATGCTACAGTCGTCGCCGATCACGACATCCCCCACGATCGTGGCATTGGGTGCGACAAAACAATTCTTTCCGAAGCAGGGGGTCTTTCCTTCAACCGGTAGTATCGTAGCCATAAATGATGGGATTTAATTGTTATGTAAATATACGAACTTTGCTACTCCATGAACCCACTGTCCGAAACAAACAGGCTATTCCTCCGGCACGTCGCACAGACATCCCCTAACCCACTCGGACTGGAGATAATAGCAGCGGAAGGGCTCTACCTCCACGACCGCTCCGGTAAAAGCTACCTTGACCTCATCGGCGGCATAAGCGTCTGCAATACCGGCCACCGCCATCCTCGCGTCGTCCAGGCGATAAAGGACCAGGCCGACCGCTACCTCCATCTCCTGGTATACGGCGAACTCGTCCAATCGCCGCAGGTGGAATACGCCACCCTTCTCGCGTCTCTCCTTCCCCCCTCATTGGACTGCATCTACTTCACCAACAGCGGCTCCGAAGCCACGGAGGGTGCAATGAAACTAGCCAAACGCATTACCGGCCGGACCGAGATCGTCGCCTTCCACCAATCCTACCACGGTTCCACCCAGGGCGCCCTCAGCATCATGGGCCACGAATACTGGCGAAATGCCTTCCGCCCTCTGCTGCCCGGCATCCGCCATGCCGAATACAATAGCCCCGAAGCTCTCGAAGCCATCACTACGCAAACGGCCTGCGTCATTGCCGAAACCATCCAGGCGGAAAGGGGCGTCTTTGCCCCCGACCCCCAATGGCTGCAGAGCCTGCGCAGACGTTGCGACGAAACCGGCACCCTCCTCGTCCTCGACGAGATCCAGGCGGGCTTCGGCCGGACAGGAACCCTTTGGGGATTTCAGGGCTTTGGCATCACGCCGGACATCCTGCTCCTGGGAAAAGCTTTGGGCGGAGGCCTGCCGATGGGCGCCTTCATCGCCGCAAAAAAATTGATGCAGACGCTTACCGGCGATCCCGTACTCGGACACATCACTACTTTCGGCGGTCATCCTCTATGCTGCGCCGCCGGCCTCGCCTCGCTGCAGGTGCTGCTGGGATCCGGTTGGATAGAACAGGTAAAACAAAAAGAAGCGCTCTTCCATTCCTTACTCGTGCATCCCACCATACGCAACGTGCGCAGCGCGGGCCTGCTCATCGCCGTAGAATTCGAGAGCTTCGATAAAAACAAATCGGTCATCGATGCGTGCATCGCCTCGGGCCTGCTCACCGACTGGTATCTTTTCGCTCCACATTGTCTGCGCATAGCCCCGCCCCTGTCCATCACCGAAACAGAAATAGAAAAAGCCTGCTCCATCATCCTCTCCTCCGTCTAATTCTTTTCTTTCGTATTCCCCCTTATTCACTACCTTTAAAAAACCTCTCCGCGGATAAGTGCAGCGTCCGCCAAATAGGAAGATAGATTTGTCGGCGCAGCCAAATCTTAACCTTTAAAATCATTTTTTATGTCACTGTTTCTTGAACAGAAAGAACTGTTCGACAGGATCCTGCTGCTGGGAGAGGAGGAGGTGCAGGAACCTATGGGCGTATTCGAACGTTTTTTCAACGATTATCGCCTCCACGAATGCCGGTATATCCTTTGGGCCATGGTAGAGACCTGCCTGACAACGGATAATACAGAGTTTAGCGATCCCGGCGAAAGAGCCGACCTGTTAATGCGGTACAAAGACCTGGAACGCCTGCTCGAGGCCTGCACACTGCTGCTCAAACAGCATCACCAAAAAAATTGAGCGCACACGAAACCAAAGGCCGTTCTTTTTCGTATATGTATCCGAATGAGAAGAATAATTTGGCTAAGAATTTGATTAGTATATCCCTGCTCCACGGCAGGGATTTTTTATTTTAGGCCATTGCTCAGTGCAACAGCCTAAAAACCAACACTGCCAGCAGGCTCCCAAGTAAGGGTCCCACTACCGGCACCCACGCATATCTCCAGTCACTATCCCGTTTTCCCGGCACTGGCAACAGCGCATGCATGATCCTCGGACCCAGGTCGCGGGCAGGATTGATCGCATATCCTGTCGGCCCGCCAGGCCCCAGGCCAATACCCAATACCAATAGCGCCACCGGCAAAGCATCGAGCGCCCCCAGGCTGCTGGTAGGCGAGGCAATATAAAGCACCCCCAATATCAACACAAAAGTGGCGATGATCTCAGTGACCAGGTTGTCGCCATAACTGCGGATAGCCGGGGTCGTGCAAAAGACGGCGAGCTTGGCCTCCGCATCTGCCGTCTGGGCAAAATGCGCGCGGAAACACAGCCAGGCTACGGTCGACCCCGCCATCGCGCCCAGGAACTGGGCTCCCATGTATATCGGTACCAACCCCCAGGAGATCTTCCCCAGCACTGCAAAAGCCAGCGTTACGGCAGGATTTAAATGCGCCTTGCTGGCTGCCGCCGAGCAATAGACGCCCACAAAGACCCCCATCGCCCAACCAAAACTAATGACGATCCACCCACTGTTATATCCTTTGGACTTTTGCAGGACAACATTGCTCACTACCCCCTGACCCAGGATAATGACCATCCCCGTCCCAATGAATTCTCCCCAAAAAGGCGACATAGGCTATATTTTATGCAATTAATTTTTGACTTGTGCCTCCGGCAGGTAACCCGCCGCCAGGCGCCTGAACTCCTCCACCTGCGCCTGCTGCCACGCCAGGTCTCTGTTCAATTCCTTCGCAAGCAACGCCGCCACTGCTTCCGCACACTCCATGGCCGCCCGCGCATCCAACAGCAGACTCCTCGTCCTCCTGCTCAACGCATCTTCCACGGTCATGCATAGCTCCTCCCGCACTGCCCAGACAATCTCAGCCATAAGATAGGGCAGCCCGGGATGCAATTGCCGGCCCCAATCCGGATCGGCACCCGCGAGAGTCCTGATGGCAGCCAAATCAGAACCATGAAAATGGAGCGGATCATTTTCTCCATCGGACCACAGGCGCCCCTCTGCCTTGGGGGGCAGCACGTCTGCCCGAAGTCCGATTTCCGCTCCATGGATCGGCAGTGTGGCTGTCCTGCAGGCGCGTTCCGGTAATCCCCCTTGCGCAATGGCCGTATTCACCGTATCCTCCGCCATCCGCCTGTAAGTCGTCCACTTGCCCCCCGTAATGGTGACAAGCCCCGACTCCGATACCATTACCACATGATCCCGCGATAGCTCCGCCGTCTTCCTGCCACTGCTCTTCACAAGCGGCCTCAACCCCGCATACACACTACGGATATCCGCATAACCCGGATCACGCTTCAGGTACTTGCCGATCTGCTGCAGGATAAAATCGATCTCCGCCGGCAAGGCCCTGGGCTCGATCTCCGCACGATCCACCATAGTATCCGTAGTCCCCGCAATGATCTTGTTGTGCCAGGGAACGGCAAACAATACCCGCCCATCATCAGTATGCGGGATAAGGATGGCCGCCTCCCCCGGTAAGAACTCCTTATCCAACACCAGGTGCACACCCTGGCTCGGAGTAATGATCGACTCACTGGCCGCATCATCTTTCTTTAAAATGCTGTCGGTAAAAACCCCCGTAGCATTGATAACCGTCTTTGAATAGATAGTATAGGTCTCGCCGCCGATCGTATCCACGGCCTTCACCCCGGTGATGCGTCCATCCTCCTTCAATAACTCTTCGACCCGGCAATAATTCAACACTACGGCGCCCTGCTCCACTGCCGTCTTGGCCAACTCTATCGCCAGACGCGCATCGTCAAACTGGCCGTCATGATAAAGCACGCCACCCCGTAATCCCTCGCCATCAAGCGTCGGCGCCAGGGCCAGCGTCTCTTCCCGCGACAGGGATCTGGATTTGCCAAGTCCGAGACTTCCCGCCATCCAGTCGTATACTTTCAACCCGATCCCATAGAACGAACCCTCCCACCATTTGTAGTTGGGAACAATAAAACGCTGATCCTTTACAAGGTGTGGTGCATTGCGCCGCAGGATGCCGCGCTCATGCAGGGCCTCCGTCACCAGCTTCACATTGCCCTGCTGCAGATAGCGCACACCTCCATGCACCAGCTTGGTAGAACGCGACGAAGTCCCCTTCGCGAAATCATATTGCTCCAGCAGCAACGTGCTAAATCCACGTGAGGCCGCATCCACTGCAACTCCTAAACCAGTTGCGCCGCCTCCGATGATACACATGTCCCAGGGCTTTTCGCCCCTGCCGGCCAAAGCCGCAGTCATATCCTGTCTTTTCATAACTGAATTGTCTTACTCCGTCCACGCGATAGCCGCCCTCACAGCCCGCTGCCATCCCTTCAGCAACGTCTCCACTTGTGCTCCATCAGCCGCCGGCTGAAAACGGCGATCCACCGCCCACTGCCGGGCGATGTCTTCTGTAGATCCCCAATACCCTACACTCAGGCCCGCCAGGTATGCAGCCCCTAATGCCGTCGTCTCCGTGACGGTTGGCCGGACAACCGGAACCCCTAATATGTCCGACTGGAATTGCATCAACAGGTTATTCGCCGTTGCACCCCCATCCACCCGCAGCTCTTTCAACACGATCCCGCTGTCCGCCTCCATTGCCTTCAGTACGTCGTAGGTTTGATAGGCGATGCTTTCCAGTGCGGCCCGGGCAATATGCGCCTGCGTCGTACCCCTCGTCATTCCAAAAAGACTGCCACGGGCGTACTGGTTCCAATGCGGCGCACCAAGACCCGCAAATGCCGGGACAAGATAAACGCCGTCGGAGGTCCCGACGCTCGCGGCAAGACCCTCTACCTGCTCCGAGGATCGGATAAAATGCAAGCCGTCGCGCAGCCATTGCACAACCGCGCCGGCGATAAATATACTGCCTTCCAGGGCATACTCCGTCTTTCCATCGCGCGTCCACGCAATCGTCGTGATCAGTTGGTTTTTGGATTGTACCGCCTGCTCCCCCGTATGCATCAGCAAAAAACATCCGGTGCCATATGTATTCTTGACCATGCCCGGCTGCGTACAAAGCTGGCCAAAAAGCGCCGCCTGCTGGTCCCCTGCTATGCCGGCGATAGGCACCCCCACCGATCCGGGCGCCATGATACTGCCAGTTGCGCCGTATACTTCGCTCGAAGAGCGTACCTCCGGCAACACCGCCGCCGGTATCCCAAACAACCGCAGCAACTCGTCATCCCATTGCTTGCTGTGAATATTGAACAGCATCGTGCGCGAAGCATTCGTACTGTCGGTAATATGCAGTTTTCCGCCCGTAAGTTTCCACACCAGCCAGCTGTCGACCGTTCCAAAAGCGAGCTCCCCCTTCTCCGCCCGGGCCCTCGCTCCCGACACCTCCTCCAGGATCCATTTGAGCTTCGTGGCGGAGAAATACGCATCGATCACCAGACCTGTCCGATCCCTGATCATCGGCCCCAGCCCCTGCGCCTTTAGTTCAGAGCAAAATGCCGCCGTCCGCCGGTCCTGCCAGACAATGGCCGGATAGACGGGCTTCCCGCTTTCCCTGTCCCAGACGATTACCGTCTCCCGCTGGTTGGTGATACCGATGGCTGCTATGTCTTTTGTGGTAATATTGCCTTTGGCCAGCACTTCGGCCAGTACGCCGTATTGCGAAGACCAGATCTCCTCGGGGTCGTGCTCCACCCATCCCGGCTGTGGATAGAATTGCTGGAACTCCTTCTGTGCCAGCTGCTTTATATGGCCATTGCGGTCAAATAAAATGGCCCGGGAACTGGTCGTTCCCTGATCGAGGGAGAGTATGTATTCGGCTGGCATGAAATCGTCTTTTGTAAATGATGCTGTAATATCAAAATTTTCCGCGAAGAAAAATTATACTTACATTTACGTAACCACTTACGTAATCAAAATTATATGGACTTCTATTCCATGACAGGCAAGATGGCCCTCGGCAGCCGCCTTCGCCGCCTGAGTGAACAAATGACCGAGCAAGCCGCGGCCATCTACGACCTTTACCAGGTCGACCTCCAGCCAAAATGGTTCCCCATTTTTTACTCGCTGTCTCCCACACGGGAGAAATCCATCACCGATATCGCACGCGAGGTCGGCCATACCCATCCCAGCGTCAGCCAGATCGTCCGCGAAATGGCGGCGAAAGGCTACGTGATCGAAAAAAAGGGCGAACTGGACGGCCGGAAGAACTTCGTCCTCCTGTCACCCGCCGGCGAAAAAGTAAGGGAGAAGATGCAGCCACAGCTCGACGACGTGACCTCGGCCATCGAAAAAACCATGAAAGAGACCAATCACGACCTCTGGAAAGCCATTGCCGAGTGGGAACTGCTCCTGGAACAAAAAAGCCTTCTTCGCAGGGTCCAGGAAGAAAAGAAGGCCCGCGAAAGCAGCCAGGTGGAGATCGTCGAATTTCGGCCGGGCTGGCAGCCCGCCTTCCGCCGCCTGAACGAAGAATGGATCACGAAGTATTTCCGTATGGAGGAAAGCGATTATAAGGCCCTCGACCATCCACAGGAATACATCCTGGATAAGGGCGGTCATATTTATATGGCCCTCTATAAAGGGGAGCCCGTCGCCGCCTGTGCCCTTATCCCCATGGAAGACGGCGGCTTCGAACTGGCAAAAATGGCCGTCTCACCCCAGGCCCAGGGACTCGGCATCGGGTGGCTCATAGGCAAAGCCTGCATCGAAAAGGCCCGCTCCCTCGGCGCCCGACGCGTGTACCTCGAAAGCAATACTGCCCTCAAACCCGCCATCAACCTCTACCACAAACTGGGCTTCCGTAAGGCCGCCGGCCCCCCTTCCCCCTACGAACGTTGTAACATCCAGATGGAACTCGTTTTTTAAGGCAACGTCCAAATAATTTCCGTAAAACCCAAATGGAACTGATACATCAGCCACCCTGGCCAAATATTTTTTGTCAAATCCTTGCCGGAGTAAAGATCTTTCACGTACTTTGTATTTCAAAGTGCTTTTATGGCCCCAAACAGCGACTCACAAACAACCGAACAATCCCTGGAAACCCTGCAGGACATCAAGCGGATGATGGAACGCTCCTCCCGCTTTATCTCCCTCAGCGGCCTCAGCGGAGTGAGCACGGGCGCCTGCGCCATCATCGGCGCTTTCATAGCCCATCGATGGATCGGGGAATACCTCAGCAACGCCGGCGAAGGCAGGGACACCTTCGAAACAAAAATGCTCGGCCTGGCCATCGGCGTCATGGCAGCAGCCCTGCTCACATCGACCTGGTTTACCTGGCGCAAAGCCCGCAAAAGCCAACTCCCTATCTGGGGCCACGCCTCCAAAAAACTCGCCATCAACATAGCCATCCCATTGGCGGCAGGCGGGTTCTTTGCGCTGGGTTTGCTCCAACACGGCGGCTGGAACTTCATTGCCCCGGCCTGCCTCGTGTTCTACGGCCTTGCCCTCGTCAATGCCAGCAAATACACACTCACCGATATTCGCTACCTGGGTTTCCTTGAGATCGCACTCGGTTGCATCAACATGTATTTTCCCCACGAAGGTTTGTACTTTTGGACCACCGGTTTCGGTCTGCTGCATATCATTTACGGACTCATCATGTGGTGGAAATACGAGAGGTCATGAAGAATCCGATCGGAAATTTAAATAAGGTCTTCGATAGCCGCATCCGCATGGGTGTGATGAGCATCTTGTCCATGAACGAAGAGATCAGCTTCAACGACCTGAAACAGTTATTGGAATTAACGGATGGCAATCTTGCCTCCCATCTCATCAACCTGGAAGAAAACGGCTTTATAAAAGTCCACAAAGGCTTTATCGGCAGAAAGACCAATACAACTTATTCTATCACCAAGGCCGGCGAGAAAGCATTCAAAGAACACCTCCAGGCCCTCGAGAACATGATCCGTGGCGTAAACCGCAGTTGACGGCGGTACACCAGGCGATAACAAATCAATTTTTTTTGACCAAACACTTTGAAAACCAAAGCACTTTCGAATAAAAAAACAAAAGACATGACGCGACCAAGCTTCCTCAGACCCCTTACCTCCGGCATCCTCGGCATCACCCTCATGCTGCCGGGATTCTTCTTTATCCTTACCCTGTTGGCGCGACTCTGCTTCGGTGTCAGATCGATGTACTATTACTTCGCACCCTCTTTCTTACAATGCCCCTTCGATCTTTTTGCCTTCCACAAGGCCCAATGCATCATCGGCGGCCTGCTGATAGCCGCGGCATGCAATACCCTCTGCATCCAACGATCACGCCACTGGCTCAATGCCGCGGTCGCCATCCAAAGCACGCTCTTCCTGCTTCTGCTGAGCGCGTATACCTTTATCCAACACCTGCGTTACTAACCCCCCAACTACGAACATGCAGCCTGAAAAATTCTCTCTGCGCCGCCGTATAAAAAGCTTCGCCTATGCCATCAGCGGCCTGAGGCAGTTCGTCAGCAGGGAACATAACGCCCGTATCCACCTTTTCGCTACCATCGCCGTCATCGTCACCGGCTTTCTCTTACACGTTTCTTACCTCGAAGCGGCCACCCTGGCCATCGTGACCGGCCTCGTGTGGGTAACGGAGATCCTAAACACCTGCCTGGAAAAGCTGGCCGACTTCATCACCCTCGAACAGCATCCCCATATAAAATATATAAAAGACCTCGCGGCCGGCGCCGTACTCGTCGCAGCCATCATCGCCGTCGTCACAGGTCTGCTCATCTTCATACCAAAGGTCTTATGACATCATTATCCATACTTCCCGTCGGCCTCCGGCGCCACCTCCTGAAACGCTCCGAGATAGATCGCCTCCTGATCGCTTCGACGTCCTTCAGTTGCCTGCTCGTAGTCCTCCGGATCATCCATACCCATAGCCTGATGTTCATCTGGCTGGGCTGGAACCTCTTTCTCGCATACCTGCCATATTTATTGTCGACATGGCTAACGGAGAAGCAACCACGCCGGCCACTCCTCCTGGTTCTTTCAACCGTCTGGTTGTTGTTCATACCCAATACTTTTTACATCCTGACCGACCTCTACCACCTTCACGACAGCCGCCATACCCTTAGTCCCGAATGGTACGACCTCGCATTGATCTTTTCTTTTGCCTGGAACGGCCTCCTGCTGGGCGTGTTGTCCATCCGCCAGATGGAGAAGCTCTTGCTGCCTGCCGGAACCGCCATCCGCAGCCATCTCTTCCTCTACCCAACCATGTTCCTTTGTGCACTCGGCGTGTATGCGGGACGTTATCTTCGTTTCAATAGCTGGGACATCATCTCCAATCCCCTTCAACTCACGACGGATATCGCGGATATGATCATCCACCCGCTGCGCAATCAATCCGCCTGGAGCATGATCGGCTGCTACACGATCCTCCTCAGCTTTATCTATAACATGCTAAAAAAATTGAACCTGGCCCTCGCTTAAAAAAAAACAATTATGGAAAACAGAACCGGGTCCTGGGGCAATCTCAGGATCCTCTTTAAGAGCGCCCTCATCGGCGCACTCATCCTCCTCTTGCTTATACCGACGACCTTTATCCAGAACCTCGTGTCGGAAAGACAGCAAAGACAACAGGAAGCCGTCACCGAGATCAATTCCCGCTGGGCGGGACCGCAGACGATCGACGGTCCCATCATCGGCATTCCTTACATGGACACCACTGCGGCCGACAATGGTGCAAAACAACGGATAAAACGCTGGGCCTGGTTCCTGCCGGAAAAACTCGATATCCGCAGCCGGCTTGTCCCTGAAAAGCGATATCGCGGCATCTACCAGGTCGTCGTCTATACGGCCGAGATGGAGATCCATGCCCGCTACGACGCCATCCACCTCGATGAATTAAACCTTTCCCCGCAAGACATGCTCTGGAACGAGGCCGCCGTATTTTTCAATCTCAGCGATGTCCAGGGACTGAACGAAGACCCGGTCCTGCATTTGCAAATAACCGGGCCCGCGCCCCAATCGGCCGACCTTCATCTCGCACTGGGAAAAGTCACCAACCCTCAGTTCAAAGACCCGCTCAGCGCGCCACTTCCGGGCGGACTCTCTGCCTTCTCCGCAAATGACGCGACTACCGGCAATGGATCCCTGGAATTTTCTTCCACCCTCCGGATAAAAGGTTCGGGAAACCTGCTCTTCGTACCCGGCGGCCGCGAAACGAGGATCTCCGCCAGTTCGTCCTGGTCAAACCCCAGTTTTACAGGAGCCGCCCTGCCGGACCTGCGCACCATAAAAGACAGCGGCTTTTTAGCCAGCTGGCGCCTGTTGGCCCTGAACCGGAAGTTCCCGCAACAATGGAAAGGGGATAAGGACAGTTACGATCTGGGCGCCTCTGCCTTCGGCGTAGATCTCATCGTCCCGGTGGACATCTATCAACAGACCACCCGCAGTGTCAAATACGGTATACTCGTCATTCTACTCACGTTTACCGCCTTTCTGCTCATCGAGTGGATCTATAACCTGCTCATACATGCGCTGCAATATGCATTGGTGGGATTCGCGCTTTGCATCTTTTATACTTTGTTGCTGTCCCTCAGCGAATACCTCGGTTTCACCCCTGCCTATCTGATCGCAGCGGCAGCAACGATCGGACTGATCGCCTGGTACGTCGGCAGCCTGCTGCACTCGCTGAGGATGTCGTCATTTATCAGTTTCCTGCTGATCCTGCAATATGGGTTTGTGTTTATCCTCATCCAGTCGCAGGACTACGCCCTGCTCATGGGTAGCGTGGGACTCTTTGTCATCCTGGCCGTCGTCATGTATTTCTCCCGCAAAGTAAAATGGGAGCAGTCGCCGTCGCCGCCCGATAATCCTGCACCAGCAGGCAAATCCCTCTGGGATTAAAAATCTACCCCCATTGAAACAATGCTAATGGGATCAAAAGTCTACCCCCATGGAAACAATGCTAATGGGATCAAAAGTCTACCCCCATTGAAACGTTAAGCACTGGCTTATTGCCGAAGAAGGTGTTCATCTGCCAGCCGGCATCGAATCGCAGGAAGTAACCCAGCAGTGTGCTCCGGGCGCCAAATCCATAACCACCTGCAAACGGCCCGATACCACCTGCCTTCACCAGCACGTCAAAACTCGTGGAACTCGTAGTCGGGTAGTCTACTTCGGGCCGTTTTAGCCCATTGTATTTGCCATTCCAGGCCGTTCCCAGGTCGAAGAACTGCACGATCTGGAAATTACGCAGAAAGGCGTTGTTGATGGGTTTATTGAACAATGTGGCAAAGACAGGCAGCCTCAGCTCACTGTTGATGACGACGTCGTTATTGCCATTGGCCACATTCTGGTCAAATCCCCGGAGGTTGACAGCCAGCGATTGAAACGCGTAGGTGGGATCCGCCGGCTGCGGAAGATTGTAGGCCTTCGGGAAAAGCCATCCATCCGTACCACCCAAATAGTACACGATCTTCTTGGTGCCCCAGGAGAAATCACCTGCCGCCCGAACCGCCCAGATAAAGTTGCGATAGATCGGAAGATAATTTCGTGCGTCAAATCCAAAATTCCATCCATACTCCCCCGAACTGGCGCCGTTCAACTGGCTATTCCAGTCCATATACACCTTGTACCGCAGACCATTCCAGATATCCGTCGTCTTGAGAATGGTATTGTCGTACACATATTCCAGATGTAACAATCCATAAACCTGCTTGTCCAGCGGCGGCGATACCAAACCAATGCTGTCTACCTGCGAATAGGGCGGGAAGTTCAGGTCCGGACGGATCACGATCTTGTCGACCCGGTAGCCCACCGAAAGCCGCAGGCTCCTGACCTTGTCAAAAGGATACTTGATGACTGCCTGCCAAAGATTGGTATAGGCCTTGGCATCATAGGGATAGGCGGCCGCCGCCCCCAAATTTGGATCACCCTGATAAATACCCGTCTGCGTCTCCCGGTAATAGATAAGTGAATAATCAAACAAATGCTTCAGGTAATCCGCTCTCGCGAAATACTCACCGCTGCCGTCAAAAAAAGAAGAATTGCTTGGCGTGAACACGGCGGAATTGGCCGTGGACACCTGGGACTCGCTCTCCCCGCTGCCAAAGAACGGAAGCCTGACCGCCCCGGTAAACCGGATATCCTCGAAGAGATCAAAAATAGACGCTTTCAGCATACCGCTAAACGCATCCTGCCCGCTCAGGTTGATCGGCAGCGAGCCGGTAAAAGGTTGGTATTTGCTCACCAGCACATCGTTATTAAAACCGGCGCTGACATTGTCAACGGAAAATTTCAGTTTGTAATCAAACAGCTTCGCTTTCCTCAGTATGGGCTCATCCTTGGGCGGACCGGGCTGCTGCACGGGCCTCGCGGCAAATGGATTGGCGTTCACGGGTCGCTTGTTGACGCCCGTATCCCTGCGCTCCTTGTCAAACTCACTCTCAAAAAAGTCCGAACTCGGCTGCCGGTGCAGACTGTCATTCTTCGGCACGGTGACAGGCCGGAGCACATTGGCTCCCTGTATCTGAGATTCGGCCACCGTCTTTTTACGGTAGTCGGTCAGTCGCGCATTGATATTGCGCTTCGCCAACGCAGCATCGTCAACTTTTAACTTATACAGGAATTTGATATCGCCTTCTTCACGCACCTCGCTCACCTGCCCGTTGTCACCCGCACTCTTGGTCTCCACCAGGCTGCTTTGGTAATTCGTGATCGGGAACACATAAGACGAATCATTCGTGATCGCAAAAACATACGAAGTATCCGGCTGCTGCTTATTCTGCGCCTTCAACAGGGAATCCAGGTCCTTGGGATCGGGATTATGCAGCAGTTCATCCCCAACCTTGTACACGGTGTCCAAACCCGCCCGCTTCGTGGTAAAGAAACCGGCATACCGGTTCGCGATACCGTTCTCGTCACTCACAAATGTAAAATGGTTGACATTGTATTGGGTCGGATAATGCGCGTTGCCGTATTTGAGATAGGTGAGCTGGGAGATCTGCTTGCCCTCGTTGTCGTTCCAGTTGTCCACCATAAAAATATTATAGTGATAATTGCTCGGCAGCACTGTATCCTTGCTTACGGCACGTGACGATGGCCGGTTGGAAGAATAAATGATCCCAGTCTTGCCCGGAAAAGAGACAAAGGACGCATCCTGGTCGTCGTAAACGTCGTTGGTGATCTGCTTGTACTTCTGGTTCTCTATATCATAAGTATAGATATCCGATTGCCCGTTCCGCACGGCGCTAAGCAACAGTGTATTGTTGTTCAGCATGTATTTCATGTCCTGTACCTGCTGAAAATCGGGCAGGTCCTGCGTGACGATCTTTAATCTTTTGGGGACATCGTATACAAAAAACCTCGTCTTGCCACGCGACCAATACATGACCGCCAACCTTGTTCCCTTGGGGTCCCAGGCCAGCAGCGGGTAATGAGGGTTGATCTGCTCTTCCAGTGATCTGACCCCGTTCTTCAACAAGACCTTCCTGTTGATATAATTGTCATACAAAGTGACCGTATACTGACCCCGGTTGTACTCGACGACCGCATAGGTCTGGCTCTTCGGCGCCGGATTGGGCGAAAAATGGAAAAAGTCCTTGTGATCGTTGATGTCCTCGGTCACTGACACTGTCCCCTTAGGGAAATTCCGGCGTCCCCGGATATCTTTTTCATACTTGTCTTCCTCATCCGCCATGAAATCCTTCAGCACCTCTTTGAACTTCTTTTTACAGATGCGTTGGCTCGCATTGTTAAGGTTACGATATACCCGGGAAAGATAGAGGAAGTAGGTGACGTTCTCTTTTTTGTACTTCTCAGCCAGATAATACCAGAAAGCATGCCCGGCCAGATTGGGCCGTTCGAAAGCGAATTGATAGAAGTTATTGTACCTGCCCGACAGCATCGCCGACTTGAGCTGGTCGTCTAAAACGGTATTCCAGTTCTCCGCGGCGTATTCGATATAGCCATCCGTCAGCCATTGCGGAAGATCCAACAGCGTCTGGTTCGCCGCAAACTCCCCCAGATCATCCCCAAACAGGATATTCTCGACCAGGATGCGCGCAATTCCCTGCCGGATCTGGAGGCGAAGGTTGTTGTGATCCCCATTGTAATAAAGGACCATTTTGTTGTTTACCAATTTGGTAATACCCCCGGTCGTCTGCCAGTCAAGGTTCAGCCCGATATTGGACTGCTCCATATCATTGTAGGTATTGTAAATGACTAAATTGGCCCTGCGCTGCAGGCCGTACTCCACAAACTTCTCTATGCCGGGCAGCTCCTTTTCGGCAACCTGCAGCACAAATTTGGCCAGATCCTGGCCCCCCTGATTAAAATAAGTATTGAAATTGGGCGTCTGGTAGTATTGCCACTTGAAATTCTTGAATTGCAGCCGGTTTTTGCCGAATTCCACCGTATTCACCTGGGCCCTAAGGGTGCCGGCGCAAAGCAAAAGAACCGAAAATAACCAAAGAAAAACGTGTGACTTCAACCTAAACTGATGAAATTGCATACCTGCGCCCTTTAAGTTTTAAAGTTATAACAATCCCAAATACCGGTGAAATAGATTTTGAACTGAAAACTTGTCTATTATGCTGACCTTAAAGTCATTCGCATTCAACCCGCTAGCAGAAAACACATACGTGCTATCTGATCAAAAGGATGCCTGTGTTATCATCGATCCGGGCTGTTATTTCGACAACGAAAGGACCACTTTGCAGGAATATATTGAGCAGCAGGGACTAAGCCCGAAAATCCTGCTCAACACCCATTGCCACCTGGATCATGTTTTCGGGAACAGGTTCGTCGGCGAGACCTGGGACTTACCCCTCTATCTCCACGAAAAAGAGCTGCCCGTCCTCAATGCCGCGCCTGCGATGGGAAAAGAGTGGGGAATGCCCTTCGAGAACTACAGCGGTGAGCAACTCTTCCTAACCCCTGGTGAGACCGTACTGCTGGGCGACGACCGGCTCACCATCCTCTTCTTGCCGGGCCACTCCCCCGGCAGCGTCGGCTTCTACTCAGCGGACCAGGGCTTCCTCATCGGCGGCGACGTCCTTTTCCGCGAAAGCATCGGCACATCCGACCTCCCCGGCGGCGATCACGCCACCCTGCTCAGGAGCATCCGCGAACAGCTCCTGACCCTCCCCAACGACACTATCGTGTACCCCGGCCACGGAGAACCCACTACCATCGGCCACGAGCGGGCGCATAATCCATTCCTGCGGGCCTAAGCTGCAGCCCCGGCACCCAGCCACTTGCCGAGGTACGGCAGCCGCCGGAACTCCCTGCGCTCTACCCTGAGGATAAAAAGCCCATAGGCAACCAGGAAGAGCGTCCCCAGACAGAGAGAGAAAACCCTATTCGGCCAAAGACCCGTGAGACCAATAAAGATAAAGTAAAGCAATGCCACAATGACCATGTAAGCCACCAGCTTCTTCCAGGCATAGGGAACAGGATATACCCGCTGGCCCCACATATAGCTGATGACCATCATACTGCCATAACACAAAAAAGTGGCCCAGGCCGAAGCCATATACCCAAATGAAGGAATAAAGAAATAATTCACGACCAGCGTGATCGCCGCACCTATCAGGGTGATATAAGCCCCCGAACGAGTATTCGAAGACAACTTATACCAAATAGAAAGATTGTAATAAATGCCCAGGAACATATTGGCGAACAACAATATCGGGACTACCTTCAATCCCACCCACATGCTCTTGTCCTGGATGAAATACTTCAGGATATCCAGATACATCGTCACGAACAGGAAGATCCCGCACACCAGTATCACAAAGAACTTCATCACCCGCGCGTACGTACGCTGCGCCGAGTCTTCGACGCTCTGCCTGAAAAAGAAGGGTTCCGCGCCCATCCGGAATGCCTGCACGAAAACCGTGATCAGCAACGACAACCGGTAACATGCACTGTAGATGCCTACCTGATAGGTCGCATAGTTGTTGACATGCGGCAGCCGCATGTCCAGCATGATCCGGTCAAAGGTCTCATTGATCATCCCTCCAAAACCGGCCACCGTCAAGGGCAGCGAATAAGTCATCACGTCCCGCCATAGGGGCACGTTGAATGTCCATTTGATACCTTTTACAAAAGGGCTCAACAACACCAGCTGAGAGAGATTCTGCAGGACATTCGCCAGCAACACATATCCGGCCCCGCCGAATTTAGGCCGGTAGATGAATGCGATGACGCTGTTAGGATGAGATTTTAACAGCGCCGGACAGACCGATAGAAAGAAAAAAACCAGGGCCACGTAGACCACGATCCCCGAAAGCTTGATCATCGCATACTTCCGCGGCCTCCCTTCATGCCTGAGCTTAGCGAAGGGCAGGGCCGATAATGCATCAAACCCTATCAGCAGCGCCGCAAGCGTGATATACGCCGGATGATTGCCAATATCCAGCCAATTTGCCAGCGGTCCCCGGAAAACGATCAGCAGGGTGGTAAAAAACGTGGCGCTGGAGGCGAGCGTGATAAGCAAAGTCGGATACAGCCCTTGCTGTGTCTCCTTTTTGCTGATATACCGGAAATAAGCATAATCCAGCCCAAGCAAAACTCCGACGCTGATAAAGGAAACGGCAGCATAGACCAGGGCCATCTTCCCAAACTCGGGTGTTCCCCTGAACCTGGCCGTCAGATAGGGGGTCAGCAATTGCACAAAAAACTTGGCGACGATAGAGCTCACGCCATACCACATCGTCTCCCCTGCTAATTTTTTGATACTGCTCATCTGCGCGAAATTAACGCTGAAATCCTAAATAACGTATATTCGGTCAGCACATGCAGACCTTCGAGTATATTAAGTCGGTGATCAGCATCATTCTTGGTCTCAGCCTCGCCAAGCTCTTGCAAAGCGCCGTAAAACTCATCCAGCATCCGGGCCGGGCAAAGGCTTATTGGGTGCACCTGCTCTGGTCACTCTACCTTTTCCTTGTGCTAACCCATTTCTGGTGGTGGGAATACAATCTCAAAAAAATTACATCCTGGACCTTCCAGGCCTATTTTTTCCTCATCCTCTACATAACCATCTATTTCATCCTCTGCGCCCTGCTTTGGCCCGACGACGTAAAAGACTATGGCGACCGCTTCAAAGACTATTTCTATTCCCGTAAAAAATGGTTCTTCGCCTTCCTCGCGGCCAGCTTCGCCGCGGATGTGGTGGATACCTGGCTCAAAGGGAGTAATTATTTCCTCCAGACCACCTGGGAATATCCCTTGCGGAATTCCTTGCACTTCATCCTCTGTATCGTGGCCATCTATTCCAATAACCGGCGCTTCCACGCTATTCTCGTCATTCTATTTCTGCTCTACGAGATAAGCTATATCCTGCGCCTGTTCAGAGAATTTCCTCTTCCCGGATAATACTATGTTTCAACGCAAAGATCACCACCCCCGCGGTATTCTTCACATCCATTTTTTCCAGTATCCTGGTCCGGTAGCCTTCCACCGTCCGTTTACTCAGGAAAAGCATCTCCCCGATCTCCTGGGCCGTATGCTGGCGACAGATGAGCCGCACGATCTCCCGCTCCCTATCGGTGAACAAAGCCCCCGGCGACTTCTTGTGCTGATCGAACTTGCTCTTTACGATTAGCGAAGCCAACCGGGCGGTCGTATGCTTGCAATAGAAGATATTGCCTTCCTGGACCGTCACGATCGCATCGAGGATCTCCTTTTTGTCCGCATTCTTCAAAAGGTAACCCCTGGCGCCGGCTTCCAGCATCTCCACAATCAGGTCCTCCTCTTCAAACATGGAAAGCGCAATGATCTTCAGCCCGGGATACAGTTGCAAAAGCTGCCTGGCAGCCGCAATACCATCCATGCGCGGCATCTTGATATCGGTCAGCACCATGTCCGGCCTGGTCTCCTCTACCATCCGCATCAATTCCAGCCCGTCTCCGGCCTGGCCTACCAGCTTCACGGTGTCTTGTTTGGATAGCATCAGGGCCAGCCCGTCCCGAAAGATCTCATGGTCATCGGCGATTACCAGACTGATTCCGTTTTTCATCCCGACAAAAATAAGGCTTTTACCCTGGATGCCCACGCCCCGGGCGGCACCCCGGCTCAGGCTACCGGGATCTTGATAAAATAGTTCGTCCCTCCTCCCGGCATCGAATCCAGCGTCATAATCCCATTGAGGATCTCACACCTGCTTTCCAGGCTCCGCAGCCCCAGGCCCGAAGACCCGGATAAAACCTTCTCCTTGTCAAACCCCTTCCCGTCATCCTTAGTCAGACACAAAAGATGCCCCCCTTCTTCACTGAAGCCGATCTGCAGATTATGCGCATTCGCATGCTTGAGCGTATTGTGTACGATCTCCTGCACCATCCGGAAAATGTGTATCTCCTTGTCCTTGGGCACGTTGACCTCTTTGACCACATATAGCTGGATGTTCACGGATTGCTTGTTCCTGACCTGGTTGATGAACTCCCGGATCGCCTCCAGCAAACCCCGCCTTTCCAGGGTGCTGGGGAGCAGGTCGTGACTGATCCGACGCATGCTCCCGATGATCTCGTCCAGGTACCCGCCCGTCTTGTCCAGGACCGCCCGGTCCGCCGGGCTCTCGACGTCCACGCTGCTGATGTTCAGCTTCACCGCGGATAATAATGGTCCAAGGCTGTCATGCAGATCGTTGGCGATCCGCTTGCGCTCATTCTCCCGGATAATGATCTCGGCAAAGATCTTCTCCCGCTGTAACCGCATATATCTCCGGTGATAGCGGATAATGGAAACAAAGAAATAAACGATGATTATCGCTATGATCAGAGACACGAACAGGGTTATATTCAGAACTTTCGATTCCATTGATAGGTGATTGTCATCCACGGTCCTGCTATTTGAGGGTGAATTTCTGGGGGTGGGGTATCCTCAAAAGCGCAATGGCAAAAATAACATTTACGAGGGCATTTACG
>Ga0302309_10000498_pt1 | contig 44897 bp, 42 predicted proteins | sample III_Palsa_N1_1_FD_200453 | JGI IMG/M metagenome (GOLD analysis project Ga0302309, IMG submission 200453) | Peat permafrost microbial communities from Stordalen Mire near Abisko, Sweden - III_Palsa_N1_1 | ecosystem: Environmental > Terrestrial > Soil > Palsa > Peat permafrost | place: Sweden...
TTTTAGCTTTAAAGCCTTGGACGTAACAGCTTCTTTAAGTTCTTGTGCATATTGCATGTAATCACCTTATTCGCCCCTCATTTAATTGATTATACACTTAGGCGACAACTTTCCTGACAGAGGGGGGAGGGGACAGGGAAATGAGCTAAAAATTTCTCTAATAATGATATAGCTTTTTTAATGTTTTCTAACATTTCTGTGCTGCTATTTCGTTAAGATGTACCATGGTTTTCCTGTGAGTTTTAGTAGAAACTTGAGGTTTAGGGGCTAAAAGAGCTCAAATTTTTGAATTTCCTCCCTCGAAGGGGGAGGGATAGGGTGGGGGTAAAATATTTAACCCCGCAACAATTCTTGCCAATACGTCATCTATCTGCATCAATATTTCGTGATTCCAAAACCGTAAAACATTATAGCCCTTGGCTTTTAAAAATTGCGTACGTACGAAATCATATTCTATTTGTTCTTTATGGTGCGCACCATCTACTTCAATAATTAATTTATGTGTGCAACAGATAAAATCAACGATATACGAACCTAAAAGATATTGGCGTCTAAATTTAATATCATTAATTTTACGATGTCTCAAAGCTAGCCATAATTTTTTTTCAGCTTGAGTTGGATTTTTCCTCATAATTCTTGCTCGATGACGCATGTGCATATCGGTTTCTTTCATGGATACTCTTATTTTCCCCCTACCCCATCCCTTCCCCTTCGAGGAAGGGGGTCAAGCAATCTTATGCCGTTTTACATTTGGAATTTGCTGTGATTCCTATATTATTAGACTCCATGTCAATAGATACTACCGAGTTAGGCTCTGTATACCCATATTGCTGATTTTTTAAAGTAACATTATAATATTCGTGAATCTTAGTGCTGGTATCGCGACAAAGAGATGCTACCATTTCTTTACCTGCAGCACTCTTGGTTGGCGTAGGCTCTAAATATTCTTGTATTATAAAAATAGAGTCTTTGTGAAGTTCGGTATATTCATTTAAGCAACGGGCACACTCTTCTTGCTGCTGATTATATTCAATAATTTTATCGACTACCGCTTTTTTTATTTCACGTAAATGAGAGTTTCTTTGTATAGCAATAATATCTATCACAGTATCGTTTTGAATATTAGCTACTCCAAGTTCAATATCTTGATTGCTCAATAAGCTAAGCGTTGTATCCACATCTTCACTGCTTATGGCTCGATGTAAGGCCGTATTTCCAACCCAATCTTGGACATTTTTATTAACAAGGCCTTGTAGTTCGAAAGCCAAATAGTTCTTTAATAAAAAAGAAAAGGGAGGGTTGAAATGATAGGATAAGTCATGGTGTTCTAATTGTTCACTCCTCATGACATAGTTAAAAAATTGAGCAAAAATACCTATACCTGAACAGAACATCAGCTCATTGAAAAGCATTTTAATTACATTTGCGTTTTCATGGATACTTACCCCTAACATTAGTCCTTGTCCAAAAAAAATTATAAGGATGACTAAACTCATAGCAACACTAAAACCATCGTTGAGTGCAACCGTATTTACGTTATCTGGCGGAGCTTGTCCGAGATCGAGTGTTTCAAAACTAAGCTTAAACTGTATTTTTACTTTTTTATATAATTTAATACAAAATTTCACACCATAGATATTGCACACAATAGGGGTTAGGGCAGCTGGGATAACAATATTATCCCAGATAAATTGACCCATTTTTTTTAATTTTGTTTTCCACATCATTTAAGCCGTACTTAAGGGTTTATATTTAATCCGATGGGGTTGAAAGGCTGCATCCCCTAAGGCTTTAACGCGCGTATCTTCGTATTCGGTATAGTTGCCTTCAAACCACGTTACTTTGCTATCCCCTTCAAAAGCCAATATATGGGTGGCAATCCTATCTAAAAACCACCGGTCATGAGAAATTACCATAGCGCAACCAGGGAAGGCGAGTAAGGCTTCTTCTAAGGCTCGTAAAGTTTCAATATCTAAATCATTGGTAGGTTCATCCAGTAATAATACATTACCACCGCTCTTAATAAGCTTTGCTAAATGTAGGCGGTTTCTTTCACCACCCGATAAATCTCCTACGCGTTTTTGTTGATCGCTACCTTTGAAATTAAAGCGCCCCGCATAAGCTCGCGAAGGCATTTCATATTGCCCCACGATAATTAAATCATGCCCATTACTGATTTCTTCCCACACTGTTTTTTGGTTATCTAAAGTATCACGGGATTGATCGACATAAGCCAATTGCACTGTTTCACCAAATTCTATTGTCCCGCTATCGGGAGTTTCTTGATTGATAAGCATTTTAAAGAAAGTAGATTTACCGGCGCCATTGGGGCCTATGATGCCAACAATAGAGCCTTTTGGTAATTGAAAAGTTAAATTATCTATTAATAAACGCTCACCAAAGCCTTTGACTACTTGGTTGACCATTAGTACTTTGTCACCTAAGCGGGGACCTGGTGGAATATATAATTCAGTGGTTTCGCTGCGTTTTTGAAATTCTCTGGAATTAATTTCTTCAAAACGCGCTAAACGAGCCTTGTTTTTGGCTTGACGCCCTTTAGGATTTTGTCTTACCCATTCTAATTCTGCTTTAATAGCTTTTTGATGGGAGGCTTCTTGACGGGATTCTTGTTCGAGGCGACGTTCTTTTTGTTCTAACCAGGAAGAATAATTGCCCTCAAAAGGTATGCCATGGCCTCTATCTAATTCTAAAATCCAACCTGCTACATTATCCAAGAAGTAACGATCGTGGGTAATAGCAACCACAGTGCCTTTAAAGTTTTTCAAATATTGTTCAAGCCAAGCAACACTTTCGGCATCTAAATGGTTAGTAGGCTCATCTAACAATAATAAATCGGGGGTGGATAATAATAGCTTGCATAAGGCCACCCGACGGCGTTCGCCTCCTGAAAGTGTGGAGACTTTGGCATCCCAAGCGGGGAGCCTTAAGGCATCTGCAGCACGTTCTAAGGTGCGATCTACTTCCCAACCTTGTACCGCATCAATTTTATTTTGTAATTCGCCTTGTTCTTGTAATAGTTTATCCATAGCTTCAGGCGAAAGATCAGGATCCATAAATTTTTGACTAATGGCATTAAAACGATTTAATAAATCGAAAGTTTCTTTTAAGCCTTCTTCTACATTACCCCGTACGGTTTTGTTTTCGTCTAGTACCGGCTCTTGCGGTAAGTAACCAATTTTTATATTTTTTTCGGCATTTGCTTCACCAATAAAATCTTTATCTACCCCCGCCATAATACGTAGTAGGGTAGATTTACCCGAGCCATTTAGGCCTAGGATGCCTATTTTTGCACCATAATAATAAGAAAGAGAGATATTTTTTAAAATTTCTCTTTTGGGTTGAACTATTTTGCTGACTTTGTGCATGGAGTAAATATATTGGGGAGTAGGCATATGTAGACAGACCTCATTTAATTTTTCAGTTAGAATACCAAATCTTTTGGTACTTTATTATATTTTATTTGTTCAGCCGAAGCTATATGTTAATATTAAATTCCTTAAATACTTAAAAGGTCCAGCATGCGGTGTACGGCATATAGTTTAGCAACCAGTTTTAACTCTAATAAGTTATATGAATACCTTAAGAGTAGGTATGGGGCTTCGCGTTTTCGTGAAGTAATTTCCATGCAAATTGGTAAAACTGATACCCCAACCCCTGAAGGCTATGTGTTTTGTTTTCCCTATGGCGCTATTGTATGTTGGGGGCTTGAGCAAACCCAAGAAAGAAGCCTTATAAACGAAATTAAAGACTGCGAAATGCAGCCTATTGAAATACCAGCCGAAGACTTATTTACTTATACTTATGGGGATGAAGCTAGCATTTTAGATGATGAGCTAGTATTACCTAATACCGATTTGGCTACTAAACTTTCTTTTTCTCATGGGCTTGCTCAATCGGTTAAGCTTGATAGTTTTGAGCAAATTATCCAAAAAACTATACATTTAACCAGAGAATTACCAGAGCTATTAGCCAAAGATGGCGAAATTAATCTGTCGCGTAAAGACATTCGTCGCATGATGGGGCGTTTATTTATTGATAGAAGTTCTATTAATTTACACCAAGAATTATTAGACACCCCGGAATTTTTTTGGAATCATTCTGAGCTTGAACCCTATTATAATTTAGTCGCCCATTATCTTGATAGAGAACGACGAGTCAATATTTTGAATCAACGTTTAAAAATTATTCAAGAACTTTTTGATATGCTGAATGTAGAATTAAACCATCAACATTCTTCTTATTTGGAATGGATTATTATCGCATTAATCGTGGTGGAAGTAGTTATCAGTTTAATTGCCGATGTGTTCCATTTAACGTAAACTTTTTATGTAAAGATTAAGGAAAATACATGAACTATAATTACAAATTTTTTTTATTGATGGCATCAGGTTTTTTGATTGGATGCTTAAATAAAAATGGTAATATTTTAGATAAACCAGAGCCTATAGCGGCGTCCCAAATGCGAGATATCTTGCAAGATGCCCAAGATATAGAGCACGGTAAACATACCAAGCCCGCCCCTATCTATACTAAGACTTTTTCAAACAAAAATACTCAAAATTCAAGTGATTAATTCTTAAGCCTTTGATTTTGTTTTTTTAGTTGTAACACGAGCAGAGCTGTGCCATGAAAAGAATATCAGGTGGGGTGTTATTAGTTACCGGCACCTGTATAGGGGCGGGTATGCTAGGTTTGCCCATTAAAACCGCAGCAGCAGGCCTTAATGCCAGTATTTTATTATTCTTAAGCGTATGGGCCCTTATGGCTACCAGTGCCTTACTAATGTTAGAAGCAGCTTTGTGGTTTAAAAATGAAGCCAATCTCTTAAGCATGAGTCAAGAGACTTTAACTACCGTAGGCAAAACTATGGTAGGCCTTATCTATATTTTATTTTTATATGCTTTATTAAGTGCTTACACCGCAGGGGGCAGTACCCTGTGGGGGGAAATAGCTAAATGGTTACAATTGCCACAATGGTTTGCAACAAATCCTAATACTATTATGGTATTTTCAGGGATTTTAGTCTCTATTGTTTTTGCAGGAATACAATGGGTGGATTATTGTAACCGCATTTTAATGGTGGGGCTTATTGTTTCTTATTGTTTTATTATAGGCCATTTTCCTCCAGAAGCCAGGCAAGCGCCCCAGAACATTCAATTAATTTCTCTATGGTATGCATTACCCATATTGGTAACATCTTTTGGCTTTCATCTATTAATTCCTAGTTTAAAAACGTATTTACAAGCGAATTTGCCTGCTTTAAGAAAAACTATCTTAATAGGTAGTTTTATCCCTTTTATAATTTATGGCATTTGGGAGGCGGTTATTTTGTGGAGCGTACCCCTAGAAGGTAGCCAGGGCTTACTTAATATGTTGCAAAGTCAAGAAAATCCAGCTGAATTATTGGTACGGGCATTTGCCCAGAATAATTATTTACAATTAGGGATAACTTTCTTTTCTTTTTTTGCCCTTACTACTTCTTTTATGGGGGTAGCTATAGGGCTATTCGATTTTTTTGCAGATGCATTACAGGTACAAAAAACTTTTTTTACCAAAATATGGCTTACGCTGCTTACTTTTTTACCTCCCTTAATTTTTACGGTATGGGTACCCAGAGGCTTTTTAGTAGCCTTAGGTTATGCGGGGGTCTTTGCAGCTATTTTATTAATTGTATTGCCTGTGCTCATGGTATGGTCAGGGCGCTATTGGAAAGGCATTGCGCATGGATACCGAGTAAAAGGTGGCAAGCCATTATTGGTAGGGGTGTTTTTAGCAGGACTTGCCGTAATATATGCGGAATTAATGCAGCATATAAACTAAGTTTTTATTTTTGCCCCTCTGTAGTGGGCTCCTATTTATGCAGCCTTAAATGGAATAATATGGATTTTAGAGCTTTGTTTTTTAGCTTTCCAGACGTCATAGTCTCGTTGTCAATTCATCCACAGCATTATATCGGTACTGGGTAATAATTTTGACAAACGCAGGGCCATATCTGGGCTGATGCCGGAATGACCGTTTAATAATCTTGATAAGGTTGTACGGTTAACTAGTAATCTTTCTGCAGCTTCAGTTATGGAAAGTCCAGCTCCTTCAATCAAGATATCATAAATAATTTTTCCAGGATGTAGGGGGCTATGTAGGGTCATTATAAAATCCTCCTTCTTTAGTGATAATTAATATAGTCTATTGAGATATGGCATCTTCAGCATCAAAGCAAAACACGATTCTCCAATTTGCTCTTACAGTTACCGCATAAGCATTTTTTAATTTTCCTTATTGAAATTGTAAGTTTCAATTAGGCTATATTTTCTCTACATTTAAGACTTATTTAAGTTTTGTAACTAACGTGGCGTATATGCTTGAGATCCCCAAGAGCGCAAATCAAGAATAATACCGAGCCTTAGCTTATAAAACTCTTCATTGAAGTCAGGAAACTTGGGAGTGCTGCTGGCTTTTCAACTGAGCACATAGTATTTACATTTTTAAAAGCTTCGCTTTCTGGCAGCTGGCTGAAAATCATAGCATTATTTTGAGTATTCACTACATTGTCTGACTCAGTCTCATCCATTTCGAATTCCCATATCTGTTTTTCTAGCTCTTCACAATATTCATTAAAATTATCATTATTAGCAGTAGCGAGTGGTGATTCATTGACAATGTTATCGGTTTCCGTATTGCCCCAATAAAATCTAGAAAAGGAATTCCCTAGTTTGGTAAAACCGGTACTAATGGGGGCTACCACTGCCTGTAAACCCCAAGATAGGGGGTTATTGAAAAACATATGTTTATTTTCTAAACTCGCATGAACCGACTTTTCTCCTGCAGGCGTGCGGTTATTCATAGGAGTACATTGTAGTTTAGGCATATCTGTGTGTAACCCTGGTAATATTTTTTTAAATAAGTGCACACAATGAGCTTTTACAGCACCAAACCAAGTTTTTTCTTGTCCAGTTTGTACTTTTAATACATCCACATGGGCTATATCTGCAGGTACATCACTTAAAAAATGGGATTGCCCTGTTTGTTGCACAACATCTCCGCCTACTTTTAAATTGTAACTATTTATGGTAAGTTTTTGTGCGGCCGGTCTTGCTGCAAAAGCCTGTGCTAATTCTTTGCTGCGCTTACTTACTGCTTGTGGAATTCCTGGGGCATTACAAGTATATAAATTTAAGCCAGTAATTTTATTTAAATGATTTACATTATGCATTTGATAGACTTCAGGCCGATTGGGCTCTAGATTTGTTTTTTGTGCAATACCTTCTAATAAAGAAGCAAGACAGTGTTGTGAATCTGCAGCTCCTAAACTATGCCCAGCCGCGGTAAGGGTAATAGGAGTACCTGCTGGTAATTGGTTTGCAGTTCGCCCCACTATTAGATTAATTTGGCTTAAAATATTTTCTTTTTCAATGCTATAAGAATCAGCACCAGGGCCTGAATATTCTAAATCACGAATTAAACCACTCTTATTGGAAGTACCTCTAAAAGTTATTTTGATATCGCAGGCTTTAGCATGAGGTATATTGGCTGGTACCAACACTTGTGCAGTTAAGCCATCAGTATTGGTGCGGATTTTATAAACCGTGTAGTCTGCATAATTTCCATTAGGCTCTAGTACCGATAGAGTGTCACCATTTTTAATGAGTCTATCATTTACCCATTTCTCGTCTACTAATTTTTTATGATAATCCTGATAAGCGAGATGGTGCGCTAAATATTCTCCAGTTGCATAGTTGGTTAAGTAAGCATTAAATTCAGCTTTAGGAATGGCTAAGCCGTGTTTTTCTAAATGAGAAGCTTGTTCAAAGCGAGTATTGAAAAAAATATCATCAAATAAGGGAGGGTGCTCGCTTACAGTAGTGTTATTAGTATGTACCATCTTTATAATCTCCTGGGAATAAGCTTAATTAGTTCTATTGAAGGAGATTATAATATAAATGAAAAATAAAATATAGGCTAAATATCGGAGTGTATATGCTCATACCGCTTAGTAATTAATATAGTTCTTAATGTTGGCAGTACGAACAGTATACTGTCGCTCGCTGATTAATATATAGTACTTCTGATAAGGTGTTGTTACACTGAATACAGGTTTCTAAAGCTTTGCCGTATACCGCAAGTTCTAATGCAAAATAGCCTTTTTCACCCCCTGGGCTTAAAAAATCTCGTAGGGTAGTACCTCCTCTCTTAATCGCATAGCGTAAAATTTTCTTGCTTGCTGCTACTAATTTTTTACATTCTGCCAGAGATAAACTATTACTGAGTCGAGTGGGTAAAATGCCTGCATAAAACAAAGCTTCGTTAGCGTAAATATTACCAATACCCACTACTATAAAATGATTCATGATTGATTTTTTTATTAGGGTTTTGGATTGGCGCGCGTGCGTAAATAAATAATCCCCAGTAAAGGCCGTACTTAAAGGCTCAACCCCTAAGTTAATTAATAATGGATGCTGCAAGGCAGCGTGGGTGGTCCATAAAACGCTGCCAAAACGCCTCGTATCGTTAAAGCGTAAACATAGGGAATGCGCAAAAATAAAATCTATATGATCGTGTTTTCGTGCAGGGCTCGTAAGGGGTGCTACTTGTAAGCGGCCAGACATGCCAAGGTGAATAATAAGCGTGCCTTTGTTAGTAATAATTAAAATATATTTTGCACGGCGTTCTATAGAAAGTACGGTACTATTTTTTATCTCTATGGCAAGATTGGGGCTTATAGGCCAACGTAATCTAGATTCTCGAATATGTACGCTAAGGATTTTTTGATTTAATAATACATCACGAATACCCCTACAGGTACTTTCAACTTCTGGCAATTCAGGCATTAAGGCTCTTCTGGTTTTTCTTCTGGGACGGTATGGGCGCTCGGTGCAGCATGTAGCGTTTTTTGGCTAAAAGTTTTTAGTGCAATCATGTCTTTTTCGAGCACTGCTTGTGCAGTGTCTACAGTATCGTCTATTAACTCAACGATGTGACCGAGAGTGGTGTCAATGGTTTTGCTTACCACATGTTTGTTAGTAGACGATACCAGTAGAGTATTTTTTTTATTTAAGTTTTTTTTCTTAATGGTCATGTTATTTTATAACTTCTAAGTGATTAATAACATTACGCACGCCCCGTACTGATTCAGTAATATGTAATGCAAGCTCGGCACTATGCGCATTATTTACAAAGCCACTCAATTGCACAATGCCCTTTTGACTATTAACACTAATATTTTTTGAAGGAACATCTTTATTAGCTAATAATTTAGCTTTCACTGCAGCTACAATATTAGAGTCATCTATATTTTCGCCTAAACTTTTATCACTACGCCATTCTGCACAAGCACTTAGCATGCATAGGCTTAAAAAAACTATAAATATTGAAATAGCCTGACGGGTAATTTTTTTCATGAGTAACTCCAACAAATAGATAATATAAAAATAATAAAAAACTAAGAATGTAAAGTTGAGTAGTTATTCTACTCTTTACCTTAGTATACATCAATTGAAAATAATTTTTATACTACGCCGCAAATACGTAAATTATTTTTACTAGCAAAATCCAGGATGTATGAATATAGGTCAGGATTGGAGGTTTTTAAAGACTTATCGAGGATAACGCACTTATTACCATTTAACACCGAAGGTCTTAATAAGGGCGAATAGTAGACGCGATGGTTTCTAAAGGTCGATAAAGTACCGCTCACTCTTTCGGCCCAATCACTAGGCCGAAATTGTTCACCAGCTTCGGTTACGCCTTCGATAATAATTTTTGAGTCTAAGTCTGCTGCAGTTGTACTCATTTTACTCTGTTATAACAAATACGACATTTCTTTATTGCGGAATCAGCCAAAACACCTAAACTTATAATAAGTTGGGTTACTAAGCCGGGTTTATAAGTTTAGTGTAGTGCAATTTTTAAGTAAATACTCAATTGCAGTGGGTAGTAAATAATGTTTTAGGAGCGGTTATAAGTGAGCGAAAGCACGGGCATTATGGCGACTGTTGATCTACGTACTCAGATGGTAGGTCAGAATCGCATGGAGTTGTTGATGTTTCGCCTAACTGGTATTCAACAATTATTTGGAATTAATGTATTTAAAGTAAGGGAAGTAACGCAATGTCCTCATTTAACTGTGATTCCAAATTCTCACCCCGTCGTGCGCGGCATAGCAGATTTTAGAGGTACTGCAATCCCTGTGATTGATTTTGGTATGGCAGTTGGTTGCCAACCTATTCAAGATTTAGCGAATTCTTTTGTTATTATTTCTGAATATAATCGTTCCGTACAAGCGATGATAGTCCATTCGGTAGAGCGAATTGTTAATTTAACCTGGAACGCAATTAACCCTCCCCCCCCTGGTGCTCGTAGTGTGTCGGGAAGTTATTTAACCGCAGTAACGCAGGTCGATGGTCGCTTGGTAGAAATTATCGATGTAGAGAGGATTATTGAAGAAGTATCTCCTCGTAATCAAGAAATCAGCAAAGAGATGCTCAAAGTATTTAAAGATCAAGAAAACGCCAATGAGAAAAAACATTTAGTATTGATAGCGGACGATTCGATGGTAGCACGTAACCAAGTGCAACGCGCCCTTGAAACTATAGGTTTAGATTCTATTGCCGTGAACGATGGTAAACAAGCGCTCGATTTATTAAAATCCATGGCAGATGCTGGCAAAGATGTGAGTGAGGAATTTTTACTATTAATTTCGGATGTAGAAATGCCCGTAATGGACGGCTACACTTTGACCACAGAAATTCGTTTTGATCCTCGCTTAAAAAATTTACACGTGGTTTTACATACTTCTTTAAGTGGTGTCTTTAATGAAGCCTTAATTCAAAAAGTAGGGGCTAATAATTTTATTGCAAAATTTCAGCCTGATATTCTTATTAAAGAAGTGTATGATACGATAGTTGCGAAACAAAAAAAGTTAAATAACTAGAGTGAGTACTACGCTATTTCCAGTAATATTACCGAAACACCCTTAACTATTCCCGGACCAGTCGGCAAGCTTGAAGCCCGTATTTATATGCCTGAGTCTCGGCCTAGCTTTATTGCCGTCATTTGTCATCCTCATCCTTTGTTTCAAGGTAATATGCATAACAAAGTAGTCACGACACTTGCTAAAACTTTTCAAAGTCAACAGTATGCTAGCTTGCGATTTAATTTTCGGGGGGTGGGGCAAAGTGCCGGGACCCATGCTTTTGGAATGGGTGAAGTAGAAGATGTACTGGCCATATTCAATTACGTGGCCACCACTTACCCAAACAGCAAGATAATTATAGCGGGATTTTCTTTTGGGGGGGCTATGGCTATTAAAGCCGCGAGTGAGTATCCTGTGGCAAACGTAATAGCAGTGGCTCCTGCGGTGCGTTATTTAAGCCATGAACACCAACTATACCAAAGCCCCTGGGCTATAGTGCATGGTACTGCAGACGACGTGATCCCTTATAGTGATATGATGGAGTTTTATAAACACTGTTCTCTTAAGCCAGACTTACTCATTGTTGAAGGGGCAAGTCATTTTTTTCATGGGCGCTTAATAGAATTAAAAGATAGAATTACACAGTATATTCATCATGCAATTATTACGTGACTATCATAAAGCTGCTATCCAGGATGCAGGCATACATTTTGATGACTCCCAAAGGCATGCGATTGCCATACTAGAGCAGCTGCAAATTACCTTGGCCCGTAATACTTCTTTTAAAAAATTTTTACCTCCTGCATTTTCTTTTACGAAGCCAAAGCAAGGTGTATATTTATGGGGAGGGGTAGGGCGTGGCAAAACTTATCTTATGGATTTGTTTTTTGTAGCCATTCCCGGCACTAAAAAGTTGCGCTTGCATTTTTATCATTTTATGCAACATGTGCATCAAGCCTTACATAGCTTAAAAGGTACTCCCGATCCTTTAAAAAAAATTGCCAAAAATTTAAAAAAGGAAGCTAATTTACTTTGTTTAGATGAATTATATATACGTGATATAGCAGATGCCTTGCTATTAGGAAGATTGCTGCAAGCTATAATAGCTGAAAATATCATGATAGTTACTACCTCTAATGTTCCTCCTACTGATTTATATCTACATGGCTTACAAAGAAACTTATTTTTACCAACCATTAGCTATTTAACAGCCCATCTACAAATAGTTTCTATTGAAAATGGTACCGACTATAGGCTTGGTAAATCGCTTACTACGGTTCGATATTATACCCCACATACTTTAAGCACTCAGGATGTTTTCTTACAGTTACTGTTAGAGCAGAGCAAACAAAATATAAGCTTTGATACCCCTCTACTTATTGCAGGGCGTTTTATTCAAGCTAAGGGCTTTAGCCAAACTTGTGTATGGTTTGAGTGTGATAGTTTATGTACTAGTCCCAGAGGTGTGCTTGATTATATTGAAATAGCTAAGCAATTTGAGATAGTTTTTTTAAGTAATGTGCCTATTTTTACAAAAAATTCGGAGGAGCAATGCAGGCGCTTTATTATGCTAATAGATGAATTATATGATAAAAAAATAAAACTTATCATAAGTGCTGTAGCGAAGCCTGATGCCTTATATACCGGTAATCTGTTACATTTTGAATTTATGCGTACTATAAGCCGCCTACAAGAAATGCAGGCGGACAGCTACTGGCTAGAGAAGAAAGTTTGGTAACAAAGGCAATTTAGACTACTGATTTAAAGCGTCTAGTAGGCCAAATAGCACTTAAAGCGGTGCCTAGGGCACTACAAGCTTCTTTATCGGCAGCAATAAGGCGCGCACCGTGTTGTAATAAATATTGGCAGATTTTAAGATGCCCCATGGCAGCTGCAAATACTAAAGCAGTCCAACCATCTGGGCCTTTTTCGTTAATATCTATATTTACTGCTAGCAGTAAATTTTGCACCATATTTAAGTTGCCTTGAGCGGCTGCCCACATAAGGGGAGATAAAGCCCCAGCAGGAATGTGAAATTTGGGCTCAATTTTATCGGATAAACAAACAGCGTTCATCTTAACTCTCTATAATTTAATTCATGTTAGGCCATAGGTTACGCCGAGATACATCAAAAATCAATACTTTATATGTGCAAGATATAATCCAATTCGTGGCAAAAAAAGGTTAAGTTAATAACTATTTTGATTTAACTGCACGCAATAATTATTGACCAGGCTAAATTAATAAGTGATAATGATTCTTATTTACTTTTTAAAAATACAATTATTCTTGTGATTAGGGAAGTATTACTTGCAAATCTCAGATTTAAAAATAGGCGAATCAGCACGTATTGTGGGTTTAAACGCAGGAAATCTTGCCTTTAGGCAACGTTTATTAGCTTTAGGACTAATACCAGGGGCCGAGATTACAGTAGTGCGTATAGCACCATTTGGTGATCCTATCGAATTAAAAGTAAAACGAAGCTCAGTGTGTATGCGCCGTAATGAAGCCAATATTTTACAAATTGAAAGGCTGCTATGACGACTACTGCATCTATCATTGCTCTAGTAGGAAATCCTAATAGCGGGAAGACTACGCTATTTAACACGCTTACTGGAAGTAACCAACAAGTAGGCAATTGGCCTGGGGTGACCGTTGAGCAAAAAAAAGGTTTTTATTTTCATAATCATCATGCGGTAAGTTTACTTGATTTACCGGGTTGTTATTCGTTAGTGGCAAGCTCTGCCAGCCCCCTTGATGAAAAAATTACTCATGATTTTTTAATGCTACATAAAGCAGCTGTCATTGTGAATGTAGTAGATGCAACGCAATTAGAGCGCCATTTATATTTAAGCCTGCAATTATTAGAGCAAGGTTTTAAGATGGTAATTGCTTTAAATATGATGGATGAAGCATTTGCCGCGGGTATCCAAATTGATGTGGCAAGGCTCAGTACAACATTGCATTGCCCGGTCGTATCTTTATCCGCTTTTCAAGCGGCTAATCATAGCAATATACAAAATTTAAAAAAACAAATAGAAAAAATATCTCGCACTCCCTCTCATTTTTTAGCTTTACCCTATCCAAAAATATTTCAAGAGACGCTGCAACCGCTACCACAACAAAAACCTCAACTCACGTTATGGCAGTGTATTCGGGCCTTGGAAGGGGATGAAAGCTGTATTACTACCCTGCAAGCCGAAAAAGTTGAAGTAGCCAAGCTGAAGCAAACTATAGAATTTCACACGCAACATTCAGTTGAAGAAACTATAGCCCATACGCGAGTAGCATATATCAGTGCGGTATTGAATGCCTGTTATAAGCAAACTGTAAACAAACGCCATTTTACAGAATATGTGGATGCTATCTGTTTACATCGCGTAATAGGTGTCCCTATTTTTTTTGCAGTCATGTATGCCTTATTTGTATTTGCCATTCAAGGCGGTGGCTTATTGCAAGATTACTTAGAGCCTATCAGTGAAGGTTTATTTATTAATAAAATGGCAAGTCTATGCCAGTGGCTACATCTGCCGCACAGTGTAACGCATATTATGAGCCAAGGGCTTGGCCAAGGCATTAATACCACTATTACTTTTGTGCCGGTAATTGGCTGTATGTTTTTATTTTTAGCGCTTTTAGAAAGTTCCGGCTATATGGCCCGTGCTGCCTTTGTCATGGATCGTTTTATGCAATGGTTAGGATTGCCAGGGCATGCGTTTGTACCTTTAATTGTAGGCTTTGGTTGTAACGTACCTGCTATTATGGGGGCCCGTACTTTATCGAATTCCGGCGAACGCTTATTAACTATTTTAATGAGCCCTTTTATGTCCTGTGGGGCACGTTTAACTATTTATGCTTTATTTGTTGCTGCCTTTTTCCCACATAATGGCGCTAATATAATTTTTGGATTGTATCTATTGGGTATAATCGTTGCGGTACTTACGGCTTTAGTATTAAAAAACACTGTATTAACAGGCACGGTCTCACATTTAACTTTAGAATTACCTCCCTATCGTTTCCCGCGTATGGCGAGTTTACGCAAACAAACCCTGCATCGTTTAAAAAGATTTTTAGTAAAAGCCGGGGTATTGATTGTACCCCTATGTATTGCTTTATCAGCCATTAATGTCTTAGATGGCAGCGACTCCATAGAAAAAGTGGGTAGATTTATAACGCCTGTTTTTGAACCCATGGGTATAGAGCCTAATAATTGGCAAGCATCCATGGGGCTGTTAAGTGGGGTATTAGCCAAAGAAGTGGTAGTAGGTACCTTAAGTGCTTTATATGCGCAAGAAGAAGATGCGAAACTTTTTGGGGAAGCAAATGTTATTGGTGTAATAAGCCAAAAATTTCAAAATAAGGCTGCTGCTTTTGCTTATTTATTATTTATTTTATTGTATTTTCCTTGTGTCTCGGTTATTGCGGTTATTAATAAAGAACTGAATTTTGCATGGGCTGCTTTTACTGTGTTATGGACCACCGGGATTGGGTATACCATGGCCGTAAGTTATTACCAAATTGCCACGTTTAGAGCACATCCCAGCCAAACTATTATGTGGTGTGGGGTATTATTTACTATTTGGTTTGGTATAGGGTTTATATTAAAAGCTGTGGTAAAAATGGGTGCCAAAAAGACTTTAAAACCAGTTCCTACCCGAGTATTGATTGTGCAGTAATTAGAGTTTTATATGTAAAGTGGTGTATTCATTGCTTTTGAAAATTTTACCCCACCCCTCCCCTGTAAAACAAGGGAGGGAGTGCAACTGCACTGTAGCTACGCATTCTGTCATTACCTCTCTTACCTTAAATTTTATCAGAAAATTTGTGAATATCTTTGCTATTACAAATATTTCAAGTAACTGAACTTATGTGTTAAATATCTGTCTGACTATCAATGAAATTAATTTTGAAGATATTTCATTATATAGCTATAAGGCATCATTATGAGTGTTCCACAAAATGAAATGGAAGAAAAATTTTTACTTGCTTATGCAGATGTAAGTAAAAATGTCGATAAATGGTGCGGTGAAGTAAAAGATAAATGTAGCACAATTCCAAAAAAATATATTGCTTTAGAAAATTCTAAAAACATTACTGAATTCATCGAGAAAAGAAATGGAATGTTTGAATTGCTGCGAGAATATAATGAAAAGCCACCGGAGAACCAGCGCAATCGCTATGCGGATTTGTTAAAGCAATTAGCTACATTGCGAAATACTACAAATTCAAAAGAAAACATTCAAGCAATAACTAAGCTTGAAAGTCAAATTAAACAAACGGAATCTGAATATGGTTATGCAAAAATAGAAGAGCAGGAGTTTGACTCAACTTTAAGGCAATATTTTTTTTACGCTCTAGAAAAATCTAGTAATGAATTACGTAATGAAATGAAAAGAATTGGTAAAATGAATTTTACCAATTCTTTTACCTTATGGGATTTTATAACATTATTGGCAAAAGACCCTGGAAAATATATTAGAATTTTTTTTAAATCCATAACAGATCCTAGTGAAGAATATAAGCAATTAAAAGTAAAAGAAAATTATATTAAAGGAATATATTTGCAAGTAGCTGAAAGAAAAGAAGAACTGGCTTCGGCCTCTATTAATAGAATAAATCATATGAGGGCAACAATAGCAGAGGGCAAAGAAGGGTTTGTAACTTTGGATGCGGGTGATGGTACCTTTAAAAGATTTGGTAATGACATAAACTGTCAGGATATAATAGATAAGTCATTGAATGCTTCAGAGCAAGATATAAAAAAAAGAGTTCGAATTAAAAACTTTACATCACTATTAAAAGGAGCAGCGTATGTGGCTGTAGTTACTGGTTTAGCTGTTGGCACTTTCTTTACAGCAGGTCTTCTTATTCCATTCATTGTTTCTTGTGTGGCCTTAGCTGCTGTAAGTGTTGCAGGGATACAAAACATAAAATCAACCTTTGTTGATTTCAATAAGGAAGCAAAAGCGAACACGTGGGCCCGTAAGATGTATTTGGAAAAACACAAAAGTCAAGAAGAAAAGGAGTCAAAATTTCAAGATGAAGAGCCAAAAGTATCTTTAAGGACAAGATTTGGTGAAGCAAAGCGCGAAATTAATGAAAGAAAAAAAGAAAATATAGATGATGAAATAGACTTAACACCGTCACCTCTAGTATTAAGATATCAACTAACAGACCACATTAATAAGCAAAGCCAAGCTCTACAAACCTCAGAAGCGCAAGAAACTCATATTGATAATATTCACTCTAACAAACCCTAAGCGTAATAAAAGTTGATCCATTATGTAATGGGTGCTTGGTGATATACTATTAACGCCGTAAAGAATTATTTGTTTGTTGTTCTGCAGCAGTATTAGTATTTTCTTCAAAGTTATTGAAATCTAAGTCGTCCATCTCTAATAAAGCAATTTCTGTCTTAAAATCATCGACGCAGCTATAAATTTCAAAAATTTCGGTATTTAAAGGATTATGCAAATAAATAAGACTACCTTTCATAGAAATAAAAGAAGGATCGTATTCGTTAAAGAGTTGTAAAGCCTTTCTTAAACCAGTTGTTACCATAGTGTTGAAGTTTGAAGCATGTATGTTTGAGAGTGGCAAATTAAATTCCACAATACTATTTCTGAATAAAGCTGGGACTTTTTTTATTTGCAGTAAAATATGAAATCCTTTTTCTGTTAGAATGTCGCTTAGGAATTTGTTTTGAGTACTGCGGCTATAAACTTTCTCTGCCTTACTTGCTACACTTTGACTAGCCCAAATTTGGGCCTCTCTTTCCAAGAGATCACAATTATGTTGTATCATTTGTGTATGATACTCCGAAGAGCCTATTACTGAAAGTATGTCAAAAATACTAGTTGGGCAAACAGTATATTTTTTTTCATAAGTATAAGGCATATATTTTCCCTCAAATCCCTAGGATTAATCGATATCCAAATTAATTTAATGCTTACATTTTGAATTATAATGAACTAATAACAAAAATGATACTGTTTATATTTAGCCTCAAATCTTAAAACACAAATGAGTTACATAACTTTTTAATTGGGGCGCAATTTTTTGAGAGTAGCATTTGAAGGTGCATCGTTTTCATCAAGTGCGGCATCACGATCTCTTTTAGAGGTATTATTTTTTCGAAGTTCTGCTATGGTTGACATGAACATTGCATTTTGTTCTTCCGCCATCTTCCGGGATGCTATTAAAAAACTAATTTGTTCTAGAGCCGTTGTTAGTAGGACCTTTTGTTCTTGCTCGATCTTTTGGGAGGCTAATAAAAGAATGATTTGTTCTTGATACGCTTTAAGCTGTGCGGTTGGTTGGGTATTTGCTTCTTGAATTGCTATTATCAGTTTTTGCAATGCATTATTTGGTAACTGTTTGTTAGAGTTGGAGGGGAATGAATAAGGAGTAGGAGAGGGATTCGAAGCATTCACATTATATTGATGTGCTGGTTTACTTATTTGAACTCTATTCTGTTAATATGGCTATCAGTTTATCAAAATGAGTGTCTATTAAAACGGGTAGAATAAAACCAATGCAAGCAAGAGTCAAGAGAGTGCTGTGCTTTGTTCTTTGAATCCACCCGGTTTTAGCCGTGGAGAGTCTCAAGATATGTTATTTAATGTTTTTAAAAAACAATTGCCTCAAGTAATTAAATTTTTACAAAGTAAAGCAGCCCGCTATTTGACAGGTATGATTACAGGGTTTATTGCCGGGAAAATTACACCAATGTTTGGCCCTAATTTAACTCCGATTATTACGACTGCTATTTCTATTCCTGTGACGGAAGCTTCCAGCTCTTTTATAAAAAAAATCTTTGATAGGTTCGAAAAATATATGGAGCTTGAAAATGAAATTTTGGCAGTACCATATATTGCTAACCCCATAGTGAATATCACTAGAGCAGTTATTCCGCCCGAAGCAATACCTAACCTGGGCGCCAATATAAGGGTTAATAATGTGGTTCACGTAAATGATGAAAGCCTCTTGCCTATTTTTCAAGTAATAAAGAATATGCCTTCTTCCCAAAGCCCGGGTTTGCAACAAAGCATGCATGCCTCGAGACGTAGAGGCCGATAAGTTTTTAAAAAAAATAGAAAGAAGCCTATTCCATAGCCGATGATTACAATTACTTTATTCATAACTTATTCTCCTTATTAATCTGAAGACTCTTTCATAATTCTGGGCCAGAGACAGTGGTAGACGCATTAATTAAAAGTTTTACATGTTATATATATAACTAAAAAATTGGACAGTCAACTTTTTAATGTGCGAGATATTGCGAGATATCGAGATATAAAGGGTAATGAAAAATGCAATAAGTGAATGCCAGGATAAAAGATTAATTGTTTTTGCATTTAAGAATAATATTTTGTACACTATCGAAACTTGTTTGAATAGCGAATAAATATAGCTATTTAACTAATAAATAGTCAGATGACTAAGTTTGTATGTGCCTGGAGCCACATTATTATGAATATGAAAACATTTAGCGCAAAACCTAGCGATATTAAACAAGCTTGGTACCTTGTAGATGCCAAAGGTAAAACCTTAGGTCGTTTAGCAACTGAAATCGCGCGCCGCCTTCGGGGTAAACATAAACCTGAATATACTCCTCATATGGATACAGGTGATTATATAGTGGTTGTAAATGCCGAAGCGATAACTGTAACCGGTAAAAAAACTAAAGAAAAAGTTTATTATCATCATTCAGGATATCCTGGTGGTCTTAAATCTATTACTTTTGAAAAGCAAATTGAAAAACGTCCTACTAAAATAATTGAACTAGCAGTAAAAGGCATGTTGCCAAAAAATATTTTAGGGCGAGAAATGTTTCGTAAATTAAAAGTGTATGCGGGAGAAGTGCATCCACATACAGCACAGCAACCTGTAGTTTTAGAAGTTTAATTATTTATATGGGAATGTAATATATGTCCGTAAAATCCGCAAAATCTGCGCAAGTAACTAAAAAACAATATGCCGCGACTGGTCGTCGTAAGACGGGTAAAGCAAGGGTTTTCCTAAAAAAAGGATCGGGGCAAATTTCAGTTAATCGTAAGAGTATTGAAGAGTATTTTGGTCGTCCAACTGCTAGAATGATGGTTCGTCAGCCATTAGAAGTAGTCGATAGGCTGGATACTTTTGATATTTTCGTCACGGTTAAAGGTGGTGGTATTATGGGGCAAGCAGGTGCTATACGCCATGGTATTAGCCGTGCTTTAATTAAATATGATGAAGAATTTGCGCCACAAACCGGCGTTACTACAGAAGGTACTGAAGAAGAAGATACTTCTGGTAGCGGATCTGGTGGTAAGGGGGCGGCAAGTGTAAGCAAAGTTACTAGCTTCCGTAGATTGTTGCGTAAGGCTCAATTAGTAACTCGTGATCCACGTAAAGTTGAACGTAAAAAAGTGGGTCTGCGTAAAGCTCGTAAGAAAGAGCAATATTCCAAACGATAATAGTTTATATCTCCATTGGCCTTTCAAGCAATTTGTTGAAAGGCCATTTTTTTGGCAACAACTGTATTTATCCCCACTCGTTGACAGGTGTATCCGCACTCTTGTAATCTGTACCTAACAGCCATAAGAAGTTGGTTTGGCTGTAGAGAATTCGTAATTAATACAAGGAGTTTTGCTATGATTAATGGTGCAGATACTACTACCCCTAATACTCAAGCCGCTGTGGCGTCCGCAACAGTTACTACCACCACCGTTACTGCAAGTGCTGAGGCACAGCCAAATGCAGCTGCAGCTGGATGGGAAAGTCGTAAAGCAGAAGTAGAATCCAAAGTTCGTTCTGAATTACAAGCAAAAAACGCTGAAAATATAGCTAATTTACACCAACGCCACCAGGATGAAAAAAATAATTTACAAAAATCCCATGAAGATGCCCAAGAAGCCTTAAAAGAACAAATTTTGACTCCTGCTGTGCAGCAATCTGAACAAGCTAAACAAAATATAGAGCAGCAAAAAGAATCTACAGTAAGTAATTTAAAACAAGAAGCTGAAAATCCATCGGTAGAAAGCGATGAGCGTTACACAAAATTACAAGCAGATATAGAAAATGAAAAAAATCAATTAGAAAGCGACATAGAGCAAGACGCTACCACCCGCCGCAATGCACACAATGATTCAGCAAAAGCCCGACGTGATGCTTTAACTGCCACTATTCAGAATGAATACAAGGCAAAAGCAGCAAGCAAAATTGAAGACACCAAAGCTGAAATGGATACTAAAAAGGCTGAAGAAGGTGCTAAACCATTAGCAGATGCGAGTCAAGCCTATGCCGAGCAGCTAATAGCCTTAAATACCCAGCAAGAAAATGCTAAAAAAGCCTTGGAAGAAAAACAAGCGACGGAACTCACCAGTACGACAGAAACTCAAAATAGCGCTCTAGAATCCATCGTAACCGACAAAGTGAAGCAAGAAGAGCATGCTTATTTTGAAGAGGTGGGTAGACAAAATGCGCAAGCAGCAACTGATGCAGCAGCAGAAGCCGCAAAAAGTGAAACCCGTATAGAAGCCGCACGTTTGCAAGGCGAAGCTGCTAAAGCCGCAATCGAGCAAGCCAATACGCCTGCGCCAGAAAGCACTCCAGCGCCAGATAACACGGCGACTGCAGCGCCAGCTGATGCTAGCAGTTCTAGCAGTGACACCCCTGCGCCTGCACCAGAAACTACGACTAAGATAGAAAGTGTAGAATCGAGCACAAGCCAAGTGCAGCCACCTGTGCAAGAACGCACAGAAAGTGAAGATATTACTAAAGCACTTTTAGCAAAAGCAAGTCGCCGGGCTCGATAAGTGTTGAAATAAACTTTAAGCTGTAAAACTGAAAAGAGGGGGAGGTTATTTAAGCCACCCCTCTTTTTTTGTGCCTGGTATTTACACGGTCATTTTGTTACACTGAATGAGTTTCTTTGAATTGCGATTGTTCCAAATTGATAATCAGGATGGTAATTTAGGGTATAGGGAGTATTATGGATACAGAGGAGATGGATAAAGAGAGACGGCAATTCCTCACTGCCGCCACAACCGTATTAGGTGGTATAGGGGCAGCTTGTGTTGCAGTGCCATTTATCTCGTCTTGGCAACCCAGTGCTAAGGCTAAAGCGCTTGGCGCGCCGGTGCAAGTAGACACCAGCAAAATAGAAATAGGGCAAAAAATTACCGTAGCTTGGCGAGGGCAGCCGGTATTTATTATTCATAGAACCCCTGAATCTTTAAAAGAATTAGAGCAAGATGTGACCCGTTTACGCGACCCCCTTTCTAAAGAATCTAATCAACCGGCTTATGCCAATAATATTTATCGCGCTATCAAACAAGAATTTTTAGTATTAATTGGGATTTGTACACACCTAGGCTGTGTCCCCATTTATAAACCTCAAAAAGGTAGTGTAGATGTGAGTTGGGATGGGGGATTTTTTTGCCCTTGTCATGGTTCTAAATATGATATGGCAGGGCGGGTGTATAAAGGCGTGCCTGCGCCATTAAACCTACCGGTGCCTCCCCATCATTATGTACAAAATAACGTGTTGATTATTGGCGAAGATGCTAAAGCGGGGGAAGCATGATAGTAAAAACCCTTATCCACCTTCGAGATTGGATAGACGAACGTTTTCCTTTAACCAAATTATTTAATGAACATGCCGCACAATATTACGCCCCTAAAAATTTTAATTTTTGGTATTACTTTGGGGTTTTTTCACTGGTAATGCTTGCTAACCAAATCTTAACGGGTATATGGCTTACTATGAATTATAACCCTTCGGCCGAAGGGGCTTTTGATTCGGTAGAATATATTATGCGCGATGTGCATTTGGGCTGGTTATTGCGCTATATGCATTCTACGGGGGCTTCTTTTTTCTTTATTGTGGTTTATCTCCATATGTTTAGAGCGATGTTATACGGCTCTTATCGCAAACCACGCGAACTGCTTTGGCTCATAGGTATGCTCATTTATCTTTGTTTGATGGCAGAAGCTTTTTTTGGTTATTTACTCCCCTGGGGTAATATGTCGTTGTGGGGCGCCCAAGTAATTACTTCGCTTTTTGGGGCTATACCTTGGGTGGGTGAGTCTTTAATGGAATGGATTAGAGGGGATTATAATATCTCGGGCGTAACGCTCAATCGCTTTTTTGCCTTGCATGTTATAGCTATGCCGTTGTTACTTGTGGCCTTGGTAGTATTCCATATTATGGCTTTACACGAAGTGGGCTCTAATAACCCCGATGGTATTGAGATAAAAAAACATAAAAATGCCGCAGGTATTCCTTTAGATGGGATACCCTTTCACCCCTATTACACGGTAAAAGATTTAGCAGGTATTGCCTGTTTTTTAATTATTTTTTGTGCCGTGATATTTTTTGCACCCGATATGGGGGGGTATTTTTTAGAGGCGGCAAACTTCCAACCTGCCGATCCTATGAAAACCCCTGAGCATATAGCGCCGGTATGGTATATGACCCCTTTTTATGCGGTGTTACGAGCTATTCCCGATAAATTATTGGGGGTAGTAGGTATGGGGGCGTCTATTGGGGTACTATTTTTATTGCCCTGGTTGGACCGCAGCCCCGTGCGCTCTATACGATATAAAGGTTTTATTTTTAAGTTCGCGCTCTTTATATTTGTTATTAGTTTTGTTGCCTTAGGCTATTTAGGCTCGCATCCTCCTACCCCAGAGCGTAATGTAATGGCACAAATTTTTTCAGTCACTTATTTTCTGTTTTTTATTTTGATGCCTATATACAGCAGCTTTGATAAAACAAAACCGGTGCCAGAAAGAGTCACCGAGCGAGGGTAAGCAAATGCTAAAAAAATGGATGCTAGCGAGTTTACTATGGGGGCTAAGCCAATTGGCTATGGGGGAGTCCCCCACGGTACCTTTAGATAAAGCCCCAATCGATACCCAAGACTTAGTATCTTTGCAAAAAGGTGCGCAGTTGTTTATGAATTATTGCGTGGGCTGCCATCAATTAAAATATGTACGCTATAATGGCCTGGGTGAGGGTTTAGGCATGCTTGATGCTAAGGGTCAGCTATTAAGTGATGCTATTCAAGAAAATTTAAATTTTGCAGGCGATAAAGTAACCGATTCTATTTTAAATGCCATGCATAAAGCAAAGCCTGAAAATTGGTTTGGTATAGCCCCACCCGATTTGTCGCTTGCGGCAAGAATACGCGGGGTAGATTGGTTGTATACTTATTTGCGGAGCTTTTATAAGGATGAACGCAAAATTTGGGGAGTGAATAATCTGGTTTTTCCAGATGTCAGTATGCCCCATGTGTTAGCTAATCTACAAGGTATTCAGGTACCTGTTTACAAAGAAGGCGACCCCAGCATTATCGAGCGTTTAGAATTAAAAAAACCAGGGAAATTATCGGTAAGCGAATATGACGCCACCGTCGCCCATATTGTCAATTTCTTAAATTATGTCGGCGAACCCTTCCAAGAAGATCGCAAACGCCTAGGGGTTTGGGTACTGTTATTTTTAGGTGTCTTTTTTGTTTTTGCAACACTTCTTAAAAAAGAATATTGGAAAGACGTACATTAATTTTTTAGGAGTAAAATAGGATGGCAGTCGCCCCTAATAAGCGGTCAGTTATGACTTTATATACCATGCAAACTTGTGCTTATAGCCATCGAGTACGTTTAGTGTTAGCAGAAAAAGGGGTTACTTTCGAAACCATCGATGTAGACTTAACTCCCAATGCCAGAGAGGAGCTTGCCGAATATAATCCTTATAATTCAACGCCTACTTTAGTAGATAGAGATTTAACTATTTATCAGCCAGAAGTTATAGCCGAATATTTGGACGAGCGTTTCCCTCATCCTCCCTTAATGCCTGTGTATCCCGTAGCCCGAGCCCGCAGTCGCTTAATGATATATCGCGTGAATCGAGATTTATTTACTCACATGAATTATATTTTAAATAGCGAAAAAGAATCCGAAAAAACCAATGCCCAGCATGATTTAAAAGCGAGTCTTACATCTATTGCGCCTATGTTTGCAGAAATGCCATACTTTATGAGTGAAGAATTTTCTCTAATAGATTGTTGTATAGCCCCCCTATTATGGCGTTTAATAGTATTAGGAATAGAGCTTCCCAACCAGGCCAAACCTGTATTAGACTATGCAGCACGACTTTTCGAAAGGCCCGCTTTTCAAGCTAGCTTAACTACCGCTGAACGGGCGATGCGTTCAACGTAAATTATATAAGAGAATTGAGCTAAGATGACGTCTACAAGACCCTATTTAATTAGAGCATTTTACGAATGGATTGCAGATAATAACTGCACTCCACATATTGTGGTTAATGCCACATTAGCAGATGTAAGCGTGCCAACCCAATATATAGAAGCAGGTCAAATTGTGCTTAATGTAGCAGCCAATGCGGTGCAAGGCCTACAGTTAGGTAATGAAGCCATTCAATTTCAAGCGCGCTTTTCTGGTATAGCCCACTTTATTTATGTACCTATTATTGCCGTACTTGCCATCTATGCCCGTGAAAATGGCCGCGGTATGGTCTTTGCCGAAGAAGAAGATGCCGATCCATTACCACCTCATGATAAACCTCCTACCCTTAAAAGCGTTGATAAAGCAAAGAAAGAAAAAGAGGGGGATGGTAAAGGCGGCAAAGGGAAGGGCGGCAAACCCCCTTTCCTGACGGTTGTAAAGTAACAAAAGCTACCAAAAAATATTTAAAGTTTTTCAGCATTCTGCCGTTAATCCATATAAGTATTCAATAAAGGCATCAATCAACTATAAAGAATATTGTGTAAACCTTATTGAGTGCGGTGAAATTTAATTATTATTTATATTCTTAGGAAGCATAAATTAAGTGAGTGCCAACCCAATATCTGGAGCCATCCTTGAGATTATAAAAGGTAATGCTGAAATTATTGATGCTGCAGGTAATGTTATAAAGACTAATGCTCTAATTGATGATGTTCCCTTGGAAGAATATAGTTTTTTTAGAACTTTGACCAAAATAGAAGTCCATTATAAGCAAGTAACCTTTAACGAGGGAAAGTCTTTTAGTGATGAATTGATTAAAAAAGAACTGCCTCAGCTTTTAAACTTCAAATTTCAACTAGAAGGATTGCAAAAAACAAGAAAGGACTCAAAGGTTATTAGGGGTCTTTTACAAGCACTTAATGAATTACACGAAAAACTTTTAGCCCCCACATTAAACCCTTATGAAAAAAAAATTATTTTAATTGATGAAACAAATAAAAAAACAGATGCAATGGACGCAGCATTAAACAAATTGAATGAAATTCAAAAGAAAGATTTATATTATATAAATCTAAAATATAAGTTCTGGTCTGTACTTGCAAGTATTGGAGATTTGGAGAATAATGACAATTATGATGAGAATGATTGGAATACAAAATTAAATAGTTTAGATGTAATACTCGAAGAAATAACAGGAACTAATGAAGGTTTAAATGCATTGAAGGGCTCACAAGAAACACCAGATTTCATTAACTTGGACGTAATAAAAAAAATTATAAAGTGGTTTCAACCTCAACAATTACCTTTAGATGAATTTATTCCCTTAGCAACAGTTTGTGAGGTTTATAATGGTTTAAACGATTCAGAAAAAAAGGGAATTAAAATTTACCCTGAAATATTAGATAAGTTGTCGACGTCAGGCGACAATACCTATAAGGACATGGTGGTTAAATATTATAAAGATCATCCTGATGAAAGAAAAAAAACTTCAGAGGAAGAGGTACAGTATAAAAAAATGTATAAGGACATGTTAGTTAAACATTATGAAAACCATCCTGATGAAATAAAAAAACCTTGGGACCGTGTAAGGGATGGATTCAAGACTGATATCCAATCTTTTTTTGCTGAGTCTAAGAGAATCATGGGATATGATCCGAAGTTAAAGGAATATAGTTCAAAAGCCCCAATTCTTGCTCCTGAAAATCCATATGATATTGCATGGTATAAAACTGCATTTAAAATATTAAATGAAGGGACTGATAAGCAAGAGTTAGATTATGCCAAAGATACTGATAGTAAAAGCAGCATCATTTTAAAACAAGTTGTAGGCTTAATTGGTATTATTGCAGGAATGGTAGTTTATAATGGTATTTTAAAAGGGAGTGTTAAAGCTGTTGGAGGCTTAATAGCTGGCGTTACAAGCTTAGGCATGGTAATTGGAGGCATGGCTGGATTGATATTTAACACTATATTTAAGGATAATGTAGCTCAAAAAGGATGGGGAGATGTTGTTATATTAGGCTTGAAAAATATTTGTAGAGCATTTTTACCTGATGTAATTATTAAGGCAATTAAAATTAACGAGGGTGAAAATATTCAAAAGCCCCCCCCTAACCCGACTTCTTCAGTACCAATTGCAAACAACTTAAGTGACCAAAACGAATCAAATAATCATATTTTAACAAGTAACGCAGTTACCGTGGTAAATGATTTGGCAAAGGTTCATAACGATCAGGAAGGACCGTCACCCTCGCTTTCCACAAGTAAGTCCATGCTTACGCAATTGAATTCCCAAAAATCTGAAGTCAACTCGAAAAATAAGAATGTAACGCCCCCCATTCCTAAAGTCGAAGACGTTCAAAAGCCTATTAACAAATTATGAATTACCCCCACTAAATGCAATCGAGGCTCTCGGAAAGCATTATAGAGTGGGTTTCGTGCTTCAACACAGCCGTTTAGCCGCTCCACACTTCGGGCAATTCCTAACCGCTTGGGTTACCAAAAAGGGCCCAATTCAATATAACCTTAACGGAATTTTCATCCCGAGAACAACTTACACCACAGTCACAATGATGAAATCGTGGTTAATGCAACGGTAGCAGATGCAGGCGTGCCAACCCAATATATGGAAGAAGGTCAAATTGTGCTTAATGTAGGAGCGAATGCTGTGCAAGGCCTACAGTTAGGTAATGAAGCCATCCAATTTCAAGCGCGCTTTTCTGGTATAGCCCACTTTATTTATGTACCCATTATTGCCGTACTTGCCATCTATGCCTGCGAAAATGGCCGCGGTATGGTCTTTGCTGAAGAAGAAGATGTAGATCCTTTACCTCCCCATGATAAACCTCCAACCCTTAAAAGCGTTGATAAAGCGGCTAAAGAAAAAGAGGGCGATGGTAAAGGCGGCAAAGGGAAGGGCGGTAAACCCCCTTTCTTGACCGTCGTTAAATAAGCATCTTTACACTCACAGCCTAATTTTAATAAATAACATAACGTAAAGTTTTTACTCGCCCTGCCGATAATCTTATAAGTATTTTTAAATAAATAGTTATGAGTTTTTCTTAATATTTTAAGAATTAAGAATATTATTACAATCGGGGAGTGTTAAAAATGGCTAAAAAGAAAAATAGTTCCGAATATACCATTCAAAATGATATAAGTGATAACCCGGGGGAGGCATTATTATCTTTTGAAGAGAAAAAAGCTCGTATAGAAAAAATGCTTCAAGAAAGATTAAATGCCACAAGCACTACTCACGCAAATCGTAATAAAAAACCAAAAAACTTCTTTACTGCAGGTTTAGATGAAATCAGGGAAGAAGTAAAAAGAGTATTTGGGATAGGCGAAAACGGTAATTTTGATGCCAATATTAAATTAATTAAAAGAACGCCTAATGAAAGATTTAAAGATTCTTGGTATGATTTTCTAAATAAAATGCATCCCGACGCTGACCCTACAGAATTATTCATCCCACTAAATAAAGATCCTGATAAGCTTGCGTGGTATGAAAGAGTCGCTATAGCGTTTAATAATTGGGTAAAAATGTCTGGTAACGGTAAAGATGAAAAAGATTGGAGCACCAGTCCTAAAATTTTTGCTAAAAAAATATCATTATTGATTGCAGGAATTGCTCTGGACTTATGTGTAATGGTTGGACGAGTAATATGGGGCGGAATAATAAAAGGGGCTGCAAAATCAATTTTAGGGGTGGGCGCCATCGTTTTAGGCACTTTAGGTTTATTAGCTGCTCCTTTAAGTTTTCGTAAAAACTTTGCGACATGTGGTTTAAAAGCTATCGGTCGAGGCATACTATCTTTAACTGCAGGGGCTACTCGATTAGCGGTAGGTGTTGCAGTTTTGTCAGCTCTGGCTTTTGCTGCAGCAAGTGGTGCGGGCCTTCCTCTTGCAGGTGCTATCTCAGCAGGAGCATCCGCTGTATATACGGCCGTGATTGCACCTATCGTTGCAACTATTGGGGTTGGGGGAATTGCTGGGGTAGCTGCTGGGATAGTAGCAGGCTCATTCGCTTATGGCACTCAGAGGATTATGTCTCTTGCCAATGAAGAATATAAAAAAGAAAAAGAAGCCCGGGCCAATGCTGAAAGTCCTCTACCACAAAACAATAATACACAAGCTTCAAAAAAACATGCACATCCTGAAATCCCTAATGAGATTAAAGAGCGTAATGATAAAGTATTAGAAGAGATGATGGGGGTACACGCAAATAGACCGTCTGGTGATAACCAAGCACACAAAGTAAAATCTGGTGCTACCTTTTTTGGAAAGAAGACCTCACAGACAACATCATCACATCAATCTGATCCAGACCCAAGAGAGAGATCTGATTCAGTTTTTAGTCGAGGCAAAAAATCTCGTAAATAATTATTAATTTCATAGGGGTGTATTCACAATGGTTATGAATACTGCGCAGTTAAAAGTTAAAATAGATATTTTGAAATCTGCTATAGAAGGTGCTATGGCTGAAGTAAAACCTGCAATTAATTCCCCTAATACCCTTAAAGAAAAACAACCCTCCTCCTCCGATGAAAATGTAATAGATTATAGGGGAGTTCTCATCCAGAATATGCAAAACTTTCTGAAATCTGTGGAAGAATATGTAGAGACTGATCCTGAAATATACCATATGCAGGGGCATACGCCAGCAGATTTTACTTTAAGCGGTAAAATTGACTCAGAGAATGGAATAAAAAAAGCAGAATTACTGAAGTCATTATTTGTACGGCAACAAGATATTGTAAATGATTTTAAAAACTTAAGCCAAAATGATAGTGTAAAAGAGATTGCTTCGTCTTTTATTAATCAATCTAATAAGTGGTTGCAAGAATTGGCGGACGTCCAATTGTTCAATCTAATAGGAGATTGCGATGCTATGATAATGAAATTAAATAAATTCATTTTCAAAGACACAGCCGATTTTGTTCAGTGTAAAACACAGTTAAAAAAATTGGTTAAAATGGATATTATTTTAGGGAGTGAGGGTGAATCTCGTGGTTATTCGAGTGCTATAGGACAAATACAGTCCATGATTGATTTGAATAAAAAATTAAATGCTTTATCTGAACAGAATACAATTATACGAGAATTAACTCAAAATTGGCACGAGCAACTTATAATACGAAATCAATCGATATTCAAGCTGCCGCGTGATGCTCGCAGATCAGATTATATGCAATCAATAAACAAAGATTTCGAAATAATTTCTGCTGCAATTGAAAAAGAACGTAAATTGTTTGTAACACTATTGTCAAAACCTGGTAATGAAACTGATAAAAAAAATAAGTTTATAAAATTGCAAGATATTCTTATAAAAAGCATTTCTCAATCAAGTGATATAACAAAAAATTTAATAGTGGCTATAGATTCTTATAATGATAAAAAAATGGAGCTTTTGGCAAATGCTGTGAATTTAATAGCTGAGATGTCCAGTAGTAAGGATGAAGAAAGTGATGACGAAAACATACAGGAGCAAAAAGTAAAACAAAATGAATTTATTGCAAAGATACAAAACATTACACGTTCACCAGCCGAAAGCGCAAAAGAATACCGGAATGAATTTGTAGATGAGTTTACAAGCCTTTTTGCTAATTCAAAACATGCATTGATTGTAGAGAATTTTTTAACTGAATTAAAGAAGCGACAAATCGTTGAGGTAAACCCTTTGCCGGTTGCCGAGCCAACGCCCTTATCAAAAACTAATGCTAATTTTAACAATGATTCACTTCAGCCCACAGTTCAAGCCAAACCCCAGATGATTTTGGATAGAGATGAATTAAACACTAAAATTGATCCAAAAGCTGCAATACGTGAAGTTTGTGAAGCTTTGAAAATAGCCTCTGAAAGCCCAGAATTAAGTGAAGCACCAAAACAATTTTTTATGGATTGGGAAAAATATTTTAGAAAAACCCTTACTGATGATTACTCTAATAATTCACATAGTAATGACTTGTATAATTTTGAAAAAGCGCTTAATAATCAACGGCTTAATAATCAACGGTTTGAACTTGATAATAAAAATACCCCAAAATTGTACAGTCCTAAAGTATATAGCCCGAAGGGACAAAAACTTATTGAAGATATAAATATAAAAGTTAATAGCTCAAAGGAAATTTTACAAAAAAACATTAATACTCAGCAAAACAAGCCTCAACCCCCCCCCCTAGAAGCATTATTTGAATTTGCAAGCAAAGCTTTTCGATGGGCTGTGTTGGTAGTTAAAGCTGTACGGGATGAGATGATAAAATGGGGAGCAAAACTATTTTCAAATAAGGGTTCTGCCGATACCAAAAATCCTATTCCATTAAATAGTGTTGCAGCAACTAAAGCTCAAAATGAACCTGACAACCATAAAGTCGATGATAAATTTAAAGGGCGTTTAGCTGAGATGCTGGAGGAAAGGATGCGTGGGCAACAAGCAAATCAAAGACCTGTGAATGATGCTCAATCTTCATCGGTAAAACCCCTTTGGAAGAGTTCTGTCAAGAATGGTACTCAAAAATCGTCACAAAAATCTAATGCAGAGGTAACCAATAGCTCAATTTCGTCAACAGAAGAGAAAAATGAGTATCCAAAACCAGGAATGAAGTAATTTTGCAGGGCTTTCTTACATGGCAATAAATATTGAACAATTAAAAAACGATATAGCAAAATTACAGCTAAAAATTGCGAACGCAATGACAGCTGAAATAAACACAGCTAAAATCTTGGCTCCTTCCCCTAATGAACTAGGAGCCGCTTCTATTGAGCCTTTAAATTCCTCTTTAGAAAAGATAGTGTCTAATATAAATAAATTCAATAAATATCTGGAGAGCTATGCCGACCTTAATGCTATCAAATTGTCTGCGGAAATCTCTAATCCAGAAGAAAGTTCTAACCAAGGAGTGCAACTATTACTTAATTCGCAAAAAAAAGAAAAATTACTGGAAATGTTATTTAAACAGCATAAAAGGATTGTAAAAGGGATTAATGCCTTCAACGAGGAAAACAAACTAATGATGGAGCAACAGGTTTTAAGCCCTTATGCGCTCCAAAGCAAAAAATTGTTGGAAGGATTAATCGAAGCTCCAGTGGCCGCTATGATTTCTGAATGCAACGTTTGGATTAATTTATTAAAATCCCATGAAAGAGAATATTTAAAATCACATATAACCTATCTTGAAGAACAGCTAACTGCCTTAAATAGCAGTTATAACCCCTTGGCAATGGAAGGGGGAATTGGAACTGATGCGAGTGCTCTGCCAAATAAACTATTTCAATTAACTCGACTAAAAAAAGAAATTAAATCTTTGGAATTGCAACAATATAATATAAAAAATTTATGGATGGAAAAAGAAGGGCATGTAAATCTTATTCTCCAAAAATTGGCAAGCATAAGTGATACATCCCCGGTTAAAGAAAATGCTATTACACAATTAGAAATATTAAATAATGGGTTAATACTTGATTATCAATCGTATGAAAATTCTGTGGCTCGGCCTATGAGCTTAACGGAGTTTAAAGAGCAGTCAAAATTGTTTACAGAAAATTTGAAAATAAAGATGAATGAATTTAAATTGTTATTTGAATCTACAGACCTGCATATAGCTGAATTAGAAAATAATAGCTCAACTCGTAATGTGCCAAAAAATCCTGATCTTAAAAATAGCGAATCCGCAAATTTTGAGGCAAATCTTAAAATTGTTGAGCAGGCTCTACAAAATGGTCCTTTTAGGGACCGTGAAACATTAGCAACTCCAGAAATAAAACCTGAAAACTTCCTTCTTTTAGGGTTTAATGAAATTAAAATAGAAATAAATAGGGTTTTTGGGGTAAATAGAAGTGGTCTTTTAGATCCGGCTGCAAAGTTAATCAAAAGAAATGCTACTGAAAGATTTAAAGAATTTTGGAATAATCTTAAAGCGTCAGCCCTTCTAACAAAAGATGTGCAAGCATCCACTCCACTCAATAAAGCTCCTGATAAGCTAGCATGGTATGAACGAGTAGCCCTACAAATGGACAGTTGGGGCCAAATGTCTGGTTATGCCACTGAAGAAGAAAAGAGAGTGGCTACACAGAATATATCAAATGGCAGTCAAGGTGCGGCACCCACGTACAATCTTGATGATAAAGATTGGGATGCAAACTTTAAGATTTTTGCTTTTAAAGTTGCCTTAGAATTTGCAAGAGCAGCTACTAAATTAGCTGTTCTGGTTGGAAGAGCAGCATGGGGGGGCGTCATAAAAGGGGCAGGGAAGTTAATTTTAGGGGTAGGTGCAGTAGCAGTTGGTGTGATAGGAATGGGGATTGGCTCCTTACTGATGGATAAAAATTTTACATTATTGAAATGGTCCGCAAAAGCATTCACCAGGGGTATGATATCTTTAGCTGCAGGTGTAACTCGATTAACCGCAGGCCTTGCCGCTTTTAGTACAACAGCCTTGCTAGCAGCAAGTGTTGTTGGACTACCAATTGCAGGTGCTATTTCGGCAGGTGTGGGAATAGTTGTATTGAGTGTAACCGCTTATGTTACTTCTAGAGAACGTGCTGACAGGGTGCAAGCAAATATAAAAAAAACAATTGAAATAAAAAATACAGAACAACCTGATTTAGCACCTTCTATATCTTCAAATAAAGCTTCGGCTAACAAAAAAAATGTTATAGATATTGATGAAAAAGTTAAAAGTAAATATGATGAAGTACTCACAACAGCTAATGCAATACAAGCACTTAAACTAAGCGATGATGGGAACCCAAAAAGTGGGCCAGCCTTAACGCCTAGTTTTAACAACCGTAAATCGCTCTCTTCAAAAGATGAAAACCTGCAGCCAAGTTCTAAAAAAAAATCAAAATTTGATTAACATTACTTCTTATAAGTTTGATTTTTAATAGCTTTTAATAAAATTTATATTAAATGAGCTTAAAATTATTTGTACATGCCCTCTGTCGTGTAGATATGTGCATTTATCCCGTTGAAATATAATCCATAATTAAAGTTTTTTGTAAAAGAGCCGTTATATTGTTTAAGTTTTTTAATTAAAGCAGAATGACGCGCATTAAATTTTTTTAGGGCTGGATTATACTAAAAGGGGTGAATTGAAAATGAAGAAATCAGATTTTTGCAGGACGATTCTGCAGTATAAACTAAATTCACAAAATAAACTAACCAGCTTGGATCAACAATCCTATCAGACAATAATACATTTGATCGCAGAGTGGGCTGTGCCAGATATGGATATTAATAAAGCTGAGCTAGATAGGCTTTTTAAAGGTATTGGCCCGCACTATACAGCGCTTAACCGGGACGGTTCAGTTAACTCGGATAAATCAATGCAGCACTTTATACAGTTGATTAATTATAACTATGAATTAGCAGAACGGGAGATTCAGAGTAGCCCGTCTATAAATGAGCAAAGTGATGAAAGTATGAGTGAAGAAAATAATGAGAAGGAGTTGCCAAGCTCAGAATCCAATATGGGAATTCCTTCAAAAAATCAAGAACAACAATCAGCCCCAATTATCGTTCCTATAGTTGCTCAAAAGTTAAAAATGAACTTTTTAGAATTGAGTACATCAATCGAAGCAATGTTAAGGCTTATTAAGGAAAATGAAAATTACTCTTCTTTGGGCATAAAGAATGATATTGAAATTTTATTAATGCAGGCTGTTTCTTGGGGAAACCATCTACCAACATTAGACTCTAATTTGCCTATGCCGGAAGGAGATGAAAAAGCTTTTTTTGCTTTTTTAAAAAGCAGTCAAGAGATTTTTGTGAGATTGTTGGACGGCAGTGATTTGAATAATGTAATGCAATTTAAAGAAATAAATAAAATAATTACATTAGAATTAAAGAAAAATGCATTAACGCAAAATTTTTTGCAAAGCGATATCAATGAATTTTTGGGGCAAAATACAGCGGAGTTTGTACAAAATTTGCGAAATATTAATAATTTTAATGATAACGTAATGTATGCTGAGTTTGCTTTGTTGGCAGGCTCTTTGGTAAGCATTCGAGATCCTGGGTATGCAGTTTTAAATGAATTACGAAATTCAATAAAAAATTATTTGAATGATCTGATTCAATCTAATCAGCCTCCAACTTTGTCAAATGCGTTAGATGTTTTGCAGCAAGTAAAAGATTATATAAGTAAAAAAAATCTATCGATTTTAAATCCCCCTGCACCTCCTCCACCCCCTGCATTTTCTGTGCCTCATATACCACTTATATTGCCTGCTCGACCTGAATTTAACAGAGGGCCTGCGCCATTGCAGAATGAAGCTAAAAAAATATTGGACAACATAAACGAAGTGTTAAATAAAAGTCCAAGTATTTTAGATAAATTTTCAGAAAATGACGATAATAGATTGCTTGTTGAAAAAATGATCAGATTTTTTGAAGCATGGGCAAAAGATGGAGGTGGTGACGCGGCTAACTTTGTTGAATCACTGCAATATTATAAAGATGTATTAAAAAGTGCTTTACAAGATTTAAAGTTTAAGAAAATAATAGGAGTTTCCACGCAAGAAGAAGATAGTGATTTAAAAGCATTAAAGAAAGTTTTGCAGACAATATCAGATGACATTGAAATGGTATTGCTGGAAGATGAAATGTCCAACATTTCAGAACCTCAGTTTAATGCAGGCTCTAATAAAATACTAACTACTCCGTCCTCTGAAAAAATTTTTATGGTTATGCACGAAATAGATGATAAAATTAATTTGTTAAGGGTTAAACAAGACCCTGCATCAAAACAGTTGAGAGAAGGTTTAATTGGTTGGAGTGAGTTTTTACATCAAAGAATTCCTAATAACTATCAAGATAAATCGGGATATGAGACATTTTACAATGAATTGAAAAATTTCGACAATTATGTTAGAAGTCTTGAAAGTAATGATTTAACTCCATTGAAAATTGCAGCTCAAAATGCGCAGGATGAAATTAAAAAACAATTTGATATACAGGATAAACCCCCACTTTCGCTTGGTGAAGAAATATATAATTTTTTCAGCCCTATTGGTAGACTAATTAGAGATGGTGCGTATGACATATTAGACGAAGGTGTCCATATATTTGGGGTAGAGGACACAGGTATATCCCCAGGCGCGCCTTTAATTAAGGAATCAACCTTCGAAAGAATTAGAGAGTTAAGAAGCAAGCAAGATTTAAAAGATTTATTTTTAGCTTTGGTTGAGACCCCTAAAGATGAAAAGGACCAAACCTGGTATGAAAGAATTGAAATACAAATTAGTAACTGGGGCCAAATGTCTGGTTACCCTACAATAGATGATAGAAGTAAGGCAAAAGATTTTAGAAGAGCAGGGACTTATGAGCCTTCAACAGGTCCTACATATAAACTAGACGAGCTGGACTGGGATACAAGTATTAAAATTTTTGCCCAAAAATCGCTATTAGGTTTAGCAAGAACGGCTGTTAGACTTCCAGTTTTAGTAGGGCGTGCTGCATGGGGCGGTGTTGCAAAAGGAATCATAAAATCAACTTTGGGTGCTATAGCCCTTGTGGCCGGAGTAGCATGTGTCTTTACAAGTGGTGTAAGTAGATTTGCACAGGGCGTATTGGGCATGATGACTACAGAAAAATTTAAGGCGACTCCGTTCTACCGAGAGTGGAGCAGCATAAATGATGATGTGTTAAAGTGGGGTGCTGGAACACTATTTAGAAGCGTTGCTCCTTTAGTTGAAGGCGCAGCTCGCTTTGCAGCTGGGATAGCTGCTTTAGGAGTTGCTGCTATTTCGGTTGCAAGTGTTATTGGAACACCTATCGCAGGGGGTATTTCCGCGGGTTTATCCAGTGTAAGCGCAGCTTTAAGCTCTGCGGGAATGGGGAGTGTAGCACCTGCCCTTACAGCTGTAAATACTGGGGTACAGGCAGTAAGTACAGGTGTGAGTGCAGGTGTAACTTACATTAGCTCTCAGGTAAGCGCTGGGGTAGCAATGATAAATACGTCTGTAATTGCGCCAGCTGTTGCAACTGTTGGTACTGCAGGGCTAGTTGTTGGTTCAGGTGTATTATTAATAGGTGCTGTAGCTAGTGGGGTAGGTTATGCTTCTACAAATAGGCGTAAAGAAATTGAAAAATTCGAAAAAACCAATGAATATGGTCTTTTGAAAAAACCTTTGGTAAAAGTGAATAAAGTCCTAGATAACTCGATTGATGGTAATTTAAATGACCAAATCGCCAAGTTTACAAGACCAAATCAAATGAAACCTGAATCAACCATAAAAATTACCAGCGAAGAGATGGTTAAACAACTTACCAAGCAACCTCTGACACCTGGATTCGATGCAACAAAGCATAAAACAACTGCATTGGCTACAGCACCTGTTAATAATACACCTGAACCAATATCCCCTCCTACGGCTTTAGGGGGAGCTACAAGTAAACCCGAAGAGCAGCGTTATTTAATAAAAGGGGACGATAACAGACCTAGTATTGGGTGAAATATTGTTTTTATCTAATTTTAATTCAGGCAAGTGTACAAGATAAGAATTATTGGGATATTTCTGTGAAAAGGGTGCACGAACAATAGTAGTTATAAGTCATTGATAATTAATAAACTTTTAGCTTTATTATGCATATGTCTATAAAATAATAAAACTCAATTTGACCATGATGAAGCTTGCTAAAAATTAGATAATATATCTAAAGCTTTCAAAATAATGGACTATAGTCATGAAGGTTTTTATTGATTTCCAAAATAAAAGAAGAATATAGCAAAATAGTCATCTAGTATCCAGGATTTTTAGGTGCACAAGAGAACTATCATATTGAGGTTATTAAAGGAGTTGGAAGAATTTATCAATAAGCCTTTATCGATACTCATTCAAAACTAGCTATTGCAAAATTTTACCCAAAGATATCTTTTATCAGTGCTAATCTTTTTGAATGACAGAAGTATTGTTGGGGTTTAACAGTCCGCAGATGCTTATATTAAGGATATTAACCGATAGGGGTATTGCGACAAGGGAGAAAGTCATGCATGATAATTCTCTTGAAGCAATGAAAACCATAGTTTATTCAAAATCTCAAGCTCGTCATCCTCAAACTACTGCATATGAGAGCGTATAAATAGGAAGATTAAGTATGTCTTTTAGGAGGCCACCTTTAACAAAAAAATCTATTTATCTTTAGAAGTAACACAACTAGATTTAGGTAAGTGGTTACAAAAATACAATCAGCTTAAACTCCATACAGGAAAATATTGTTATGGAAATACCCCAATGCAGACCTTTTTAGATTCAAAACATATTGCTATTGAAAAAAATTATGGTAATATTTTGGAGGTATCGGACAGTCAGACCTATCTGACAAAAACTGTCTGAAAACATGGGAAGTGTCAGATCAAATACTGTCTTTTACATTTTATATGCTTTTTCGTCCAATGGTGGCGCTTCAGGAGCATCGGGGCCCACTACAATTGCACTATCCTGGGGGATAAGTGAAACTGGACTGGTGGCAGTATCTTGTTTATGTTCAGCCGATGCCATAGGAGTGAAGGTAGACGAACTATTGTTTGATTGCTGGCCTAATTTTTTATTATCAGCTATTCTATTATTCTCTTTTAGTAACTCAATTAAATTTTTTGAAATTTGACACTTTGTATCCTTTTCCCATTGTATTAAGACAGTATTATCAATTAATAAATTTTCAAAATTTAATTGTTTTTCTTGTAGCCCTAGCACGATAGCTTCTAAGGTTTCAGGCTTTCCGTCAAGCGTTATGTTTTTGTTTGGAAATTCTCCCATAGCTTTTTCAATTGCAATAGTAAGTGCGTCCCTTTTGCCTGTCATTTTAAAAGTGTTATTTTCATTAGTTTCTTCTATATTAACTGATTTTGTTTCACTGGTAGGGGCAATAACTGGGATGTTGCTCGCAATGCGGGGCGATGTTTTACTAATGCTATTTTCATCTATTGAGTTGTCAAATCTAACTGCTTTCACAAGCCTCCTAAAAAGATCTTCATTTTCATTATTATTTTCATTTATTTTCAATATAACAGCGTCTTCATCGGATAGGTTAGGGTTATTAACGGTTTCTTCAACTTTCGTTTCAGCAGGTAGGAAAGATTTAACGGTGTTTAAGCCAGATAACATAGTTATAATTGTTTGTATCTGTTTTTCATTATCGTCGATAAAGTGTAATTTATCTTTTGAATCCTCAAGGCCTTTCTGTATATTTGTTAGATTATCGTAAGCGTAACGCAGTACTCTGTTTTCTTTGACACTGCTTACTTCTGCGACTTCAACATCTTCTGAGGGTAATTTGGTTTCCATATCATTCAGCATTTGAAATAGGGCATGATTTTGTTTTTCTGCAATATGTTTTTTAATATTAACTATTTGCTTTTTTATATCGTGTATAATCATTATAAACCTCGCTGAAATTCAATTCTCTTACTGGTTAGACATTTAATTTAAGATTAAGTTTCAGAAATGGCTAAAATTAGTATTTTTTATTTGGGCTCCAGTGTTTAGATTTAAATGTTACGGCGGGGCCGCGGCCTTAGGGGAGTGGGGGGAGTGGGGAGTGGGGGGTAGGGTTAGCAGATTGAGATTCAACTTGAGCATCAGGGTCAGGGGTTAACAAATCATTGGATGAGGTGTGATTACTATCATGCAATATATTTGGTGTAGAGTTTACTAACGAATTTTCTGAAGTGCTTGAATTGGAAGTGATTTTATGTTCCGCAGTTGTTTGTTGGGCTCTACTTAGTAAAGCTTTGCTAGCATCATTGGAATCTGCACTGTTGGTTTTATTATTATCATCCCCTACTGCTTTATTTTTTTGTTCAGCATGTGCATCAGAATAATTTTTATAAAGATCTGGATTACTTTTCTCCCATTTTTTTAAGGTGGCATCGCTAACTAAAACATTCTTTAATTTTTCCTTGATCTCAGGAGGTAACGGGTCACCACCAATTTGTAAAATCCTTTGGTAAATTTCAGTTTCTTGTCTTGGTGTGCCTTTAAGATTTATTTTTGTATCCTTGTCAGTGATTTCAAGTTTGTTTAAAATGTTAAAAGCCGCTTGCGCTAAACCTTTTACTCCGCTAGAAGTAACCTTGCAAGAACCATCTTCCGGGTTTGTTTGTATATTTACCCTGTCACGTATGAACGGAATGTAATCTAAAATACTTCCAGATGCTACAGTAACATCATTACCAATCATGCTTAAATCAGGTATAACTTTGCTAATAAAAGGGTGGTTTCTCTGAAAGTTAGAAAAATCTTCATTCCATTCTCTCCAATCTCTATTCCATCTTGTCTTATCAGATTGGTCATCTCCTGTAATAGCTTTTAAACAATCACTATGAAGATCACTATGTTTATTAGTAGTAGTGACCGAAAATTCGTGATTTTTACTCTCTGACTGTGGTTTTTTTAGATTTTCTGCTGTTGCCAATTTTTTATTTTCTTCATTGATCATCATTTGAATTTCTTTAATTTCTAAATCGAGTTTGTTTATTTCGTTTTCTCTATGTTGTAAAAGATTTTTTTGCTTCTCAATTTCAGCTAGTTTTTCCTTTATTTTCTCAGTAATTACTTTATCTTGATCTTTGCGAACTATTGGCTCGTGTGAATTTTCTGCCAAGCTCGCTTGTTGGCTTTTAATTTTTTCCTTTCTAGAGTTGATGGTTGTTTTTATAATTGCTTTTTTTTCTTCTAATTCTTTAATTTGTTCATTAGGATTTATAGTTAATTGTGTGTTAATTTCATTTGCTATATTTGTTAAAAATTTATTCATTAAGTTTTCAGTAAGGGATTTTTTTTCCGGGCTTATCTTTGATAATTTCTCTTCAGTAGATTGTTTTAAATTAGTAAGTATTTGCTTTTCATCAAGGTTGGCAGTAGTATCATCAATTTTTTTTTCAAATTCATTTTTCGTTGCATTTACAATGTTTAAAAATTTTTCTTTTGAATCGCCTTGCAAACGTTCTGCTTCTCTGGTGATATTACTTGTAATATCTTGAATTCGTTTTTTTAATAAAGTTCTAACACCCATTTTATATAATCCTCTTAAATAAAATAATATTTTATTGAATATTTTTTACCTATATTATTGAGTATAGACATTATTTTTTTTATAAAGTTGCAATTTTAAAACATCCAATAATAAAAATTATAGTTTGATTTTAAATGGTAACTAAAAGCGTGCAGTTAATTACTCAAAACTAAAGAGTCAATATAGTTGTCACAACATCTTAAATCGATGGTAAAGCTGGTTCAAAGATAAAAATTACTTCTTTCACCCCTTTTATTCTGCGGGCGATATCTATAGCAATTTGCTCTTCGGGGGATTTTAATAAACCTAATAGGTAGACCACCGAATCTTCAGTAATCACTTTGACCTGGGTAGCATGAATATCTTTTGCAGCAAATATTTTAGCTTTGACTTGCGTGGTTATCCAACTATCGTTAGCGCGGGTAATTAATGGGATAGGGGCGCCAATTTTTAACTCATTATGCACTTTACGTACTTTAGGTAATTGGGCCACGGCCTGTGCTGCAAGTTGTCTATATGCTTCAGTAGGGGTTTGGCCTACCAATAAAATATTGTTATTATAACTCACTATATGAATATGGCTTTGTTTCCACAGTTCTGTATTTAAGCTAATTGCATGAATGGCTTTTAGATGCAAGGTTTGATCATCTACCATAGTACCAGCAGTGCGTCTATCTTGAGCAACGACTGCACTGGTTGCAGCCCCGGTGACGAGTATGGGGGCACAGCCGCCCAGCAGATGGAGAGAAATCATAAGAGTAATTGCTAAAAAGAATTTTTTTAAGATTATAATAGCAAAAGTATGTAAAAAAAAGCGCATAATTTTTAATATCCTAAAGGGGTAAATTATTAATAATAAAGTGTCAATAATACTTGAATGCAAGAGAGCTACAAAGCATTTTGGACCCATTCTATATGAGTTTGATTATTTTTTAAAGTGATTCCTATTACATCAAAGCGACTTGGTGTGTTAATAAGCCCATATTGTTTTTGATAGACGAGTGCTGTTTTGCGTAATTTAAGACATTTGGCGGGGGTTACGCTTTCGAGTGCGCTGCCAAAGGTAATCGAGCGCCTAAAGCGCACTTCGACAAACACTATTGTTTGTTTATCTTTGCAAATAATATCGATTTCGCCTAATTTACAATTAAAATTGCGGCCTATAAGCCTTAAGCCGGCCTTTTCTAAGTGGTTTAAGGCAATATTTTCGTAGATTGAACCTTTGGCTCTAGTAGTAATCTGTGACATAAATTAATGGTAGGGGTGTGAAAAGGTTTCGTGGATAACTTGGGGTATGCCATCTTTAAATACTGCCCATTTAAGCTCACGATGAATATGTAAATTTTTATCTAAGCGTAAATTACCTGTGTAACCATTATACGTGTGGCGTAATAATTGCGTTAACGGGTAATGTTCGGCAACTAAGGTAAATGCATCCATGCCTAAGGCAAAGAGTCGGGGGGAATGGTGTAGACTCTGCTCCCACAGCATAAATTTGCTTTCATCGGTATTAAAAATAGTAGGCGATAAAATCCATGGCATATCACAAAATTGTATACCTTCGAGCTCCCTATCTAAGCGTTTATCGGGGGTGCCGTTATAAACGTGAGAGCTTGCGAATACGGGCAGTTTATCTGCGTAATAGTAGTTCAGTAAGGGTTTAAGCTGGCGGGCAAGTTCTGGTGCGACACCAAGAAAGATAAATTGTGCATCGTGCCGAGTCTCAGCCCGGTCATCTTTTCTATCAAAAGCTTTAACTTGCAGTAAGTGCTTTATAGCATCATTTAAATCGGTGTGAGTCGCAATACTAGTTGAGCCTACTAGCACTCCCTGCTCGGCTTCTAATTGGGCGGTAAAAGCGGCGAGCATCCTATCCCCCCAAATACCCTGGGGAACAATGGCTAAAGCATGCGTGAGGCCCTGTTCACGCGCAAAGCGTACTACTTCGGCTGCTTCGTCTTCAGGGTGTAAGCCAAATTGAAATATACTTTGGTTTTTTGTCTTATCTTTTTCGGGCAGAGTATTTAAAGCTAACACGGGTACATAAGGGTTTAATTCTTGTAATTTTTGCACTTCTGGCTTTGTAAGCGGCCCTACTATAATTTCTGCTTGGTCTTGTAAAGCGTCATTATAGGCTTTTTGTAGTTGTTGGGGGTTATTACCATTGCCGGTGTCATAAATTTTGATAGTCTTTTTTATAAGTGTGCTTTCTTCCGTTGCATAATAGGCTGCCAAAAATCCATCGCGGATGGCTTTCGCGGATTGCTGATGAGCGCCTTTAAGGGGGAGTAGCAGCGCTACTTTTTGCACTGAATCTTTACTATCTTCGTTCAAAGGCTGGCTAGGGCGTGAGTAATCCGGAAGGCCAGAGCGACTGGGTGCAAGTTCCCCATAAGGGCCGGAGCATCCCACTACTTGTAGTAAAAGAAGGGATTGAGAGAGCAGCAAAAAAAGTTTTCTATACATAATGCCCCTAAATTACCTTATTTTATTTATTTATACTAGAGGCTTTAATTTCAGAGTGTGTAAGGATTTCTAGAATTTAGCGTCCAGTAATTAGATTTTTACCGTAGATGCACGTAATTTACGCTTTTTAAATCGACTATATAAAAATAAATTTTTTCAATGGCTTCATTCTTGAAAGTTTTGATAAGCTAATATAGACTTTCACCCTATGTCAATAAGGGCAAATTATTATTTAGGGGACATTACACAAAAGGAATACTGAAAGTTTTAATTTACTGCTCGAAAAAATAACTCGTGGTGAGATTAGGGATGTTGCTTTAGCTAATACCAATATTACAATAGCGCAGGTGGAGCAATTAGCCGTGGCGCTTTGCCACCCTAATAATAAAGTAAACATAAAAAATAATTTAGGATTTTTTATGCGCCTCTAAATAATTTGGCTAATTTATTAAACTGCTCATAGTGTTTTTGCTTGGTCATTTTTTGAATATTCATTAATTTCCAGCGGATTGCAGGAAAATGAGATATGTTAATAGGGAATAAATGAAACTTAGGCTTCCCTTCTTTAAAAGATAAAATAAATTCCTTATCATTATTGGTTAAAGCCGCTTGAAGAGTTTGTATTAAAGTTTTTCTGGCAGTCAATAAAGTACTCAATTCCACGTCAATTTTCTGCATGCCAGCAAACTCTAAATGATAAATAGAATCGATATTAATCAAATTTGGATTTAAAAGTTCATTAATAGGTCGATTATTAGAAAGCAAGTAAACAATAAATGCATTTTTAAGTTTTTCACTAATACCATTTGAAATCATGATGGAAACGTCAAACAAATCTCGAGGATGTTGCCTATCTAGGGCTGCACAAAACTTACCCGCATAACAATCTTCAAATGACATGACCGGCACATTTTTTAGGTTTATTTTATAAGTCTTCGCTATTTTTTTTGCTAAATCTAAGCTGAGACAAGGGTATACAAAACCTCTTAAGCTAAAATTAGGTTCAATTTTAATATCAACGCCATTTTTTTTTACTAATAGTTTAGTGATGACGTTTAAGTCTGAATTTTTGATGGTTTGAACTTTTACGGGATAAAGCGCTGCCTCAATATTATCTTTGATATTAATTACCCTAATTCCGACTCAATTTTACCCACTACAATTCGACAATAAATCTTTATCAATTGTTTTTAATATCTTTTCTTGGTTTCTTGTCAGTGCCACTGTTTTTTCCAATTTAAAACCTTTTAATTT
>Ga0302309_10000499_pt1 | contig 44887 bp, 41 predicted proteins | sample III_Palsa_N1_1_FD_200453 | JGI IMG/M metagenome (GOLD analysis project Ga0302309, IMG submission 200453) | Peat permafrost microbial communities from Stordalen Mire near Abisko, Sweden - III_Palsa_N1_1 | ecosystem: Environmental > Terrestrial > Soil > Palsa > Peat permafrost | place: Sweden...
AACTTTCCTGGTAAACTGGTATTCGGCAATGGCTCAATTGCAAATTTGCATACCGAAGTTATTAACGCGGGCTGCAAAAATGCATTTATTGTAACCATTGAACCATTGTTAGCTGTGCTGAATGATTTTATTGAGCAGTTAACCACTAACAATATCAGGGTTTCCATAAATACAGCTATTGTACAAGAGCCATCATTCAGCGATTTTGAGGCTTTATTACTCAATGCGAAAGTAATTGATCCTGATATTGTTATAGGCATTGGAGGTGGCAGCGTACTTGATGTAGCAAAGCTTATTGCGGCACAGTTAGATAACCAGCACTCGCTTACAGATATAGTTGGAATAAACCTATTAAAAGGCCGTAATAAAAAGCTGATATGCGTACCTGCCACATCGGGCACGGGCAGCGAGGTTTCGCCAAATGCTATTTTGGTTGACGATAGTGACAACCAAAAGAAAGGCATTATTAGCCCGTATCTTGTTCCTGATGTTGTATACGTTGATCCCTTATTGACCATCAGCGTACCCCCTGCTATTACAGCCGCTACCGGGCTTGACGCGTTAACCCACTGCATTGAGGCCTACACCAACAAATTTGCACAACCATTTATTGACATGTATGCCTTTGAAGGCATGCGGCTTATTGCGGCCAACCTGGTACAGACTGTAAAAAATGGCGCAGATGAAAACGCGCGCTACCAGGTGGCTATGGGCAGTTTATTAGGTGGTTTTTGCTTAGGCCCCGTTAATACAGCAGGCGTACATGCATTATCATATCCACTGGGCAGCACATTTCATTTAGCGCATGGGCTGTCTAATGCTTTGCTGTTGCCTTATATTATGGAATATAACCTAGAGGCCTCGCCTGCCCGTTATGCCAATGTAGCTATTGCATTAGGTTGTAAAAGAGGCGAAAGCGATCAGGAAACGGCAAAAAAAGGTGTTGAAAAGATACGATGGCTGATTGCGGAATGTAACGTACCGGCAAAATTACGGGATGTTGACATTCCGGTGGAGGCTATACCTGAAATGGCGAAGGATGCTTTAAAAATACAACGGCTTTTAAAGAACAATCCCCGCCATATAAGCGAACAAGATGCTATACACATTTACAATGAAGCGTACTAAACAGCTATGACCAATAAACAAAAATACAAGGGCATCGTAATTCCGGCTGTTACACCGCTTACAAAAGATCTTAAGCTGGATATAGCGGCGCTTGAGAAAATGTTCCATAATTTTCACAGGCATAATGTTATGCCTTTTATAAATGGCACCACCGGCGAATCTGCTTCATTACCCTTCAACCTTAAAAAAAACTATGTAATAGCGGCAAGCAAAATAAAATATCCAGGCGATGTATTATATTTTGGCATTTCGGCTAACTGTTTCGAAGAATCAGTAACACTGGCCAAAATCGGCTTTGATCATGGTGTTGATGCTGTTGCCGCTACCCTGCCCTCCTATTATAATTTGTCGGAAGACCAGATGATACGGTATTTTGAGCAACTGGCAGACCAGGTTCCGGGGCCGGTTATTATTTATAATATCCCGGTTACCACGCGCATGTCCATCCCCTTAAATGTTATTGATAATTTAAGTAAGCATGAAAGGATCATTGGCACAAAAGATTCTGAACGTAGTGATGAAAGATTGAAGGAGTCGCTCAAATTATGGGCAAAGCGCGAAGATTTTTGCCACTTTTTGGGATGGGCGCCTAAATCTGCCGAGGCGTTGATAGATGGTAGTGATGGATTGATACCCAGTACAGGAAATATATGCCCGCATATTTATGATGAGCTATATAAAGCTGTTAAAAATGGCGATCATGAGCGGGCTTTAAAATTTCAAAAGCTCTCAGACATGATGGGTGATGTGTACCAGAAGGGGAAGTTGCTTGGCGAATCATTATGGGCGCTAAAGGTATGCATGAATGACCTGGGGCTTTGCGAGGAGTTTGTTATGCCACCGCTATACCCATTGAACGATGAGGAAAGAAATAAAATACTTAAACACTTTCGCCATAATTTGGAGAAGGAAAATTTATTGATAAAAACCGGTACAAATGTTTGATAAACCAATTATAGGTATAACCATGGGCGACCCGGCAAGTATCGGCCCCGAAATTGCTGTTAAGGCCCTACTCAAAAAAGAGGTATATGACATTTGTAAACCCCTGCTTGTAGGCGATGCGGATGTATTTAATGATATTATTAAGCGCCTGCATTTAGATGTAAAAATAAACATCATCAAAAATGTTAATGAAGCGCAGTTTGAATATGGCAAGATAGATGTTTATGATCTTCAAAATGTCAAAATGAACAAACTGGTATTTGGTGAAGTATCAGCAATGGCAGGCAATGCGGCTTTTGGAGCGGTTAAAAAGGTAATAGACCTGGCGATGCTTGGTGATATTGACGCCACAGTTACCGGCCCCATCAACAAAAAATCGATCAATGAGGCCGGGCACCACTTCGCAGGGCATACTGAAATATTCGCGCACTTTACCAATACACGCAAATATGCTATGCTATTGGTTGAGGATAATTTAAAGGTTATTCACGTTTCAACCCATGTATCCTTAAGGCAGGCCTGCGACCTGGTAAAAAAAGACAGGATACTGGAAGTGATCGAGCTGCTATACAACGGGCTTATCAGCCTGGGCGAAACCAACCTTAAAATAGGCATAGCCGGGCTTAACCCCCATGCGGGCGATAGCGGGTTGTTCGGTACCGAAGATGCGGAGGAAATTTTACCGGCTGTTGAGGAAGCCTTATTGCGCGGATATAATGTGGAGGGCCCTGTACCACCGGATACGTTATTTGCGAAAGCAGCCACAGGCACTTATGGTGGCGTAGTAGCCATGTACCACGATCAGGGGCATATCCCTTTTAAGCTTTCGGGCTTTGAGTGGGATGCAGAAAAGAAACAAATGTCGAGCGTTAAAGGGGTGAATATTACGTTAGGGCTGCCGATCATCCGTACATCTGTTGACCACGGCACTGCTTTTGAAATAGCGGGCAAAGGAATAGCCAGTGCTGATGCCATGTTACTGGCCATTGAATCTGCAGTACAATTAAGCAGGTACAGGAAACAAATAATAGTTTAATGATAGCTGTTATTGCTGATGATTTGACCGGGGCCGCTGAACTTGGCGGAATAGGGTTACGATATAACCTTAAGGTTGAAATAACCACCTCTGCGGATCTGGATTCAACCGCCGATCTGCTCATTATAGCTACAGATACGCGCTCCATGCCTGAGGCACTGGCAATGGCGAAAACAGTACAAATATCATTCGCGCTTGACAAGATAAAACCTGATATTATCTTTAAAAAGGTTGACTCGGTGCTGCGCGGGCATATTATAAACGAACTGCAAGTGCATTTGGCGCTACTTAATTTAGATAAAGCATTTGTTGTACCTGCTAACCCGGCATTTGGCCGCATCATCACTAATGGCAAATATTTTATAAATGATGAGCCGATCCATTTAACCAGTTTTGCAAGTGATCCGGAGTTTCCTGCAACAAGCAATGATGTGCTCAAAATGTTACGGGTTAACAACGATAATGTATATCTTCATAAAACAGATGATACCCTACCCGTATCCGGTATAATTATAGGCGAGTGCAGTACAAACCAGCACCTGCAATCATGGGTAAATAAAGCGGATAAAAACACATTGCTAACCGGTGGCTCGGGGCTTTTTACCGCTTTGCTCGAATCGCTGAATTTAAACGCGCAAATTATACCTGGTGAACCGCTTGGTGAATTTCCCTGTCCTGCCTTGTTTGTATGCGGCAGCAAACATGATGAAAGCAGGCAATCAATAAGCAAAATAAAAGCTGACGGCGGCCCCGTGAGTTATATGCCATACGATATTATTAAGGCTAAAGAACCGCCCGAAAGCCTTTTTGAAAACTGGGCAGATGAAATAGTATCTTTACTAAATAGCAGGAAAAAAGCTATTATTGCTATTGATGAACACACTACAAAGGATATTGCAATAACAGCCGCTGATTTACGTAATAAAAAATCAATTGTTGTTGATAAGGTATTTAAAAAAATAGCTATAAAAAACCTTTTGATAGAAGGCGGCTCAACAGCCGCAGCAATTATAAACCGTTTAAATATTAAAAGATTTTCCCCTGTAAATGAGCTTGGGCCTGGTGTAATAACCATGAAAGCAGATGCTTACAATGATTTGTTCGTAACGCTGAAACCAGGCAGTTACAACTGGCCATCTTACATCTGGAATTTTTAATAAACAGCAATATATCCATAAAAATGAATACCGCTCATCTGCATATTCCTGATTATATTATCATTGTTGTTTTTTTATGCATGACCGTTTACTTTGGTTTCAGGTTTTCAAAGGGTCAAAACTCAACACAAAGCTATTTTGCCGCGAATGGTAAGATCCCTTCATGGGCCATAGGCTTTTCCATATTAGCAACGCTGATCAGCAGCATTACCTTCCTCGCCTATCCCGGCGAAGGTTATTCATCAAATTGGATATTATTGGTGCAGGGTTTAATGGTGCCTATCGTTCTCTTAACCATGATCTGGTTTATTGTTCCCCTGTACAGAAAAGTTATCGGCCTAAGCACTTACGAATACTTTGAAAAGCGGTTTGGTTCATTCGCCCGCTATTACAGCTCATTGGGCTTTGTACTCACCCATTTCTCTAAAATGGGTACGGTGTTTTTCCTGCTATCGCTCGCATTAGCTAACATGACCGGGATAAACACGCTGGTTATTATTTCTGTAATTGGCGTAGTGATCATTGTCCTTGCCCTGTTAGGGGGGATTGAAGCCGTAATTTGGCTGGATGTTATACAGGGTTTTATGCTGTTCGGCTGCGGCATAGCCTGTTTAATAATTATACTTTACTTGGTAAATGGTGGCCCGGCAGAAGTATGGCATATAGCAAGCACTAACGGGCGTACCGGATTTGGGCCATATAATTTTGATTTCAAAAAGCTTACGTTCATAGTGATGGCTATAAACGGCATATTTTACGGCATCCAAAAATACGGAACCGATCAAACCATTGTGCAGCGCTATTTAACTGCAAAATCAGACAGATCGGCCATCAAAGCCTCATTAATGGGCGTGTTTTTACTGGTGCCGGTTTGGGCGCTGTTTATGTTTATTGGCACAGCGCTTTTTGCTTATTATAAGCAAAATCCAATTCCTGCCGGTATACGGCCTGATGCTGTATTCCCTTATTTTATCGTAAGCAAAATTCCTACAGGCATTGTCGGGCTGATCATCGCATCATTGGTATCGGCAGCCGTATGTAGCTTAGGCGCTGATCTGAATTGCCTTGCTGCTGTTGGGGTTGAGGACTATTACAAGCGCTTCTACCCCAATCGCCCGGACAAAGAATATTTAAAAGCCGGCAAATGGATAGTGGTTTTTGCGGGTATAGGATCGTTATTGATTGCTGCCTTATATCTTTCGGCTGGCGATGAGGGGGTTTTAGGTATCGTATTTACTTTATACGCTATATTCTCGGGCGGTATTGCAGGTATCTTTTTACTTGGCTTATTTAGCGCAAGGGCAAACCGGCAGGGTGTTACCATAGGCATTATTGCCTGCATTTTGTTTACTGCTTATGCCTTTCTTACCTCTACCAAAATAGGCACAGGCAACGAGAAATTCTTGTTGCTTGATCTTGGCAAATACAACTTCACACACAATAAACTGATGTTGGGTGTTTATAGCCATTTTGTGGTAATTGGAGTTGGCTATATTGCCAGCTTATTTTTTCCAAAACCAGTTATCGACAAGAAACTATTATACAGCGGATGGCTCCATGCCAAAAGAAATAAAGAGGTTGAAAATTAATAAATAGCTATTTTCATTAAGAGAGCCAAATACCTATTCTTTATCAACTGCCGGTGCATTTTTATCGCCACCTTTTTTGGCTAAAACCTGGTCAACATACGTTTTATACATCACCTTCCAGTTTCGGCCATTATTATTAAAATAGTCCTCGATCTTCGTTTTATATATTTTAAAAACATTGGATATTTCTTCTACATTTTTATAATCAATAGCCTGCTCCCTTGCCAGTTTCAGATTAGTTAGCACGAACGCTTGTTCAGTTGATGTCATATCGGGCACAATGGATTTATAACCATTCATTGTAAATGCTACTTTACCAATGGTGTACTTATCCAATATCAACTCTACCTGGTCGTCGGTTAAATATTGGCGCAGCCCTGTCATTACGGTTTCATGAACTGTTTTTGGAATAGTTGAATCAACTATAAACTGACGGTCGGCCTTGGTAAACGTTTTGCCTGTTATGGGGTTAAGCCCTTCGGGCACCAGGGTATACGCATGATTATTATGCCAGTCGCGTACGGCTGTAAGGTGTGTTGTTATTATCGCTCTTACCTGCGATGCTTTTGCAGTATCGGTAAGATTAAGCGCGGCCACAAATTGGTCGGCTTTTACATCCGGATCTGACTTTGATTTAGCCGTTGCTTTTGCTTCGGATTTAGTTGTATTATCTGTCTGTGCATAAGAATTCACAGACACGAGCATGGCGATAGCCACTGCAAAAATGATATAAGTTTTTTTCATCATTATTAATTTAAAAGGTTTACCTGAATTGGTTTACAGATGGTGAGTATTAATTATGGTAAAGTTATTTACTATTACCGCCTTAAACTGGAATAGATTATCAAATGAATGTACAATCTTATCTTGTTGAGCATGAACACATCAACAATCAAAAAAAGATAATATACATTTGAAATAACAAACCAAATTATAGCTTTTTTCAGAGGCTAAAAAGCCAAATAAAACCTCAAATAATTATTCAGCAATGATGAAATTACAACGTTTAATACCATCGGTTATCTTGTTCTTATGTATCATTTTCTCATCGCATAGATCCAGCGCCCAGGTTAAGCTCGCAGGTATTTTCACTGATGACATGGTATTGCAACAACAGTCGGCCGTACCAGTTTGGGGTTGGGACAAACCCTCAACACACATCACCATAATAACATCATGGAATAAAAAAACATACCAAACAGTAACTGATACTTCCGGTAAGTTCATACTGAAGATCGCTACTCCATCTGCAGGCGGGCCCTATCAATTAAGTATAAGTGATGGTAAGCCATTAATTTTGAGCAATGTGTTAATTGGCGAGGTTTGGCTGTGCGCCGGCCAATCCAATATGGAAATTCCGATGAAGGGTTTTAAAGGCCAGCCGGTATTAAACTCAAACGACGCTATCCTTAACTCCAAAAATCCTAATATCCGCTTATTTACTGTCCCCAGAGGATCAAAAACCACTTTACAAAAGGATATTAAACCAAGCCATTGGCAGGAAGCATCGCCGGAATCGGTAGCAAAATTTAGTGCTACAGGATATTATTTTGGCAGGCTGCTTAATAAAATGCTTAACGTGCCTATTGGACTGATCAATTGTAATTACAGCGGGTCATCTATACAGGCCTGGATGGATCCGGCTACTTTAAAGCCTTATCCTGAAATAAAGATCCCCACGCCAACTGATTCTATTAAAGAAGTAAGCCGTACTCCTACAACCTTATATAATGCGATGCTGCATGGCATTATCGGCTATGGCATTAAAGGCACAATATGGTACCAGGGCGAGTCGAATTATGATTTCCCGGCCCAATATGATTCCCTTTTTGTAAGTTTTGTTAAAGTGCTGCGTACAAAATGGGGGATTGGCGATTTCCCTTTCTATTATGTGCAGATAGCACCTTATGATTATGCCCAGCTACCGCCATATAATAAGGGCGGCAAATATAATTCGGCTTTTTTAAGGGATGTGCAGCGTTTGGATGAAGATAAAATACCTAATACAGGTATGGCTGTACTAATGGATATTGGTGAGCAGGCCACTATTCATCCGCCCAGGAAAGAACAGGTTGGCTCGCGTTTGGCTTATTTAGCATTGGGTAAAACTTATGGCATACAGGGTTTTGGTTACCAAAGCCCGGCGTATGAATCGTTGACCATAAAAGGAAGCTCGGCCATCGTAAGGTTCAAGAACGCGGCTAATGGCTTAACCTCGTTTTTAAAGGAAATGGATACGTTTGAAATTTCGGGCGCTGATAAGCACTTTTACCCGGCAAAGGCGCAGATCACGGGCAGTTCCGTAACCGTAAGCAGCGAGCAGGTTAAGGAACCTGTAGCTGTAAGGTATGCTTTTAAAGATTTTATTGTTGGTGATCTTTTCGGCACCGATGGCCTGCCTGTATCATCATTCCGCACTGATAATTGGGATTATAGCGTGCAATAATAAATTCGTTCCGCTTCAATCCACGATAATAACTACGTATTAAAAATAAGGTTTGTTGGGTTGGGTATAAGATTTAAAAACGACTGAAATTTGGCGTAATAATTTTGCATACTCAACTGGTAATAAAATGCCCCCCGTTTTGATGCCGACTTATCTTTTTCTGTCAGTTTAATCAACAAACCGGTAGCTAATAGCCTTTTAGTAAAATTCCTTTTATCAATTTTTATATTATACACACTCTCATATAAATTCTGAAGCTGCGGCAGGGTAAATTTGCCCGGCAATAATTCAAACAGTATAGGATGCATCGCTGCTTTATACCTGATCCTTTTTTTCGCCAATTCGATCATTTGCTGGTGATCAAAGATCAACTTTGGTATGCGTTTAAGCGTGAACCATTCTGCGTGATAATCGGTATTTAATTGCTTTTCATATTTATTAATATCAATCAAAGCAAAATAAGCGGTCGAAATGGTTCTTTCCATCGGATCGCGCTTGGGGTCGCTGAAAGTATGCAACTGTTCAAGATACACGCCATCCAAACCGGTCAATTGCTTAAGCACACGGTTCGATGCCTGGTCGATGCTTTCATTGTCAAGCACAAAACCGCCCATTAAGCTCCATTTACCTTTTTCCGGTTCAAAACCACGCTGTATCAGCAGAAGTTTTAATGTACTGCCATCAAATCCAAATATTATACAATCTACCGCCTGGATAAATCTGCTTTGTTCCGTATACTTAATCATTAAGCCTCAATTTAATTAAATAGCATAAGCTACCAAAATTTAACATAAAGTGCAGTAAGCAATAGCAATGTTACTACAATAAGCGCCAGTGTTGATGGTTCAACCTTAAACATGACTTTATCCAAAACAAAATGTTTAGGGTTGATCTTAGGGCCGAATAAACTTACCGCTACCATTATTATCATGGTAAAGAGGAATGATAATCCCATACAGATAAGGAAAGGTATCTCATAACCACCATGGCCATTTGGAAATGCCGTATACAGGAAGTTTTCGTGACCAAACCATACAGGTGCAAATTTAGGCCCGTTAAATATTACAGAAGTTACAAAACCTGTTATAATACCTGTTATTGCAGCCGCGCCGGTAGTCCGCTTCCAAAAGAAACCCAATATAAATATGGCAAATATACCGGGACTGATATAACCTGTATACTTCTGTATATAAGCAAAGCCACCTTCTCCGCCAATGCCTAAAAGGTCATGCCATGTTAATAAAATTGAAAGGAATAAAGCTACGCCAATGATAACTTTCCCCATGCCAACCATGCTCTTTTCGCTGGCCTCCTTCTTAATATATTTTTTGTAGATATCCATCGTAAAAATAGTGGATATGCTGTTGGCCTTACCTGCTAATGAAGCTACTATGGCGGCAGTTAACGCAGCTATCGAAAGCCCTTTTAATCCGCTCGGCAAAAACCCGAGAACTGCAGAATAGGCATTATCCGGGTTTAAATGCCCGCCTGCCGTCATTTCATGCTGAAGGCCACCATTTTTGTATAAAACATAAGCAGCAATGCCCGGCAGTATTACTATTACAGGCATGGCAAGTTTCATCAATCCTGCAAATAATATACCTGTACGCGCTGTTTTAAGATTAGCACCTAAAGCCCTTTGGGTAATGTATTGGTTACAGCCCCAGTAGTTAAGGTTAACTATCCATTGCCCTGCAAAATACATGGCGATACCCGGCAGTAACAGGTATTTATCAATATCCTGTTGTGAAGCATGCGGGCCCGGCTTGGGCAACATCATTTTAAAATGGTCGGGCGAATGTTGTAGCATAGCAGTAAAACCTGCAAGCGCATCTTTACCCAATCCAAAACGCTGACTAACCAATGTTAAAGCAATGTAAGTAGTTGCCAAACCGCCTATGACCAGTACTAATACTTGTATAACATCGGTAAAACCAATAACCTTCATACCGCCAAGCGCGATAACCAGCGAGAATATAGCCAGGGCTATAATTATATAATGAAATGTTTCCTGGGTACCTCCGGCCAAACTATTGATAGCCAGCGCGCCAAGAAAAAGAATTGAAGTTAAATTTACAAATACGTACAGGAACAACCAAAAAATAGCCATGATCAAGCTCACTGTTTGATTATACCTCGTTTCCAAAAATTGCGGCATCGTAAATATCTTGTTTTTAAGATATACCGGAATGAACCATACTGCCACTATAATTAAAGCAATTGCGGCAACCCATTCATAGGCCGCAACAGCAATACCCACCTGGAAACCCTGCCCGCTGGCGCCGATAAACTGCTCTGCCGAGATGTTAGATGCGATAAGCGAGGCACCGATGGCCCACCAGGTAAGCGACCCTTCGGCTAAGAAGAAGTCGTGGCTGCCTGATATGGCGACAGTTTTTTTACGCCGGTATACCCAATAGCCATAACTTGATACTACAATAAAGTAGATGAAGAATATGATGTAATCAATAGTTGAAAACTTATTCATAATTTAAATTAAATAGTTTATACGGTTAAACTTACCTATGCTACTTTTCCCATCAGCATAGATAAGTATTATTATGGCTATTATTTGTAAGACACCTCGTTCCAGCGCAGCTCATTACGAAACTGATCCAGTTTGGTATCTTTACCAATACGCACAAATTCAATACCTGCAATATCAGCGAAATCCTGCAAATGTTCAGCAGTTAAATTTTGGCTATATGCAGTATGGTGCGCGCCCCCGGCATATATCCACGCAGCACAGCCGGTTTTCATGTCCGGGTATGGTTTCCATAATACACGTGCCACAGGTAAGTTAGGCAGATCATTTTGTGGTTCAACTGCTTCAACCTCGTTTATCAACATGCGGAAACGATTGCCCATATCAATAATTGAAGCGTTAAGCGCTTCGCCACCAGCCACATTAAACACCAAACGCGCCGGATCAGCTTTACCGCCAATACCTAATGGGTGTACTTCCAATGCCGCTTTGTCCTTTGCCAGTGAAGCATCAACCTCCAGCATGTGCGAGCCCAAAACAAGTGCATTATTAGGGTCGAAATGGTAGGTATAATCTTCCATAAAAGCGTTACCACCCGGCAAGCCGCTGCCCATTACTTTAAATGCGCGCACTAATGCAGCCGTTTTCCAGTCACCTTCACCTGCAAAACCATAACCATCGGCCATTAAACGCTGGGCGGCTATGCCCGGTAATTGTACCATGCCATGCAAATCTTCGAAAGTATCAGAGAAACCTTTAAAGCCGCCATCCACTAAAAATTTGCGCAGCCCTATTTCTATTTTAGCTGCCTCATATACCGATGAATGTTTTGCACCGCCTTTCTTTAGATCGTCGGCCATCGTATAGTTAGCCTCATATTCGTTTATTAGCTTATTAATGGATGCTTCGCTTACTTCGTTTATCACTTTTACCAGGTCGCCTATGCCATGTGTATTTACAGCAAAGCCAAATTTTAGTTCAGCCTCAACTTTATCTCCGTCTGTAACTGCCACAAAACGCATATTATCACCAAAACGGACAAACTTAGCCCCCTGCCAGTCATGCCAGCCCGCTGCCGCCCTTGCCCAGGTACTTATCTGGCCCAGCACATCAGTATCCTGCCAATGGCCTACTACTACCTTACGGTTTTTGCGCATGCGCGATACCATAAACCCAAATTCCCTGTCGCCGTGCGCGCTTTGGTTCAGGTTCATAAAATCCATATCGATACTGCTCCATGGAATATCCCTGTTGAATTGTGTATGCAGGTGAAGCATTGGTTTTTGCAGGATGCTTAAGCCGCGGATCCACATTTTTGCGGGTGAAAACGTATGCATCCAGGTAATGATACCAATTACATTTTCTGTAGTATTAGCTGTCTGCAAAGTGGCATAGATCTCTTCAGTTGATTTTACCACCGGCTTGTAAACAATACGTACAGGTATTTTTCCTGAATCATCCAGCCCCTTTACAATTTCCTGTGAATGCTCAGCAACTTTTTTCAATGTTTCCTCGCCGTATAGATCCTGGCTGCCGGTAATAAACCATACTTCAAATGTTTTTAGATCGATCATATTTTAATTATTGAATTATTGATTGAATGAATTAATTATTGTTGAATGGTAATAACAGGTTGGAAAAACCATTTGCGTAGGCATTTAACTATTGCCCATAATATGAATCAGGGCCATGTTTTCTTTCGAAATGTTTTTTTATTAACGAATCCTGTAATCGTGGTGCTTTAGGATTTATTTGTTCGGTTAAATACGCCATGTGCGCAACGGCTTCCAATACGGCGCTGTTGTAAACGGCTTTTTCGGCCGATTTACCCCAGGTGAACGGCGCATGGTTACCTACAAGCACCATCTCCACTTCCTTATAATCCAATCCCATTTTCTCATAGTGGTTCATGATCTGAAAACCGGTTTGATGCTCATAGTTTCCCATGATCAGTTCATCATCCATTGGCGGGGCGCATGGTACATCCACCGTTAAATAATCGGCGTGGGTAGTACCAAATATCGGGATGCAGCGCTGGGATTGTGCCCAGGCGGTGGCATAGGTTGAATGGGTATGTACTATGCCATTAATTTCCGGCCAATGCTTATACAATACCGCATGCGTTTTGGTATCTGACGATGGCCTCAGGTCACCCTCAATTGTGCGACCATCAAAATCTACGATCACCATCATCTGTGGCGACAGGTTTTCATAAGGCACACCGCTTGGCTTAATGGCAAATACGCCAAGTTCACGGTCGGCGGCGCTAACATTACCAAAGGTAAACAGTACCAAATTAAGTTTTGGCAACTGCATATTGGCCTCGTAGGCGCTTTGTTTTATATGCTGATATTTACTCATCTTTAATTGATCTTAGCTAAGAACACTTTCATGGTGCGCTATTTGAAAAGCTACAAACTCGCCCAAACCTTTATATTTTTTATATCTCTTTTCGTAAACTTCGTTATGTAATGGGTTGGGATAATATTCCACATCAAAGCCACGGCCCATGGCAACCATCGCGTCTTCAACCGTAGGATAAATACCTGCAACTACTGCTGCAAACATGGCCGCGCCCAAAGCACAAGTATGTTCAAACTGATGGATCCGGATAGGCATGCCCAGTATATCAGCCATCATCTGCATCACAAAAGGCGATTTTTTTGCTACGCCTCCAATGCCTATCAACCCTTTAACAGGGATACCCTCCTGCACAAAGCGGTCAACAATGCTCTTAGCACCAAAGCAGGTAGCCTCAGCCAATGCCTTAAATACACGTGGCGCATCGCTGCCCAAACTTAAGCCGGTAATAGCACCTTTAAGTGTTTGGTCGGCATCAGGTGTGCGACGGCCGTTAAACCAGTCAATGGCCAGTTCATTATCCTCATCTATAGGTAATAATGCTGCCTGCCTGCTCAATTCCGGTATAATTTGTTCAGCAAGTTCTGCCTGTAAAGCTTCGGCTGTTTCGGGGCTGATCACTTTAGATTGTGAAAGCAAATTATTTAAAGGCCACGATAATATATTTTTGAACCAGGCATAAGTATCGCCAAAGGCTGATTGCCCCGCCTCTAAACCAACCATACCCGGTATAACCGAGCCATTAACCTGCCCGCATATACCGCGAACCAACTTATCCCCTATTTCATTAGCAGGGGCAACCAATATATCGCAGGTAGATGTGCCCATTACTTTACTAAGGTAATATGGCTCAATCTGGCCGCCTACAGCCCCCATGTGCGCATCAAAAGCCCCTACACCTACTACCACATCAGTTGAAAGTCCGAGCCTTTCAGCCCACTCAGTACTAAGCGTACCGGCAGCAACATCGGAGGTATAGGTTTCAGTAAATAATTTTGAAGTAAAACCGGCCAATAAAGGATCAAGCGTTGCGAAAAACTCATCGGGTGGCAAACCGCCAAATTCTTCGGCCCACAATGCTTTATGACCTGCGGCGCAACGGCTACGTTTAATTTCAGATGCTTCGGTTCCGCCAGTTAACAGAAAAGGGATCCAATCACAATGCTCAACCCATGAGTGTGTGGCTTTTCTTACACTTTCATCAACCCGTAAAACATGCAACAGCTTTGCCCAAAACCATTCGGATGAATAAATCCCACCCACATATTTCAAATAATTGACGCCAAATTTGGGGGCGTGCGCATTAATTTCTGCCGCTTCGTTTACCGAAGTGTGATCTTTCCAAAGCACAAACATGGCATTAGGGTTTTCTCTGAACACAGGATCCAATGCAAGGGGCTGGCCTGTTTTATCAACCGCAACAGGTGTTGAACCGGTAGTATCAACTGATAAACCTACAATACTATTAGCAACTGCTTCGCCACCTGCCTGTTTAATACAATCTTTTATGGTTATTTCCAACCCTTCAATATAATCCAAGGGGTGTTGCCTGAACTGGTTATTGGCAGGCTCACAATACAGCCCTTTTTGCCAGCGCGGGTACTGGTACACTGATGATGCTATTTCCTGGCCGTTTAAAGCATTAATAATTACAGAACGGACAGAATCTGACCCGTAGTCGACTCCTACAACAAACTTACTACTCATATTGGTTTATAATTAGTGTCTAATTAACACCAATTTTTTGAAATTAAAAAATAATTTTTCAATAATTAACAATTATGATGTAAGTCATTCAAATACAATGCTATTTTAAAATAAAATTTAACATATTGATTTTATTTGATAACAGCATATTATCTATAATATTAAATTCTATTAGTGTTATTTTTATACTTATAAAATATATTAATGAACCAATTTATTATTGCTTTGCTGATTTTTGCACTATTTATTTACAAGGAAATAACAAATATTGATCCCTGTACAGTAAAAATCAAGCGTTTAATAAAGCTTTTCGTGTTAACTTTCTGTACTTACGAAGAATTAAATGTACCTTGCTGCCCTAACTAATAAAATAATGGCAACAGGAACAGTAAAATTTTTTAATGAATCAAAAGGCTTCGGCTTTATTACACCGACAAGTGGCGGTAAAGAAGTATTTGTACACGTTACAGGGCTGATCGATCAGATCCGCGAAAACGATGAAGTTAATTACGATGTAGAAGAAGGCAAAAAAGGCCCAAGTGCAGTTAATGTTAAAATAGCATAAGCTGAATTGGCAAGATCGACAGAAACATTTAGTAAAAAGGAAAAAGAGAAGGCCCGCTTAAAAAAGTCAAAAGACAAAAAGGAAAAGGCTGAAGACCGCAAGGCTAATGCAGGAAAGGGCAAAAGCCTTGAGGATATGATGGCTTACATTGATGAGCACGGGAATATTACTTCAACTCCACCTGATCCATCAAGGAAGATAAAGATCAATGTAGAGGATATCCAGATTGGCGTAGCCAAACAGCAGGATATACCACATGATACTGTCAGAACTGGTGTAGTAAGCTTTTTTAACGAATCAAAGGGCTACGGTTTTATTAAGGATATGCAAACGCAGGAAAGTATTTTTGTGCATATTAATGCCTTAACCGAACCGTTAAAGGAAAACAATATGGTCACTTTTGAAACTGAACAAGGTCAAAAAGGGTTATCTGCAATTAACGTAAAAAAGAAATAGTTATGGTAACCAAAACAACAGCTTCAGCAATTCAAAAGGAAAATTTCAAAACAAGGTTTGCAGAAATCATAAAGAACAATACCAATTTAAAAGATCAGTATTCCATACAGTTTTTTGAAACGGCTCAAAAAAGCAATTACGGTTTTACAGGACGCGATGGGAAATCTTTAAATATTTTATCAAGCCTTACTTTAGAGGAAGCTGAAAAATATAAGGTTTTGAAAAGCTCCTGGCAGAATTAATTTGACCGATCTGTACAAAGCCCGATGCGAAAGTACCGGGCTTTGTTATTTTACGGTGATTTGATATTACCTCCAATCGCCCCTTCAATAATTTTTATCTTATCTATCATGGCACTTAACTTTCAATAAAACTAAGCGTACTGCCATCCGCACCAACTTCCAGCACATGCTGAACCCCGCACCGCAGGGCAAAATTATCTTTTTGGTGCCCTACCGGAAAATCAAAGCAAACCGGGTAATCATATTCCTTAACCTTCTCCATTACTATTTCATAAACTGTTTTGCCAAACTCCTCACCCGCATCATCCGGTTTTAGTTTAAATCCTCCTATAATCAACCCTGCAAGTTGTGAAAGTTTATCTGTACGTTTCAGGTTCCAAAACATACGGTCAATGCTGTATAAATACTCTCCGGTATCTTCTACAAACAAAATTTTCCCTTTAGTTTTCAAATCAGATTTAGTACCGGCAAGGTTTTCAATTATGCTTAAATTGCCACCAACTAACTGTCCTTCTGCTCTTCCGGGCCGGTTTGATGCAGTTACCGGCGCGGTGTATTTCATAGCTTCGCCTAACAGCGCCTGTTTTATGGATAGAATGGTAGTAATTTGAATGGGTTCAGCCTTTGTCCAGTCGTCGGGAAAGCTGTTACACATTTTAGAGTGTAGTGTGGCAATGCCGAAATTGCGGTTGATATGGCAATGCAATACGGTAACATCGCTAAACCCGATGACCCATTTAGGCTGTGCAACAAATTGCTTGAAATCAAGTTGATCGATGATCCTCACCAAACCATATCCACCCCTGGCGCACATAATGGCTTTAATATCGGGGTTATCCAGCATTTGCTGAAGGTCTGCAGCCCTTTCTTCATCGGTGCCTCCGTATGTAAAATCTTTTTTACCTATGGTTGAACCCACCTGTATCTTAAAACCCCAGCTTTCCATTAACTGAACAGATGGTTGTATCTCGGCTAAACTAATATATCCCGCAGGGCTGGTAATACCAATAGTATCGCCGGGGTTTAAGAAGGGTGGAGTTTTATTCCGGCCTATATTTTCATTTGTTGATGGAATAGCCTGGCCCTTTAAAGTTGACAAAGCCGCTCCGGCTGTAACTATAGAAGAGATAAAATATTTTCGGTTCATTTATGTAAAACTATAAGAAGAACTTACTACCACGAAGGCACAAATATCGTTGATAATATTCCAGGTAAAATAATAAAAATTTAATGTTAACGATTTATTAAGCCAGCCTAAGGAATTTAACTAGTTATGCCCCATTTGTTAATTTATAAAAACCATTTTGTTAACAAACCTGCAAGGGGCAAAAAATTCAGAATTTACACAGGATTCAGGGGTGCTTTTGTATAAAATTATCCAAAATGGAACATTTTATTCAAAGCTATACCCCTATTTCATGAACATATCTTTACAAATCAAGCGCTGCTTTTTCTTATCTTTTTTACTTACAGGTTTTTACTTTTCATCGTTTGCCCAAACTATTAAAGGAAACGTTTCTGACGCTAAAACCGGAGAAACACTTATTGGCGCCACCGTTCATATTGAAAATGGCAGTACCAATTTCAATACTTCAGTTAAGCTTGATGGTTCATATCTGTTTAAAAACGTGCCACCGGGAACTTATCAGTTACATGTAAAGTTCATTGGCTACAAAACCACTCAAGACTATACTGTTGTATCAGAAAATAATAAAGCAGCTATTTTAAATGTAGCTATGGTTGACAACTTCACAGCGCTTAATGAAGTATCTGTTAAAGAGCATGCAAACAGCGAAAGTGAAGGCTCGGCAAGAAGCGACGAAAAAAATGCCAACAATACCATGAATGTTGTTTCGGCCAATGCAATTGCCATATCACCTGATGTATTGGTTTCTAACGTGTTGGGCAGGATATCGGGTATATCTTTTGACAGAAGCTCGTCTGGCGATGCTCAGCATGTAATTATACGGGGGATGGATAAACAATATAATACTGTTTTAATAAACGGCATTAAAATTCCAAGCCCCGACAATAAAAACAGGTATGTGCCCCTGGATATATTTCCGGCCAGCCTGGTAGAAAAAATTGATGTGTACAAAACGCTTACGCCCGATATGGAGGGTGATGCTTCGGGCGGTGTAGTTAACCTGGTGATGAAAACCGCACCCGACAGGTTAAAGGTTGAAGGCGATTTTGGCACAGGTTATAGCCAGTTGTTTTTTGACAGGCCCTTTAGCGGCTTTGACAGAAGCACCGTAAACAGTAAAGCCCCCGGCGAATCATTACCTGCTTTTGCTAATGCGCCAATCAGCGATTTCCCATATCAAAACCTGCTCACTAAAACCGGTAATGCGCCACTTAATAGCAACGCAAGCCTTACAATTGGCAATCGTTACTTGAATAATAAACTGGGAGTGCTTTTCTCAGGTAGTTATCAAAATTCTTATCAGGGCGATAACAGCTTTGTCGCATTACAATCTAATACCGTTGGTACATCACCAAACGATCATACCCCAAACCAAGAGACCGCTTTTCAAAGCGCCGATAACCGCCAGTATTCCTCACAATTGAAACGCTTAGGTACTATCGCATCAATTGATTATAAGATCGATGATAATAATTCTATAAACTTATTTGCAACCTATTTGCAATTGGATCAATACCGGGTTCGCCAAACCCAAACTTTAACCTATGGTGGCTACTCGTACCAGGGCTACAACGCGACTAATGGTATTGACAACTTAACGGAAACCCGTAGCGACCTGCAGAATATTTACAATATAACGCTAAAAGGAAAACACAAGATAACAAGAAAGTTTTCAGTAGACTGGATAATAGCCAATTCTCAAGCGACTCACAATCTCCCTGATATTGCTGAGTTTAAAACATCTTATCAAACAAGCCCCGATACTGTTAAAGCGCACGGTGGTTATAACACCCCTGATCCAAACAACCCCAAAAACTCTGTTTATGTAACGCCTGACATAGTTAAAGGCCCGGTAACGGTAGGCAATGAATCGAGGGAGTGGACACGCAATACAGATAAGGATATTTCTCCGTATTTGAACCTTCACTATAACACAACCATCTTTGGTCGAAAAGCCTTGTTTTCTGCCGGTGGCATGTATAGGCATAAAACACGGGAGAACTTTAATGATACTTATAGCCTGCCGAATACGTACATCCCGGGTACTGATAATGCAGAACTTTATACCTCGATTCCGGCCGCTGCGTTCACTTTTGCAAATAATCCTTCAAATGCACAAGGCTCAGCACAAGCTGATGCGGGCGTTTACAGTTTTACCGAAAATATATATGCCGGATATGGCATGCTTGATTATGAAGCAAGCGATAAATTAAACATTGTATTCGGGATAAGGGCAGAACATACTTATGAATACTATTTTTCTGATCTGCCTGCAACATTTCCCGGCAAAACAGCAACAATAACTTATTTAGATTATTTGCCAAGCGTTAATGCAAAATACACTTTAACTGATAACCAGGCATTAAGAGCATCCTATTTTAAATCAATTTTACGACCGGCTTTTAATGATTTTGTGCCTTATCCTGATGCAACAACCGATGAAGATTATCTATCACTTGGGAATCCTAATTTACAACATACTCAAATAGATAACTACGACTTAAGATACGAGTTTTTCCCTGGCGTTTTTGATGAATTTATGGCTGGAGGCTTTTATAAACACCTGATGAACCCAATAGAAAGGGTACTTGGAGAGACATTTTATGGCTTTGGATACACGCCTGAGAATTTAGGTAATGCCAATAATTACGGTGCAGAGTTTGTGGCCAAAAAGTTTTTTGGAAATGTTGGTGTTTCTGTTAACTACACCTATACTAATTCGAAGATCACCACTTTGAAAAAAATACAGATTGGAGACGAAGACCTGGCTAACATTGATCAAACCCGGCCGCTGCAGGGCCAGGCAGCAAATATTGGTAATTTCTCCTTGTTGTATAAAAATCAAAAAAGCGGGATAGATGCGCAGCTATCATTAGCCTATACCGGTGAACGAATATCATCGGTATCGGAGTATTACGATCTTGATACCTGGGAAAAAGCATCCACTTATCTTGATTTTTCGGCTCAAAAGCAATTCGGTAAACACTTTATTCTGTATGTAAAAGCTAATAATCTTTTGAACACTCCTTATGAGTTGTTTCTAAAACAAAACAACACGGCTGATTATAGTGGCCTATTAAAATACGAGCATCAGGAAAGTGCTAATTACACAACCGTAGAATATGACCAGTATTATGCCAGATACAGCCTTGGCCTACGGTACAAATTTTAATTTTCAAACCCCTACTACTAAACAATAAAATTAATCATCAAAAATCAATTCATCTTTATGAAAAATCTCAAATTTATTTCTCTATGTGTGTCGCTTTTCGCGCTTGCTTCGTGCAGTAAGAACAACGATAAAGCTGTGGTATCAGCGCCACTATTTCAGGTCGGCAAACTAATCAGCAACACAGGCACCCTGACCGCAGGTACCTATAAGGGCACCATGCTTGCTAATCAAACTTACACCGTTAGTGGCGATATTACCATCAACGCAGGTGATACCCTTTTGATTCAGCAAGGTGTAAAAATTAATATGACGAATGGCGCCAACATTATCAATAACGGTACATTCATTAGCTTAGGATCAAAAGCCGCCCCTGTAACAATTACCGACCCGCGCAGAACTAAAACCACAGGCCCTTCTACTGTAGGCCAGGATTCAGCCTATAATGGCGGCTGGGGCGGTATTTACAGCAGTGCTTCTGCCAAGTTAGTTGTTATTAAGTGGACACATCTTGATTTTGGCGGCGCGGCTTTAAAAGCGCTTCCTTTCCCAACAACTGCAGGGCTGGCAGCCGGCGATCAATTTATTTTATATTTTCAAAACCCAAATGGCTTATTCATTTTGGAAGATTCATGGATTTATGGTACACCTGACGATATTACACGTTTTTATGGTGGTACTTATAACATTATGAGAAACACTGTTGAAAAATCAGGCAATACGGGTGGCGACGGATTTAACGCTAAGGGCAGCTCGGTTGGTAATATGGCTTATAACCTTATCATCGGTGGCGCTACTAACGGTACCAAAACAGCAAGTGATGGTACAACAGCAGGCCCTTGTCAGTTTACCATGTACAACAACACCTATGTTAATGATGGCTACAGAAACACAGGTGTTTATGGTGCAAGAAGCGGCTCTGTTGAAATAGAAAACAACTCAAGGGCATTGGTTTATAATAACCTGATAGTTGATTGTGATTTTGGTGTACGTATTGCAGGCGGCCCGGGTGGTGCCAAAGTTTATCTTGCCGATACTACAACCAATACCAGCTTATTGTTTCCTAAAACAGCTTACGGCTACAATTATTACTATGTAGATGCTACTGCCCAGGCAGATCAGATTGTACCAACAAGCGTGGCACAGCCTGTTGTTACACACCCGCAATCTACTGATATTCCAAACATGGTATCGTTCCTTGCGAGTGTTTTAACCGGGCCGTACACTTTTGGCGAAGTTTATAACGGTAGTTCATTGGTAGGTAAAAACAATCCAATGTTTGTGAATTATCCGCTGCCGGTTCCTGCCGGTTTCTGGATCACACAAGCATCTGTTGATGGTTATAACTTCCACCTTCAGAGTGGTTCGCCTGCTGCAGGTAAAGGAACAACTACAGGCTTTACCCCTATTACAAATGGCATTATCGTTAACGCCGCATTTGGTTCAAGCGGTATCACCCCTCCGGGAAAAGATATGGGTTGCTACCAGTTAGACGGTACAGGTAACCAGCACTAAAATTCAATGATCAGATCAATTGTAATAAAGGTAGCTATGCGCGCATAGCTACCTTTATTATTAAAAATTTATAGCATATAGCTAATAAAATGAAAATATATTCACTGTTCAATTATATGTTCGCAGGCACCGTTTTACTGGTATCCTGTTCAAAATCTCCGGTAAACCTGTCAGGCAAAACAAGCCCGGTAACTGTTACGCCTGTTGTTATACCGCAACCACTGCCAAATACTGTTGATAAAACTGATACCGTAAAAGTTATGGCTTATAATGTATTAAGTTATGGCGACGATTGCCAGGGCACTACAACTACCCTAAACGGCTATTTTAAAACTATAATTCAATATGCGCAGCCCGATCTGCTAAGTTGCGAAAAGATGTCGGCCTTTTCGGTTTCATCATCTTTACCTGGTAACCTGGCCGGTAATATTACCGATAGTGTACTTAATGCTGTATTTCCGGGGCGTTATGCCTATGCTACACCTACCAATATGGCCGACGGTGATAACATGTCGGTTTTATTTTACAATAAACAAAAGCTTACTTATGTAAAAACAGAAACCCTGTTTGCCTATATCACCGATTTCGACCTGTACAAACTATATTACAACGACCCGAATTTAGTCATCACCCATGATACCACTTATTTATATGTAATAGTTAACCATACGCAATCAGGAACACCCAGCACTACCCGCGATATGCAGGTATCAACCTATATGAGTACTTTAAGGGCTAAATTCGCCTACCTCCCTAACCTGATCAATATGGGCGATTTTAATACCGCCAATAGTTACGAAGCGGGCTATCAAAGCGTAATTACTTCAACTGATTCTACAAAACGTATGAGCGAGCCCCCGTTTTATCCCGATCAAACTGATAAATACCCTGCAGAATGGGAGGACAACGCAAGTGCATACGCGTCAAATTTAACAACAACAACCAGGGCCCTGGCAACTGTACCAAACTCATGTGGTACAAGTGGTGGGGCAAAATCCTGGTATGATCATATTTTTATTTCGCCATGGCTGGTTAAGGGAACAAACTATATCAGCTATATACCTAAATCCTACGCAACCATAGGCAACGACGGGAAACGCATAGGTGTAGATATAAACAGCGCCACACCGCAGGTAAACACATCGGCCCCGGCGGCAGTTATAAACGCGCTATTCCAGTTTTCAAATAAATACCCGGTGTCGCTTAAATTGCTTATCAAAGCAAACAGAAATGCTTATAGCATTGCCGACCCGGTAGAGAAAAATTAAAACCCATTTGCATATTTAGCCCATACCCTTTTATAAATCAATATATCTCTATGAAAAACAGTCTAAAAGGCATATTCAGCATTTTATTTTTTATAACGGTTTGTTTATTCTGCCCTGAAAGGGCACTTAGCCAAACCATACAAATGGTTTTTACTTCCGATGCCCATTTTGGTATCACCCGCGAAAAGTTCAGAGGTGATACCAGTGTTGCCGGTTATGTAGTAAACAAAGCCCTGGTAAGTCAGATCAATACCGTGCCATCTCTAACGCTTCCGGCAGATGGCGGCGTAGATGCCGGGAATCTGGTAAAGACTGTTGATTATGTGATCGAGGGCGGCGATATTGCCAACCGCATGGAGATACCCATTCAGAGTGCCGCGGCATCTTGGGCGCAATTTGAAACTGATTATATACATGGCCTTAAACTATCAGGTAACGATAGTAAACCTGCTAAGCTGTTGATGATTCCCGGTAATCATGATATTTCAAATGCTATTGGTTATGCCAAACCCATGAACCCTTTAACCGACCCTACAAGCATGGTTAATATTTATAACCTGATGCTACAGCCCAAAAAGCCCATGACCAATACTGTGTATAATTATACTACTGATAAGATCAATTACTCGCGCAATATAAAAGGTATACACCTGATGTTTATTACGCTTTGGCCTGATTCTGCCGAGCGTATATGGATGCAAAAAGACCTGGATACCGTTGCCCAAAACACGCCAGTGATCATCTTTACGCATGACGAGCCTACCTGCGAAGCGAAGCATTTTACCAACCCTTTGCCACCGCATAACATGACGGCTAAAAACAAATTCCAAAACCTGGTTATGGAAAATTATAAGGAAGGCGATAAAGCAGAAAAAGATAGCGCAGCAACTGACATTGAACAGCGCGGCTTTGTAAAGTTTTTAAAGGCCCATCCAAACATCAAAGCCTATTTCCATGGCAACAGCAACTGGAACCAGTTTTATGTTTATAAAGGCCCTGACAATGATGTTAAGCTGAATGTTTTTAGGGTTGACTCACCCATGAAAGGCGAATACTCATCAAAAGATGAAACTTTGCTCTCCTTCCAGCTCATTTCATTAGACCCAGCAACACAGACTTTAACCGTGCGCGAATGTTTATGGAATACAAAACCTGCAGACCCATCCCAAAAGATAGTTTTCGGCAAAAGCTCAACAGTATCTTTAAAGGTTAATTAGCCTCCGGTGGTAAATTCGGGTTATTATCCTCCTTATCCTTTTTAAACTCAAGCTTGCCAAATTTATAGCTTAAGCTTATGCCAAATGATTGTAAGGGTATTTCGCGTACATAAACCTGGTTGAAATTAGACCCTGTGGTAGTGGCTGTTTGGCTCACATACCTGTTAAACGGATTGGCCGCTGTTAAACCAATGCTTGCATTTTTGTTAAGAAACTGTTTGCGAACTGCAAAATTATAAAACCCAAATCCTGGGTTGGTGCCCTGTATAGTTCGTTGCGATGCGCGGTAGTTCCCGAAAACCTCTGCTATAAAATTATGCCCAAAATCATAGGATGCGTTTAAATTTAGCCTGTAAGTAAAGCCGCTAACCTGCGGACTGCCAGGGTTATTGGAGATCCTGTCGGCAAACAACATATTCGAGCGTAAGCTAAGCTTACCGGTAACCGGTATCGAGATGTATATATTTATCCCTGTATTCACTTCCGAGCCAATATTGTAGCGCTGATTTAGAGACACATTCGAGTACTCAGTACCATCAACATTCAACACCGGATAAAATGTGGTGAACGATTGTATATCATTGGTATTGTACCTGTAAAATGCCGCTACATAAAGGTTAGGGCCTTTGTCAAAAGTTTTATTATAACCCAACTCATAATTGTGGCCCAGCTCAGGTTTCAGGTTGGGGTTGCCTGTGCTGATATTATGCGGATCGCTGATATTGTAAAATGGGTTCAGATCGCCATAATCGGGCCGCTGTATGCGGTAACTATAGCTAAATTTAATCGACTCTGTTTCGTTAAGCTTGTGCTGGAGTATAAACGATGGCGCCAAAATGCCATAACCCGGTATATCCGTCCCCGGGAAGTCGGCCGAAGTATGGGTGTATTCATATCTTAAACCGGCCTGCCCATTAATAAAATCATTAAATAACGAGAATGTGCCCGATGCATAATAGGCAAAAATATCCCGGTTATAATTAAACCCGTAAGTTTGAAACGGGTTGAGTACGTAAGTACCGTTCTCTAAAAGCGTATCGGTAACTATGCTGTTGTTAATATCTTCAATAACCGCTTTGGCGCCAGTTTCCAGTGTGAATTTTTTGCTGAATGGCTGGGTATAATCTACAGATATATCCGTTTCCCTGTCCGAGCCGGGGTTATCGCTTATTAAGCCTGATGTTGGGTAACTATTCGCATAATAATCCTGCATCTGCGAAAAATCGGTTTTATTGGTTCCGAAGCTTCCCGTGTACAACACATCCAGCTCCTGGTCTTTTTTATTAAAGGTTTTTTTGTAGCCAAGGCTCACATCTGCTGAGTTGGCGCTGAAAGTACTGTTGGAGTTACGCAAACTGCTGATATATGCCGTAGTGGTATTATCGGCATCAGTGGTTTCCTGTAACTGGTTTGTTGGCCCGCTGCCATCATTACCAAAATGATTAAAGCTGAATGAACCTGTTATTTCATCCTTTTTGGTAACGTTCCAGTCGAAACTTATACCCGACTGGTAGCCACTTCGTTTAAAAGCGCTGCTCCCATCCTGGTACAAATGACTTACATTTTTTGCGGTGTCAACAGAAGTGCGGTTGGTACTGCTTATGGTGGTGGAGTTTAGCTGCTCGTTACCACTAAAAAAAGCGTTAACACCAAAATTGCCTTTTTTAGCATTTAAGTTAAACGACCCATTTTCCAAACGGGTACCGGCAGATAAATTTACGCTGCCATTTACCCCCTGCACATTGCTTTCCTTTAAAATAATATTGATGATCCCACCCGTTCCTGATGCATCATATTTGGCGCCGGGACTTGTGATCACTTCGATACTTTTTATCTGGCTTGCGGGTATGGATTGCAGCGCATCAGTAAGGCTGGCCCCAAAAATGCTGGATGGTTTGCCGTTTATTAAAAACCTGATGTTTGAGTTACCCTGCAATTCAACATTCCCATCAATATCAACGCTTACCTGCGGCACTTTTTTTAACACATCCAAAGCAACACCACCCTGTGCGGTTAAGTCATTGGCTGCATTGTAAACCATTTTGTCGATCTTATTTTCAACAATAGGCGCTTTGGCTACTACGCTTACCGTTTGCAACTGGTTTTGCAGGGGTACAAGTTTAATAATGCCTAATGCTATATTATTTGAAGCGCCACTTATAACTAAGTGCTCGATAGTTTTTTTCTGATAACCTATAAAATCAATAGTTAGTTTATATTCACCATCAGCCAGGCGGTTGAGGGTAAAATTCCCTTTAGGGTCGGCGCTCATGCCATTGAAGGGGCTGGCATCATTCTGTTTAAAAATACTGATTGTTGCATAATCAACCGCTGTATTATTACTTGCATCAATAACCTTACCGCTAATTTTACCTTTAGCGGCGGTATTGTTTTGAGCTGATACACTGAAAGAAAGAACGAAAAAACAAAACAGGATATAAACAGTTTTCATCAAATAGTTTTACTTAATTATAATGCGGCAAATGTGCGGCATAACTTTGGATAAAATCTGTTTAATAATAAAACCGAATAAATTTAACGCGTGATATATTAAATCATTATTAAAATCAAAGTTTTAATATTTATTATTTAATATTCAGAATATATACAATATTGAATTTTAACTTTGCGAAAAAATTGCTTTGAAGATATTGATCATTGAAGATGAGCAAGGCCTGCGTGAAAGTATTGAAGAATATTTTACCGAAGCGGGCAATATTTGCGAAACTGCCAACGATTACCCCACAGCACTATCCAAAGTAAACCTTTATCGCTACGATTGCATTTTGCTGGATATAACCCTGCCCGGCGGCAATGGCATCAGCCTGCTTAAAACCATCAAGCAAAATAATTATACAGATGGCATACTTATCATTTCGGCCAAAAACTCGCTTAATGATAAACTGGAAGGCTTAGACCTCGGCGCTGATGATTACCTTGTAAAGCCTTTTCATTTATCTGAGCTCAAAGCACGCGTAACCGCCATTATCAGGCGTAAAACATTTAACGGCAGCAATTTGCTTACGTTTAACGAGATCAGTATCGATTTGCTCGGCAAAGAAGTAAAAATTGGTAAATCACCTGTTAAACTAACCCGCAAGGAATATGCCTTACTGCTATATTTTATTGCAAATAAAGGCAAGGTAGTTTCCAAAAATGCCATAGCCGAGCATTTATGGGGTGATGGTGTAGATATGTCGGATAATTTTGATTTTATTTACTCTCACATTAAAAACCTGCGAAAAAAACTAATTGAAGCAGGTGCCAGAGATTATATCCAGGCTTCATACGGCATGGGTTACAAGTTTACAGAAGCATGAAGCTTTTAGACCGCTACAACCGCGTTACCCTGATCACCACCATTGTTGTAATGGTAATAACCGGCGTTATTTATTACCAGGCCATCAGCTGGATATTAACCAACCAGATAGACAAAGACCTGGTGGTTGAAGAGAACGAAGTGTTTGATGGGGTAAAGCTAAACCATCACCTGCCACAGGTTTTTGATTCCAATGATCAACAGATAAGTTTTTACCCCGCAATTGCAGGCTCCGTAACACGGGAGTTTATAAATACAGCGTATTATAATACCAACGAAAAAGAAAATGAATCGGGCCGGGGGCTGATCAGCTCGGTTACCGTAAATGGTAAGTATTACAAAATATTAATAGTAGAATCAAAAGTAGAAACCGAAGATTTGATACGCATCATCTTCTTTATAACTATCGGGGTGATATTGCTTTTACTATTGATACTGCTGATCACTAACCGGCTGATATTAAAAAGGCTATGGAAACCATTTCATGAGATAATGAAAGAACTGCGCCTTTTTAATGTAACAGATAATAACGACCTGCTAAAAGTTGATACAGATACCGATGAATTTGAGGAGCTAAACCTGGCGGTGATCAATATGGCATCGCGGGTAAAGCATGATTATAAAGACCTAAAGCACTTTACCGAGAATGCATCGCACGAGTTGCTCACCCCTATCGCCGTAATTAACTCAAAACTTGATACCTTAATACAAACCGAAAATTTTAGCGAGCGCCAAAGTAAATTACTCAATGACCTTTATACTGCCGTAAACAGGCTAAACAGGCTTAACCAATCATTATTACTACTGGTAAAGATTGAGAACAAACTCGAGCATAGCAGGGAACAAATAGACCTGCAGGCAGTTTTAGAAGAAATGATCGTTCAGTTTGATGAAATATTCCAGGACAAGCAATTAAAATTAAGCTGCACATTAGATGATAAGCATATTTATGCCAGCCGGTACCTGGTTGATATTTTGCTGAACAACCTGATAAGTAATGCCATAAGGCATAATTATGTTGGCGGCCAGATAGCTATTAATTTAACTGCAAATAGCCTTATCATCAGCAATACCGGCGAAAACGATGCATTGCCCGACGATGATATTTTTAAACGTTTCCACAAATCATCCGGCTCCGAAGGCAGCGGCCTGGGCTTAACCATTTCGCGCCAGATCTGCGAAAATTTTGATTTTTCGCTCGCTTATGAATTTTTAGCGCCTTACCATACTTTCACTGTTCAGTTTGATAAACCTGTAGAAAATCTATCTTTACATTAACTACGACGGTTTAATACTTACCGTACCCATGTTATATATTGAAGGCGAAAAAATATAATTCATCCATCAACCATGAAATTATTAATCCTGTTTGTTTTTATATTTTGTATTTCATCTACCGTGATGGCGCAGCATAAAGGCGACACTTTGTTTTATGAGAATTTTAACGGCAACACGCTTGACCGTACTAAATGGAATGTAGTGGTTACGGGCAATACCTCAAATAATGAGCAACAGGCGTATGTCGACTCCGCCAGTGTGCTTTCATTGATAAACGGCTCATTACGCATAAAACCCCTTTATCATCCAGGTTATGTCAGTAATATGCAAAGGAAGTACGATTTCCTGTCGGCACGTATCAATACCGATAAAAAGTTTGAGTTTACTTATGGCACAGCCTCGGCCCGTATAAAAATGAGCTCCGGTGCGGGTTTATGGCCTGCCTTTTGGGCGCTGGGCCAGGGCAAATGGCCGGGTTGCGGCGAAATAGACATGATGGAAACCATCGGCGATTCATCGTGGGTGAGCCATGCGCTGCATGGCCCCGGCTACTTTGGCAATACACCACTAAGCTACCGTTACTACTTCCCCAAAGGTACTGATGTAAACCAATGGCATATTTATGCTGTAAAATGGACTGCCGACAGCCTCATCTTCAGCGTTGACGGCACGGTTACCTATACTGTAACCCGCGCTATGGTTGAGCATTACGGGCGCTGGGCCTTTGATAACCCCAAATACATCCTCCTGAACTTTGCCCTGGGTGGCGGCTATCCGTTTGGCAATAATAAAGTTACCACCCCATACTACGGCGTGCCGCAAAGCTCAGTTGATAAAATAAAGGCTGGCCATGCCGAAATGCAGGTAGATTGGGTGCTGGTGACTAAATAGTAAAGGCATTTTTGAGTTATAACGCTTATTTCATATATCCTCACCCATTACTTCGCCACAGGCTCAATAAATATTTGTTTGATATGTGGGAACTCGGTTTGTATGCTTTTGGTGATGCGTTCAATAGCATCGGTTATTTGGTGGGTGTTCAGGTTATCTTTAAAAACAGTATTTAGCTGCAACAAAACATCTTCGGGCGCCATATAGGTCGAAAAATGCTTTTTTACTTTTATAACCGACGCGTCGGCCTCTGTAAGCGCTACAATTTTTGGCAGTATTTTTTTGCTGATGCTCTCGCCCATCAGCAGGCTTTTACTTTCACGTATCAGCAACGCGGATATCACTATCAGTATCAGCCCGATGATCATGGAAGCTATGCCATCATAGTATGGGTTGTGAAATAAGTGCCCAAGAAATACACCCAAAAACGCTACCATCAAACCCAACAGATCACCAAAATCGCCAAGCAACACAACTAATGTGGATGGGTCTTTAGTGCGTATAACGGCTTTCCAGAATGCTACTTTGCCCCGCTGCTTGTTAAAGGCCTTTAAAGCCGTAAGCATGGAAACCATATTAAAAGCAAAGGCAATAGCCAAAATAACGTAGTTCCAGTTGGGGTTGCCTTCAAGTGTTGGTTGTTTAAACTGCATTAAACCATCATAAAAAGCAATGCATCCACCTAAAAAGAAAATAACCAGCGACACAATGAACGACCAGAAATACAGTTCCTTACCATAACCGAATGGGCGGACTGCGTCCGCTTGTCTTTTACTTGTTTTTATCCCCCATATCAGTAACACCTGGCTTATAGCATCAATAACCGAGTGTATCCCTTCTGATAGCATGGAAGAGCTGCTTGTTATTGCCGCCGCAATAAATTTTGAGATGGCGATAAGCAGGTCAACCGCTAAAGAAACGTAAATAAATACCCTCGATTTCATTTTATGAATACACCATTGATATAGTTAGGGTATAACACGCTTATAGCTATAATGTTGAAAAGAATAGTAATAAGCCGATTGCAACAAGCGTTTTGTAGGTATACTTAATTATTAAAACACGAATAAAATGAAATTCAACAAATCCCCTTTTCTTGTTATTATTTTAGCGGCATTGGTTACCTTACAGGCTTGTAAGGCTAAAAAATTAGTTCAAAAACCTGTTGTCCACACCGATACTGTAAAACCGGCACCCGTTGCGGTAGTACCCCCACCGCCACCGGTACAGGCGCCAACACCCGCCCCGGTTGAGCAGCCAAACTATACTTTCAGTAATATTCAGTTCGAATTTAACTCGGGTATATTAAAAACGGATTCTTATCCCATTTTGGATAAAGCCGCAGCTACTATGAAACTAGACCCCACGGTGAAATTTATTTTAAAGGGCTATGCCTCTGCCGAGGGAACGGACGCACACAATATGCAACTATCTATTGACAGGGCCAATGCCGTAAAGGCTTATTTGGTTAACTCGGGCGTTAACACCGATAATTTAACAACCAAAGGGTATGGCGAAAGCAACCCCGTGGCCGATAATACCACCGAGGACGGCAGGGTACTCAACCGGCGGGTAGAAGTTACTAAAGCAAATTAGTTAAATGTCCCCGCTAACTGGCGGGGATATTTATTTTCACCCTGATCTTCAGATATCCCCAAAGCAAACTAAACTGCAAACACAACAAACATTTCCTGTAGCTGCTGGTTCCAATAAAAAAGAAAAAAATCATGGAATTATCAGTTGACCGAAGCCTGCGCCATTGGTGGGTATTTTTAATCAGGGGCATATTATTTATTCTGGTAGGCATTTATATGATCTGCTCTCCTGCAACCAGCTTTGTTGCCTTAGGATTTTTGTTTGGTTTAATAGTTTTCTTCACAGGTATTGCCGAATTATTGCATGTAACCGGTCACCGCAATTCCACCAATCGGGGCTGGCATTTAGCACTGGGTATTATTGACATTATACTGGGTGTAGTATTAATGGGGCATGTAGCGGCTGCCATTGCCATTTTGCGTATTGTGGTGGGTATTTGGTTCCTGCTGCGTGGGATTTCGCTTATCAGCTTTTCGCGTGCGGTGGGCCGGTCGTGGGTATTGGTGCTTGGCGGTATTGTTACGGCTATATTTGGCCTGCTTATTATATTCAATGCAGGCTTTGGCGCCATGACCATCATCCTGTTTACGGCCATCGCTTTTATAATTACAGGCATTTTTAACGCCTGGCTGGGTTACAAAATGAAACCACGTTAATATTTCATAATTATGGCGATGATCAACTGACCGGAACCGTACAGCGCGCTGTATCAAAACGTTGCAGCTTATGTGATTTAACTTACATAAAATATTATATATCAATAAGATACAAGCGTGGCATTTAATTTGAGCGCTAAGTACATCAATAAGATGTAAGCATGAAACATCAAAAACAAATTATAAGGCGCACCTTTTTGCAGGAACGTTTTGAGATACTTATAAAAAGGCAACAATCGGGGCACGCCACCTTTGGCGAGCTTACCGAACTTGATGAAATAGTAAATCGCGACCCGGCTATACTGTATACCATTTTAGAGGAAATGGAGGGCGATGATGTGCCTCCACAAAACCCGGAACCTGAGAAGATCATTATGGTACAACAGGCTGTTCCTCAAAGTTTACTTGAAAAAATAAAAACTTTTATTAACCATTTGTTTACCTCGTTATCAGTACCGTCATCAATGGGATTGGTATAGCACTTGTAAGCTATAATTTGATCCTACACCTGTAGGTGCCTCACCACCAGCAAAAAACATTATCTATACGCATTTGTTTATGCGAAACATATCTTCACCATCAACCCATAGGCTTATAATACACATAAAAAAATACCACGCTTAAATATATCCATAAAATGGAAAACGCAATATGGATGGCGCTTTCCAACCGCTTTCCTTTCCATAAAATTGGCGAGTAACCAAAAAACTGGATAATAAGTCTTGCCAGCCAAAATATCCCGAAACCAAATGATATCTTATTGCCCAATTCGGTTTTAATAATTTGTTGTGTTGATGTAAGGCATAGCAAACCCATTAAAAATAGCGCCAAAGCAATAAAAAAGGTGTGTATATACATCATTTGCCGGTTTACCAGGCTAACACTACGCAACTCATTAGTCCAGTTAAAGTACCTGGGGAAAATAATATGCAGCAGCGCAAGGGTTATTAACAGGCAGCCGACTATATTAAGGTTTATTTCCATTTTTTTTCAAGTGTAAAACTGGTAATAAATAGTGTTATCTTTTGCTCCTTATAAATATTCAGCCCGGCGTTTTTAAAGGCTTTATACCATGCAGGTTTGGCTGTAAAATGTAAAAAGCCAACGTTATACGCCAAGAAGTTTAATGTATCCCGTAAATGTTCTACCACTATTATCTTCCCTGTATCTTTCAATATCCTGTGAAGTTCAATAAAAAATATATCGCGTTCCTCATCGTTCCTTATCTCATGCGCGGCCAGCAACACAAATATATTATCGGCATAATTATCCGGCAATGGCAGATTTGAGGTACTTATCTGCACTGTATTTTTATAAGGAGGATAAGCCATCCTCGCCCGTTTAATGGAAACCTCTGTATGCTTTAAAGGGTCATAAAAATCATATACCAAAAGCCCCGCATCCGGAAATTTGTGCTGTAACAACGTGCTCAGCTCGTCAAAGCCTGCATTAATATTTACAATTTTACTATCGGCAGGAACTTCCAATTCATTTAACCAGTTAAGCTGATATAAGCCGGACAAGTCATACACATAAAACGAAACTACCAGGGAGATGAAGGTAGTTATAACGACGGCCCCGATTATTATACAAAATATCAGATGATAAGGCCCGGCTAAAAATCCGTTCAGCAAACCCATACATACAACCATCGCTGTAGCCAGCAAATAAAAATGCCAGTTAAAGCGGATGATATTCCATATTCCCTGATAAGGTTTTCTTAATGGTTCCATTTTTCGATCCGGCCTTTTTTCCAGTGGTAAGGTATATTACTTATGATAAAAGCATTCGCCAGTGTTTCTTTTGATACTACAACCGATTTTAAAAACGGGATTTGGTAATCAATCACTTTTATTGCCTTTGGCACCCAGTTTTCTCTTACCCCTTCAATAATTAATACCTCACTAACATCAGTATTATAAGTAAATGTAAATGGCAGCGGCCCTGCAAACCGCCGGGCCTCTTTCCAATCAGCAAAGGGCGACATAGCGGGCAATTCAACCTCCTCATCACCAGTTTCAAATTGTATGTTAAAATCGGATGCTTTTGAATTTATATCCCATTTCGTATTATCTTTTTTCAGGCTGACATCGGTTGTTGTATAGCTGTAATGGGTAAAAAGGTTACCCAGGTATTCCATGCTTTTTTTATCCGTTTCCGATTTTAGGATATACAACCCCCGCAACCGTTTACCTGCCTTATTGGTATACCTTACAAATACACGGTAGCCCACCAGCATGAAATTATTTCCTAAAAACCTCGGAAAGCCCTTAGGCCTCAAATCTTTGGTTTGCACCAACGCAACAGCTACAAAGGCCCATTTATCATTAAAGGTATCCAGCTGCAAACATTCGGGTATAAGGTGTTCCAACTCTTCTTTGGGGAATGAAAAAGTCAGCACGACAGAATGCTCAAAAAAAGCCTCAACAGCAAAAGGATGGTTTTTCAGGAATGAAAACATATTATGACTGTATAACCGGCTTTTTATTCAGCACAAATTCGTTATAATAAATTAATACGATAAACATAAAGGCAAAAATGGCATTGGCCCTGCCCCACAGTAATAAATCAGGTGCAAGTATAAACTCAATGGTATTCATGGTGGCAATAATCAGTATTTGCGCGGCGGCATTAAGGCGCGGCTTTATATTGGTTAATATCCATAAGGCCATCAAAATTTCAGCAACGCCTATAAGTTTTGTAAAGAGTACGGCATGCTCACCACCCAAAATCCTTGTTACTATCTGTTTATGGCGTGGTACAAGGTTCATCACTTTGCAAAAAAGGCCATTAGCAATCCACACTAAGGCTATTAAGTAATTGATGATATGATGTATTTTCACCTTGCTGCCCATTTTGGTAAAACTAATAAAAACTTTAAGCATCCTGGCAGCAACAAATTATACATCCATTAAATTTTTTCTATTTTTACTATATGGAAGATCAAAAGCTTTGCTCCCACATTCTCGCCATAAAAACAGTAAAACTCAGCGATGACGATGTTTGTGAGGAATGTATCAAACATAACCAGGAATGGGTACACCTGCGTACCTGCCAAACTTGCGGCGTTACCTTATGCTGTGATGATTCGCCCCAAAAACATATGACCAAGCATTATCATGCGGAGCATCACCCGGTAATAGCTTCTGCCCAGCCCGGCGAACGCTGGCTATGGTGCTATCCTGATGAAGTATTTGCCGATTATTAAACTGTTACTGAATCATCTGACCTTTACAGCCCTACTATCTTCCGGCAATACTGGCATTTATCCGGCGCGCCTCAAACAGGGGCGTTCATATAATGGGTAAACATTATCACAATAAGGGTAATATCACACCCAATTATAATATTTATTATAAATTAACAAATCGGTTTCAGGAATAACAGCCTACTTAGCATAAAATTTGCTATGAACATAAAAAAATATAATTACGTATAAAACTGGCGCTCAAAATAGCGGCGGTTTATTAAATATTATATAAATAAAAGAGTGATCATGCTAAAAAAAGGCGAACATATTGAAGGCACACCCGCCGAGTTGCAGGCATTGCTGGATAAAGACCCTGAGGCCAGCGCATTTTTTGAAACCTTGTCCAGATCATACAAACAAGGTTATTGCGATTGGGTTGGATCGGCAAAACAGGAAGAAACCCGTAAAGTTCGGGCCGATAAAGCTTTGCTGATGTTGCGCAATAAGCAAAAAACGCTTAAAACTTAAATTCCGGTTTCGGTTTAGCTATTTTTAATAGTAAAATGTTGAAGCTTCGGCTATGTTGTTATATTTGAGATATGGATATTATGAAAAGATCATTAATTATACTTCTTTTATTACCATGCTTCGCGTTTGCCCAAACAGCGGATTCATACCTGCAAGTGGGCAATCAAAAAGCCGGCAGAAAAGATTATGACGGGGCTATTGCCGATTTTAATAAAGCCATTTCACTAAATAGTAAAGACGCTAACGCCTATTTTTACAGGGCCAACGCCTATGGCAATTTAAATAATGATACCGCTGCCGTAAGAGATTTTACCACCACCCTTAGTCTTAACCCCAACTATCCAAACGCCTATTATTACCGTGCGAATGCAAATGCTAATATGAAGGATTATGCAGATGCCATCGCTGATTTTAACAGGGCCGTACAGGCCTCGCCCAACGACCCGGATATTTATCATTACAGAGCAAATGCCAAAATAAATAATGGTGATGTAACCGGTGCCATTGCTGATTTTACGCATGCTATTGGTATGAAACCTAATGATGCCGAATTATATGAATACCGGGGCGTGGCAAAAGCCAACGCGGGTGATAGTAAAGGCGCTATTGAAGATTATGATGTTGCCGCGAAACTTAAACCCGGCAATGCCGACCTGTATTATTATATTGCTAACGCGAAAGGTAATGTAGGTGATGCTACAGGTGCTATAACATATTATGACCTCGCCATTAAATATAATCCCAAAAATGCTGAGGCCTATTTTTATCGCGCCAATAATAAAGCCAATATAAAGGATTATAAAAGTGCTGTTGATGATTACAAAACAGCTATATCCATGAACCCCAATTTACATAACCTGTATTTTTACCTGGCAAACACCTTACACAACGTTGGTAATATTGAAGAAGCTATTACTTACTATGACAAAGCCATAGCGCTTGAACCTAATGATGCCGAGCTTTACGTTTATCGCGGGCAGGCAAAAAGCCTGGACGATAATAAACAGCCTGCGTTCGACGATTATAACAAGGCTATACAGCTTGATCCACATAATGCATATGCTTATTTTAACCGTGCCGACCTGGAATCGGGCGTCAAAAACTATACTGCTGCTTTAGCTGATGCCGATAGCGCTATAAAAATTGATCCGCGGAATGGGTATAGCTATTATGTGCGTGGTAAAGCAAAATCCGGCTTAAATGACGATCCGGGCGCGCTTATTGACTATAATGCTGCCATTGCCGACAATGTAAAAGACGGAAACCTGTATATAGCCCGCGCCAACCTTAAAATAAAAATGAAAGATTATGCCGGTGGGATGGACGATTTTCAGAAAGCAATAGCTATTGATCCTACAAACTCAAGTATCTACCTTAACCGGGGCAATATAAACCTTACTTCAAGCGATTACCAGGCCGCCATACACGATTACAGAAAAATTATAGAGATAAACCCTAAAAATCAGGAGGCCTATATCAAACTGGGCAACACCTTAGTTTCTGCCGGTGAACGTGGTAAGGCTATTGAGGTGTTTAATAGCGCCATTGCCATGAACCCTAAAAATGCAAAATTTTATGTGGGCCGGGGCGTAGCTAAAACCGGGACTGGTGATATTAACGGCGCAATGGCCGACTACAGCGCAGCCTTACAGATCGACACCGCATCATCACAGGCCTATGCTAACCGTGGCAATACCAAAGCGCATATAAAAGATTATGATGGCGCGCTGAAAGATATTGACAAAGCCATTTCCATAAACCAGAATGATGATGAGCCTTATTTTTTCAGGGCCAATATAAAAATGGAAACGAAACAATACCAGGGAGCTATAGACGACTATAACTCTGCTCTGTTTGTAAATATCGAGAACTTAAAAGTGTATGCCTATCGTGGCCTTGCCGAGGCGATGATCAATGACACTGCATCAATGAACGCTGATTTTAATGAAGCTATTAAAATTAACCCGAAGGATGCGGTAACTTATATTAAACGGGGATCGGCCAAATTATTTTTAAAAGACCCGGCAGGCGCTATGCGCGATTATAATACCGCAATTGCATTAGATCCGCAAAGTTCCGAAGCTTATTTGAAACGCGGCATGGCAAAGATCAGCCAGTCCGACAGATCAGGAGCCTGCGCCGATCTGAACAAAGCTGTGGCCCTGGGTTCGAAAGAAGCGCCTGATATGGTAAAGCAATATTGCAGGTAGTGGTTTAACCTTCGGTGTCTTTGTTTTTGGGGCGATGTAAAGTGTATTTGTAGATCTTTTTATATAGATAACCCCGCCGTTTGTTAGCCTCTGCTAACGAAGTTTCATCAGAAAAATATCCGTCGAATATTTTAGGCACAGCAATATTTTGCGATGTATAAATACCTGAATTTCCGCTAAACAAATAGGCTGTAAAACAAGCAATGGCAAACAGCAGCGCATGTTCGCCGCCAAAAAGTTCAATCCCCATAAAGGTGCATGCCAGTGGCGTATTGGTTGCCCCCGCGAATACTGCTATAAAGCCCAGTGCCGCAAACAAACTAACTGGCGCGTTTAACACTGCCGATAGTGTATTACCCAATGTAGCGCCTATATAAAACAATGGTGTCACCTCGCCACCTTTAAAACCGGTGCCAAGGGTAATGGTAGTATAAATAGTTTTCCATAACCAACTCCATGTATCTGCCCCACCCGCATGAAATGCCGAGGGAATGGTAATTGCGCCCGGATATTGCGCATCAATACCCAAACTTAAATAATCAGGCTTGCCAATAAGGTAGGTCAATCCTATAATAATCAATCCCCCAAAAAGCGGTATCAGCCATTTTATTTGGAAGATCCTTAAAAACACTGCTTTTATTTCATGTACAGCTATCGCAAAAATATAGCTTGCCAAGCCAAATGCTACTGAGGCCGCAATAACTTTAGCGATCAATACCAGGTCGACCGAAAGATAATCAGATAAAAAATATGGCGTTTTGGCCAAAATATCAATATGGTAAGCGGTGTGATGAATACCCCACGCGGCAACCGTAATGTCGCCAACAATACTTGCTATAAGTGCGGGTAACAGGGCATCATATTTAATACGGCCAATAGTTAGCACCTCCACCGCGAATATGGCCCCTGTTAACGGCGTACCGAACACAGCGCCAAAACCCGCACCCACACCGGCGGTAAGCAACATACGTGTGTCATCGGCATTTAACTTAAACCAACTACCAAACATAGCGGCAATACTACCGCCTATTTGTACAGCAGTACCTTCGCGCCCTGCCGAACCACCAAATAAATGCGTAATAACCGTAGTGATGAGAATAATTGGCCCCATGCGCGTAGGTACGCCCGCGCCGGGTTCGTGTATCTCATCAATGATCAGGTTATTGCCCTTTTCGGATGATTTACCTGCCCATTTATAAATAAAATGGATAAGCACGCCCGCCAGCGGCAATAGAAACAGTAGCCAGGTATGCGCAAAACGGAAATGTATAGCAGTGGTAAGCAGCCATAAAAATAAGGCTACCATACTGCCAATAACCACAGCTACAGGCACAACCAGCACCGTCCACCTGATGATGTACTTTAATATGGCATAGCGCTCTGATGAAAATAAATGCTTTTTCATTTGGTCAACAGGTTTAAGTTTTGTGAAAATATAAAACATCCGTGCAGAAACAATAATGTTTCGTGATGATTTGTGGGAGAAGAAGCTGTAAGTTTGATTTTTTTCACCTGCAATAATAATTATATCTTAAGCATTTGAGCTTAGGATGAATTTGCAGGCGCCATCAGCAATCGCGGTTTTTAAAAGGAAGACACCATTTCCTGCTGCTAATATACGAATTAAACGGATTTTTCAAAAAATTATGCCGTAGAGACACAATACTTTGTGTCTCCGGTAATATTTTGCGGGCATAAAAAAAGAGACGCAATGTATTGCGCCTCTTCGGGGATTTCATAGGTAGATAAATTTATTATGCCGATTTTCTGCTGTTAAGTATCAATGACGATTCATATACAGCCGAAAGAATATCTTTCGCGGGGAATACACCTGTAAAATCCCTATCGATATGGTCAAATACAATTTGTTTCGATGGGTCGATCACATAAGTTGCCAGTAAGGGGACATTAGCATCAATGCCCGAAAAACTATTCCACGCAGGGTTATTATCCGAATAGATCCTGAACTTTTTGGCTATCTCGTTGTCATTATCATAATAAAAATTGAGGGATAAACTATGCTCCCAGGCAGCTTTCTGTAAGCCGTCCTCCTTCTCAGCATTAACGATCAGTAAATTGCCGCCATTGGCCTTTATCTCGTACTGCAGGGCATTTAATTGCTTTAACTGCTCCAGGCCGATATTTTTCCAATGATGCGAATAAAAGCTGATCACTAACGGTTTATTTGCCAGGTGCCGCAATAAAACCGGGCCGTGTGTTTCGGCGCCGTTATAAAATTGCTGCCAGCGTTCATAGGCCGTTTGTAATTTAAGGTCGGGGATAAAATTACCTGCTTTAACCGGGTTTAATGGCTTATATTTTTTGTATTCAAATTCCAGTTCAGGAACAATTTCCGATAATTCAAAAAAAGGGTATTTATTTATAGTTGTTGTTAACATGGTTTGTAAATTTTTAAGTTCATTATAAATTACCGTGGGCGGTATAAGTAAAAAATAGCTTAATTAACAACAACGGTACAACCCATAAATTACCCTGTAGTACCTGTTAAGCTGCCTGTGGGTGTAATTGTGCATGATTTAGATGATGTATAGTGAGATCAGTTAAAAAAAATAGAAATATTGTTGGAAGATGATGAAGAGCCTATTGAGGCATATTTAACAACAACACATCAATAACATCATCATACTTTTAAAACCTGATGGCTTTAAAAAATGGCGGGAGCAAATGATGGACTTGTGTTGTGGCATTATTATATTGATATTAACAATACAAATATACTATAAAGTCTATGTATTTAATAGTATATTTTAATAAATAAATATAAGCTGTTAATTTTCAACTTATTAAAATAATTTCAGCAGTGATTTACCAATAGAATAAACATAGCAACCCGCACAAAATGCAAAAAAAGATTCCAGCAGTGCAAAAAATGCCATCACTATTGCCAGGCAAAAAGCAACAGTAAACAAATGAAAAATTATGGCGGCAAGTATCCCAGTTATAAACGCCAGCCCTACCCCGGCGGCAAATCTTTTAGGGGCGCGGTCAACCGGCTTGCTTTTAATTTTTAATTGCTTGATAACAGCATCGCTCAAAAACCCTAACAAACTATACTTACCTAAATTAAAGGCGCGCAATATAAAATCAACCAATAAAAAAGCCATTATCAGCCAAAAGCCTGTTAACAGGTAAACAACAGTCAGCGCCAAAACAAAAAAAGCCGTTAAGCGGGCTTTGTTTTCATTTATGGTGATAAAATCAACGGGGCATTCCATATAAAATCTATTTTGAAACAAAGGGTGTCGTCATGCTGAGCAATCGTATTAAGTTAGGAGATTTAAAGGTTGAAATTAATATCGAACACCCAAAATCGAACACCGAATGATGAAGTAAAACTTCGATATTGGACATTCGGCGTTCAATGTTCGATATTAATAATTGAACTTCATGACATTGCACAGCATAACACCTCCGCTTACAATTTTATTTATTCGGTTGTGGTGTTAACCTCAAGTAAGGTTTCACCAGTTCAAATCCTTTTGGAAATTTGGCGGGGATGTCCTCTGTTTTAATAGATGGTAGCACTACCACTTTTTCACCGTCTTTCCAGTCGGCTGGTGTGGCTACACTGTAATAAGCAGTAAGCTGCAGCGAATCTATAACTCTTAATATTTCCTGAAAATTTCTGCCGGTTGAGGCCGGATAGGTAATGATCAGTTTTATCTTCTTATCAGGCCCGATAATAAATAACGACCGCACAGTAGCATTTACCGATGCATTAGGATGGATCATGTCATAAGCTTCGGCAATTTGCCTGTTCTCATCCGCTATTATCGGAAAAGTTACTTCAACATCCTGTGTTTCGTTAATATCTTTTATCCATAATTTGTGCGATTCAACCGAATCAACACTCAAAGCCACCACCTTAACATTGCGTTTGGCAAATTCATCTTTTAACGATGCTGTTTTACCTAATTCGGTAGTACAAACAGGCGTATAATCTGCCGGATGAGAGAATAATACACCCCAGCTATCGCCCAGGTATTCATAAAAATCGATCTCACCCAGTGAGGTCTTGGCTTTAAAGTTTGGTGCATCATCACCTAATCTTAAACTCATGGTATTTAATTTTTTAAGTTTGTATATAGTTTTATGCGCCGGCAAAATTTCACCGGCATTGTGAAAGCAAATGTAGTGATTTTTTATAATAGCTATTAAATCTACAGAAATAATAGATTATTAACCAGGAGCCAGGCTTCTTTTCTTTATCTTAATAATTACCAGCTTCGAGGTTGGCGTATTGCTTTTTTCAGCCACGGTATCTATCGGCACCAAAACATTTGTTTCGGGGTAATAAGTGGCTGTATTGCCTTCGGGGATATTATATGGGACGATCACAAAAAGGCGCGCTACCCGCTCTCTTCCGCCATGATAGTTAAACAGGTCTACCTTCTCCCCTGCCCTCAACCCGGCTTTTTTAATATCCTTGCGGTTCATGAATATTACGCGACGTTCGTTATGGATGCCACGGTAACGGTCTTCCAAACCATAAATGGTTGTGTTAAACTGGTCGTGGCTGCGTATGGTCATCATGATAAACTCATCATCCGCAACTTTATGTTCCGTTAGTTCAGTAATAGTAAAAGGGACTTTATCCCCAAATTCCTCGGTTTTAAATTTACCTTCTCTCGGCGCATTTGGCAGGTAAAAGCCACCAGGCTCGCGTATACGTTTGTTATAATCCTCGCAACCGGGAATAACTGCTTCTATTGCATCACGCACCGCATCATAGCTTTTTTCATATTTATCCCAATCAACTACCGTACGCTTACCGATGGTGGCTTTAGCCAATCTGCATACGATTTGGTTCTCACTCAACAGGTCTTTTGATACCGGTTCCAATATCCCTTTCGACATTTGTACCACCCCCATCGAATTTTCACAACTGATCAATTGTGCTTCGCCATTTACCATATCCAGGTCGCTGCGCGATAGGGTTGGCAATATGATGGCTTCATCGCCATGTACTAAATGGGTACGGTTAAGCTTAGTAGATACACTAACGGTCAGCTTCATTTTCCGCAAACCATCAGCCGTATAATTAGTATCCGGTGTAGCCGAAAGAAAATTGCCTCCCATGGAGAAAAACACCTTCAGCTTGCCCGCATGCATCGCTTTTATAGATTCAACAACATCAAAACCGTGCTCACGCGGCGGCTCAAAGCCATATACCTCTTTTAACTTATCCAGTTGCTTTTCGGTTGGCTTATCAAATATCAGCATGGTACGGTTACCCTGCACATTGCTGTGGCCGCGTACCGGGCATAAACCTGCTCCCGGTTTGCCTATGGCCCCTTTAAGTAGTGTTAAATTCAGTATCTCCTTTATGGTATCAACCCCGTTTTTATGTTGCGTTATACCCATGGCCCAGCAAATAATAATGCGGCTTTTGTATTTCAGCATTTCAGCGGCCTCTTCTATTTGCTTAACAGGCACGCCGCAGGCTATGGCAAGTTCATCAATGGTATTTTTTTGCAGACTATGCAGAAATTCAGTATAGCCAACAGTATTATGCTTTATAAAACCCTGATCGAAAACTTTTCCAGGTTCTTGCTGCTCGGCTTCATAAAGCAGCTTTTCAATGGCTTTAAGCAAGGCCATATCGCCGTTTATTTTTACCTGCAGATACAGGTCAGCTAATTGCGTAGTAATACCCAAAATACCCTTAACATTTTGCGGGTTGCGGAAACCCATTAACCCTGCCTCGTGCAGGGGGTTTATGGCGATGATTTTCGCCCCTTTATCTTTAGCTTTTTGCAATGCAGTGAGCATCCGCGGGTGATTGGTGCCCGGGTTTTGACCCATAATGATAATTACATCGGTATCATAAAAATCATTAAGCGTTACGGTGCCTTTGCCAATACCTATAGTTGGGCCTAAAGCCGAGCCGGATGATTCGTGGCACATGTTTGAGCAGTCGGGCAGGTTATTGGTGCCATATTCACGCACAAATAACTGGTAGGTAAATGAGGCCTCGTTGCTTGTTCGGCCCGAAGTATAAAAAGCCGCCTCGTTTGGCGATTTTAGCTTATTCAGATGCGTGGCTATCTTTTCAAAGGCATCATCCCAGCTTATAGGCTCATAATGCGTTGCCCCTTTGGGCAGGTATACAGGCTGGGCTATCCTGCCCTTTTTGCCTATCTCGTAATCGTTAAGTTTTGCCAGGTCGGCCACAGCATTCTGGGCGAAAAATTCAGCAGTTAATTTTTTGGTGGTAGCTTCTTCTGCAAGGGCTTTAGCGCCATTTTCACAATATTCCGCAATTGGCGAACGGTCGTCATCCGGGTCGGGCCATGCACAACTGGAGCAATCAAACCCACCCTTTTTGTTCATGTGGAAAAGGGCTTCCATCCCACGCACCGGGCCTGCTTCCTGCAAAACATCTGTCAGAGCGGCTGTTACTGCGGGGATACCTGCAGCCCATTTTTTAGGCTCGCTTACTTTCAGGTCAAGTAATTCCTCGGGGTTTTCTGCTGACGGTTTTTCTGTTATTACTTTGCTCATGGTTTTATCCTTTCTGCTGTTGGCCTTTTGCTAATGGATTAGGATAATTATCACTCTGGTCTTCATTCACTTCATCAAGGCATACAAAATCTTTCTCAACCAATAAATGCAGCCCGGCATCGTGGTTCTCAAAACCTACCCTGTCGGTATTTATTAACTCATCAATCATTTTATGTGACATGCACAGGGTTATTTTACTATCAATATAGCTTGAAGTAAGCACGCGACCATCAGTTAGTTGTAAGGCATAAATAAGCGGGT
>Ga0302309_10000502_pt1 | contig 44639 bp, 33 predicted proteins | sample III_Palsa_N1_1_FD_200453 | JGI IMG/M metagenome (GOLD analysis project Ga0302309, IMG submission 200453) | Peat permafrost microbial communities from Stordalen Mire near Abisko, Sweden - III_Palsa_N1_1 | ecosystem: Environmental > Terrestrial > Soil > Palsa > Peat permafrost | place: Sweden...
CCAGGATCAAACTCTTCAGTTCTTTTCCAAATCTTCAATTGTCTTCGATTCAAAAAGATACTGACTTCTTTCCCAAACTCTTCACTTGGCGCCCACACGTATTAAGTGATTACTTTTTAAAGAACGTCCGGCTTATTTGCCGGAAGAGCTGCGCATTCTAGAGATTTTATTTTGCATGTCAACTGTTTTTGTTGTTGAGTGCCCAACTACTTTGAGGGCTGTATCCAATCGCAGCTTTTTAGGTAGAAATTCGTCAATTCAGCCTCTTTTTCCGTCTCTGGCTCGGCACAATAGGCCCATTTTACCTCAGGCGGCAAAGACATCAGAATGGATTCCGTACGCCCATGAGACTGCAAACCGAATAACGTGCCACGATCCCACACCAAATTAAATTCAACGTAACGCCCTCTTCTGATCAATTGGTGATTTTTTTCACGCTCGCCATAAGGGGTATGAATACGTTTTTGTAAAATAGCGAGGTAAGCGCGTTGATAGGCGGTTGAAACCGCTTGATGAAAAGCAAAGCAGCGCTCAAAGCCCCATTCGTTTAAATCATCATAAAAGATGCCCCCAATCCCTCTGGGCTCTTGACGGTGTTTGAGATAGAAATATTCATCGCACCATTTTTTAAATTTAGGGTACACGTCTGCCCCAAAAGGCTGGCAGGCTGATTGGGCAGCCTCATGCCACAGAACGCAATCTTCTATAAATCCGTAAAAAGGGGTTAAGTCAAAACCGCCGCCAAACCACCAAACGGGCTCGCCTTTGGCGGAGTTCGAAACAAATAGACGCGTATTCATGTGTGATGTCGGCGCGTATGGGTTTTTAGGGTGGATCACAACCGATAAGCCCAACGCTTCAAAGCCACTATTTGGCGCAAGGTTGCGGTGCGCGCTGGCAGAGGCAGGTAAGCTGTCACCATTGACATGAGAAAAATTGACCCCGGCTTTATCTAAGACAGCCCCCCCTTCTAACACGGCCGTCACGCCCCCCCCACCTTCTTCTCGAACCCAAGGATCCAGATGGAAGTGCGCGGCGGTTTCTATATTTTCAAGCGCGTTAATCAAATCTTTTTGAACATGTTGGAGTTGTTGCGAGACTTGGTTGATTTCGAATTGCATAGGGGTAACTCCAATTAGCGCACTATCGCACCTGTTTCAGTATCGATAATACGTGATACCGTCTTTGCCAAGCCCAACTCACCCGGCACAAGGATCACCGCCTCGCCAAAATACGCGCGCACTTCATCCAAGGTTTTAGCAGGGGGATGGGTCGCGCGGTTCGCGCTTGTCGAAATGATGGCGCCACCAAAGCGTTCGCAAATAGCCACAACAAGGGGATGCTGACTGAGCCTGGCCGCAACTTTGGGATGCGCGCCTGATATTAAGGACGAGCATGACGTCGATTTAGGAAGCAACAATGTGCTACCAGGCCAATAATTTTGCATATATTGCAAGATGGGCCCAGTGGGTTTGGCAATATAGGCATCGAAGTGTGCACGCTGAGATCCAATGAGGATGAGCCCTTTATTGGCATCGCGTGCTTTTAATTTTAGAAGCGTTTCTACGGCTTGTGCGTCTTTAGGATCACAACCTAGACCCCACACTGCTTCTGTGGGGTAGGCAATAACCTTTCCGTCTCTTAGCGCGTTAACCGCGGCTTCAATGGGGGAAGTCGGTGGCATTTTGTGACTCTATCTTAGCGCGATCGGCTTCTCGAACAGCAATTAATTTTTCAACCAAAGCATTGTTCTGCAAACTGAGTATTTGTGCTGCCAAAAAACCGGCGTTTTTGGCGCCCGCACTGCCGATGGCCACAGTGGCAACAGGCACGCCTGCCGGCATCTGTACCGTTGAAAGCAATGAATCCAATCCATTTAAGGAACTTGCGTCTAATGGCACACCAATCACAGGCTTAACGGTATGGGCTGCGACAAATCCTGCCAAGTGTGCTGCCAACCCAGCGGCTGCCACAAACACTTCAGCGCCACGGATCAAAGCATCTTGAATATAGGCAGCGGTTTCTTTTGGGGTGCGATGTGCAGAGCGAATGCTCATTTCATGCGGAATAGCCAAATCCGTTAACACCTTTGATGTGTGCAGCATGATTTCTTTATCGTTGACTGAGCCCATCAAGATGGCCACTTTGATTGCATTCATCATTCACTCCCTTCTAAAAATAAGGGCGCATTTTGGCACTTTATTTGCTTTAAAGCGATCGCAAGCTGAAAAAACAAAGACCCCATTTTTAGGTTCAACATGAAGCTTATCATTGGTTTTATTATTCTATTTAGCGCAATGCTAGGCGGCTTCATTTTGGATGAAGGACATCCCCTCGCCCTTTGGCAGCCCACCGAGTTACTTGTCATTTTAGGGTGCGCGGCAGGCGCCTTTGTGATTGCGAATCCGGTCAAAGTCATTAAAGGCGCGATCTCGGGCACGATTAACGCCGTCAAACCCAATGCTTTTAACAAAGTTGCACACCTTGAATTATTAATGTGTTTGTATGGTGTGGCTGCCAAAGTCAGAAAAAGTGGCCTTATGTCGCTCGAAGAAGATTTAGATGCCCCTCAAAAAAGTGAACTCTTCAAAAAATATCCTAAATTAACCAAAAGCAAACCGATGATGAGTTTTTTCGCTGATAATATGCGGCTTTTAATCTTAGGCGCGATGAAGCCGCATGATTTAGACATGATGCTTGAATCTGAACTTGAACATTATGCGCAAGAACTTGAAAAACCAAGTGAAGCCATTAACCGTATGGCAGATGGCATGCCAGGATTCGGGATCGTTGCTGCCGTCATGGGGATTGTGGTCACCATGCAATTTATTGGCGGTGATCCCAAAATGTTAGGATCACACGTTGCCGCAGCATTGGTGGGCACATTTTGCGGGATTTTATTTTCATATGGTGTGTTTGGCCCCATTTCCGTCGCCATTAGCTATCAAAACAAAATTGAAGTCGGTTACATGCATTGTCTTAAAATTTTCTTGGTGAACCTGGCTGCGGGCATTGCCCCCCAAATTACAATTGAAGTTGTCAGAAAATCGATTTCGACTGATCTGCGCCCCACTTTCGAGGAATTAGAAAACAAAATAAAAGGGAAGAAGTAGCATGTCTGAAGAACAGCATGACGCACCCATTATCGTCATAAAAAAACATGCTGCGCACGCCGCTCATGGCGGATCCTGGAAAGTGGCCTTTGCCGATTTTGCCACGGCAATGATGGCATTTTTTATGTTGCTGTGGCTAATGGGCAGCACCAGCAAAGAGGAACAACTCGAAATCGCAGGTTATTTTAAAAGACCGCAAGATTATCAACCCGTTTATGATCAAGTGAAAAGCGCCGTCATCAAACCACTGACCGATTCGCCCCCTGCGGTGAATGGCAGCGATCCCATCGCCTATGCCCAACCCAGAGAACAAAACCCGACCTCGACAGGCCTTGATACTGACGCAGAAGGCAATATTTCTATGCCCAATCCCATGTCTGATCAATCGAGAAATGATGAGAGCGACCAAGCTTCATTAAACAATTTGCAATCTGATTTAGAGAATGAAATTGAAAGCGCAGACGATTTGGCTAACTTTAGAAAACAAATTTTTATCAGTGCGGTACCAGAAGGGATCAAACTCGACATCGTCGATAGCGACAAGAATGCCATGTTTAACAATGCCAGCGCTGAATTATCAGATGAGGCCACCAAAATCTTACTGAAACTGGCCCCCGTGATTAACAAAGTGCCCAATAAAATCAGCATCACAGGGCATACTGATGCCGCACCGTTTACCAACACAAATGGCCAAACGAATTGGGAGCTTTCAGCGGATCGCGCCAATGCAGCCAGACGTGCGCTCGAGTCTGGGGGGCTTGATCCCAAGCATATTGCGCAAGTGGTTGGGCAAGGATCAACGGTATTATTTGACGAGGCCAATCCAAACAGTCCGCTCAACCGCCGCATCAGTATTGTTATATTGAATCAACATGCAGAAAAATATTTACAAAAGGCCTCTGGCAATAACACGAATACCAAACCGGCCTCTCACTAGGGGCGGTTGCCAATTCTACTATCTCGGATGAAAAGCCTTGATTTTCTGCGATACGTTGCTCACATACGTTGATGTATGCTGCGCTACGTTTCTCGAAAATCAAGTCGTTTCATCTCAATATAGCGAATTGTCAACAGCCCCTAAAGCCGCTGCCGCTATTCCTCTGCCTCTTTTGCAGCGGGCGGTGAAATATTTTCAATAAAGCCACACTCTTTCTGTGGGCACACCTTTTCTTCACCACGACGCTTGGTTACTTTCAAGGTCAAAATGGGCCAATGACACTGAGGGCACGCTTCTTTCATGGGTGGATTCCAAACCGCATATTTACAATCTGGATATTCCGAACACGCGTAAAATGGTTTCCCAAAACGCGATTTACGTTCTAATAACGTTCCCTTTTTACATTCAGGACACGTGATCTCTGTGTTTTTTGGTTTTTCTAAGGGTTCGATATATTTACATGAAGGGTAACCCGTACAACCAATAAACTTACCGTATTTACCCATGCGAACTTGTAATGGGCTTTCGCATTTAGGACAGGTCCTGCCTTCAAGAATTTCGGGGGCTTCACTGGCGGTTTCTTCTAAACCGCGGGTGTAATCACACTCGGGATAACCTGAGCAACCCACAAAACGTCCCCGTTTACCCAAGCGAATCGACAACGGCTTAGTACATTTGGGGCACGCTTCGTCTAAGGCTTCTTGGGTAATGTCTTTGCGTGACACCGTCGATTCAATTTCATCGACTTGGTTTTTAAAGGGTTGCCAGAAATGCTCTAACAACGGCACCCATTCCGCTTCACCACGAGAAACCGCGTCTAAATCATCTTCAAGTTTGGCTGTAAAATTGTAATCGACATAGGTTGTAAAAAACTGCGTCAAAAACTTATTCACAACACGGCCCACATCCGTAGGCTTGAAGCGTTTTTTATCAAGCTCGGCGTATTCGCGTTGCTGTAATGTCGAAATAATCGAAGCATACGTAGAAGGGCGACCAATCCCGTGCTCTTCTAACGTTTTCACCAAGGTGGCTTCAGAATAACGGGGTGGGGGTTCAGTAAAATGTTGATTCGGGACAATCGCTTTTAAGGTGATCTTGTCGCCTTCGTTCATTGCGGGTAGCGCGGTTTCTTTTTCATCTTGGTTATCATCTTGACCTTCTTCATACACATCAAGATAACCGGGGAACACAGTGACCGCGCCATTGGCACGGAACACATTCCCAGAGCTGGCAGTTAAATCCACTGCCACGCCATCAATGATAGCGGGATTCATTTGACATGCGACCGTTCGCTGCCATATCAAATTGTACAACTTAAACTGTTCAGGTTTTAAATAGGATTTGATCATATTCGGCGTTAACGACACAGACGTCGGCCGAATGGCTTCGTGCGCTTCTTGCGCATTTTTGGATTTGGTTTTAAATACCCGAGGCGCTTCGGGTAGATGGTCAGCCCCATAATTTCTTTGAATAAACTCACGAATCTCAACAATGGCATCATTGGCCAAGGTCACTGAGTCCGTTCTCATATAGGTGATCAAACCGATAGAGCCCTGCCCCACATCGATCCCTTCATACAACTGCTGTGCCGTACGCATGGTACGCTGTGTCGTAAAGCCTAATTTTCGTGAAGCTTCTTGTTGTAGGGTGGAAGTGGTAAAAGGGGCCGGTGAGTTGCGTTTTCTTTGCTTTTTCTGAACGCTGGTCACCAGCAATTTGCCTGCAGCATCATCCAACAATTTTTGCGTCGCGGCTTTGGCATCGACCTCGTTGTTGATATCAAATTGCTTTAGTTTTTCGTTATTCAATATAGACAGTTTCGCGCCAAACTCTTTTTTGGCATGTGCACAGCGGGCTTCGATGGTCCAATATTCTTGCGAGATGAATTTTTCTATTTCTTCTTCTCGCTCCACAATCATTCTGAGTGCAGGAGATTGCACGCGGCCAGCTGACAGGCCACGGCGAATTTTTTTCCACAATAAGGGCGATAAATTGAACCCGACCAAATAATCCAAAGCACGCCTTGCTTGCTGTGCATTGATCAGGTCCTGGGACAGGGGTCTTGGATTTTGAACGGCATTTTGCACCGCGGTTTTGGTAATTTCATGGAACACCACGCGGTGCACATCCTTACCTTTTAACAGCTTTTTTTCTTTGGCCACTTCGTAAATGTGCCAAGAAATGGCTTCACCCTCACGATCAGGGTCGGTTGCCAGCAAAAGCGTATCGCAAGATTGAATCGCCTTTAAAATGTCATCTAAATGCCCAGCATTTTTTTCAATGATTTCATACTTCATTGCAAAATTCTGCGTGGGATCGACTGCGCCCTTTTTAGGGCGCAAATCGCGCACGTGACCGTACGAAGCCATGACCTCAAAGTCAGCACCCAAGTACTTTTTGAGCGTTTTTGCTTTCGCCGGTGATTCGACGATTAAAAGATTACTTGCCATATCGCTTTATTATTACCCTCTAATGCAAGGCATGAGTGCCGCCGTCATACACAAAATCTTCCATCCATGCAAACTCTGCTTCAAACCCTGGCCTGTTGATCAGCACCACCATGATGACCCATTTCACATCATCGATATCGATTTTCTCGGCATCCAATGCCATTAACCGATCGATGACCAACTCTCGAATCAAGGGATCTAAAACGCCCACATTTTCAAGATGTTGAATGAGACCTCGGCTTTCAGTGCCAATCTTTAAAACTTCTTGTCTGTCATAAACACGAATGGAGGGAACATGTGATTTTTCAAGTGCTGACCCTTCAAACGCGATGAGATCATCTAACCAACGAAAGGCTCTTTGAATCTCGGGTGTGTCAAAGCCTGCGCGTTCCAGTTGCTCGACGACCGTATCGTCATCAATATTCAACTCGACGCCTTCCACTGCCACTTCTTCAAAGAGGTACATCAATACATCTAAGACATCCTGTTTCATATCACACCTCTTCTTGCTTTTGGTAACCACCTGGCACTTGGCGAACCAAGCCCAAGATCTCGAGGTTTATAAGATCGCTGGCGATAGCTTCTGCAGGACGATTTAAATTTTCTACTAAGCTATCCACCGACGTAGGGGCGCCCCCCAAAGCCTGCAACAACTGCATCGAGGCCTTATCAAGCTGAAGATGTGTTTTCTCCTTTTGTTTTGTGTTTAAGGGCTCGGCCCATATCCCCATGGCTTCCAGCACATGTGCGGGCTCTTCCACCAGCGTAGCACCTTGTCGAATCAAATGGTGGCAGCCGCTACTTTGAGTGTGGTGGATGGAACCAGGAATCGCAAATACTTCACGGCCAAACTCCGCCGCAAAGCGCGCTGTAATCAATGAGCCGCTCCGCTTTGCCGCTTCTACCACCAACACCGCACCCGCAAGCCCGCTGATAATCCGGTTACGCCTGGGAAAATATTGGGGACTAGGCTTGACCCCTATGGGGAATTCACTCACCAGCGCCCCATTTTGGGCCAATATGGCCTTTGCCAGGTCACCATGAGACAGGGGAAACACCTGATCCAGGCCATGCGCCAAAACAGCAATGGTTTCACCATTCGCATGCAAGGCTCCCCGGTGCGCGGCGGCATCCACCCCCAGCGCCAAGCCACTGGTCACACAAAAACCCGCTTTGACAAACGCTTCACTAAAGTGAAAAGCATCACGCGCCCCCGCAAGGGTGGCACGGCGTGAGCCCACCACGGCAATTTGCTTGCTTGAAAGCGCATCAAGGTTCCCTTTCACAAATAATACGGCAGGGGCGCCTGGCGATTGCTTTAAAAGCAACGGATAACGACTGTCATCCAAGGTAATAATATGATGATCCGGATGCTGGGCCTCCCAAGCCAAATCTGTTTTTAACCCCGTTACATCTGGATTGTGCCAATGCGTTTTGAGAAGTGGCGGTAAACTTTCAGGGTTTGCTTTCACGCTTTGCCAAAATGCATACAAACTGCCAAAGCTGGCCTTAATCGCTGAAATGCGGTGCGGCCCCACCCCTCTTTGGCGATTCAATAAAATTGCAGCCTGTTTTTCTGCATTACTTTGTGTTGAAACAACACGCTCTAACATTTATTTCAGTTCTTTTAATTGGGACAGCGGCGCAGTTTAGGGGCTCTTGACTTGGTCGTGCAAGTGAATTGGTGCGATCGCCTGCGTAACCAAAGCCAAACTTGTATTCTGATAGCTTTGAAACACCAACACATCCCCCACCCGAACAGGTAAGGTATCTAAAAGGGCGCTGTCTTCGTCTACCGGATCTTGTACTGGCTCCGGATGTTGATAAACAGACAAGCGATTCCCTTGATTGACGCCTTGATTTTTGCCTGCGCTCAAAATGACCACCTGATGGGTGCCAATTTGCGTCAGCCCCCCATTTAAGGTGCTTTCATCGTTGACGCCGACAATCTTTGCCAAAACCGCCTGACGGGGCTGGGTAAGCGTTAGCGTGGCGCCACCAAAATAGGTTTTAGAAGGGATCAGGCGATCTCCTGGCATAATTTCGATACGCGAAGCCGTCACCAAAAAGCGTGAAGGCTGATTTTTTTCAATCAAATTGACGGTGGCAATGTATTCAACTTGATAACCTATCGTTTCTTCGTCCGTATCCGTTAAGGCAAGCGGCGCTCCCATACGGTAAACATCAAAGGTGTTAATGTGATCGGGTAACACCCCCTTAACCGAAATGGTATCCCCCACCCCAGCCAAGAAGCGATCTTCCCCCGCGTTCAACACATAGGGGGTACCGTCTAAACCTTCTGCCGGCATAATTCGGGTTTTGTCTAAAAAAGGGCGGATTTTTTCTAAGGAAATACTGTTGCTGTCACCCTGTTGGTGCACAACACGCATTTTGGGAGAGAGCTTAATAGTCGAAAGTGACGGCGTTTCCGCATGAAGGCCGAACCCCACCAAGCAAGCAAAGACGAAAGCAATTCGCAAAAACACATCCCGTTTCATCGGTTGCGCCCTCTCTGGTGTGCCAGCCAATATCACGATAAGCTTAAGGTTTAGACAAATTCCTCGGAATAATCCATGAAGTTACAATTATTAACTTATCCTGATCCGCGTCTGCGCCAAGTCGCAAAACCAGTTGAGACCGTAACCGATGAGATCCGAGCCATCGGTCAAGCCATGATTGAAAAAATGTATGAAGAAAATGGCGTGGGACTGGCTTCTATCCAAGTGAATATCCTGCACCGCTTATTTGTGGCCGATTGCAGCGAATCTCGTACAGAAGCCAAAATTTACATTAACCCAGAAATTACCGAAGCCCTTGAAAAATACACAGCTGAAGAAGGCTGTCTTTCGTGCCCTGGCGCTTATGCCAAAGTAGAACGCGCCAAAGTCGTCACCCTACGTTACATAGATGAAAAAGGTCAGCCACAAGAAATTGTCCATGCGGATGGCTTACTGGCAAAGTGTTTTCAGCATGAAATTGACCACTTAAACGGCAAATTATTTATCGATCGCGTTTCACCACTTAAACAAGGGGTGCTCAAACGCAAAATCGAAAAATTCATTAAAGAAAACATACGAGCTCTTTAAATTATGATTTTTGCCGGAACACCTGCCTTCGCGGCTGGAATATTGACCTTTTTGCTTGAAAAAAATATTTCTATTTCTGCTGTTTATACACAACCCGACAGGCCCGCTGGTCGGGGTTTAAAAATGCATGAATCAGAAGTCAAACAGGTCGCAAAAAAATTTGGCTTACCCCTTTACCAAGACGAAACCCTTAAAACGGAAGCGGCGCAAACCACACTCCGTGCGCTTAAGCCCAAGCTGATGATTGTGGCGGCTTATGGTTTAATTTTACCGAAACCCGTATTGGCCATTCCTGAATTGGGTTGCATTAATGTGCATGCCTCGCTCCTGCCGCGATGGCGTGGCGCTGCCCCCATTACGCGCGCTATTTTAGCGGGCGATACGGAATCAGGCATTAGCTTAATGCAAATGGACGCAGGTTTAGATACAGGGGCCGTGTTTGCCGAAGAGGCGTGTCCCATCACCGAGCAAGACACATCAGAAAGTCTAGAAAAAAAATTAACGCAAATAGGCGCAACACTCCTGGCAAAAAACCTACCCGCTGTTTTGGCAAAAGAAATTATCTTACAGCCACAGCCTGAAACAGGCACCACGTATGCCCACAAGCTTAAAAAACAAGAAGCGTGTTTAAATTTAAACGAATCCGCTGCGGTATTGGAAAGGCAAGTACGTGCTTTTTTTCCTTGGCCCATTGCGTATATTCAGTTACCAGATGGGATGTATCGAATTTATGAAGCCGAAGCCAAATCCCTTTTGCACCGGGCCGAACCGGGCACCATTTTATCACGAACCCATAGCTTAGATCTGGCCACGGCTGAGGGTGTGCTTTCTATTAAAACCATCCAAGCGCCTGGCAGTAAGCCCATGCCCATCGCTGCATTTTTAAACGGCAAGGGCCGTGGCATGCAAGTAGGGCAAATTTTATCTTGGAGTAGCACAATTTGAACAGCCGTTGGCAAGCCGCTTTATTGTTAAACACAATCATAAGCGAAGGTAAATCTATTTCTGAATTATCCTTTCCGGATGCTTTGTCTCAAGAATTGGTTTACGGCACCCTTCGATTTTATTTTCGTTTAGAAAAATATTTAAACACGTTGTTGGACGACCCTAAAAAAGTACATCCCCAAATTTACGCCTTATGTTTAATTGGTTTGTATCAATTAGACTATTTGTCGATGGCAACCCATGCCGTGGTAAACGAAACCGTCAAGGCGACCACGACATTCAAAAAGCCGTGGGCCAAAGGCTTGGTCAATGCAGTACTCCGACGTTTTTTACGCGAGAAAGCAGAGATCACCTCGCAATTAGAAAAAGATCCCGTTTTTGAAACAGCTTTTCCCCTCTGGTTAATTGAAGCCATCCAAAAGGCATGGCCCAACGAAGCCTCGCAAATCATGCAGGAAAGCAACCAGCGCCCCCCCATGACATTACGCGTGAACCGAAAACACATCTCGCGCGAGGCTTACCTTAAAAAATTAACGGTGGCTTGCACGCCCCATCCTTTATTACCAGATGCCATCACGCTGGATACGCCCACTGCCATTCAAGCCTTACCCGGTTTTGAACAGGGTGAAATTTCGGTGCAAGACGCCGGTGCCCAACTGGCCGCATGCTTTTTAAATGTGCAATCAGGTGAAAAAGTATTAGATGCCTGTGCCGCACCAGGGGGAAAAGCCGCCCATATTTTACAATGCACACCGGATGTGGATTTAACGCTCATCGACGTCAATGCAAATCGAATTGAAAAGCTCAAAAAAGATTTTTCTCGGATGCAGCTGCAAGCCAATATTAAAGTGGCGGATGCGCTGGCACCCAAAACGTATCATGAAGGGGCGCTATACGATGCCATTTTATGTGATGCGCCTTGCTCAAGTGTCGGTGTCATCAGGCGGCATCCCGATATCAAGGTGTTGCGTAAAAAAGATGATTTGATCCCGCTATCAACACTGCAAACCCAAATGATTCGCACTTTATTCGGGTTGTTAAAATCAGGTGGCCGCCTACTTTATGCCACATGTTCTATTCTTCCTGAAGAGAACGAAAATATTGTGGCGCGTTTTGTGAAAGAAAACCCCCATGCCCAAGTGATCCCTTTGCCTACGGGTTATGGTGTCAACACGTCACATGGGATACAAATTTTGCCGGGTACGGCAAACATGGATGGCTTTTATTACGCCTTAATTCAAAAATTATGAGCAAGCATTCCATCCAGAAGTATGTGAGCATTTTGAGAGTGAATTTAAACGCAATATTGGCCAAAAAGGGATATCCCTGGCTACAAGGCGAATGGTCACAACTATGAAAATTATTATTTTAGGTGCCGGTCAAGTGGGCGGTACGCTGGCCAGCCATTTGGTGCGCGAAGATAACGATATCACCTTGGTGGATACCGATGGTGAACAATTGCATTCTTTACAAGAACACCTGGATATTCGCACGATAGAAGGCAATGGCGCACACCCTGATGTATTAGAAGCGGCCGGTGGGATGGATGCAGAAATGTTGGTTGCTGTGACCAATTCTGACGAAATCAACATGATCGCCTGTCATGTGGCCCACGCGCTGTATCGCACACCGCAAAAAATTGCGCGTGTCCGTTCAATGCAATATTTAACGCAACAAAAACGCTTGTTCGGGAATGATGGGATTGCGATTGATTTGCTGATTAGCCCAGAACAAATGGTTAAAACAGCGATCAAATCCCTTCTGGAACAACCAGAAGCCTTACAAGTGGTCGACATGGCCGACGGCAAAGTGCAAGTTGTTGTGGTTAAAGCTTATTACGGCGGCTTTTTGGTGGGGCGGGCGATCAAAGAATTGCGCCACGATTTACCCCAAGTGGAAGCACGCATCATTGCTATTTTCAGAAAAGGGCAATCGATTTTTCCCACGCCTGAAACCATCATAGAGCCAGATGATGAAGTCATCTTTATTGCCGCACACGAAGACATTCGCAAGGTATTAAAGGAACTCCGCAAACTCGACAAACCCATTAAGCGTTTGATTATCGCAGGCGGCGGTAACATTGGCTTAAGATTGGTACAAGCCATCGAAAACGACATTGATGTTAAAATCATCGAGCGTGATCTAAAGCGTGTCGACATGTTAAGTCACAGCTTAAAACGTGCGGTGGTGCTACAAGGCGATGCCGCTGATAAAGAGTTACTGATTGACGAAAATATTCAAGAAACAGATATGTTTTTGGCGCTCACCAATCATGATGAAGCCAATATTATGTCTGCCTTATTGGCAAAACGATTGGGGGCGCGCAAAACTTTAGCCATCGTGAGCCGCCCTGCTTATGTTGATATCGTTGAAAACAGCGATATCGATATTGCCCTTTCCCCCCAACAAATCACCATCAGTGGGTTATTGGCACACGTACGGCGTGGTGATGTGGTGAATGTTCAATCATTGCGTCGTGGCAGTGCAGAAGCGCTAGAAGGCATTGCACGCGGTACCAATAAAACATCACGCCTGGTTGGCCGCAAAATAAGCGAAATTCAGTTACCCCCTGGCAGCCTGATTGCCGCTATCGTGCGCGGCGAAACGGTGATGATGGCAGAAGAAAACCTGACCATTGAAGCAATGGATCACGTCATCGTATTTTGCTTTGATAAACAGTATATCCATGAAGTAGAACGCCAATTCCAAGTCGGATTAACATTCTTCTAGGGGGACACTTGGGTTTATTGGCAATATTAAAAATATTCGGCGTGTTGCTCATGTTTTTTAGCATGGCCCTCATCCCTCCCGCTGCCGTTTCTTTTTTCTTTAATGACAAAGAAATTGAGACCTTCTTATTACCTGCCTTGTTATTAATGGGAACGGGCTTTTTTTTATGGTTTCCACAACGGAAAAAATCCGCCACCTTAAGAACACACGATGGCTTTTTAATTGTCACTTTATTTTGGGTTGTATTGGGCTTGGCCGCTGCCTTGCCATTTTGGGTGGCGAACACATTAGACGTGGATTTAGCTGATTCGGTTTTTGAGGCTGTCTCTGGTTTAACCACCACAGGTTCCACTGTATTTTCAGGGCTCGATTACTTTGCCCCCTCAATATTATTTTACCGGCAGGAATTGCATTTTTTAGGGGGCATGGGCGTTATTCTTTTGGCCGTCGCCATTTTGCCAATGTTAGGCGTGGGGGGCATGCAATTGTTCCGCGCCGAAGCAACCGGCCCGGTTAAAGACACAAAGCTGACCCCACGCATCGCCGAAACCGCAAAAGCATTGTGGTTGATTTATTTGAGCTTAAACCTAAGCTGTTTTCTCTCATTCTGGATTGCGGGGATGCCTTCATTTGACGCATTGCTATTTGCGATGGGAACCGTTGCCACGGGCGGCTTGGCCCCGCACGATAAAAGTCTCGGGTTTTATGACAGCCCCATCATTCACCTTGTCACCATGGTGTTTATGTTTTTAGGCGCCGTAAACTTTTCGTTACATTATTCTGTGATGAAGCACAAAAAACTCACTTTATTTTGGCGTGATCCAGAATTTAAGGCTTTTTGTTGGATTGTGGGGCTTTCTAGCCTGTTTGTGTTTGCCATGATTTTTAATCGGTACCCGATGCATCTGGAAGGGCAAGCCACAGCCCTTTTAGACAGCGCTTTTCAGGTGATTTCTTTTATCAGCACAACGGGATATTCCACTGCAGATTATTTGCATTGGCCTTCTGTGGTACCCATCTTTTTATTGCTCATTGCCATTTTGGGTGGTTGTGCGGGCTCTACCTCTGGTGGCATTAAAACCGTACGGTTTATTTTGTTATGCAAACAGGGTATCCGTGAACTCCGACGCTTGGTCCATCCTGCAGGCCACTTCCTTATCAAATTGGGAGAGCATCGCTTGCCAGAGCGGGTGATTGAATCCGTCTGGGGATTTTTGCCCATGTTTTTGATGGTCTATCTTGTGTCACTCATCGCACTCATGGTCTGCGGCGTCTCTTTTGTGACGGCCTTTTCTGCCGCCGCCGCTTGTATTTCAAATTCAGGCCCTGCTTTAGGCGATGCCGCGCGTAATTTTCAACCCCTACCCGATGCAGCCAAATGGATTTTATCGTTACTGATGATTGTTGGACGGCTTGAAATCTTCACCATATTGGTGCTGTTGTCTGGATTTTTCTGGCGAAAGTAACAAGAACCATTCACAATATCGGCTTTTACACGCGATGATTTACAATGAAACACGTGGGTCTTTCACTTCAAGATGTTATTTTGCGCTTACAAACTTTTTGGGCGGAGCAAGGTTGCCTTGTGATGCAGCCTCTGGATTTGCCAGTGGGTGCCGGCACGTTCCACCCTTCTACTTTTTTACGCGCCCTCGGCCCTGAACCTTGGCACGCTGCTTATGTACAACCTAGCCGTCGCCCCACTGACGGACGCTACGGACAAAATCCAAATCGCACACAGTATTATTATCAATTTCAAGTGGTGATGAAGCCTTCGCCTGCGAATTTTCAAGAGCTTTACATTGCCTCGCTTGAAGCATTGGGCATTAATCCGCATGAGCATGATATTCGATTTGTAGAAGACAACTGGGAATCCCCCACACTCGGGGCATGGGGTTTGGGCTGGGAAGTGTGGCTAAACGGCATGGAAGTCACCCAATTTACCTACTTTCAACAAATAGGTGGTATCGCTTGTGAACCTGTCATGGGCGAAATCACATATGGTGTTGAACGCTTAACCAGCTACCTACAAAACGTCGACACCAATTTTGATGTGGTCTACGGAAAAACCTTAAACGGCAACATTACCTACGGTGATGTGTTTATGCAAAACGAAGTGGAAATGTCTCAATTCAATTTTGAAGAAGCCAATGTGCCCGCTTTATTTGAAGAATTCGACTTGGCTGAAAAAAACTGTGAAGCCTTGCTGGCAAAGGGTTTGAGTTTACCTGCCTACGAACAAGTGATCATGGCTTCGCATGTCTTTAACTTATTGGATGCACGCCATGCCATCTCAGTCACCGAGCGCCAGCGGTTTATTTTACGCGTGCGTAATCTTGCCAAAAATGTGGCGGAAAAATATGTGGCTTCACGTGAAGCTTTGGCCTTTCCACTTCTTGCAAAGGGCTGCGTTTAAATAATGAAACATGATTTATTATTCGAATTGGGCTGTGAAGAACTGCCCGCAAAACAAGTGGCTATCCTTGCCCAAAGTTTGTTTGATTTTGTAAAAACAGAACTCGGCACTTTGCAGTTTCAACAAAGTGAGGCTGAAGTTTATTTTACGCCCCGCCGTTTGGCTTTTTTGATTCGCGATGTTTCTACGGAAAGCACCACCCGTCAGCAAAAGAAAACCGGTCCCTTGCTTGCCAATGCTTATGGTGAAGACGGCAAGCCTTTGCCTGCTGCACTGGGCTTTGCAAAAGGCTGTGGCGTCAGCTTGGATGCGCTTGCAAAAGAAATGACACCAAAGGGTGAAGCTTTTATTTTTGTGAGCGAAACCCCACCTCTGTTGTTGACAGATCAATTCCAAGACATCATCACACGCGCGATAGCCAAATTACCGCTGCCTAAAAAAATGCGTTGGGGCACACACAGTCAAGGGTTTTTACGGCCCATCAAATGGATTGTTGCTTTGCATGGCAATCACATTCTCCCTGTTCGTTTGTTTGATTTAACGGCAGGCAACATCAGCCTGGGCCACCGCTTGGCCAATCCCCCTGAAATTAAAATAGACACAGCATCTGAATATGAAGCGAAACTAGAAAAAGCATTTGTGATGGCCAACCCCACGCAACGTTTGGCACTCATTCAATCGCAAGTCACGGCTTGCGCAAAAACAATCAAAGGTCACGTGGTATTTGATGCCGACTTGTTACAAGAGGTGTGCAACATTGTTGAATGGCCGAATAGTTTATTGGCAACATTTCAACCTGCATTTTTAGAAGTGCCCAGTGAAGTGCTCATCACGAGCATGAAGACCCATCAAAAATGTTTTGCTGTTCATGATGAAAAACAAAATTTATTGCCTGCTTTTGTGGTTGTCAGCAATCAACCCTCGCAAGATCTAAAACATATTAAAGCTGGCAACGAAAAAGTAATGCATGCCCGATTAAAAGATGCGGCCTTCTTTTATGAAAAAGACAAACAGATTACATTGCAAGCCAGAATTGATTTGCTCAAATCGATCACGTTTCAAGAAAAACTCGGTTCGCTATACGAAAAATCCAAACGTAATGTACAACTGGCCCAAGCTTTATCCTCTTCTTTTAAGCTTGATAATGATCACGTGGCAGAAGCCGCTTGGTTGCTGAAAGCAGATTTAACTTGCGACATGGTGGGTGAGTTTCCAGAGCTGCAAGGGATCATGGGCGACTACTATGCCCGCCCAGCGCATGACACAGCTGTTGCGCAAGCCATTCGTGAACACTATACACCGCGATTTTCGGGTGATCATTTACCACAATCCCACTTAGGCTTATTGCTTTCGCTGGTTGATAAAATCGATACCCTCTATGGTTTTTTCATGGTGGGTTTACAACCTAAAGCAGACAAGGATCCGTTTGCGTTAAGACGTACTGCGCTCAGTATCGCGCGTATTTTATACGAAGCTGATTTAGATTTTGATCTAAACCATTTATTTCAGTTGGCCTCTGCACATTTTCCCGCACACGATCAAAAACCGTTGGTGGATGCATTAATCACGTTTACGTTTGAACGCTTAAAAGCCTACTTACTAGAAAGTGGCATTGGCATTCATATCTTGAACGCCGCCAGCGCCAACACAGACAATTTCTATATTGTTAAAAAACGCATTGCTGCGCTTTCTCTTATTGTGAAAGATGCGCGTATTGAAGACATGGTTGCGCTTAATAAGCGTGTCAAAAACATTTTGCAAAATCACCTGGCGCATTCATTCAAGATAGAATCAAGCCTGTTGCAACATGCTGCAGAAAAAGCATTGGCAAGCGAAATTCAAGCGCTACAAAAAACCTGTCTGTCTCATGCACAAAATAAAGAATATTCCGCCATTTTGAATGCGCTATTGCAACTGCAACAGCCCATTGCGGCTTTCTTTGATGCTGTGATGGTGATGGATGATGACAAAGCGATACGCGAGAACCGTTTGGGTTTATTACAAGCAGCACAGCAATTGATGATCATGGCCGGCGATTTGGCAGCCTTATCATGATGAAGGCCATCATTTTAGATCGTGATGGGGTCATCAACCATGACTCAGCCGATTTTATTAAAACGGTCAATGAGTGGCGTGCCCTTCCTGGCAGTTTAGAAGCCATGGCCAAATTAACCCACGCTGGCTACGCGATTTTTATTGCGTCTAACCAATCTGGGATTGGTCGCGGCTTATTAAGCGAAGCAGACTCAGCGGCTATCTTTGATTTTCTAAAAAATCAATTGGCGACATTAGGTGGCAAAGTAGAGGGCATCGTTTATTGTCCACATCATCCTTCTGATCATTGTGATTGTCGTAAACCTTTGCCAGGCTTATTTTTACAACTACGTGATCGCTTTCACGTGGATTTGACCACAGCCTACGCTGTGGGGGATTCATTGCGTGATATAGAAGCGGCTATCGCTGCAGGATCCAAACCGATTTTGGTTAAAACAGGCAATGGTCTTAAAACCTTGGCCTTGCTTCAAGAACGAAATTTGAACATCCCGACTTATGAAGATCTGGCGCATTTTGTTGAGGCTTTATTAAATGACTGAAACTTTAGAAAAAGCTTCGTTTTTTTATAAGATTTTTTTAAGCCTTCGCGCGCTTATTTTTTATTTTCTCATCGGTTTTTTTGCGATCACGATCACCTGTACGAGCCTTGTGCTGGTGCCCTTCCCTTTTATCGTGCGTTACCGTTACATCACTGCCTGGTCACATATTGCCACCTGGGCCGTGAAAATACTCTGCGGCGTTCGTTACACGGTGCATGGGCTAGAAAATATTCCTAAAAATAGTGCCTGCGTGGTGTTATGTAAACATCAATCATCATGGGAAACGTTTGCCTTACAAGTGATTCTGCCCCCGCAATGTTGGATATTAAAAAAGAAATTCCTCTATGTGCCTTTTTTTGGATGGGGTTTGGCCATGCTGCGCCCCATTGCAATCCCTCATAAACACCCCAAGTCATTTAATTTTGTGATCAGCAAAGGGATAAAGCGCATTCAGCAAGGGTTGTTCCTGATCGTGTTTCCTGAAGGAACGCGTACCCCTTACGGACAAAAAGGTAAATACGCCCGCAGCGGGGCCTTAATTGCCGAAAAAGTGGGCTGTGATGTTTTGCCTGTTGCGCACAATGCGGGAAAATACTGGCGTCGCCATGGTTTTATTAAATACCCAGGCACCATTGAGGTCTATATCGGCAAGCCTATTCCTGTCCCCCCTCATTCTGCGGACAAAGTGATTCAACAGGTAGAAGCCTGGATAGAAGATCATGTTCGGTAGCCATGGCTTTACCAGGGCGCATCCCTAAAGTTGCAAGTTTGCTGATTAACAAGGCAAAAATGGCGAAAAAACCGAAATGTACACCTAGGACATGAGGATTTTTGAGCCATTTTTAACGCAGTTAAGCGACAAAAGAGCCCTGTAGGGACATCTCCCATTTTGCATCCCCTCAACTACACTAGATAGAGGCCGCTTTACTATCACTGGTAGCGAGTGCGTAAATGGAATTGTTTTCTTTCTTTGGCAAAAAAGAGAAGCCCTTAAAGTCGAATCCGCCAACAAATAAAACACGGCAGACGGACTCATCTATCACATCGCTCGGCATTTATAATATTTACCAAGCCTGCCAGCAGGGTGATGTAAAAAAAACAAAACAATTTATCGCTGAAGGGGCTGCTTTTGATTATGACAATGCCGGGTTATTTCCGCTGCATTATTTAATGATTGCCAAAACTTCTGTAGAAAACAAACAGGCCATTTTAGATTTATTACACACCTTACCTGACTTTAATATTAACCAACGTTCGGTATATGAAAGTGTGGCAGCAATAGAATTGGCAGCCACGATAGAAGATCAAGAACAAGGCATCAGCGATATTTTGCTTTTGCTTTCAAATGGTGCCGATCCTTATATTTTCGATCCCGAAAAAAACAACATTTTACATTTGGCTGTATATGAACAGCGTTTTGGCACAGCGTATTATTTGATTTCTAAAGTGACTGAGTTATGCACTCTCAAAAATGTTCATGATGAATCCCCGATCGATTTAATACACAAGATCAAAGCAGAAAATAATCCGGATACCCAGCAAGCCCTATCCATACTGATTGACCGCTTAAATCAACTGGATATTCCGCGGGAAGAGGCAGCAGAATAAAGCACGTAGATCGCAGCCCAGCCATTGTTGGGCATCGTGATCGTGTTGAGTAACACGATTTTGGCGCAGCTTCATAAGGGATTATGAAATACGGTGTGGTTTTAAATAGCGGCACCAGTGTAAGTGGCGCCACAATAAAAGGCACGATGATGATGACACCTAGGAACGGCGGTCATCCTACTATTTAATAACCGTTTCGATGATTGGATGGTTTCGCCCTAGCCAATTCGGCAAGCAATCTCTCTTTTGCCTCGCCAATGATAAAAAATTGATGCTTCGCTGCTTTGCTCTGGCTTCTATCAGGATGGACTGGGAAGTAAAGCCTTCTTGCGGCACTTTCGATTCTGCTTTTTGTTAACTTTTCATTCGCGGTAAGACCTAAAACAGCGCGCCAATTATTTTTTTTGGCAGCGATCAGCCGTTTCGCATTGTTGCGTACGATGGGATCCGTTGCGTTTACATTTCTTGCTTCTGCATCCCAATCCACACCTTCCATGATTGCCAGCTTTTCTACAATAACAGGGACGCTTGCAGCAAACGAAGCGGCTGGTGTGTAGCCAGCTTGATGTGGCAGTTCAATTTTAAGTGCGAAGGCATACGATAGATGCCACTTCCAATTGGTCCACTCAGTATAAAGATCTGCGTAATTCGATCGGCGACCAAAAACCGAAAAGGGATCATCCCCCAAGCTTTCATAAAAGTTTCTAAAATTTTGATAATAAGCCTGCTTATCAGCTTCGATGCCATCGCTCAGTTCGGCTTTTCTCTCAATGTCAGCCTTCATCTCGCTTAAGCGCTTCAGCTCATCATTTTCACGGCAAAAATTGTCAAATACGGGCATCGTTTCGCCGTGGATTGAAATGGTTTTTACGTAACAGAAGAGCTCAGGGGCACGCCTAGAATTCATTCCAATCGTTCGGCTCGAGATTAAGCATTCTAAAAAAACCTTTACGGCTAAATCAGAGAGCTTATTGACGATAACTAAGTGTTCTAGTTTGCTACAGGCAACGATCGTGGAAAGCTGGGGCAGGTATTCATAACCTTCGTCTTGCCCCCAAGCAGATAAGCGAACGTAATCCAAGATACTTAACTGGCGGGTTGACTGATAATCAACGAGCAAGATTTTTATTTTCGCAATCTTACTCCTGTCTTTTAATCTTTCTTTAATTTCAGCAGCTGATCTGATGATGACCTCATCAGCCGTATTTTGCGTGAACAAACGCAACGCTGCTTCTGCCAGTAAGTGCTCTCTTTTGTCTCTTTCTACTTGTGCTTTAATCACAGTGTTTTCTTGTCTACGACTTGAAAAGTAACTGAATACAGCGCCCATTATACCCCCCATTGCCATGCCGGCTACAAAGGCAATCGCCGTGACAATGCCCGGCAAGCTGATGGGTAACGTAAACGCAATCAGGGCTACTATTCCGGCCAAAAATATCCCGCCGAACACCATGCCCAGCAAGATAGATTTTGGTTTCATGCGCCTTTTAAAAAACATTTCTTGCGTTCTCATAGTGTCAAACTCTTCGGACCGGCTGAGCCAGCCACAGATTCTGCTCTTAAGGCAGCCGCATCTTCTTGCCGTTGCCTCAAAGTATCAGCGTTACGGAACAACACGAAATCTAAAAAATAACGGTTAACCGTAGACGTAAGTGCGGTTGCATGCCTTTGAGTATGAACGATAACCGCTTCAGAATAACTCCATTTGAAAATCGAGAGGGTTAATAACCAAGCCAGGACGGGGTTGTCTCTTTTGTATAGTGCGCGCGTTTCGGGAGCGATATGCTGATATTGCGCATCCTTACCTAGCGCTAAGTCTCGACACACATTCACCGCAGAAACGATTTCAGGGCTTAAGGTGCTGGCGTACTCACCTGCTGTCTGCCCATTTGGCATCTTCATATCAACTGAGTTAATTATCAGATAAGGTCGCGCATTATGCTTGCTACGGTTAATTTTCCGATATAAGTAATTTACCTATCAATTTGTAAGATATTGCTGATACGCTCAAGTATCACGTTACAGCACTCATCACGTGTAAAGCCGCTTATTAAGCGATGCGAAGCTACCAGAGAAGAGAACGCTTACCCATCAACAAGCGTAGCTTGGGTATTGCTGGACGCCTGTCTGCTGCACGAAACCCACCATAGCCCAGCTATTATTGCGTATCGCGGCTGTGTTGGGGATCACTATTTTGGCGCAGCTTCATAAGGAATGATGAACTTTCATCAATATTTCTCTCAAATACCGTATTTTTACGAACATACAGAAACACAGCACTTGGATAGACTGTTATTTCACACATGAAGTAGTAGGAAATCATCCATGTCGTACCAAGGGAACAAACGTAAAGTACCTGGCCTGATGTTTGTGAGTCTAATGTCAGGGCAAGCTGTGTTGGCTTCTGTGACGGTGGACCCTACGGCACCTGCTGCACTGCAACCGCAAATCCAATTCCAAAATAATACTCAAATCGTCAACATCACCACGCCGAATCAAGCGGGTGTGAGCACCAATCACTACCAGCACTTTGATGTGGATGCGCATGGTGTGGTGTTAAATAACGGTACCAACGTCAGTGGCAGTGTATTGGCCGGACAAGTCGCGGCAAACCAAAATCTCACTCAACCTGCCAAACATATTGTGAACAACGTTAAAAGTGGCGCTAACATAAAAGGCACGGTGGAAGTGGCAGGCACGGCTGCACACGTGACAGTTGCGACACCTTATGGAATAGCCGTCGACAATGGTGACTTTATTAATACAGAAGGCGTGACCTTAAGCACCGGCATGATTACCACAAACTCAAAAGGCGAACTGGTTCACCGTGTGGGGAAAGACAAGTCCGGAAAAATCACCATCGGAAATGGTGGATTAAAAACAGACAAGCATCTTAATTTGTATACAAGAAGACTGAACAATGAAGGCCCGGTTTCTGCCAATGGAAAATTGCATATCGAAACGGGTGTGTATGATTTAAATATTCAAACGGGTGAGCTCACGAAGCTGGAACCATCTGAACCAGATGAAAACAATGCGGAAGGTGAACCATTTACGCATTCCGTCACAGGCGCCGGCATGCTAACTGGCCACCATATTCAAATCGTGTCAAATGAAAAGGGCTTTGGGGTAAATTTAGAAAGGTTGAATGCCACAGATGGCAGCCTTCATATCTCTGCCGATGGCAAAGTGACATTGGGTCACAGTTATGCCAAAGAAGACATTCAAGTGACAGCAAAGGAACTGCATAACCAAGGCCAAATGCTGGCCGGACGAGATGTGAAGTTAAACATCAAAGGCAAGCATCTCAATACCGGCCAAGAAATTGCGATGCGAGACAACATTCAACAAGCTGAACTGCTGCATAACCAACACGGCATCCTCTCTGCAGGCCGAGACACCCATATCACGGCAGATAAGCTTGATAACGAATCCGGTAAAATCACAGCCTTACACGACATCACCCTCAATACCAAAACCCTCATGAATCGCCGTGGGAAAACCAAAAGTGTCACCTGGCGTGAATACGAGCCCGGGAATCCCGATACCTTTCATGACTACACCCAAGAACAAGAAACCACGGCCCCAGGTGAAATCCTGGCAGGCCATGATATTAATTTGAACCTCACCACCGGCCACAACCAAGCCGGTACGATTCATGCTGAACATATTGTGAGACTCAAAGCCAAGACCTTTACCAACAGCAGCGATTACTTAAAAACCAAAGATGAATATAGCTATCTCAAATGGAAGAACAAAGTCTTCGGTTCTAAACGCCGTGTGACAGAATTACACAACAGCAGCACAGAAGAAGTGGCCACCTTCTCTGCCGGTCAAGGCCTCGATATCCAAACCCAGCAATTTAACAACAGCGGGAAAGTCAAAGCCAAAAATGTCGATATCACGAGTGAACAAATCAACAATGGGATTTTTACGGCTGGGGATTTAACGCCAAGTCCAACACAAGACAACCTTCTTTCGGGTGGTGAAATCAGCGGCAGCCAGGTCAACCTTAAATCCCGCGATAAAGTCACCAACCAAGGCTATATCGTGGGTGACAACGTCACCCTTGAAACCCTGACATTAGAGAACGGCAAACGCACGGCCGATTATTATGCGATTGAACATGGAGAAGGGTATTGGGCTGAAATCAGTGGTCAGCAAGTACAAGACGGAGGCGTGATTCTGGCCAAAAAGAAACTCAATCTTAAAGTGGGCAACCATATTGATAAAGATGGCAGCATTTACGAAGGAACTGAAAACCAAATCGAAAAGCTTAAGGAAAACCCCCATTATCAATACGAAGCCGTACGGGATAACCTCACGTACTCGGTCCACAAGTACAAACAAGATTTTGCTGTCAAAGCGGGTATGGTGGCGGTGATTGCCGGCGGCATGATGATATGCCCTCCCGCTTCTCTGACGCTTGCTTCAATGATGACCGTTGCCAGCGTGGCAGCGGTTCAAGCCGCCAGCATGCAAGCCTTAAACGGGCAATCATTGAATTTTAAAAACATGGCGCAAGCTGCCGGCACCGCCATGCTGATGAATGCAGCCGGAAGCTATACCGACACGTGGGGCAAGAAAACGGTCTCTTATGCCGGCACAACAGAAACCAATCTTGTTTATAACGGCTGGAATATGGAAACCGTCGGTGCGCGCTTGGCTGCCAATGGCACCAAAGCACTGACAATGGGTGCGCTCACAGACGTACAAGGTGGGAAGTTCTCGAGCGGGTTTAACACCAGTCTTGCTTTTGGGTTAGGCACGGAAGTTTATTCGGCTTCGGTCGGGCATTTTGCGGATGCGACGGCGGGGGAGAATAGACCTTTTGCCGAGTATCGTGCATTTAAAGAAGATGGGCGTGTACCGCGAAATTTAGTGAATGGTAATTTTGAGGAATATAACAATATTGGTTTGAACGATCTGACTAAGCCACCTTTGTGGCAACAAAATGGCCCAGTGAGTAATTTCTTGAATAACCTTCATGGCTTTTCAATGAATGCGATCGGAACGATACATGATCAATGGATGAACGCGATGTACCCGCCTGGTGCAGAAATGTCACAATGGATGAGTGTTGGTACCATGTTGCCTGCGGCTGCTGTGACCTACTCACACTTGTACGAACAACATGGCTTACCGGTACAAGAACACATGAAACGCAAAACAACGATTGCGCCGGAGCATAAAAATGAAAAGTAAATGCTTATCCATCATAATCTTGTTATTCGTTAGTGGTTGTATGTTTGATAACGAAGCACGCATGCAATATCGATTTGGGCAGTATGTTGGAAAAAAGTTTGATGTATACCAATTTATTGATATGACGCCCGAGGAATGCGAAAAGGAAGTAAATCAGGAAATATATAAACTACAGCATCACATACCAAGGGGATTTAATCTTTTTCCATGGAATCCATTAAATCGAGAAAACTGTGGCATCCATAAAATCAGCGAAACATCCAAAACAGCTGATTACGAAATTACGTATTATGGAACATGCAAATATATTTACACGGTGGAAAAGAAAACGGATTTAATTTTAGCTTGGCGTTATACCAAGGACTCTAAAAACTGCGTGCCGGGGCCGTAGTACGAATCACGATCTCTCAGATGGATTGCTTCATAAAAACGGGCTCACATCCCAGACTTCGCTCAAATTCAGCTTGCCGTTTTTATTCGCAATGACGCCACTGGACTTATAAGTTAAAACGATTATTCTTTCACGCTCTCTACGCTCAACAGGCAAAGCGCGTCTCCCCGGAAAATGTCTGCACGTTGCAGATAAAAAGAAAACAGAATGTGAAAAGACATTTATCCGGGGTCTAGGCTAAAAAGAGTGGCTAACGCAGAAAACTTCGTCAGTTAAACCATCAAGCCTGGACCCCGTATAAATAGCTGCCTAAAAATTAAATTTCTTTTCAAAAATTTATTGCAGCTATTTTACGGGGAGACGGAGCACTGATGTCACAATGGATGAGTGTTGGCACTATGTTGCCTGCAGCCGCCGTAACTTACTCACACTTGTATGAACAACACGCCTTACCCATACAAGAGAAAATGAAACGCAAAACAAATATTGCATCAGAGCACAAAAATGAAAAATAAACATTTATGCATTTTAAGTTTTTTGGTAGTTTCAGGCTGTTATACACAGGCTGCATTTGAAAGCGGAATGGATAGAACAGTTGGCCAAAAATTTGATGTCTATCAATTTGTTGATATGACACCGGCTCAATGCAAAGAATGGGGTTATAAAGATATTTACCGTACGCAACATCAATTACCAAGGGGCTTTGAGCTTTTTCCATGGAGTCCATTGAATAATGAAAATTGCGGTATCCACAAAATCAGCGAAACGCCCAAAACAGCTGATTACGAAATTACCTATTATGGAACATGCAAATATATCTACACAGTAGAAAAGAAAACAGATTTAATTTCAGCTTGGCGTTATAGCAAAGATTCTAGAAATTGCGTGCCGGGACCTTAGTACGAATGATGGGTTACGCGAGTACGCTGACACCATACAAAGAAGCTCGTATAGCCTAGATACTACCCCACACAGCCTCACCTCGAGTATGTGATGGCCGTATTCGACATTTCATCGCTTTATGATGTGAACGTTATATTTTAGGCTCGGTATCTCTTACTCGATCCAGCTTGCTCATCTAAGTGCCCCTCTTGTCGTAAAGAATCTGTACCAGCACCGGCATGGCTGCCTGGCCCGCCACTGCCTAAATAAGACACGTTCGAGGCACTGCCTTGCCCTATGTTTTCATCTGACTCTGCTTGCACTTGCTCAGCAGACGTTTGCGACAAAATAGCCTGACATCTTTTAATCAGCCTATCTCCTAACTCCTTTGTTTTTCTTAATGTCGCTGCTTTTTCTGGTAAATCAGGATGCTGGCGCAATAATTGCCGCACTGCATTTTCAATTTCAACACGCTCTGACGCACTTAAATCTGGCTCGTTCAGCTCAGAAAGCGAGCCGTTCAGATCAGAAAGCAAGGTGGTCAGGGTTTCACACAGTTCAGCAGCTTCAGCTCTCTTCTCAGCAGCTTCAGCTCTCTTCTCAGCAGCTTCAGCCCTCTTCTCAGCAGCTTCAGCTCGCGCACTGGCATGCCCTGTTCCCATCAAGGCAAATATCAATCCATAGTTGAATACCCTTTGGGCTCTCGCCATCCCTAATGGGCTAAATAACACACCTTCAAAACCCGCTGCTGAAAAATAGGTGCTGAGCCTGAGGTAGTCTATTTCTGAAAACGCCATATCATCTATTGCCAACGTCTGATATCCCTGCAAATAAGCCGCTTCATGTGCACGAGGATCGTAATGTTTATCCTCGTTACGCCAGTCCCGCTCTAACATCTCCCGAAGGGTTTTCACCAACTGAACGCGATGCACCCGTAAATGCTGTGTAAACTGGCGCCTGCTGATGGCTTGCCAATCCGGCGCGACGGACAGGTTGACCCATCCTACTGAAAGCTGTGCTTTGACCACATTCATCGCTTCTATAAATTCCTGGTGTGTGGGCTCCCCAGAATTGACCGGAGGTGGCTCAACGCTCACGGCTGACTGCAATCGTTGCAACGTCAAATGTCTCAACTCATTGGGTGTTTTTACATTCCTTATCTCTTTCCCTACTTCCCCTAATGCGCGCTCTAATATTTCGTAGGCTTTACCAAGCGTTAATGCCCCGCTACTATCACTTCCACGGACATTCATTGTCACCGCATCTGCTGTCCGTTGCGATACGGTTTCTGTAGCAAGGCGCTCTATAAACTCACGAAAATATTGACGTGCGTTATCCCATGAGTCACCGTACGCCCTAAAATAAACAGGTCGACCAAAAATATTGATCACTGGCATGGCGTCTTTTTTAGATTGACTATTTTGGGCTTTAGCTTTTTCTGCTTCTATTTCACCCGGCGCTACACAAAAACTGCTTTCTTGTTTCTTTATTTTTTTAAGAAGCACTGTGCGATTTTTTTGATTGCCCGCTTCTTGATTGGATACTTCTACCAATTTTTGTATCAACTGATTGCGCTTTATGAGCTTCTTAATAAATCCCGCTAATTGCCCCCGCTCACGAGACTCAAAACCAAGGCCTTTTCGTACACCAGAAAACAAACGTGAAAATGCAGACTGATTCAAATTATCTGATTCAATTTTAATTTCACTCACATCAAATTGCGTAACGTGATAATCAAAAGCGGCAAACAAACAAAATAGTTTCTCAACTTGTGTTTTGCTATAGCTTCCTTCCAACTTTATCTTATTGATATGCGTACATTTCAACCAAATCTCGATGGCTTCTGCGATTGCATCCCACGTAAAATCAATTATTTTCGCCACATTTAAAGTTAAACCCGTTTGCTGTGAGTTTTGCTCTGCTTCCCAAAATAGACGGTATAAACTCATGCTCTCTTCTAACAAGTTGACAGAGTCACGCATGCTGGGTATCTCTTCAGCAGGCCGGTTACTTATCCCCAGCTCTTTCATGTCTTCCCGATAAAAGGCTGGATAATCTTCTGCAAAACGTAAAGACAAACGTTCCACCATATCTTGGCTTTCTGCGCTTTCATTTCTTACATTCTTTCTATGCATACCAAACAACCACCTCACCGCCCCACAAAAACGATACCAACCTTGACTCAGCCAATTGGTAAAACGCTGCCACAGGGAAGCTTGGGCCTCCCCCTGAACTCCCTTAACATCTATTGTTTTTGCGTCTTTTTTAGTCATATTGCTTCACTTATAAAATGCTCAGTTTTTACTTCATTTAAAACCCAAAAACCTTGAGCGCTTTTTCTGCGTAGGCGCTTCTGCTTGAGTGGCCGCTACCTCTATCTGCTCAGGTAGCTGCACCGTCACTTGCACTGGTACGACAAACCCCGTCGTAACCTGAGTGCTGGCACTCCCAGCACTTGGCCCACCACTGCCTAAATAAGACACGCTCGATGCACTGCCTTGCATTATGCTTTCATCTGGCCCTGCTTGCACTGGTTCAGCAGGCGTTTGTAACAAAATAGCCTGACATCTTTTAATCAGCCTATCTCCTAATTCCTTTGTTTTTCTTAATGCCGCTGCTTTTTCGGGTAAATCTGGATGCTGCGTCAACAGTTCCCGCACTGCATTTTTAATTTCAATATGCTCTGACGCACTTAAATCTTGCTCGTTCAGATCCGAAAGCAAGGTGCTCAGTTTTCCACACAGTTCAGCAGCTTCAGCTCGCTTATCAGCAGCTTCAGCTCGCTTATCAGAAACTTCAGCTCGCTTGTCAGAAACTTCAGCTCGCTTGTCAGAAGCTGCTCTTCCTTCTGCCTCTTGTTCGCACTTCGCCGACAATCTCCCGATCTTTCCAACAAGATACCCACCGCGCCGATCTATCACCAACATTTCTGCAGATTCGGTGACCAACCCAAGCGATTTATCTTTTACAAGTTCAAATAATAATTTCGCCATATTATTTAGGAAATAAGGCGCAACCTCTCCGAATCGAGAACAGAATTTTAAAAAGTTGGCAATCACTTCGACATGAAAGGCGTTCTCATATTTTGATAAAAAAGAAGTGTTGGTATGCCCAAAAATGCGCGTAACGATATCTTGCCCGCTTACATCCGGCTTACCAAATAACTGCAACAGCGCTTTTTTAAATTTATCGAATGCGGCCTCATTATAACTCCCTTCCGTTAAATTTATGCCTTGCGCATCTTCTTCACTTAAGCCCGCGCTCAGGTGAATGGGTAACATTTCACACATATTGGGTAATTGGTGCTGAACGCTATGCAATAAGGCATTCATGCTTAGCAAAAATTGATTCAATGCTCTACCCAAGGCATTACCTGCCTGTGTTAATTGATGCTGATATTGGCTGTTTTTGGCTTTCTCATCCTGAATATGTCTCAAAAGATTGGCGAATGAGTGAAAAATAGACACCATATCAAATATAGGATGGATATGCTTTTCTTGCTTTGCTCCTTCAGATTCCTGAACCACGGTTGTTTCCACAGAAAAGTCACTCGTCCGCATCAAAAAATTCACTATATCAAAAGAAGCGCCATGGTCTGTTTTGCCGCTCATCACTTCATCAAAAATACTATCGAATAAAACGGCCATGACATTATAGACATCACCTGGCATTCCAGCCCTCTGCCATATCAAGCCCTGCATCACTTTATCCACCCAGGCAATATTTTCTGGATGAGAAAGCGAGCTTCCATTGCGATAAAGTGTCAAATCTTTGCTCTCATTGTTACCAATGCGGCGCTGATGATCCGCTTCTAATTCCTTAATTTTTTCAGCATATTTTTCCTGACACGCTTTTTCTGCTGCCTTTAAGCGTTCCTGTGCTTTTTCAAAACCTGTATAAGCTGTTTGTAAAGTGTCTAGACTTGGCGCCACAATCTCATTCAATAATACCTCTACCTTAGGACCAGACGTATCATAGCGTAATCTTGCCTCCTCAAGAGTTGCATCAATTGCATCAAACAACGCTCCAATTTGTTTTATCATGGGCATTTTCCATTTTCGTGGTTCGACATGATATCGACCCTTTTTATGAAAATCCGCTGCGGCAGATTCAATGGCCGTGGCACTCTTGGAATTTGGTAAATCATAGTCATAATAGACTTTTAACCGAGCATGTTTCATGCACGCTTTATCAAACCATTCTTGCGCCAACGCCCGAAAAGATGTGACGGATTTATTATTGCTAATTTCGTATGTGCTCAGGCTTTTTAACACTGACTTAACAGACATCTTTATTGGCGTATTTTCCTTATCAAAAAGCTTCGAGAAAAAGTCCTTTCTGGCTGAAGCAAACTTTTCATCACCTTCTTGCTTCTGGGGCTCATCCAAAAAGTAATAGCCATTCAATTTAGTTAAGAGTTTTTCATCCAAATCAAAGTTGTCTTTCAATAAGGAAACTTTTTGTTTCAGATCGTTTTTAGCTTTATTGTTAGGATCATTCTGCGCACTGCTTTTGGCGTTATTCTCTTTTGGCGAAATCAACACCTCTAATACAAAAATGGCACTTAAAAACGCGATTAATTGGACATCCAAAAGTTCTTCTGCATCATAAACTGCATTTCGCTCATCAATAGTATCCGCACGTACATAACGCGCTTGACCAGCAAAAACCTTGGTGCGCGTTAGATTCCCCTCTGCTATAGCCGCCTCAAATTCTTTTCGAAGACGTTCTGTCGCTGTAAAATCAGCGTCCTGAGACGTTGTTGTTTCAGAAGTGCTGTCATCTTTTGCATTATCATCTTTTAAATCAGCCGCTTTTTTCTTGGATTTTGACTTATCACTCTTGTTACTGATCTCTTTAGACGAACTACCAGAAACGGCTGATGCGATTGTTTGAATTCCATGATTAAAAGCATCCCCCGCCTTTTTTTTCATCGACTTTTTCTTTTGTAGCATTGATGACGATGCTGGTGAACCTGCTTCTGCTTCCTCACTATCATTGGATGCACAACTGCTATCTATACTCGCTCTTGAAGCTTCAATAAGCCCTACCTGATGAGGAGATATCTGACGCGTATGTGTAGGCTGAGCAGAAACAGATTGGGTGACAGCCAGCATGCTGGGCAAATCCAATTCGGTAAAATCCTTACTAGAAACGCCTGCTAGGCTCAAAGACTTCTTAAGAGGATCTAGGAAAAAGTGCAGCCGATCCATATCGATGATCGTGATCCCCCGCTCTCTTTGGGTATTAATTAAGGTCTGAAGACTCTGCCCCATGCCAGCAAGAATGTTTATTGTTGTTGCCTTGCTGCCCACCGCTTCAACACCTTGAATCACATCAGCACTGATCATGGGGATTTTGAAAGCTCTCGCCTGCTGCAAAAATCCATTTTTAGATGTCCCAAAAATTTCATGCCGCATGTTGTGCAGCACAGTTGGATCTTCTGATATGGAATGCTCATTTTTATTCTGCCTGATGGTTTCATTCAATTGGGTTAACAATTTCACTACGTCTTCGAAACCGATAATTTTGAATACAATAAAAACCCAAGCACTATATTTGAGAAAATTTATGATAGATTGAACCACATTTCTGTCTGCTTCAATTTGTTTTGCAAGCGTTAAGAGACTTTCAATGCTAGCTTTAGATTTATATGCCTTATTCGTTCTGATTTCTTTGTTTTTCACACGCTCAGAAATCAAAGCTAAGCCTTCCATAAAATAAGCCGAACTATCAGTTTGGATCGGCGCGATCTCTGAATTTTGATTTTTGGCATTTCTACTTTCTTTTTCTGAAAAATTTTCTGACGTTAACAGAAGATCAATGACTGTTTTATTTGCTGTCAGATATCGATCATCAAAGTATCTTGCTTCTAATTCCTTCGTCGAAAAGTTTTGCACTAATAACTGCGCCCTGGTAACACGCGCTACTTCAGCAAGCTCATCATCCAATAACTGAAAAGCTTCAATGTATTTTCTTTGTTTGGTAATTTCATTTGCCCTGTACTCAATCGCCTCAAGCATCAGATCAAAATTATCCGTTATCAGCTGATCATGCCCTCCGCCAAATCTTGAAAAAATTCCGGCCGTGGTGACTTTAGTCACAAATGTTTTCATTAACTTTGCGATCTGAACACGATTGGGTTGTTCATACTCTTTTAAAGCGTAGGCTGCGCTACGCAAAATTAAATCAAAAGCCAAATCAAGCGAATTTGTTATTTTTCTTTTGTTTGTCAGGTTATCTGTTTTTCCAAAATTATCCCCTAGCGTCTCATTGATAAAACTGAGAAAACTCTGGTAAACAGCATTCCCACCGTCATCAATATTAAATGAGCAATGAGGTAATTCGTATTGTTTTAAGCCAAGATTGACATCTAAAAAATTTTCAATTGTCCCAAATACCATCTTTTTTGCCATTGAGGCTTTCTTATCCTCTTCTGCATCATCAAGGGCTGGCAGTTCTTCTTGAAAACATTGATTAAAAATTTGAATGAGCTGCGTTGCCCATTTCTCTTTTTCGACAACAACAGCGGCAATTTTAATTTTGCTCATATTGACTACCTTTTTATTTTTAGATTTTTATCGCGACATTTAAAAATTCTTTTTTTCATCAATGGAGGCTTTGATCCATGCTTCGTCAATTAAGCAAGGGCGATGATAAAAAATGTGGTACTACTCGCTTTTTCAGTGCTTGAGCAATGAAGCGAATGTATAAGTAGGGGGGTAAGTATGTCCATAGCAAAAATGAAAAAATGTTGTGAGACATTGGCTATTTATTGGGCTCCTGGCCCATAGGATCAGCAACGGGCGTAGCTTGGATATTGCTTACACAACCTCGCCTCTTCGTAGGATGAGGTGAAACGGGAATAGAAAAAGCATCAGCTTTTTCCCGTTGAACGCCCTGAGTTTACGAAGGGCTGGGTTCTTTTCGTAACCCATCATCATAAAAAAACAAAAACCCATCGTATTTATACGAATTGAATGCGTTATCAGCACATGTTACGGTTTTTATTTTTCATTATTAAAATGAAAAATTACCGCCGACATTATGCTGCTCACAGATTATATTTTTTCACGGTGGCCATTTTTGATCGCACGTCAGATTTGTTGATTAAAAATATTGCGTTGCTCAACGAGTCGATTCAAAGAGAAAAAATAAATTCCCCGTTTACAATAAAGGCAATCGTGATCTTGCCAGATCATTTACACACAATATGGCAATTACCAGAAAAAGATGTGGATTACTCATCCAGGTGCCGAAACATTAAAGGGTATTTTTCACGAGGCCTTCCAAAAGCAGAAGTGTGCAACAAAAGTCGAATCAAAAAAAATGAACGAGCAATTTGGCAGAGACGTTTTTGGGAGCATACAATTCGTGATGAAAAAGATTTTCAGCGGCATTTTGATTACGTTCATTACAATCCAGTAAAGCATGGTTTGGTTCAAGGGGCATGTGATTGGCCGTATTCGACATTTCATCGCTTTGTACAGAGTGGCATTTATCCAATAGATTGGGCAGGAGGTATGGAAGATAAACTACCCGGGTTAACCGGTGGTAGGCACGCTGGCTTCACATACGAATGATGGGTTACGAAAAGAACCCAGCCCTTCGTAAACTCAGGGCGTTCAACGGGAAAAAGCTGACGCTTTTTCTATTCCCGTTTCACCCGCATCCTACGAAAAGGTGCGGCTTAAGTACAAGATGGGAAGACCTGGGCAGATTGCAATCCAATCCACCCAGGTATTTATCTTACACGCGTTTTCTATAAACGGGCTTCTGGCGCATACCACGTGCTGACATCATCACGATCAACTTTGGGATTGCTGCTCTTTGTCACGTTTGGATTGGTCTCTTTCTGATTCTGATGTCCACCAGAAAACGTTACCCGCTTGTCTTTATCGATCGTTGCTTGCTCAATTGGACAGCCTGCGAATGAAAGAACCTCGTCTGCCGCATCTGAAATACCCAATCTTGCGCGGACTTTTTTGCCACCGAAGATAAAGCCTGTCACTTTCTTTACTGCTTCTGCTACTGGCATAGCCGTACGAGGCAAGAAGGGTCGGTAAGTTCTGGCTTCAATATGTAACGTATCACCTAAGCCCACACATTCTGTATCTGCATCCGCACTTGATTCAGCAGGGTCATTGTTTTCATCAAGCCCTTCAGCAATGTGAGACAGCATTTCTGTTGCATCCTCTTCGGATAAGCTGTCAGTCGTAAAGCAGAAATCGATTTTGATATATTCCTTACTGAACCCCCAAATAAAACCATAAGATTCGGCCTTAACACCATCACCTACATGAGCGTGAAGGTTAATACAATTCATTTCACTGTCTGCAAAGAGGGCAGGAAAAATTCGCGCCAAATGTTTTGTCTGAAAATCAGAGGTTTTGTATATCATGACGCGCAATCGGCTCGCTGAAATCAGGACTTCTAATTCAGCGGTACGATGTTTCAGTATGTTGGATATGGTATTAAGGGCATCCTCTTGCATCTTTTCCAAAGAGAGATTGAATGGAAGAGGTTGCACCTGTGGAGCAGGCGGTACAAGGGTTTGTGATTTTGATGATGAGCCAGATTTGGCTTTTGCTTTAATGCCAAACAGCTTTCTTAATCTTTTAAACATATTCGGCGCCTTCAGCACAGGCTTTAGCAGCCGGGTGGACGACAATCCACCCAGCGATCTATACATGCGCTTACATATGGGCTACAGGCGTGGTGGCGGCACGGGGTTCGCCCCATTGGCTGGCATCACCACCGGCGGCGGTTGGATTGTTCCCTTTCTGGTGCCCATTAGAAAACGTTACCCGCGTCTTTTGATCGATCTTTGCTTGCTCAACTGGACAGCCTGCAAATGAAAGAACCTCGTCTGCCGCATTTGAAATACCCTTTCTTGCACGGACTTCTTTGCCACTGAAAACAAAGCCTGTCACCCTCTTTACTGCCTCTGCTACCGTCATAGACGTACGCGGCAGGAAGGGCCGGTAAGTTCTGGCTTCAATATTTTCTAACGTATCCGCTAGGCCCACACACTCTGCATCGGTATTCGACTCAACAGGGGCATTGTTTTCAACCCCAGCCAGCAGGTTAGAAAGTATTTCTGTTGCCTCCTCTTCGGATAAGCTGTCAGGCGTAAAGTAGAAATCGATTTTGATATATTCTTTGTTTAACGCCCAAGTAAAGCCATGAGATTCGGAGCGAAAACTATCTCCTGGGTTACCGTGAAGGTTCATACAATTCATTTCACTGTCATCGAAGAGGGCAGGAAAAATTCGCGCTAAATGTTTTGTCTGAAAATCAGAGGTTTTGTGTAGCATGACGCGTAATCGGCTCGCTGAAATCAGGACTTCTAATTCAGTGGCACGATGTTTCAGTATGTTGGATATGGTATTAAGGGCATCCTCTTGCATCTTTTCTAAGGAGAGATTGAATGGAAGGGGTTCTACCGGTTTTGACTGTATCACGGGAACGGATTCGGGTTTCTTCATACCGAATATTTTTTTCAAATTTCCAAACATGATCTACTTCCTTACAGTTACAAAGCAATGGGTTCCAGACTAAAACGCTGGCCCTAAGGTGTCAATGGCTATTTAGCTGTGTAACGCATGCACCCACTTCGTTTTTCATCATCAACCCCGCCCCCATACGCGCCATAAAAAACAATAAAATCAATTAGTTATCAGCCTTTTGCTCGAAGAGTGGGGCTGTGACCATGAAGTGAAGGCAACGACACCTCATTCGAATTGGCCTTTTTATCTGTTGATTTTTGGGTGTCTCGTACCTTTTGGTAAGCTTTGTCAATCTCGCGCTCGACTCTTTCCTTGTCCCAAACGACTTTGCTGGGTTCACTTGAACTCATGCTGCCCAATTTTTCTTTTAACGCTTCTATCGCTCTTTCTCCATCATCCGCTATCGCTTCCTTTACCATCTCCGTTAACAGGTTTTCCATTAACGTTGAACTTTCCATTTCCTTTGAATCTGTTGAAATGTTATCAAGCTGAAAGCCAATGTATTCCATTTGTTTCCAAGCAGCATAAAAACCTTTTCCTAAAATACTGGCTTGTTTTTGTTGATCGTCCATTTCTTCGATTTTAAAAATCACACCCTCAGTGGAAGATTCCTTTTCATCCTCTGTTTTTTTGATTTCCAATTTCCCCGGATCTAAATCAAATTTGACACTTTTAATTTGATGAGACGCTCCGTCATCAGCAGTAGTGTCTTCAATTCGCCCTTTTAATTTTATTAACAAATCCTCGGCCATTTCTTTTAAATCCAAAATCGTGCCGCTAGACGCCGCATCACCGTTCAAGACCTCTACGGTGTTTTCCTCAGTTTTTTTGTTAGCGAGCAATGCGCTTGATGACTTCTTGTCATGTCTATTCAGCACAGCACTCAGCTTACCCTCAGATATTTTCGCCGCTTCTGGTGTTTTTTTAAAGTTGCTGAGCGCTTGCGTTGCTGTCAGCCGATCATCAGGATTGCTAACAGTCATCTGATGAATCAAGTCCTTTATTTCTGGAGAAGGATTTAAGTGTGACGGCTTGACCGGAAAATGAGTGTATTCAGTTTCTTTTCCGTCTGCGTTAATCCATGTTCGCGGTGGATTATAGGCAACAGGAATGCCATACATTTCTGCCAGCACCAGTCCCATCGAATACACATCTGATGCATGTGAAGAAACCTTCTTCGTACCTTTTAGCAAACGTTCAGGCGCCGCATACTTTTGTGTATACGTACTGCGGATCGAAGCGTGCCCTTCACCTTTTTTATGCGCGCCACCAAAATCAGAAAGTTGTGCCGTACCATCTGCAAAAATAATAATATTGCTGGGCTTAATATCATCATGCATAATTTTATTTTCTTCTAATGCCAGCAAGCTCTGCAGCAACTCTTTTGCGTTTTTGGCTGCTTTACCCTCATCCAATAGTTCACCGTCTATTGTTGATTTAAGATCTCGCTCACCTAAAGGTGTGAACAAATAACTTTTGTAGTAGGCTTTACCACTTTCGTCTGTGACTTTACGAATGCCGCCGTTCACAGCAAGCTTTTCAGCGTCAGGCTTGGCATCAGCAATGGCTTTTAAATGTGCTTTTGTTATGTCTTTTTCCTGCCGACTGCGCTTTCTCCAAAGCATTAAAGCCGCTGCTTCATCCGATCTTTTTGCCTTTGCTTTCATGGCAGCTGGATTGGGATATTTTTTCTCGCCATTCTCATCTTCTGGATTATTGGCTAGCTCATTAAAATCAAATAGCCCGATTTTGGCGGCAACCCATTCGCCAGTTTTTAAATTTTGTGCGTATTTCACGCGAGAAAAGCCGCCGTTGCCCCACTGATGGACGCTACGGACAAAACCCAAATCGCACACAGTATTATTATCAATTTCAAGTGGTGATGAAGCCTTCTCCTGCAAACTTTCAAGAACTTTACATTGCCTCGCTTGAAGCATTGGGTATTAATCCGCACGAGCATGATATTCGATTTGTCGAAGACAACTGGGAATCCCCCACCCTCGGTGCATGGGGTTTGGGCTGGGAAGTTTGGCTAAACGGCATGGAGGTCACCCAATTTACCTATTTTCAACAAATAGGTGGCATTGCTTGTGAGCCTGTCATGGGCGAAATCACATATGGTGTTGAGCGTTTAACCAGCTACCTACAAAACGTCGAGACTAATTTTGATGTGGTCTACGGAAAAACCTTAAACGGCAACATTACCTACGGTGATGTGTTTATGCAAAACGAAGTTGAAATGTCTCAATTCAATTTTGAAGAAGCCAATGTGCCCGCTTTATTTGAAGAATTCGACTTGGCTGAAAAAAATTGTGAAGCCTTACTGGCAAAGGGTTTGAGCTTACCTGCCTACGAACAAGTGATCATGGCTTCGCATGTCTTTAACTTATTGGATGCACGCCATGCTATTTCAGTCACCGAACGCCAGCGGTTTATTTTACGCGTGCGTAATCTTGCCAAAAATGTGGCGGAAAAATATGTGGCTTCACGTGAAGCTTTGGCCTTTCCACTTCTTGCAAAGGGCTGCGTTTAAATAATGAAACATGATTTATTATTCGAATTGGGCTGTGAAGAACTGCCCGCAAAACAAGTGGCTATCCTTGCCCAAAGTTTATTTGATTTTGTGAAAACGGAACTCGGCACGTTGCAGTTTCAGCAAGGTGAGGCTGAAGTTTATTTTACGCCACGCCGTTTGGCTTTTTTGATTCGCGATGTCTCTACGGAAAGCACCCCCCGTCAGCAAAAGAAAACCGGTCCATTGGTCATCAATGCCTATGGTGAAGACGGCAAACCTTTACCGGCTGCACTGGGCTTTGCAAAAGGTTGTGGTGTCAGTTTGGATGCGCTTGCAAAAGAAATGACGCCAAAAGGTGAAGCCTTTATTTTTGTAAGCGAAACCCCGCCTCTGTTGTTAACAGATCAGTTTCAAGACATCATCACACGTGCGATAGCCAAATTACCGCTGCCTAAAAAAATGCGTTGGGGCACACACAGTCAGGGATTTTTACGGCCTATCAAATGGATTGTTGCCTTGCATGGCAAAAACATTCTCCCCGTTCGTTTGTTTGATTTAACCGCAGGCAATATCAGCCTGGGTCACCGTTTGGCCAATCCTCCTGAAATTAAAATAGACACGGCATCTGAATATGAAGCGAAACTAGAAAAAGCTTTTGTGATGGTCAACCCCACTCAACGCTTGGCGCGCATTCAATCTCAAGTCACGGCTTGCGCAAAAACAATCAAAGGTCACGTGGTATTTGATGCCGATTTGTTACAAGAGGTGTGCAATATTGTTGAATGGCCGAATAGTTTATTGGCAGAATTTCAGCCTGCATTTTTAGAAGTGCCCAGTGAAGTGCTCATCACCAGCATGAAAACCCATCAAAAATGTTTTGCTGTTCATGATGAAAAGCAAAATTTATTACCTGCTTTTGTGGTTGTCAGCAATCAACCGTCGCAAGATCTCAAGCATATTAAAGCTGGCAACGAAAAAGTGATGCATGCACGATTAAAAGATGCGGCTTTCTTTTATGAAAAAGACAAACAAATTACATTGCAAGCCAGAATTGATTTACTCAAATCGATCACGTTTCAAGAAAAACTCGGATCATTATACGAAAAATCCAAACGTAATGTGCAACTGGCTCAAACCTTATCTACGGCTTTTAAGCTTGATAGTGATCACGTGGCAGAAGCCGCTTGGTTGCTGAAAGCAGATTTAACCTGCGATATGGTGGGTGAGTTTCCGGAACTGCAAGGGATCATGGGCGATTACTATGCCCGTCCGGCGCATGATGCTGCTGTCGCACAAGCCATTCGTGAACACTATACACCGCGATTTTCGGGTGATCATTTACCACAATCCCATCTGGGATTATTGCTTTCGCTTGTTGATAAAATCGATACCCTCTATGGCTTTTTCATGGTGGGTTTACAACCTAAAGCAGACAAGGATCCGTTTGCATTAAGACGTACCGCGCTCAGTATTGCGCGTATTTTATACGAAGCTGATTTGGATTTTGATCTAAACCATTTATTTCAATTGGCCTCTGCGCATTTTCCCACACACGATCAAAAACTGTTGGTGGATGCATTAATCACGTTTACGTTTGAACGCTTAAAGGCCTACTTACTAGAAAGCGGCATTGGCATTCATATCTTGAATGCTGCCAGCGCCAACACAGACAACTTCTACATTGTTAAAAAACGCATTGCTGCGCTTTCTCTTATCGTGAAAGATGCCCGTATTGAAGACATGGTTGCGCTGAATAAACGCGTTAAAAACATTTTGCAAAATCACCTGACGCATTCATTCAAGATAGAGCCAAGCCTGCTGCAACACGCTGCAGAAAAAGCACTGGCAAACGAAATTCAAGCGTTACAGCAAACCTGTCAGTCTCATGCACAAAATAAAGAATACTCCGCCATTTTGAATGCGTTATTGCAACTGCAAAAACCCATTGCTGCTTTCTTTGATGCCGTGATGGTGATGGATGAAAACAAAGCGATACGCGAAAATCGTTTGGGTTTATTACAAGCGGCACAGCAGCTAATGATCATGGCCGGCGATTTGGCAGCTTTATCATGATGAAGGCCATCATTTTAGATCGTGATGGCGTCATCAACCATGACTCAGCCGATTTTATTAAAACGGTCAATGAATGGCGCGCCCTTCCTGGCAGTTTAGAAGCCATGGCCAGATTAACCCACGCTGGCTACGCGATTTTTATTGCGTCTAATCAATCTGGCATTGGTCGTGGCTTATTAAGCGAAGCAGACTCAACGGCTATCTTTGATTTTCTAAAAAATCAATTGGCGACATTGGGTGGAAAAGTAGAAGGCATCGTCTATTGCCCACATCATCCTTCTGATCATTGTGATTGTCGTAAACCTTTACCGGGTTTATTTTTGCAATTACGTGATCGCTTTCAAGTTGATTTGACCACAGCCTACGCTGTGGGGGATTCATTGCGTGATATAGAAGCGGCCATCGCCGCAGGATCCAAACCGATTTTGGTTAAAACAGGCAATGGTCTAAAAACATTGGCCTTACTCCAAGAACGAAATTTGAAAATCCCGACTTATGATGATTTGGCGCATTTTGTTGAGGCTCTGTTACATGACTGAAACTTTAGAAAAGGCTTCGTTTTTTTATAAGATTTTTTTAAGCCTTCGCGCCCTTATTTTTTATGCCCTCATCAGTTTTTTTGCGATCACGATCACCTGTACGAGTCTTGTGCTGGTGCCTTTCCCCTTTATCGTACGTTACCGTTACATCACCGCCTGGTCACATATTGCCACCTGGACCGTGAAAATACTCTGTGGTGTTCGTTACACGGTGCATGGGCTAGAAAATATTCCTAAAAGTAGTGCCTGCGTGGTGTTATGTAAACATCAATCATCATGGGAAACGTTTGCCTTACAAGTGATTCTGCCCCCGCAATGTTGGATATTAAAAAAGAAATTCCTCTATGTGCCTTTTTTTGGATGGGGTTTGGCCATGCTGCGCCCCATTGCGATTCCTCACAAACATCCCAAGTCATTTAATTTTGTGATCAGCAAAGGGATAAAACGCATTCAGCAAGGGTTGTTCCTGATTGTTTTTCCTGAAGGAACGCGTACCCCTTATGGAAAAAAAGGTAAATACGCACGCAGTGGGGCCTTAATTGCCGAAAAAGTGGGATGTGATGTTTTGCCTGTTGCACACAATGCGGGAAAATACTGGCGTCGCCATGGTTTTATTAAATACCCGGGCACCATTGAGGTCTATATTGGCAAACCCATTCCTGTCCCTCCCCATTCTGCGGACAAAGTGATTCAACAGGTAGAAGCCTGGATAGAAGATCACGTTCGGTAGACGCTCCTTGCCACAGGGTGAACGGCCAAGGGTGTCAACTTAAGGCGCTGTTGACAGTCGGGGATCCGTCACCCCCATTTCTCAGCCCCTCAACTACACTAGATAGAGGCCGCCTTACTATCACTTGTAGCGAGCGCGTAAATGGAATTGTTTTCTTTCTTCGGCAAAAAAGAGAAGCCACTAAAGCCGAATCATCCGCCAACAAATAAAACTCGGCAGATGGACGCATCTGCCCCATCCCTCGGCATTTATAATATTTACCAAGCTTGCCAATATGGTGATGTTGAAAAAACAAAACAATTTATCACTGAAGGGGCTGCTTTTGATTATGACAATGCCGGGTTATTTCCTCTGCATTATTTAATGATTGCCAAAACTTCTGTAGAAAACAAACGGGCCATTTTAGATTTATTACACACCTTACCTGATTTTAATATTAATCAGCGTTCGGTATATGAAAGTGTGGCCGCAATAGAATTGGCGGCAACGATAGAGGATCAAGAACAAGGCATCAGCGATATTTTGCTTTTGCTGTCAAATGGCGCCGATCCTTATATTTTCGATCCAGAAAAAAACAACATTTTACATTTGGCATTATATGAGCAGCGTTTTGGCACAGCCTATTATTTGATTTCTAAAATGACCGAGTTATGCTCCCTCAAAAATGTCCATAATGAATCCCCGATCGATTTAATATACAAGATCAAAGCAGAAAATAATCCGGATACCCAGCAAGCCCTATCCATACTGATCGACCGCTTAAATCGACTGGGTATTCCGTCGGAAGAAGCAGCAGAGTAAAGCACGTAGATCACAGCCCAGCGATTGTTGGGTATCATGATTATGTCGGGCAACACGATTTTGGCGCAGCTTCATAAGGGATGATGAAATACGGTGTGGTTTTAAATAGCGGCACCAGTGTAAGTGGCGCCACAATAAAAGGCACGATGATGATGACACCTAGGAACGGTGGTCATCCTACTATTTAATAACCGTTTCGATGATTGGATGGTTTCGCCCTAGCCAATTCGGCAAGCAATCTCTCTTTTGCCTCGCCAATGATAAAAAATTGATGCTTCGCTGCTTTGCTCTGGTTTCTATCAGGATGGACTGGAACGTAAAGCCTTCTTGCGGCACCTTCGATTCTGCTTTCTGTCAACTTTTCATTCGGGGTAAGACCTAAAACAGCACGCCAATTATTTTTTTTGGCAGCGATCAGCCGTTCCGCATTGTCGCGTACGATGGGATCCGTTGCGTTTACATTTCTTGCTTCTGCATCCCAATCAACACCTTCCATGATTGTCAGCTTTTCTACGATGACAGGAATACTTGCAGCAAACGAAGCGGCTGGCGTGTAGCCGGCTTGATGTGGCAGTTCAATTTTAAGTGCGAAGGCATACGATAGATCCCACTTCCAATTGGTCCACTCCGTATAAAGATCCCTGTAATTCGATCGGCGACCAAAAACCGAAAAGGGATCATCCCCCAAACTTTCATAAAAGTTTCTAAAACTTTGATAATATGCCTGCTTATCAGCTTCGATGTCGTCTCCCAGTTCGGCGTTTCTCTCGATGCCAGCCTTCATCTCGCTTAAGCGCTGCAGCTCTTTATTTTCACGGCAAAAATTGTCAAATACGGGTATCGTTTCGCCGTGGATTGAAATGGTTTTTACGTGGCAGAAAAGCTCAGGGGCGCGCCTAGAGTTCATTCCGATCGTTCGTCTCGAGATTAAGCCTTCTAAAAAAATCTTTAAGGCTAAATCTGAAAGTTTATTGGCGATAACCAGATGCTCTAGTTTGCTACGGGCAACGATCGTGGAAAGCTGAGGCAAGTATTCATAACCTTCGTCTCGCCCCCAAGCGGGTAAACGAACGTAATCCAAGACACTTAACTGGCGGGTTGACTGATAATCAACGAGCAAGATTTTTATTTTCGCAATATTGCTTCTGTCTTTTAATCTTTCTTTAATTTCAGCTGCTGACCTGATGATGACTTCATCAGCTGGATTTTGCGTGAATAAACGCTGCGTTGCTGGTGTCAGTAAGTGCTCTCTTTCGCCTCTTTCTATTTGCGCTTTAATCACAGCGTTTTCTTGCCTACGACTTGAAAAATAACTGAATGCAGCGCCCGTTATGCCCCCCATTGTCATGCCGACCGCGAAGGCAATCGCTGTGGCAATACCCGGCAAGCTGATGGGTAACGTAAACGCAATCAGGGCCACTACTCCAGCCAGAAGTATCCCGCCGAACACAATGCCCAGCAAGATAGGTTTTGCTTTCAGGTGCTTTCTAAAAGGCATTTCTTTCGTTCTCATGGAGCCACACTCTTCGGACCGGATGGGCCCGCCACGTGTACAGCCGCCTATTAAGCGAGTGAACGTAAAAGCATAACCTAAAACACAGTGGACCGCTAATGAATTATCTCTTTGGTTATTAAATTATGATAAGTTACCAGAGAACGCTTACCCTTCAGCAAGCGTAGCTTGGGTGTTGCTGGGTGTCGGTCTGCTGCACGTAAGCATCACAGCCCAGCAATTTTGTTGAGTATCGTGATTGTGCTGAACAGCACTCTTTTGGCGCAGCTTCATAAGGAATGATGAAAGTTCATCAATATCCCTCACAAATACCGTATTTTTACGAACATACATAAACACAGCGATTGGATAGACTGCTATTTCAAACATGAAGTAGTGGAAAATCAAAATGCAGTACAAGAACAGCGTCACAAAAATATCTGGTTTGATGTTTTTGGGTATGATGTCAGGGCAAGCTGTTTTGGCCTCTGTGACGGCTGACCCTACGGCACCTGCTGCACTGCAACCCCAAATTCAATTCCAAAATAATACCCAAATCGTCAACATCACCACGCCAAATAATGCAGGCGTGAGCACCAATCACTACCAACACTTTGATGTGG
>Ga0302309_10000504_pt1 | contig 44577 bp, 53 predicted proteins | sample III_Palsa_N1_1_FD_200453 | JGI IMG/M metagenome (GOLD analysis project Ga0302309, IMG submission 200453) | Peat permafrost microbial communities from Stordalen Mire near Abisko, Sweden - III_Palsa_N1_1 | ecosystem: Environmental > Terrestrial > Soil > Palsa > Peat permafrost | place: Sweden...
CGCGTACTGTTTGCCCTCGGGCGTCACAGGCGCGCTTTGGTATTGCTGGAGCGCTGGCTCCAGGACTTGCTCACGCCACTTGACGGCAGTCGTGGGGTCGTTCGGGTCGGCCTTGTTCAGCGTATCCGTGAGGCTCTGATCTAGGCTATTATGGACCTGCGCGCCCGTGGCGGAGAGGTGGCCAATCTCTTGGAAGGCTTGGTACTTGCCAGCCTCCTTGCCCAGGGTGTCGATCCCGCCGCCGATGTCCTGCCCCATCTGGTGATAGAACTGACCGACGCGGCGGCCTTCCATGGCGAAAGCCTCAGCGCCCATGTTGTCGGGCTTGAGGGTATCCGTCGCGTTGTACTCGGCAATGTTTGGCACCGGTTCCTCCTAGAGACCAAAGATCGAAGCGACCGCGCCTGCGCCTTTCAGGAGGCCACCGAAGATGCCGCCGGAGCTTGCCGCCTTGGCCGCCGACGCCATGCCGTTATATGAGCTTTCCTCAGCCTCGTAGCCAGCCGTCTGGATGTCGCCATTCTGCTGGATGAGTTGCTTCTGCAATGCGCCTTGTGACGCACTGGAGCGCATCAGAGCTTGGCTCGACCCAGAGCTGGCCAGACCCGCGCCCGCGACCTGTGCAGACTGGGCTCCCATGACCTGGAAGATTTGCCGCTGGGCCTGGGTCTCTTGGATGCGTGTGCTGTCCTGGGAGACCTCTGCCATCTGGCCGGCGATCTTCGCGGCCTGGGTGTAGGCGCTGGCTTCCGCCGCGTCGCCCTCTGCGCTGAACAAATCACTGACCGCGCCGCCAAGGTCGGCAAAGCCACCGAAGTTTATGCCACTAGCCATGGCCTATCTTTCCATCGTCGTAATGAACGGGCCGACCGCCAGCACGGTTGCCGGGTAAGGACGCGTGACCTCCCAGCCGGGCATACTGTCGAAGGTGTAGTCGCTGTCGATTGTAGTCCAATAGACCCCCGAAAACAACTGGTTCGCCGGGGTCGGGGTCAAGGTCCCAGTGACGCGGAAGTCGGCCGCGTTCAAGTGGGTCATATCCTCGCCGAACGAGATGCCCTGGGTGTTGGCCAAGAGCAAAGACATTTGCTCCGTCCGCCGCTCCGTGCCCAGTGTCGGGCCGGTTCGGGTCTGTGTCTTCTGGGGGTCGACCGGCCGTAGGATTTGCCCCTGGCTCGTGTAGGTGTAGCCCGCGCAGAGCGGGAACTCCAGCGAGGTCGTAGCGATGCTCTCACCCGTTGCCATACCCATGCGGGCCCAGGTGCTGCCGAAGGCTCCAGTGGCCGGCGCAACAGGCGTGGGGTAGCCAGACACGTCCGTCGTCAGGCCCCAGTTGCCAATGATGTAGCCCGTCTTGTCATCGCTGACCAAGGACGTGCCGTAGACGCCCACGAGGTTCCCAGTCGACAGCGTCCCCGTGGCCGTGTTGAGGGTGTACCAGACGTTCGGCACAACGTCATCAGCCCCGCCGAAGAAGTTGACGATCTGGGCCTGACAGCGGGTCCGGTTGTCCGGCCAGAGCAAATTGGAACAGGCAACCTTCCACACCAATTGCATGGTGTTGATGTTCCACTTCACGATGTACTGGGTAACCGTTGGCCCGGTGACGCTGTTGAAGACGCCCATAACGGTATCGTCGGTACTATCGTAGATCAGGCTCGCAGGACACCCGGCGGCAAATTCCGTCCAGGTCGCGTCGATCTGCGCCGGAGCGATAGTACCCATCAGCTCTTGCCGGACACCTTGCGGGGCGAGCGCGGACCACTTTACGGGGGTGAACGTGCTGTCGGAATTCCCGGTGAGGCAGACGTAGGCGACGCCGTTGTAGCGCACGTTCGCGCCGGCCGCATAGGCGGTGGTGGACACCCACATCGGATAGGCTTCCGCCAGGGCCAGGGCACTGTTCCAAAGGCTGAAGCGGTAGGCCCGGATGAGGCCATCACCCGCCCCATTGCTGCCAAGGACGCCCAGGGCAAAGAAGGTGCCCAGGGCTTCGGTCTGACGACCGGGGACGAGCGAACAGGTCGTCTCGCTCTCAGTCCCGACCTCGGAGACGATTGGGAAATTACCGATCCAGGCGGTCTCGGTCGCACCCACATCGAAGATATGGACATAGCCGCGCTGCGGGCACATCGCCGCGAGGTAGGTCGAACCACCGCCGCTCACGAACACAGGGTCCGTTCCTTGGCCGCTGTAGTGTGTGGCGTCGCTGTCGAACTGCTCACCATCGGGCGTACCGAAGACCTGGAGCAGCTCCAGGGTTTGTTGGCTGACCTGGATAAGGCGCACGGTGTTGCCTCCATCCGGGGAGCCATAGAGGTTCCCGTCCGGCGCGGCTTGCAGGAAAAGGATGCCGTCATCAATGTCCGACAGCCCCCAAGCTGAGTAGGCGATCTTCAGACTGTTGACCGCGCCGGCCAGGGTGAAGCGCTTCAGGTAGGCGTAGTCGGTCGGATCACCGAGGATATCACCCTGGTAGCCGAAGAAGTAACCCCGCGTCCAGTCCACGGTGCCCAGATAGTCGTAGCCATCCGGGTCGCCGGTCCACTGATAGGTCTGGATCGTCAGTGGGCTGGCCGGGGTGCTGGCGGGCGTGATGGTGTCGACCTGCATACCCGCCGACTGGTTGTAGTAGGGATTATCGAAGACCGGCAAGCTCGCCAGGAAGGCATGTGTGAAAAGCCCCGCGTAGGGAACGTGGATCGTCCCCGGCGCTTGCACAGTGATCGTGCCCAGGTCCAAGCCAGCAATGCTCACGTCCAGGTCTTGGCCCACGAAGGGCGCATAGCCGTAGAGGGTAACGCCCGTGGCTCCCTGGTCCTCGACCATGAAGGCCGGGGCTAGGCCGCCGTCCACGAACCATCCTTGCTCAATTGGGGTATCCTCGTCGAACAGGTTCGTCAGGACCTCGACGTAGCAGTAGGCAGAGGTAGGGTCCTGGGTGATCATGGACAAGCTGTCCAGCTCGCCACCCACCGCCGGCCCGGCCTGGATCGAAATGACGCTGCGGCCAGAACCGAGGGTGTGCTTATGCCAGCCGGCGAAGGACGCGGGTTGTGTGCCGAATGGGCTCTCGCGTTTGTAGGTGCAGCCGGCGAGAGAACCGTCGTTCATGCGGGCCCAGATGATCGGGGCAAGCTCCTGGACGTAGGCGATCTCGGCGATCCCAGACTGGGTGAAGTGCTTCGCTGGCAGCGAGATGTTGGTCCCGCTGAACTTGCCGGAGTAGACATCGGCGATGTACTCGATGGCCTTCCGAGCGTAGCGCTGGACGAAGACGATGCTCAGCGGGGCTTCGATAGGCAGGATGTTCTCGCAGCCAAACTTGGTCACCCGGTGGGCTTGGATACTCGACGGCGTGATCGGGTCGTTCAGCGTGCTGGCCTGGATCAGCCACTCACCCGCTTGCGTCCCAGCCGTCAGCCCGACATGGCTCGCAATGAACCAGTAGATGGTGTTGAGCGTGTTCGAGTTGAACGTCTCGGAGATGCCATTGTCGTCCGCCACGGTGCCGTCCTGGCCGGTCGGATCGAAGCGGAAGAGCTGGTTACTCCGCGTCGCGTCGAAGCGGTTGGGGAAGGCCTGGGAGGCCAGCCAGAAGCGGCCCTCGTAGTAGGTGCCCACATCGGGGTAGCCCGTCGTGTCGCTGTAGACACCTAGCTGCCACGTCACGACCGGCACGGTCTGGTTCAGCGGGCCATCCGCGCGCGGCAAACCGTCCGGGTCGTTCGTCGGTCCTTGGATGTTGACGGTCACTTCGTCGGTGCCAGCGACCGCCGTGATGATCCCCCACGTCCAGTTGGCCGCCGTGGTGCTGATCGCCCAGATGGTGTACTGGGTGTCCGGCTCCTTGCCGGTGTTATTCGAGAGCGCCGTGTAGTAGGCGTTGTTGTACTTGACGCTCTCGCCCGTGGTGTAAGCCGTACCCGAAGACCATAACGCGGGTTCGGAGAAAAGGTTCACATGGCGACCAACATCGGTCGATTGGAAGCCGATGCCGCTGCCGGCGACCTTGTTCTGGATATTGACGTTCGCGATGGAGCTGGCAGTCAGCGTGATCGAACCGGGGCCAACGGCACTGGGGGTTAGGGTTGAGCCATCCTCGGGCGCGTCCAGATATGGACCGTTCTGGAAGACCGCCAGGGCGAAGTTGAAGCTTGCGAAAACCCCGCCGTTCGGAACGCTGGTGCTCGTCAGGACGTAGGGTTTGTAGCCAGGGCATAGGATCAAGGCATCCTGGTCGTTCTGCACGATGCGGACAAGCGGCAGGCTGGCCGCCGGATAGGGCGTGGCGAAGGTCAGGGCACGGGCGAACTGGATGGTGTTCGAGCCGAGGTTCAGGAGCGCGCCATTGAAGGCCGCCTGGGTGGGGTTGACCGCGATACTGAAGTGATAGGCGTCGATCACCGTGACGATGAATTGCAGGTTGATAGCGGCGTTCAGACCGACGAACGGCGACGTGCCAGGAGCGAGCAGGAACTCGCCAGTGTCGCCAGTGCTGTAGCCATGCTCCTGGGTGGTCTCCACGACCGCTGGGGTAGCTGCGGAGATGGATGCCACGGTCGTGGGAGTGTTCTCCAGGACGAGGTTCGGGCCACTCCAGAAGCGCATGTAGCCGGGTGTGAACTCGACCTCGTAGGGCTGGGCCGAGCTGAAGGCGAAGTAGCGCAGCACCCCAGGGAGGCCCAGGCGCGTAGCTCCACCGAAGGCGGTGCCGGTGCGGCGGCTCCAGGCCCCTTCCTCAATTGGGATAGCGTTGCGGCAGAGGTTCATGCCCTGCGCATAGCGAGGGTCCTCGGCGCGTCCTTGAAAGTATTGCGAGAACTCGCCGCCCAGAAAAGAGGTCTGGACGTAAGATGCGCGGCCCATGGCTAAATCCTACAGGTGATGTAGTCGTCCTCGGGAGGCTCCGTGCTGTCGGTCTCAATGCCGTTGACATCACGGGCCTCGGCCATAAAGCGACCGTAAGCGGAAGCTGCCATATTGACCTTCGCTTCGCTCTGCGTCAAGGTCTCCCCAACTTCCATGCCGATCCGGCCGCCGAGGCCTTCGCAGAACATGGGGTCCATCATGGTCACGTCGGAGATGTCCGCGACGAACCGGAGGACAATCGGGTCGCTGATCCGGGAGATAATGAAGTCGTCCTGAAGGTCCCAGTCGTCGTAGGTCAGCGCCGTACTGGCCCCGAGCCAGGAGAACGAGCCCGCCTTGGGGTCCTGCGGCGCACGGCGGAGGAAGCCATTCGGGAGCATGAAGACATTGCGCGTCGCCGACTGCGTGGCCGGGCCGGTGCCGAGCGGATACAGGAAGCGCAGGGACTTGATCGATCCACCGAGCAGCAACCAATTTTGCCCGGATGAGGAACCAACCTGCCCGCCAGGGATTACCACCCAGTCACCCGTGCCTGTCGGTGTCTGGCCGACGTTCATATCAATCGTGGACTGGTAGACCACGTTGGAATAGGTCACGGTGTCACCCGTGTTGTAGGTCACGGTATTCACCCAGGCAGGGACGACCGTAGGCGTGTCGTTGTTGCCGGCGGAGAGCGACAGATAGACGCCCGGATTGGGGCCGGTCGGCGTGTAGACCAGCTCCGACTGGTAGTAGCCCTGGCCGGACGCGGCCAAGCCAAGGTAGGTCCAATGGATCCCGCCGTCGTTCACGGGATTGTTATTTACGTTCCCGTTCGTGTTGGAGTAGTAGAGGTTCCCGTCCGAGCCGATCACTTGGGCATTGCTGGCGTAGGAGATCGCGGAGGACCACGGTTGCGGGCCGTTGTTGACCGCGCCGCTGAACCAGGGCGTGACCGTCATCGGGCCGAAGTATTGGGTCCACGAAGCCGGGTTGGTGTCCGGCTCGATATTGGCCGCGAGGAGGGCGGTCGCTTGGTAGAGGATGTTGGAGTAGGAAACGATCTGACCACGCGCATAGGTGGCCGTGGAGGACCACGCGGGCGGCACGTAGAGGTAGGAGGTCACGTCTATCGGGCGCAGGACCGCGAGGCGAATGGCGAACCGCCAGACGTTCCGGCGCAGCTCGGCAACCCGCACGTCGTCGTAGACGGAGTTGACCTCCAGGGCGTTCTTGCTGACCTCGGTTGCAGACGCCATCTGCCGCGCGCCGAGGTGTTGCAGAGCGCGGTTCTTGATGTCGAGAGGTGCGAAAAATTTGCTCATGGGAGGCTCCGGGCGCTCCCTAGTCGGTGGGCGAGCGCGTAATGCTGGCGTAGTTGGCGGTCCCGGTCGCGATGGTCACGCGGTACTGGCCGGGCGAGAGCGTCACAACGTTCGAAGTATTGGCGAGCCCATTGGTCACGGTAACCGAGGTCGTGATGTAGGTCACACCATCGGGTCCGAGCTTGTCCAGAAGGATTGTGCCCGAGCCCGTGCAACAGTAGTCGAGGTTGTAGACCCCGCCCTTCAGCTCGAAGGGGCCATAGTTACCGGCCGCCACATTTGAGCAGAAGACGACGCTTTCTTGACCACGCAATGCAGCCTCCTACAGCGGGAAGTTGGTGTCGTTGTTCGGGTTCTCGATGAACCGCCAGATCGTGAGGAAGGCGTCCTTCAGCTCACGCTTGGTCCAGTTCTTCGTGAGGTCAACTCGGATTTCCAGGTCGCCCGAAGTCGGCGCGGCGGTGCCCGTGGAGATGGGTTGCGAGCCCGAGCCTTCGACGTTGTCGATCAGCGTGCCGCGATTGATTTGGTAGGAGGCGGAGGCCATGGTCGTGTTCCTTTACGCGGTGAGTGTACCAGCACCGTCGAGCGTGCGCAAGGCGGCCAAAAGAGCGGCCTTGAGCTGCGCGCGGGAGGTGATGATACTTTCGTCGTAGGTAACCACAACGTTGCCGCTGAGCAGCGACGCCACGTCAGAGGTCACGGTGTTGATGTCGGTGTTGAGCGTACCCCAGGCCGTATTCAGGGTCGTCACGTGCGCTTGCGTGGGGGTCGCGCCATCGGCGACAAGCGTCGCTACGGCAGCGGCCACGGCAGTCTGGGCAGTCGTCACGGCGGCTTGGTCGGTCTTCACAGTCGAGCCCGCAGTCGGGCCGGCGGCGTTGGAAGCCGAGGCGTCGTAATACTGAGGCTCGTAGTTCGCGCCCGCCCGAACCGGGTTGGCATACGGTCCACGGATTGAGACTGTGAGGGCACCGAGGGCCATGGGAGGAAGCTCCTAAAGGGTTGGCCCGCCTCCGCTGGAGGCTCGGAGGCGGGCCGGAGGGTCACGCTTTATCAGTGCGGCCCAGGTTATTCGGCGAAGTCGCAGCGGATGCCAACGCGGGCTCCGGTGGTGATGCCAGCGGTGACGACAGTCAGGACAATGTCCAGGAAGCCGCCGGGGTCCGCCGTCAGACCAGCCGCTTGCCAGATCGGCTCGCTGCGCAGGTTCAGCGTGTAGCTACCGCTCTCGTTGGTCACATCGGTCGGGCCAGCGGCCGAGGCCAAAGACACGGACGTGGCGAAGAAGGTGGCGTTCAGGACGGTGCCTTGGACGCCGACCGGGGTGCCATCCACGGTGCTGTCGCTGTAGTAGAGACCGACTTCGACATCGCCGGCCGACATCGCTTCGTTTTCGATCTTCACCGACTTGACGACGGCGTTCGAGGGGATGCGGACGACCTTGTAAGTCGAGGTGGTGTTGTCTCCCGACAGGGTGGTGACATAGTCGTCCACCACTCGCAGGAAGGCTGGAGCGCCTTCGCCGGTGTTGTTGGCGACGGTCGGGATGCTATCGAGGTTCGTGATCGACGCACTCTTGAGGTTGGAAGTCTGGGCCATGTTCGTGTTCCTTCACAGGCGCTTAGGGTAGGCCCCGGCCGAAGCCGGGGTCAGGACCATTACGGGGTGATATCGGCCCCCGTGGTGTCGGAGCACTGGATTTGCACGACCTTACCGGGCTGGGTGCGGGTCGCACCGAACGAGGTGGAGGAGTACAGATCGTAGGGCTCGCCGGACAGATCGTTGCGGATCGACACGCGGTTGGTCAGGTCTTTCCACATGCCAAGGTACATCCCGGACTTGGCGAAGGCGATGACGTTCCGCAGGTTCGAGCCGTAGGCCAGACGTTCCGAGACCACGATGTCGAAGCCGAGGAAGCGCGTGACCTTGCCGTCGACCAGCACGGGGCGGTCGTTGAACTCGGTCGACACGACCTGAACTTGGTTCAGGAGGTCGCTCTCTTGCTGCGAGCCGATGATCAGGGTCAGCGGATCGGTGTCGATATCGACGTGGTAGTGGCGGAAGGTCCGCTTCGTCTCGATCAGCTTGGACACGGTCAGGCCGGAGGCCGCCGAGGAGCCGAAGGTGGAGACCACACGGAAGCCGGCGTTGGCCACGGTCGAGGAGGTATTGAAGGTCTCCGGCGACAGGCCGCCCGCATCAGCGCCGATTTGCGCGGTGCCGAAGGCGGCTGCGATCAGGCAGTCGTCCCAGCCCCGGCCAACGGCCATGGCGGCGTTTTCCGAGTACATGGACTTGGGGTCCACGATAGTCTTCAGCTCGTCAAAGCTGTCAATGAGCTGGTCGATCTCGCCGTCTTGCGGGAAGACCCACCGACGAGTGAACTGCGCATCGGTGCGGTTCTTCGGGGCGAAGCGGCCGGCCGGAGCCTTGAGCTGGATCGCGCCGACTTGGTTGATCGGGGAAGCTTGCTTACCGACGTGGAAGCCTTCGCGGACCTTGCCGCGCAGCTTCGAGCCCATTTGCTGGAGCTTCAATTCGAGGTTGGTGGAGAACTGCGTAGTGAACAGTTCGTACAGGTTCTCAGACATGGCTTGTGCCACCTTCTTTTGGGTGAGGGTTTTTATCGTGGGAGCCGTGTCCGAGTAGGGGGCTCAGTTCGCGCTAAACCTTCGCCCCTCCAGATGGTGTAGGGCGGTGGCCGGCCGGGGCGAGTGTCGCGCACGCACCCCGGCCTGCCTGCCGCTCCCCTGCGCGAGCCGGGTGGCGACGGTCTTAAGATATCACGATCTGGCTGTCTGTCAACCCACAATGATCGTGTTAAGCGCGGTCATCTCGCGGACCTTCACGCTGTCGCCGTCGAGGTAGGCTTTCGTCCACACGCTGTCATTCATCAGCTCTTGTTTCTTGGACAAGGCCTGCTCGCGGGTCATGACGCCGGCCGCGTTCGGATTGAGGTTCTGGACGAACTTGTCCTCGCCGATCTTAGTGCCGATGGAGCGGAACATCTCCATGACCTTGTCGTAGCCGATCTGGCTTTCCAGGGCGTCCACTTGGTCTTGAGTGACGCCCAGGGCGGCGGCGGCCTGTTTCGCGACGAACAGGTTGGCCTCGTGGTTCGGACCCCAGTTGCTCTTGAGGGCTTCTTTGGCCGTGGTGATCGCGGCTGTCCGGTCGGCCACTTGGCGGCTGGCGGCATCGTCCTGGAACTTCGTGAAGGCCTTGGCGACCTCCAGGGCGGCGTCCGGCGGCAAGTGGGCGGCGAGTGCGGTCTGGGCCAAGAACGCAGCCTGATCGGCGGCGAGGGCGGACCCGTCTGCCCGCTTGATGTCATCGAACTTGTAGCCCGTCGCGTCGGCCGGTACGCCCAGACGGGCGCGCAGGGCGGTCCAGCCGGCTTCGTCGGCGGCGTCCTTCGGCATTCGCACGACCTGATCCGGCGGCGCGCCAATGAACTTCTGGGCCTCGAAGTGGGCCTTCACGGCTTCCACGGCGACCTCAGAGGGGGTCTTGGTGTTCCAGCCCCGAGCTTCCAGGTGGCCGATTACTTCCGGGGCGACGCCCTTATACCAGGGGTCTCCAGTAGAGCCGCCGCCCGCCGCAGGATCAGCCGTTCCGTTTGCGTTCTCTGTACCTTCAGCCATTGTCTTCTTCCTCAGCTTGGTCTTCGGTGATGAGCCTTACCACAGGGCGGCCCGAGTAGAGCGTCATCAACTCCTCAGAGGAGAGGTTGAGATGCTGTTGGATACGCAGCCACGTCTCGCGCCGACCGATCAAAACGTCGGCCTTCCGCGTGTCGTCATGCCACGTACTCTCGTTGGCTCGGCAGAACGACGCAAGGTCTATCAAGACTTCCTGCGCGGCCGGCGAACCGAACGTGAGTTGGTAGGCGCGCTTGCGCTGGCGTAGAAAGTCCAGCGTTGCGCCGATCTCTTCAATTTCTCTTTCGATACTCTTTGCCATCGACCTCTCTCCAGTTGGCCGGTTGCCGATCCCTGAAGGGATACGTGTAGGGTCTCTCGCGGAAGGTCTGCAAGTCTTCAGGCTGAACCTCGATTACTTCGCCTTCCACGCCGATGATCATCTCATCGGTCAGGCCTTGCTTCTGCTGCGTGTCGTAGCGGCGGAAGACGGTCAGGCCACCTTCATGGCTTAGCGTAGCGAGGATCATTGCGGGCCTCCAGGTCCGGGTGCATTGCCGCCTTGTACAGGAACCGAAGCAGCTTGTCCACCGCCAGTGTTCGGGGCCGGCTGACCACGGGCCTGGGCCACGCCATTCGCCATCCCGGCCTTCGCCTGGACCGCTTGAGCCTTCATCATCGCGGCCTGGGCCGGCGCGGCTTGGATTTGCTCCTGCCGCTGCTGGGCCTGGGCGCGCGCTTGGCGCTTCTGGGCGATCTGCTGGTCATTCGCCAGCCAGCTCTCCGGCGTCCCCTGGATGCGGGCGATCTCGGGCAGGGCCGTGTCCAGGTCGAACACGTCGAGGTGGGACGGGTCCTGGGTGGCGTTGACGACCGTCGTGGCCGTCTCTAGCGACCGCATGAAGCCGGCGGCCTCCTGGGCACGCTGGGCGCGCGCTAGGGGGCTCGTGTACTCGACATGGTATTCGCCGCGCGCCTCACGCAGAGCCGGCGGCATGGGCGGCAGGAGATGCAGGGTTGCCATGAGGTCCAGCTCGCGCTCGATCATGGGGCCGAGGTATTCGTTCTGCTGGCGGCCGACAGTCGGGGCCAAGAGGATACCCTTCTCGTTGGTCCGCTCAATGACCTCGGTCGCCGTCATCTGCGGCGTCTCCTGGAGGATTTGGAACAGGCTGACCATAAAGGCGTCGTTGATCAGGCTCTTCTCCTCGTCCATCATCTCCTTGTTGATCTGGATTTGACCGGAGGGAAGGACTTGGATCAGGGGCTTGCCGTCCGGCGACACGCCACCCTTGTTGATCGCGCCCGGCCGCAGGGACACGCCCACGAGGCCGTCATCGGCCGTCAGGAGGACGGGGTCGGCCGCGCGGTGGCCTTGCTTCAGGAACGTGCGCTTCTCGGCGTTCAGGGTCTTGATCGCCGGGAGGACCATCATGGCCGGGCTCCGGCCGTAGGTCTCGCCGGGGGTCTGGTCGTAGCGGCTGGCCGCCAGCGGGAACGTCTTGTAGCCACCCTCCTGGAGCAGCGACATGCCCTCAATGGATACGTAGTAGCTCGTGTAGAGCATCCCCTTCTGGTCGACCTTCGACGGATCGAAGTCGGAGTTGGGGATCACGCGGTGTAGGAAGTTGAACGGCGTCTCGGAGTGCTTCTCCATGGCCGCGATGATGTTCGGCGGGACGCGTGCGCCCCACTTCTGGAACGCCTGCCGGGGGGTCAGCCGCATCCAGCGAATGAAGCCGTCGATCAGGCCTTGATGGTTTTCGTGCAGGAACAGCTCGCCGAGCGGGATCGCCTTGTAGCGCAGCGCGCGCATGGGGCGGCCAGCGGCGTCCACCGCTTGGTCCACGAACATGCCGCCCGTGCCGAAGGCCCCGAGCGACTGGTAGTTGTTCTGGTTCTGCGCGGAGAAGTTCGCAATGGGCTGGTAGCGCAGGGCGAACAGGCGACGCGTGACCTCCTGATACCAGATGCGGGTGTCCCGGTCCTTCTTCAGCTCGGGGTCCTGGCTAGTCAGGGCGTGCCAGATTTGGTTGCGCGGCGTCAGGAGGCTGTCGCAGATCGCACCGAAGCGGCTCAGGGCCATCATGGCGGACGCGTCAACCTGCCGGTCGGTCTTCTTCTGGCCGGGCCAGTTGAAGTTCCCGTAGAAGAACGTGTTCCGGCTCGTCGGCAGGACCAGTTCCGCAACCTCTTCCCATTGGGCCGCGAAGGTGTTCCGCCAGAGCTGCATCTGGCTGAACTCCTGCAAGGTCTCCTGGACGATGCGTTGTTCGCGCTCCGACTGGATCAGCGGAACGGTCACGTCGTTACGGGCTGCGTCTGCCATCTACCCCAGGCCCCCTTGGGATTGGCTCAGGATGCCGAGCGAGGCAGACGCCGAGCCTGTGCTCGCACCGTAGATACCTTGCTGCGGCGTGTTGTCGCCGATCATCTTCGCCTTCTTGCGTTGGGCGATCTCGTCCTGAAGCTGGTTCTGGAGCTGGTCGCCCTCGCCGATACCCAGGCCAAGGTCGTTCGAAGCCCCAGGGATGGCGAAGTTCTTGGGGTTGATCGGGGGCATTAGCTGGCGGTGCCTTCGTGTTGGACGATGCAGGACGTTTCCACGTCCTTGATCTCGGCGGTCGGGTCCGACTTCAGGAGCTTGGCCTTCGTCTCGGCGGCGACCTGTTCGCATTCAGCGACGGTTGCGCCGGCCGGGGCGAGGGCTAGTTCGTACTGGGGCGGATTGTGGAAGTGGAAGATGGTGATCAGAAGAAAGATGAGGACATGGTTCATTGGAGCCTCCAGAGCTAACGGGACATGATACCTAATTGAAGGGGTCGAAGTCAACCCCGTCCGCGATGACTTCGCGCGAGCGATCCAGGGGCCGGTCGCCGAGCTGGACGAGCTGGGCCGAGCGCTTCATCATCACGGCGATCCGGGTGGCGGACATGATGTCGTCGCGTTCCTTAACGATCACGCCGTCCTTACGGTGATACTCGCGGTACTCGGCGAACCAGTCCGACAGGTGGCGGGCGACCTTCAGCCGGCCGGTAGCGAACCGTTGCTGCATCTCCAGGATGCCTGCCTCGGTGCTGACACCGCCGTCCGGCCACGTGGCGTGCTGCGGGAGCATCCGGAGCTTCTGTTTGCGATAGGCATCGGCAAGGCTCTCGCCGTTCGACTTCTCACGGCTGTCGCCGTCATGGGGCCAAGCCACGGGGACGTTGCGGCCGATGGTCTTGATCTGGGCAGCGTGCATGATCGGGAGCTGGTCGCTGATCTTGAACGCGTGCAGAATGTGGATGATATCGTTGTCCCGGTCGTAGGCGATCAGGACCGCCGCGAACGGGTGCCCGATGCCGAAGTCGATAGCCCAGAGCTTCGGCCAGTAGGGCGGGATATACTCCAGGGTGTCCTCTGCAATGGCTTCCTCGGACACCTGGAAGATGCGCCCGCTGCCCAGCATGGGGACACCCTTGGCCCGTGCCTCGCGTTCGTGGACCGGCCAAGAGTTGATGATCGCTTGGCGCTCGGCCTCGGGGATGTGCTCCGCGTCTTCAATCGTCATGGTGACGGTCTCACGGTTCGGATCGTGCTCATCAGTGAACCGCAGGACGACATCCGACCGACCCTTGAGTGGCGTGAAGGTCATCCACCCCATGCCGCCGGTAGCCGTCGTCCGGGTCAAGACCTCCGAGTAGATATCCATGGGTGCTTCCTCATCGCACCAGAACCAGTCGATGGTATCGGCCTGGAACTTCGTCCGGCCCTGCTCATAGGACTTGAAGCGGATGATCGAGGTCCCGTCCTTGTCGCCCTCGGTGCGGTGCTGGATATGCGCGGTGTCGTAGGCGTCGGTTACACCCCTGGCCAAGGACAGGTCGAGGATGTCCTCCTTCGGGATCATGCCCGTCCCAAGGGCTTCGCTGTCGCCGGGTTCGCCCAGGAGGTACTTCTGGCTCACGTCCCGGACGACGGTACCAGTCTCCCCAGCGGCCCAGCCCTTCGTTGGCCGCTGCCAACACCGCCCGGCCCACCACGCTGGATAGCCCCCGGTCGCGTGGCAGGCAGCTTCGAACGAGCCGGTGATCGTCTTGCCGTTCTGGTTGCCTGCCATGAGAAGCCGCTCCCGCCGCGTCCGGCCGAAGTCTAGGAAGCGCTTCTGCTTTGGGTACGGGACAAAGAAGTCCATCCGGTGGAACTTCCGCCGGTCGGCCGCCGCCCGCAGGGTGTCCCGAAGCGCAAGGAGGCGCGTCTCGTTGGGGTCGACTACAGCCACGACGCGTCTACCAGCGAAGGCTCAGTCCCCGGATTGGCACGGAGGTAGAGCCGGCGGGCGTCGTCAAATGCAACCGAGCGGCCGGCGTGTTCGTACCCGAGGGAGTTGATCGTCGCGTTGAGCTGGTGCGCCGCCGCCGTATAGCGGGCGTCTTGGCCCAGATGGCCGGCATCCCGTTCAGCCTGGGCGAGGTCCAGAAGCTCAGCGATCAGGCGTCCAGGCCCAGTCGTCAAGGCTGGGATCGGGTCCGCCGTCCACTCCACTGTCGTCGGTGTAGCGGTTGCCGGGACTTTCGTCTGCTGGGGCGTCTTGGTAAGTGAGCTGGCGCGGCGCACGCGCTTCTTCGGCCGGCGGACGACTTTCGTTCCGACGCGGTGCGTCCGCTTCTTGAGGGTCTCGGTCATTGGGTATCTCCACAAATTCTGCGTCAATGACGACGCCGGCTGAGCCGAGTAGCTTGGTCGCGTCGAGGCCAAGGGTCCGGGCTAGGTTACTGATTTCCTTGATCATTCCCGCGCTGGTCTCGTCGCGGTGGGTGTGGTCCACGTCGATCTTCTGGGCAACGATCAGGCCGGAGCGGTTTAGCAGCTCGACCGCCGCCTTGAATTGGTCCTTGTGCCCCGGTGTGTTCGCGATGTCAAGGATGGTCTGCATCGCGAAGGGCGCGCTGCGTTTCCCCCGGCGCTCGGCCTCTACCCGAAGGGCGGCCAAGACTTTGGGATCGTGTCCGTTGCGCCAGCCGTATGCGCGGGAGGAGTGGCCCTCGGGTGAGCCGGCGGTAATTGCGGCGGAAGTTTGGTTGCCGCCATTGTCGAGGTACGCCATGACCCACACTCGCTGGCGGGGGTCAAGGGCTGCGAACTCCGGACAATCTGGCATGTCACGGGGATCAGCGGGTTCGGTCGGGGGTATGTGCGCGCTCATGTGACACTGTGTATTCCTGGGTGGTCGTTTTGTCAAGCCGGTCGCCGAAAATTTCGAAGTCGCCGCGTGCGAGAGAGGGCACCCGAATATAGGCGCGCGCGCGTTATGGCGACCCCACCCGCCGGCCCACCCCGGTCTATTGCCGTTGACCAGGGATCAGGTCGCAATCAATGGTTGCGCATTGCAGTCAGCACACGTTGACGTGGGTTGGGAGGGTATTACACATGTAAATTGTCGTTCACGCATGCGTGGAATGGATCACCTGGATTGCAGGGCGATATCCAAGGCGATCATGTGAGCGTCGTGGGGCTGGCAGGGCTATAGGATGAGCCTATGAGCATGTGCAACGTGATTGATTTGGTCTATGTGAGCCGATTAGGGCTTGACACATGAGCGATTGTGTCGGCATGAGGGCGTTCCACAACGGAGATGCACACATGTTTCACCTGCAATTGAGCGACGACTATGAGGCGCAAGAGCGCGATATCGAAGCGTCCAAGGCCTTCAGGCCTCAACCCCGCAAGCCACAACCCAAGCGTTGGGTGATTGCCCAGTACGTCCTATTCGTGGGCGTGGCGTTCATCGTGACCGGCGTCATGCTTCTGGGCATGGCTTGCAGCGGCCAAGGGTGAGCGACATGCGCAGTTTCACCCTGTTTGAAGACAACGAATGGCGTCTAGTGCGCTATGGGCTCGGCATTGGTTATGCCCTCACCAACAAAGACCTGGATAAAACCTTGTATGTCCAAGGGGACGACGCCGATGAGTTTGAGCGTGATCTAGGCATCAAGGAAGAATATCTCGCTGGCGCGGACCTCTGCGACGCACTATGGGAAAATCAGGGTGGGGACTACATAGTGGACTGACAGGTCGAAACGCCTTCGGGCGTCTGTGCGTGATGCGCACACTGATGAGATCATCAGAACAACATAGGATGCAATCTAATGGCCCAAATCGACGACGATATCAAAGCCGCGCGTATCCGCATGGACACGGCTAAGCGAGCCTACAACAAGACATGGCGGGCCAATCCTACGGCCAAGGGTTATCCCGCCGTCGACCGTGCGTTGGATGACCTGCAATCGGCGGAGCACTATCACGATACGCTCCTCCTCGGCGCATTGGGTGTCGCATGACGAAGCGGGACTATGAGTTGATTGCCCAGGCCTTGGCGGACGCTAGGCCTTCTCGTTTCCTGCAATTGCGGCATGACCAATGGCATGAGGACGTGACACGCATTGTAGTGGCGTTGCGGGTGATCAATCCGCGCTTCGACCATGAGCGCTTTATCACGTGGTGCGAGACCCACTAACTTTTTATTCACGAATACGTGATAAGCCCGCCTGGGAACACCTGGGCGGGCTTTGTCGTTTCTGTATCATACAGAAACCCATTCCGGGTAACAGGAGCTAAGCATATGCCCTACCGTATGAGACCATCCAAGCGTCGGCGGCCGGACTGGTTCGGCCGAGCAATTGCCCTATTCAGCATCTGTCTGTATCTGGCCGTGGCCGGATGCATGTTCACAATGATAAGCTGTGGCCATCCAGCGCAAGCCCATGGGGCTCTCAACCCCTATTCCTTGGCCTAACGGGCGATATCCCGTCGCTACCTGGACCTATATGGGGAGGCCCTCCAAGCCTTCCCCATATCCTGGACCCAAGGTCGCACGCTTGGACGCCCTAACCCATTTGACAAACCCAAATGCATTACGGTATAGTCGGGTACCGACACGGTGTTCCGGTCCGCACGAGCGCTTGAGGCGCTGGTCCTCACCCCGAGGTTCACACGACTTTTAGCCATCCTTACGCAACGCTTACAAGTCCCTTGCACAACGCTTAGTCATGTGCTAGTGGACGGGTAGGCGCTTATGCCTATGGAGGATACTATGTCCAAGACCCCGATTCGTCTCACCCGTGAGGAAGCGTTGGCCTTGCGCCCGTGCTCGACTGACAAGGTCCCTGACTTTGGCCGGAAGAAGTATTTCACGGCCAAGGAAGCCCTGGCGGCCGGCGTGTCCATCCCCGACCTATTGTGGGTTGCTGGGAGGCTCGGCCTGAAACGCCAGTGCGTAGAGTTCGCCCTCGGCGAGGCTCAATCCGTCGCCTACCTCAATCCCGACCCGCGCGTTCAAGCCGCCATCGACGCCGGGCAGGCCTGTCTCGCCAATCCTACTCCCGAAACGGCTTATGCGGCGGCGGATGCGGCGGATGCGGCGAATGCGGCGGCGGATGCGGCGGATGCGGCGAATGCGGCGGCGGATGCGGCTCCCGAAACGGCTTATGCGGCGGCGGATGCGGCGGCGAATGCGGCTCGTGCGGCGGCGAATGCGGCGGCGGATGCGGCTCCCGAAACGGCTTATGCGGCGGCGAATGCGGCGGCGAATGCGGCGAATGCGGCGGCGAATGCGGCTCGTGCGGCGGCGAATGCGGCGGCGAATGCGGCTCGTGCGGCTCAACGCGAGCGCTTCTTGGCGATCTTCGGATGACACGAGAACAACGGGCGATTTTGCCGGGCTTGCGCTCGCCGGCTCCGATCCGCTATGAATGCGATTGTGGGCGCAAGCTCACCTCCAATTATGCGGCCAAGTCTCATGCCCTCCTCTGTGAAGGCAAACAAAAGGAAGCTAGATCGTGACCACGAAACACAACTATCAAATCCTCTTGCCGGCCCTGCACAATGACGGCGTGCGAAACTATGAGGAAGCCCGCCGCGACTTCGCCAAGCGCTGCATTGACCTCGCGGGTGGCGTGACTGAAATGCCATCGGTCCAGGGCGCTTACAAGATGACCGAGGGGCAAATTCAGCGTGAGCTGATCTTCCCCGTCCAGGTCATCGCGGACGGCAAGATTATCGAGCTTCTGACCAACGACGCGTTCGACCTGTTCCCCGATCAAGAAGCCTTCGCTATCACGGATCTTGGCCCTAGCCGGATCGTTGAACGCGCCGGCCGCGATCTCACTCTCGCTTGAACCTCTAGCCTGGGGCCTCGGTTCGCCGGGGCCTCATACTAGGCGCTCATGCCTAAACTGGAGATGCAGCTATGACCAAAATTCCTTATCCCGATGTGGCGGACATTGTCCTAGGCCGTTATCCCGCTGAACTATTCGACGCGGATAACCGTCCGGCCGGCCACACAACCTACGGCAAGACCACGCTTCGGCCCTATCAGGCGAAGGCCGTTGCCGTCCTTACCTCCGCCTTCCCCACGGCCGAAGGCAACGCCCACGTGGACGAGCTTCCCGACGCTGTCCTGATCCGTGCGGAGGCCATCGCTGATCAGGCCCGCAAGGTCGCCCGTGAGTTCTCTGACGCCTCCTGGGCCTTAGACGCGGCTCTGTCGGCCATCCGTAAGGACAAGGCCCGCTATCGCCAGCACAACGCGGCGAACCCCGACGGCGGTTCAAACTACGTGGCCGGTCAGCTCGCGGCGGCGCGTCAACGTGTCGTCCTGTTGCTGTCGCGCCTCGGCCAGCCTCAACCATTCAACGTCGCCTGAACTTCCTAACTAGCCCCTGGCCGACGCTGGGGGCTATCTAGGGCGCTTATGCTCTGCATATCGGAGGGAAACCGATGGACGATGTAATTTGGCGTCTGGAGACGCGCAACGGCCAAGGCTGGTATCGCTCGGTCAAGGATGAAGACCGGGCTATGATCGCGGCCCTAGCGGCATCATGGGCCACGCCTATGCCCAATGACGATGGCATACCTGACCCGGCTACCGTGGGGCTCAAGACCTCTGATTTCCTGTTCGGGTTCGACACCGTGGATCAAGCGCGTTCGTGGTTTAGTGGGGGTCCGGAACCCTTGGAGCTATGGGGCCGGGAACGTGGTGGCGTGCTTGCCGCCTATCCTCGCGCCCTCTGCGGTCCAATCCTCCATGGTGACCATCAATGTGCGTTCGTCCCACCCAAGGATCGCCTGGACGTTCGGATGACGCGCCCGCCGGCCGACCTCTATCTCAACCCGGACTTGATCGCTCTGGTCCTGTCCCAAATCGGAGCCTCCTATGATGTTATCACGCCCTCAAGTCCGACAACTGGTCACCGAGGGATTGCCGGTGATCTTAGGGCAGCTCAAGGCCCCGGCGGCAACGGACTACATCGTCGCCGAACTATGCGACATGAACGCTCTCCCCAAGAAGGGCCCGGAGGCCAAAGCGATAGCCGAGGAAGTGATCCGGCGGGTGACATCGCACGGGGCTATGAAGTCCTCCGTGACCTTTCAACGCTTCGGTCGGGTCTGCCACCGTTGGATTTGGCCCCCCTCCAGCGAGACTACTAGCGTGATCGACTGGACCGTTCCGCCTAAGCCGTCCAGCGCCGCCTTGCGGGATTGGCTGGACACCCATCCGGGCGATCCGCGCGCGATGACGGTCCTATCCGTTCTCCAGGAAGCCGGAGCGGTTTGACGCCCTAGCGCCCGTCTGTCATAACCTCCCGTGGACCTCAACCCACGGGAGGATTTGCCATGTCCGTTTCCGACCTCTTGACCAAGCTGTCCGACGCTGCCATTGAGGCCGCACGCTGGGATCATATCAGCCTGGAAATCCGCCACGCGGGTGTCTACGTGCGTGGGCTCAAGATCGCGCCCGGCCGCATCCATAACCGCTATGAGCAAATCGTCACGTGGCGTGATTTGTTTGAGGCCAAAGGCGCGGTAAATCCGCTCTTGCTGGCGGTGGAGTGGGTCGCTACTGAGCTGGAGCTAGAGCCGTGGAACAAGCACTAAACTGGCGCGGCCGGGGTGTCATCGTCACGCGCGGCAATCAAACCCTACCCGGCTGCATTTTTTTGGCCGTGATCGGCAAAGCTGCGAGCAACCCCCCGCGCATTGTGAGCGGAGCCGAAATCCGCAAGGACGGTCAGGTCATCGCGGCTATGCAATCGCGTCAGATGAAAGAGGGCGAAAGCGAGCTTTTGGCGCTCTGTGACACTGTCCTCTTGCGCGACACGTGGAACCGGCTCGCTGACGCCATCCAGGCTACGGACGACGAGCGCGCTGAAATGTTTGACGAATTGCGCAAGTGGATTCTGAAAGACTGGCGCGCAACGTCCGGCGACTGGCTCAAGGCCGGCGAGGGAAGTGTGGCATAATTACATCTTGATCGGGAGGCGGTTTTCTCCTAATCAGTCCGGGCCGACGCAATTCCGCGTCGTTCTGGAGCACAGTGTTATGACCCTCTTTCACTCAAGGGCTTCCGAAATCGTCTCGCGCCACGGCTCGGACGGTCGGACCTATGGCGGCGACGATAGCCTCGTTCACATCGCCGACCATCATCGCCACGACGTGGGCCGCAAGCTCGCCGCCTATCTCGATCAGACGATGCGCGTCCATTCGGACCCGCCCAAGCCGGCCGATGCGAACCTCTGCCCCGGCTGCTTCATGATCGCCCTCTTGGACGCGAGCATCTACCTCGCCCAGGCGAACGGCCAGCCCTTGGCCGAATTGGCCGCGTCCATGAGCCACGCGTTCGCTTTGCTCGCCAAATCCGAGGAAGCTTTCGAGGCTTTCCAAAACGGGCGTGAGCTGCCCCTCGACGCCGCCGTGATCGAAGAAATTCACGTCGTCGGCCATCTGATTGGCGAGGCGGCCTAATGCTTCATTTCCTCCTTCATGGCGTCGATTTCAGCGCCCTGGGGCTCCTGGCAGACCGTTTGGCGGTCGGGAGCTTCTTCGCCCTCGCGGGGGCTCACAAAATCTTCTGGCAGGACCGCCGCGCTCGGTTTCTGTCCGGCTTCGAAAAGTGGGGTCTGAAATCCCCGGCCTGGGGCTACGTGATCCCAGGGGGCGAGTTCGCCGGGGGCCTCGGCCTGATCTTCGGAGCGCTCACGGTTCCCGCCGCAATCGGCCTCCTAGTCATTTGTGCTGGGGCCTGCGGCCTGGACGCCTTCGGGCGTGTCACGGCCAAGAAGTGGCACGAACGGGTGTCGGACTACCTCTATCTCCCCGAAGTGCTGTATCTTGTCCTCTTGGGCTTCATCATCGCCCAGGGGGCCGGCGCTTTCAGCCTCGACGCTCTAATCCTGGGGAGGTTCGCTTGATCAAGCTTCACGTCCGGCCGGAGGTCGTTGTTCACAAGGTCCACAATACCTTGCTGCATGTCGCCCTCGGTTTCTTCGCCCTCGATCTAGCGGGTTCATCCATCCCGCCGCTCGGGAAATTCTTGGGCAATAACGCCCATGTCATCGTGGCCGTGGCGGCCTTCTTCGAAGTGACCGCCGTCCACCTGGAGGCTCTCGTTCCGAAGCGTAAGGACGAGGTTGACGCAGAGCCCGAGACGAGCTAGATATACGGCTTGCCCGCATAGAAGGGCTCAAGTGGTTGGCGTACCCGAAACAGCCCTGAGACCCGCCGGGAAGTGCATCCCCTGGCGGGTCTTTTGCTATCAGGACACTACCGGGATACGCCACTTGTCGCCATCGACGTAGGCCGACAGGTCTTTCCGGGCGCGGCGCTTCAGGAGACGGGCCATAGCCTCAATCGCCTCTTGGCGTTCCTCGACACCCTCGACCTCGTTCGGCGGGAGCAATTCATTCGCTACCACGTGCGCGGAGACCGACGCCTGTAGGCTCATCGCCCCTAATTTCACGAGAGCGGCCCCTACCTTGGCCTGAGAGATCGCATCGGGGCTCTCGACCAGCCGCGCGTGCTCCTCGGGCGTGGTAGGTGATAGGACCGCCGACCCTCCGAAGCTACGCACCTCGAACGTCAAGGGCTGAGCGCGCTCCGGCGCGTCCTTCTGTTTCCGGACCCATAGCGCCAGCGCCGGGAGGCCCTTGAAGCGTTCGGCCTCTATCATGGTATCGAACGCGCCTTCAATCACGCTGGAGCCGCGCACGCGGTCTGTGTTCGCCCCGGCGTGGTGCAAGACGAGAACGAGGCAGTCGAACGCCTTGGCGATGAAGTCCAGGGCCTCGACAGCGTTGCCCATGTCCTTGGCCGCGTTCTCGTCCAGGCCGGCGGCGAACCGGGCTAGGGTATCCACGACCACGATCTTAGGCGCGTAGCCGGTAGCCTGGACCGCTTCGACCATGTCCCGCACTTGCAGGGGGTCATAGGCCTTGGGCATATCGGGGCCAATGGCAAAGGTCTCATCCAGGGCGACGCGTTCGACGCCTCGGAATATCTGCCACGCCGGCCGCCGGCTCTTGCCGATCCCGCGTGGGCTCTCGCCGGCTAGATAGAGGACGGGGGCAGGCGCAGCGGCGCTGGAGCCCCACGTAGGGAGCCCGGCGGCTAGGCCTAGCGTGAGGTCTAGGGCGGCGAAGGTCTTCCACGTCCCCGGCTTCCCATAGATCATGGCGAGGCCTTGCTTGGGCAGTAGGCCAGGAATAAGCCATTCGGGTTCCGGCCACGCATCCTGATCCTTGGGGAAATAGAGCTTCCACTTGCTGGGCGCGGGCTTCTCATCGGCCGGCGGAGCATAGCCGCCGAACATGGATGACGCCGCCTCGACGGCCCACGCGCCCTCGCCATTCTGGGCGTAGTCGTAAGCGTGGGCGATCTTGTCCGCCAGCTCGTCCGGCTCCCACGGCGGCTCACACCGCTCGTTCCAGGTCGCCATGAGATCGTTGGCTGTCTCTTCAGAGACCCCTAGCTCGCGCACGCGGCACGCCAGACGATAGGTCGCATCGTCGCCACCCTCGCCTTCCACGGCCGGCGCGGCGGACGCCAGGAGCCGCTTGACGCGGTCAATGGACGCAGGCGCGTCTAGGTCGGTCGTGACCTCACGGGCCTCGCGGACGCTAGTCGCCAGCATGTTCGAAACCCAGGCCGGTAGCGGCTCGATCTCTGCGTTGTTGGCGACATAGGGTTTGCCGTCGACCACGCTTGGCGGGAGCAAGACGTATCCCCCGACACCCCGGCTGTCGACGCCAGGGCCAAGGGCTGACTGCACCGTCGACCGGCCGGAACCTTCGTAATAGATGTGACGGCCACCGCGAGGCGAGGTCACGGTGTAGCTCTCGGCCGCGCCGTGTTCAGCCTGGAGCTTGGCCCAGGTCTCGCGCCCGTCTTCGGTCCACGTCCCGTCCTTCTTCTGCTTGGGTGTGTCCAGGTCCACGACTAGCCAGCCGCAATCGTCCGGGCACAGAGCGACGTTGTAGTCAGCCTCGGACCACCATGCATCAATCACGGCCAAGTCAATGGTCGCGTCTTTGAGGCCGTGAGCGGTCGCGGGTTCTTTTCCGTTGACAACGCACGGGAAAACCGGCATTCCTTCAGTCGCATACGTGCGCGCTGCGAGGTGCCTTGGGCTGTAATTTGGGGCTTGCATCCGTGTCTCCAAGGCGCTACAGATTGCACATACGGCCCTGGAGGTCAAGGAGAACCCACATGAAGAACCTATCTACCACTCGTGATTGGCTCGACCAAGCCAAGCCGGGTGACGAGCTTGTCTACTACAGGAGCTATGAGCCTCGTAAGAACAAAGAGGTGTTCGCACTCCTGGCCGAAGCTGAGGAAGGGGGCGACGTTGCCCTATTCCAGAAAGCGCAACCGGCGTGGCAAGACGAGGGCGAACGTTACTTCGCTTATATCGCGCGGCGGCTTTCGTCGCGAGCGGCTATCGTCTTGGATGACCTGTCCAAGGCGGCCAAACTGGAGACACTGAACCATGCTTAAACTCCCTATCGACTTCCCGCCGGGTACTCCCTACGCGGCGGCTTTCAACGACCTGCTTCTCATTCTCAAGCAAGGCGGCCGATCCTACCGGTCCACTCTTGCCAACAGATCAACGTCCAGCCGACGGGAAAGGTTCCGAAAAATCCCGGACCCCGACGCGAAGACCCGACGGGAACGAAAGACTATCGCCAGGGCTTATGCACTGGACCGCTATCTCAACCAACGAGGCTAAGATGCAGCTCGCCTACAACCCGGCCAATGGTGCGTATGTCCTGCGCGTCCCGGCGGACCCAATCGTCACGAAGGCGCTCATGGAAGAGCACGGCCTCGACCGCTCGGAGACTAACTCCACGGCGGCTGAAGACGTTCTTTTCACCTACGAGCCTTACGCGGCGGTCGCGTTCTGGGAGTACGCGGACCCGCGCGCCCGTGCCCAGCTCTTGTCTATTCAGAACGAGATCACGGCCAGCCGGGCGAAGGAGAGCCTTGCCCACATCAAGGTCCCGCTCGACCAGGAGCTAAGCCCGTTCCAGAAGGCCGGCGTCGAGTACGCGCTGCGTCGGAAGAACACCCTGATCGGCGATGTGCCGGGCCTGGGCAAGACGATGCAGGCGGTAGCTATCGCCAACGAGATGGATGCCAAGAGAGTATTGGTCGTCTGCCCCGCGAATATCCGGCTCCAGTGGGCTAGGAAAATCCGGGAGTGGACGACCATGCCCTGGCCCTATACTATCCATGTCACAACTAATGGTAAGAACGGAGTGCATCCCAATGCTGCGTGGAACATTATCTCATATGACTTGGCCCGGTCTCCAGCATTGGGGTGGGCCCTGGCGCAGGGATGGTACGACCTTCTTATCTTGGATGAAGCTCATTACCTCAAGACTATCGATGCGGCTCGCACACGTGCGATCTTTGGCCGAAACGACGATACGGTCACAGACTTCGCCGCCATCGCCTCCCGCTGCGCTTCGGTTGTGGCTCTTACGGGAACCCCACTCCCTAACCGGCCGCGAGAAGCTTACACCTTGCTCCGTGGGCTGAACTTCGACGCTATCGACTGGATGTCTGAAGACACCTTCCGCGAGCGGTTCAACCCGTCTAAGCGGATCGAGGTGGAAGGCGCAGACGGCGAGACCAAGTTCTACATCGACGAACGCAGCGGCCGACATGGTGAGCTACAGGCACGGCTCCGGGCCAACATCATGGTGCGGCGGGAGAAGCACGGGCCGGACGGCGTCCTGCCCCAGCTCAAGCTTCCGGCCTATGAGCTGATCCAGATCGAACCAAACGGCGACGTGAAGCGCGCCCTCCAGGCGGAGAGTATGCTGGACATTGACCCGGAGACGTTGCAGGGCAAGGACATCACGTCGTTCGGAGCGATCTCCACGGTCCGCCGTATGATGGGCATAGCCATGGCCCCGCTTGTGGCCGACTATGTTTCCATGCTAATCGACGGGGGCGAGGAGAAAATCGTTCTCTTTGGCTGGCATACTCAAGTGTTGGACATCTGGGAAAAGGAGTTGAAACGCTATGGCGCGGTTAGAATTGACGGCTCCGTCAGTGCGTCTGGTAAACAAAGACTGGTGGATCAGTTCAGAAAAGACGTGGGCACACGGCTTTGCTTTGGTAATCTGCAATCGATGGGAACTGGGACTGATGGTCTCCAGGACGTATGCCAACGCGCCGTCTTTGGTGAAGCAGACTGGACCCCAGGTAACAACCAACAGGCCGTCGACCGTCTGGATCGTATGGGGCAGGACGGTCAAGTTCAGGCGGACTTTCTCGTGGCCCCTAACTCGTTCGCCGAGCGTATCCTAGCGTCGGCGCTGCGCAAGCTACAGACGACAACCAAGGCACTAGACAGGGTAATGTGACATGACTGATGCAGCTAAGATCAACGGCTTCATGAAGGCCGTGCAGACCATGGTCGCCCTCTATGAGGACACCGACCACGAGGCAGAAGGCTTCGCGCTGATCCGCGCCCTGGTCGAGGACCCGGACTTGCTCCGTGCCCAGATTGGGGTCGAGGGAGCCGATCACAAATTCGTGATCTTGGGTTCGGAACCGGATCACGCGGCGGTCGTTCTATCTGGGTAACGGCCACTCGGCCATAACCTGGAGGACTACCATGCCTATCCGCCAAACTCGGTCGCCCCGGACGAAAGAAGAGCTTCTGAACAAAATGCTCAGCTTCGACTTCGACGGCGACATTCGAACCCTTGGCCCGGAAACCCGGATCAAGCGAACCGCGCCGAACGAGATCACCCTGGAGTTTCCGGACATCGACCGCAAGTACGTCTTGTCTGTCCACATTCCCAGGGAAGAGAACTTCTCGGCCCCTATCCCGCCGACCCCGAAGCGAGCCAAGGCCAAGCATTAGGGGTTGAAATTGTCCCTTGACACCCTGGCTCTCGTGGTCTAGGTGTCAAGGGACAAACCCTGGAGAACTACCCATGACCAAGAAGACCAAGAAACCTAAGACCATCGAGGCTCCGGCCCGGACAGTCCAGCAACAGCAAGTCGCCGGCTATCACTTCCTGCTCGTCCCTCTCGACAAGGACCATAAGGTGATCCTGAAGGCGGATGGCGAGGCCGAATGCCTGGAGGTCTGTGCCTTTCCTGAGCCGGGCGCATCGGACTTCGACAAGCTCCTGGGCTTCGCCAAGGCCGGCTCCGCTCTCGCCGCCGTCGCGGCCAAGGGCCTGGGGATTGGGCCCGAGGTCATTGACCAAGTCGTTGCCCAAGCGCAAGCCCGAAGCAGCACGATCAATTAACCCCAAGGGTGGCAACTGGATAAGGTTGCCTTAATCAGCCGGCATAGCACTCCTGTCCGGCGGCCTCAGAACTACTGGAGGACTACCAATGACCCAACCTGTTACCGGCGGCACGATTGCCGTGGAAGACGGAACCAAGGCGGCCGAGGAATACACCCCGGCCCGTAAGGTCCGCGTCGAGCTTCGGTTTGACATTGAAGACGAGAAGAACCCAGTCAACGTCATCTCCTACGTCAGTACCCTGGCGTCGGACGAGGTCGACCGCCTCCTAGGCCGCATCAAGGCCGCCCAGTCTACAGTCGACCCGGACGAGCTGCACCCTGCTGCCTTGGCCCTGGTGGAGCCCCCAAAGTCCCGGACGCGAAAGCCCAAGGCCGAGCCGCCCGAGACGCCGTCAACACCCGATACGGCTACCGAACCGGATGCCTCGTCTGCCGAAGGTGATGACTGGGACGAACCGGTTACGACCGTCATCACGGTCACCGACGCGGAACTGAACGCGGCGGCGACGGCCAAGAACGCAACGCTCAAGGCCCCGCCGAAGATCAAGGCCCTGATCGGCGAGTTCAACCCGGACCCGACGAAGCAATTCAGCCTGTCCCAAATCCCCCAGAACCAGCGCAAGCTGTTCCTGGAACGCCTGGACGCGCTGTCCTAGAACCCACAGGCCTGGGTAGGTCACGGTGGGTAATGGCCCTTAAGGGCGGCCACCGTGACCGCTAGGTTGGAGGATAATACGATGCCTAAAATAAACAGACTTCAGTACATCTATCGGAGCTGGGTAACAGATGTCGGGGAGGCCTACGGCGGCGTTTCCCAGGCTGAAATTCAAAAGCGCATTAATTCCCTCTGCGCAGACGGCTACAGGGTCCACTCCTTCACCGCATTCCAGGCGGGCCGGGACCATGAAGATGGCTTTTTACCTCGGGTGAAGGTCTTGTTCGAACGAGTAGACCCATGACTGGGCCAAGGACGCGGGTCGGGGATAACCATACGAAACGCTACCTCGTTCAAGGATTTCTTGATGAGCGAGGCGTGCAGACCTGGATGAATACTCAGGCCTCTAAGGGCTACCGCCTTCAGAGTATTCAGCGCAACGAGGCCCAGGAGTGGATCGTTGTCATGGAGAAGAAGCTATGACTGAGACCCATAAGGAACGCGGGCATAGCCCCCTCGGCGCATCGGGCGCGGAGCGGTGGATGAATTGTCCGGGCTCCGTGGCCCTGCTGAAGGAGCTGGAACTGCCCGAGAGCGACGAGCCCGACTACCAGCGCGAGGGCACGGCCATGCACGAGGCAGCGGCCGACTGTCTGGAGCGCGAGGTAGACACCTGGGAGATCGTCGGCGAGACCTACAACGGGATCGTCATCACCGAAGCCATGGCCGTTGCCATCCAAATCTACCTGGACACTGTCCGGCCGATAGGCGAAGGGGCTACCCGTGTCTATATCGAAGCGCCGATCAGTTCCCCAGTCCACGAGAAGTTCTATGGCTCCGTCGACTACGGGGCCGTCGCGCCCGACCGCATCACCGTTGTCGATCTCAAGGGCGGCGAGGGTATCATTGTCGACCCGGAGGACAATCCACAGATCAAGTACTACGCCTTCGGTCTCATTGACGGGATCGAGCGGGCTAATGGAACTGTGTTTCCCGACGAAACGCCCGTACACTTGGGCATTGTCCAGCCAAGAGGTTTCAGCAATCGCGGCCCAGTTCGTTTCTGGGAAACGACCGTAGGCGAGATCAAGGAGTGGGTGAAGTCCGAGCTGGTGCCCGCCATGTGCGCCACGGAGAACGACCGCTCCCTCGACCCCGGCCCCTGGTGTCGCTTCTGCCCGGCCAAGCTCGTGTGCCCCTTGCTGACCTCCCTATACGGAGCGGCGATGAAGGCCCAGCCGGCCGCCGTGGTCCAGGAGAGCGACGCCGCCCTGGGCCGCCAGTACCAGTACATCCAGGCCGTGAAGTTCTACATCAAGGCCCTGGAGGACGAGACGTTCCGCCGGCTGTCGGATGGCCGTGAGGTCCCCGGCACGAAGCTGGTGCGGAAGAAGGCGAACCGCGTCTACAAGGACGGGGCCGCCGATCTGGCGAAGGCCAAGTTCAAGGACAAGGCCTTCACTGCCCCCGCGCTGAAGTCGCCGGCCGAGCTGGAGAAGCTAGGCCCCGAGGCTGCGGCCTGGGTGAAGAGCTACGCCTACACGCCGGACACTGGGCTCACCGTGGCTCTGTCCAGCGACCCTAAAGACGCGGTGAAAGTCGAGCGCGCTTCCGAGAAGTTCGCCGCCTATACTGGAGAGACCAATGTCGCAGCAACGTGATTATAGCTCGCTCACCCTGAGCCACGCCCAACGAACCCAGCCCTGGAAGGTTCCATATTCGGAGCTTTTCCTGAGTGCCCAGGAGTGTTTTACGCCGCACATCATGGGCACTCATGCGGTCCTCCACGCACAGAAGACCGTGGGCCAGCTCGCGGCGGTGTTTGAAGCCCTGGATCATTCCGGTGCGGACCTATCCAGCGAACAGTTTGGTGTCCTTATTGGCCGCAGCGCAGACCTTGTTACCGCCGCCATGCGTCTGGCCAACCTCTATGACTTCGATCTCGCTAAGGCGCTGGTACAGCGGTCGGAGGAAAAGAATAACGTGATCCTACGCTGGCCTCTTGACTTGACCATCGATCCCGTCTAGGGTCGGGGCTTCCAAGGGCAATTCCGCCCGAAGCACTGTCGCAAGACACAAGGAGAGGACATCATGTCCGAAGCTAAAGACTATGCCGCCGGCACCCTCAAAATTCAGACCGAGGGCAAGCGGATCACCTTCCCCAATGTGATCGAGGCTAAGGCCATCGTGAAGAACGGGAAGACGCTGGGCGAGCCGAAGTTCAGCGTGAACATCGAGTTCGAGAACGACGACCCCTTCCTCGCTGAGGCTATCGAACGCGCCAAGAACCAAGCCCGCGCCAAGTGGCCGGACCTGACGAAGGACGCCTACCTCGCCCTGGGCAAGCCCTGGACCTCCGGCGACAAGCTGGCGGATAAGGCTAAGGCCAATGGCAAGGATCGCGAGTTCTCCCGTGGCCGCACGGTCCTGACCGCCCGGTCCAAGAACCCGCCCCAGCTCGCCGCCTTCGTGGACGGCAAGTGGCGGGACTTCAACTCCGAGAACATCAACCTCGCGAAGCCGTACTTCTACACGGGCGTTGACGCCCTGGTCGAGGTCTACTTCGAGGCCTATGATGGCGTCGGCGACAACGGCCTGCCCGGTATCGCTTGCTATCTGAATGGCCTGGGTTCCCTGAACAAGGGCAAGCGGCTGACCGGCCGGCCGAGCGCGGCGGAGACCTTCTCCGGCTACGTGGGCCTGAACAAGAGGGAAGACGTGACTTCGGGCCTTGATACCGAAGACGCGGCGTGGTAATCCGAGCGAGGCGCGAGACCCTGACCTCCCGCTCATGAAGTCTCCCGACGCCCCTACTCGGGTCCGCAGGCCGGAACACTCCCCGGTCACACTGGCGAAGCCATCAGACGGCTCAGACACCGGCCTGCGGACAACTACCTTCTGGAGGGAAGGCAATGCCTGATTTCACCTTTCAAAACGCAATGTACTATGCGGGCGGCTACATCATAGGCTCCATAGCAACGGTAGCGTTCATAAATGGTGTTCGCATACTATGGTCATGGTTGCGAGACCAATGACCCCCTGGATCATGATAGATTTCGAGACAGCCTCAGATTGTGATCTGAAGGTGTGTGGCGCATGGCGCTACGCCGAGGACGTGACCACCGACGTGACCGTCCTGTGTGCCCAGACCGAACGCGGGTCGAAGTGCCGCTGGACACCGGGGCAACCAATCCCCGAGATGATCCGCTACGCTATCGAACATGGCTACACCTTCATTGCCCACAACGCTGATTTTGAGAAGGCGATGTGGAAGTATCACATGGTTGCCCTGTATGGTTGGCCCCCGATCCCTCCTGAGCAATGGCATGACACCATGGCCGTGTGCGCGCTACGTGGCGTGCCGCTGAGCCTGGAGAAGTCCCTGGAGGCCATGCACCTGACCGAGGCCAAAGACCTCGAAGGCTCGAAGCTGAACCTCACCTTGTCCCGTGTGAACAAGAAGACCGGCATGTATCCCGAGCGGACGCCGGCCCTGATGGAGCGTATCTATGAGTACTGCGAGAGCGATGTCCCCAACCAAGTCGCTCTCCACAACCGGCTCGGCTGGCTCCCGGATTATGAGCGCCCCGTGTGGCTGCTCAACCAAACCATCAACGAGCGCGGGCTCCGCCTCGATATGGACTACGTTCGCGCGGCCAAGCAAGTCGTGGCTCAGGCGTCCGGTCCCCTGGCTACCGAGTTCCAAGGTCTGACCGGCGGGCTGAACTTCGGTCAGACGGCGAAGGTCAAGGCCTGGGCGGCCGACCGTGGCGTCATCATGCCCGACATGACCAAAGAGACCATCGCCAAGATGATCGGGGACCCGGAGGACGATGACCCCGACTTCTTCGACCATCCGATCCTCCCGCCGGACGTGAGCCGCGCCCTGGAAATCAAGCAACTGATCGGCTCCAGCTCGCTGAAGAAGCTCGACCGCATGGAGAAGGTCGTCGGCATGGATGGCCGGGCGCGGGGAATGCTCCAGTATCACGGCACGGGTCCGGGCCGCCAGACCGGCCGGCTGTTCCAGCCTCACAACTTCCCGCGCGGCCTTCTCCGTGTCGACGGCAACGCCCCGGACCCCCAGGCGCTCGTGGACGCCATCCTGACCGGCGACGCTGGGTATGTCGAGGCGCTGTTCGGCGAGCCCGTCCAGGCCGTCGTGAGCGGCTTGCGGCATGCCATCATGGCGGAGGAAGATCATGTCTTCGTCTCCGGGGACTACAGCGGTATTCAGGCCCGCGTTGTCTTGGCCCTAGCTGGGCAGCATGATAAGACCGCGCTCATGGCGAGCGGGGTAGATGTCTACTGTGACATGGCGTCCACGATCTACAAGCGGGAGATCACGAAGCACGACAAGGAAGAACGCCAGATCGGCAAGAACAGCGTTCTCGGTCTGGGCTTCCAGATGGGGGCCATGAAGTTCTGGATGAAGTACGCCCCGCACATGCCCTTCGAGTTCATACAGGAGGTCGTGGATACCTACCGTAAGGTCTGGGCTCCTCTGGTTCCGAAGGTTTGGTACACTCTCCAGGAGGCGTCGCTGAAGGCCCTGGTTGACAACGTGCCCGTGGAGACCATCGCCGGGATAACCTACCGGCGCGAGGACGCGTGGCTGACGGCCCGGCTCCCCGGCGGGAACAAGCTATGGTACCGGGAGCCCGAGCTTATCTGGAAACAGATGCCATGGTCGACGGACGAGGAGCCGGACATCCGCCAGTCGTGGCGCTTCAAGGCGACCAAGAACAAGAAGGTCGTCACCGTCGACGCATTCGGTGGGCTCTTGACAGAGAACGCCGTCATGGGTATTGAGCGGCAGATCGTGGTGGACGCTATGTTCCGCTGCGAGGCAGAGAACTACCCCGTGGTCCTGGATGTCCACGACGAAGTGTTGACGGAGCCTTGGTACAAGCACGCCGATCCGAAGGTGCTCAAGGCTATCCTGGAGGATGTGAAGCCGTGGGTTCACGAGCTGAAGGTCCCGATCCAGGTCGACGAATGGATTGGCCCGAGGTACAAGAAATGACTGACCTCCGCATCCTGGCGTTCGACCTGGGCCAGCATATGGCGTGGTCCGCGAACTATATCCCCGGCAACTCAGCCTTCGGGATCACCGGCTACTGCACGGCGCACGTCGACCTGGAGGGCAAGGAGCGGCCGGCGAAGCTCGCTCATCTCCAGGCTCTCCTAGCCGCCCTGGAGGGCAGCTTCGATGTCGTGGTATACGAGCGCCCCTTCGCTCGTGGACAAGGCGCTACGCGGATGCTATGGGGCGTGGCGGCGATGCTCGAAGCCTACGCAGCGGCCAAGAGCATCCCGGTGATCGACTACAGCCCTGGCGAGATCAAGAAGTGGGCGACCGGCCGGGGCGATGCAGAGAAGGCGGACATGATTGCCGCCGCACAGTTCATGGGCTACAATGGTGAAAACGAGCACGAGGCCGATGCCTTTTGTTTGTTGCAGTTCGCCGCATCAGATTTGGAAAGAGACAAGAAATGTCGGATATCGTCAACGATCCAGGCCTCGCGGCGTGGGGCACGGAAACTCAAAAGCGCTACCTCGAAGCTACGATTGAAACAGGCAGCTACACCGGCGCGGCGAGCAAGCTCGGCGTCCACCGCACGACGATCCGCGAAAGCCTCCGTGGCCTAGCCGCCCGCGCGGCGGCCAAGGGCTACAGCCCCGACCACAACTACACCAACACCGTGCCCGATCCCTTCATCGTGAAGGGCGTCTCGCAGATGTTCACTTACGACGAGGCCGGCAACAAGAAGCTGTCGGTTGAGTGGGTGAAGTCCCGCGCGGACGGCGAACAGCTCCGCCTCATGATGGAGGCCGCGACCGCCGCGATGGCGGAGGAAGTCCCCCGCCTGCCGCCGCTGCCCCGCCTGACCACCGCCCAGCCGCTCAACGAGAAGCTCCTGAACGTCTACACCCTGACCGATTGCCATGTGGGTATGCTGTCCTGGGGCAAGGAGACGGGCGCGCCGTGGGATCTGAAGATCGCCGAGGACACCCTGACCCGGTGCTTCGGCCTCATGATCGAGAACGCCCCGGACGCGGCCGAATGCATCGTCAACCAGCTCGGCGACTTCCTGCACTGGGATGGCTTGGCCCCGGTCACGCCGACCTCCGGCCATATCCTAGACGCGGACGGCCGGTTCTCCAAGATGGTCCAGGTGGCCGTGCGCGTCCTGCGGCGGATCATCGACCATGCCCTGACCAAGCACGAGAAGGTGTGGATCGTCATGGCAGAGGGCAACCACGATATGGCTTCGTCCGTCTGGCTGCGGGTGATGTTCGCGGCGCTCTACGAGAACGAGCCACGCGTCCAGGTGATCCAGTCGGAGGTGCCATTCTACGCCCACCAGCACGGCGAGACGATGCTGGCGTTCCATCACGGCCACCTCAAGAAGCCGGACGAGTTCCCGCTGCTGTTCGCCGCCCAGTACCCGAAGGTCTGGGGTGAGACAACGAAGCGCTACGCTCACGCCGGTCACCAGCATCACTTGTACGAGAAGGAGCACGGTGGTATGTACGTGACCCAGCATCCGACCCTGGCGGCCAAGGATGCCTATGCCGCCCGTGGGGGCTGGTTCTCGGAGCGCGCCGCCCACGCCATCACCTACCACTCTGCATACGGGCAGGTCTTGAAGACGACCGTGACTCCGGAGATGCTCGACTAGGAGGACTACCTTTGGCCCACGAAATCTTCAACCGCCTGAACGATGACGATCTGGACGCGGCCCGCACGATCCTGGGTGACTACCGCGACCCCGATCTGATCATCGCTCCGGACGGCGAACCATACCTCTACCGCTGGCATGTCATCCCACGCCGGGCCGTAGGGGCGAACGTCTACTTCCACATCCAAACGGCCAGCGATCCTGACCGACCGCTGCACGATCATCCCTGGGCTAACCAATCGGTGATCCTGGCCGGTTGTTACGATGAGGTCGTTCAGGACCACCCGCCCTCTGGCCCAACTCGGCGCGCGTGGCGGGTCAAGGGTGACTGTATCCAGCGGCCAGCGTTCCAGGCCCATCGCCTGATCCTACCATCGGAGACGCCCTATACGATGACCCTGTTCACGACGGGGCCGAAGGTCCGCGACTGGGGCTTCTGGACCCCGGAGGGCTTCGTGAACAACGAGGACTACACGGAGACGCTACCAGATGGTAGGTCCGTGGTGAAGAAGGAGTTTCTGAAATGACCGATTGGAGAGAACGGATGTCCGACGAGGAGGCCGCACGCCTGGAGTTCGCTGGACAGGGTACAACGCATATTCCCCAGATCGACTTTCGTAGGTGGACACCCAAGCGTTCCCGCCTACCGGACAGCGCTGCGGCGCGGAAGGAGCTGCCCTTGGCCACGGGCCTGATCGACTACTTCCCAGACGCCCTGATCGCCGTCGCCGGTCTCAGCCGGATCGGGAACGAGCAACACAATCCGGGCAAGCCACTGTTCTGGGATCGGTCGAAGTCCGGCGATGAGAGCGACGCTCTCCTGCGGCACTTCATTGACCGGGGCACTGTAGATAGGGACGGCGTCAGGCACTCGGCGAAAGTGGCCTGGAGGGCGCTGGCGCTGTTGCAGAAGGAGATTGAGGCAGAGCGGAAACACTAGGCCCGTTCTCACAGGTATCCAGCGCGGCAGACTTCTCAACGTCGCGCTGGATACGCAGGAGCCGCCCTTCGAGGAGGAGCTGGACCTGCCCAAAGGGATCACCGTCCTTGGTCTTGAGAGCCGCATCGGTGTCAGGATACGTTGGCTCCGGCCCGATATCGGGATGACAGCGCACCGCGACCGGGACCTCAACCGTCTTGGGAGGCACGGGCACGCTGGCGCACGCGTTGAGCCCGAAGAGGAAGGCCACGGCCAAGACCCAGGCGAGCCCGCCGATGGCGTAGGCCTGAAGGGTTTTCAGCAAGCTCATTTCAAACTCCCGGCGATAAGCGAGCCTATGGCCTTATCCTGGCAGACGCCAGGGCTAGGGGCAGGCGTGGAGGCGATGCGTTGGATTTTGGTCACGACGGTAGGGCGGCGGGCTTCAGCGGCCTGTACGGCCTTCTGTGCGGCTGCGGTGTCGGCATCCGACTGGATGCGCAGCGCGTCCACGGCGTCGTTCTGTTTCTTGAGGTCGACCGCTTCGGCCGAGGCCAGCTTCTCATAGGCCGCGCTTTGCGTCTTGCAGGCGGCGAGCTGGTTATCGAGCTTGGTCACATGGGCGTGCTCGAACCACACGCAGGCCAAGAGGATGGCGAAGCCTAAGATCACCCACGCCCACACGTTGGAGAACAGCGTGACGAGTGCGCCGCCGGCTTTACCGAGGAGAGCGAGGATGATCTCAAGCATCGGACTAGCCCGGAGCGGTCACGCCGCCGGCCGGAGCCGCCGGGAGTTTGGCTTGGAGCTTGGCGACGACGGCCTTGAGGGCCGCCACGTCGGCGTCGTACTGGACACCCAGGTCGTGGAAGTCTTGCTCGGCCTTGGCCTTGGCGGCGACGGCAGCGCTGTAGACTTCATTGGAGACGAAGGTTTCCGCGCTCTCGGCGGCCTTCTCAGCGGCCGACACGAAGTCGGCGATGTCTTGGGAAACGGTAGTCACGGGAGCAGTTCCTTTCGAGGGGGCCGGCGCGAGTGCGACAGCGGGAGTGGGGGCCGAGACGGCCGGGGTCTTCACCACCGTAGCAATTGGCAGGGTGGTGACGATCTTGTGAAAATGGAGGCCCAGCCAAACGGCGATGGGCGCGGCGACACAGGTGCCGGCGGCGATAAGGAGGATCGGATCGGACATGGCTTAGACCTTCGCGGCTTTGGATTGGAAGTCATGGATCAGCAGGGCGATCACCGAACATGATACCACGACCATGGTCAGGATGACAGCCGCGTGCTGGAAGGCCGGGACCTCATCCGCGTGCGGAGCGATCTGGTCGTGCAGTTGGCTGGCCAGGGCTCCCACCGACCCTACGGCCGTCGTCGCCTTCACCACCAGCGAGGATAGGTCCAGAGCGGGCTTGGGGGCCGGCGTGGGCGGCGTGACGAGGTTGTCGCGGGTGACAGAGCTGGAGGGAGCGGGCACGGCCTGGGCGGTCGCCACGGCGGCGGGAACGTCGGCCGTGTTCCATAGTGTGACCTCGGCCAGACGACGGTGGTCCAGCCCTGGGATTTCCTGGAGCTTGCCGTTGATCACGCCCTTGTCGAAGCGCTTGAGCTGATCGGGCACGTCTTCGAATTGGTGATTGTTCAGGTCTTTCCAGATTGTCCAGGATTTGTCGCAGCCCAGGTTGAACACGAAGCTGATCAGCGCCGCGTACTCGTGGTCGGTGAGCTGGAGGACCACGGCCTCATCCACGACCTCGGCGATGTGGCCGGCCGCGATCTGGGCGTTCTCCGCCAGCTCAGTGTCGGCTATCTCTTGCGTGATCGGAAGGCCATGCGGGATCACACCGAGGGTATTGCCATAGCCATCGGTCCAATGTCCGGTGCTGTCGAGGTAGGGAGTGAGATTGCAGCCTTCGACCAACTTAAGGAAGTCGAGCGTTATCTGCGGGACGGGGCGTGTCATGTAGTTTCCTCCGGCGACGGATGCGTTTGATCCGCCAGTGTCTTAGGTGCTTCTTCACGAACCCGCTGTCCATGATCTGCACGACGTAGAAGATGATGGCAATCAAAGTCGCGAGCGGTGGTAGTATCCCCGCGAACGTCCCAAGCAAGGTCCCGAGGGCTATCGAATGGCCTCCGATGATGGCGGCATTCTGCGAATGGTCGAGGGACATGGCAAGGCGCTGTTGTTCTTGTTGTTGTTGAGGCCAGCAACCGATATAGCACTCCTCCGGCCAGAAGTCTAGCCGACCCGCCAATTCGTTCCGTCACTATTGACTGGCACACGGACTGCACCGCCACCCACCACTGTCGATCCGAGAACCGGAGTGAGCGCGTCAGTCACGATGCGGCAGGCCCCATTGCCTTCCGTCGCGGCCGATGGAAGACCAGACACGGTCGAAACAATCTTTACTACACTTAGACCAGGGGTTCTTAAGACTGACTGAGATGGTCCGGTAGTTAATGTTCCATCGCCAAGTACAGTCAGCGCCGTTTGCGCAGATGTGCTACCATTTGGTGTTAAGAATATCTGAAATGCCGTGCCTTGGTGGCCTGAGGACCAGTTCTCACTAGCAACCGCACGGAAAGCAGACGTATTCTTAAACCCGGCGTTATATCCAGCAAATACGAAAGCGCCTAAAACGTCATTTATGATATTATTCGTCGGAGACGAAGCTGTTCCGCCTGCGTTTTGGAAGATAAGCCTGCTGGAGGACTGAGTAGCAGAGCCATAGTAAGTCGTAAAATTTATACTTGTGTTAGCGCCGCCTGGTCCCGTTATCCCTATAATAGCTCCGCCGTCCCATGTGTCTGTCACTCCACTCTGATTTATTAAAAGCTGATTAGTAAATGAATTAACCGATCCTGTAAAAGTATTAGAGGTGCCCAGACCTGCTGCCCCTAGGTTCGTCAGGGCCGCAGTCGGCGTGGTCGCACCCGTCCCACCCTCGGTGATCGGAAGCGCTGTCGTCAGGCCCGTGAGGCTGGTGATGTCGGAATTCGCACCCGAAGCCGCAGCACTCAAATTCGTCCGAGCACCACCAGCGGTCGTGGCCCCAGTACCTCCACTAGCAACAGGAACAGTCCCCGAGATTGGTGCGGTAAGAGACGAGTAAGAGACGATCCAATATTGGTTACCAAGGTTGGGGTCGCAGAACAGAGTAACAGCATATCCCGGGGGTAGTGTAGCCGGACCGTTGCCACCGCCGCCGTAGGTGAGTGTTACCGTCGCGGTCCCAGTATTGGCCAAGGTGTAGGTCGAGAACACACCAGTCGGAAACGTAACCGTGAAAGGTGACGAGCTGTTCAAGAGAAGCAGCCCGCCACTTTGTGCCTGTGTTAGCGTCGTGTTACTATTCAAAGTATTCATCTGCAAGCCTTGAATACCCAGGCCTGCTTGCGCGATGTTCGTTTGTCCCGTGCCGCCCTGGGCAACATTCAACGGAGTAGTTAATCCCGTGATATTGGTGATGTCACCGTTCGTCCCCGCGTGCGCTGGGGTGTAGCCGAGGTTCGCTACAGCCGCTCCCGAGGCCAAGGAGATGGTTCCAGTGCTAACGAGGGGGTTGGTGCTCAGACTGATGCCCGTGCCGGCGGAGATCGACGTGACACCTCCAGAGGCCGGAGCGGCCCAGGCCGGGACGGACGCGCCCATCGTCAGGACTTTGCCGCTGGAGCCCGCTGCCAGGGCCGTCCAGCCGCCGGCAGCGCGATAGAGGATGCTCCCCGTGGCTCCGCTGAACACATGATCCAGGAGAGCACTGACGGTCGTACCCGAGGCCTGAGCGGAGGCCCCCGAGATATTCGCCATGACATCGCCATCCGCTACAGCCGGGTTGGCCGCAGCGATCTGGACGGACACGTCAGCGTGCGTGGCTACACCCATCCCCCGGAGGTTCTGGATCGAAAGAAGCTGAGCTTCGCCGTTGCCATTCCCCGTGCGGCCGACGATGGTGCCGGAAGGGATGTTGGGTGAGCGCAGCCCACGGAGACGGATATTGACCATTACCTGATACCGGCGGTGCGGCCGACCTCGTTGACACGTTCACTCATCATCTGGATTGTAGCATAGTGCTGGTCAAGCTGCTGCCGCTTCTCAGCCGAGGTCATGAACGGCGCGGCGGGATTGTCGGCATCCTGGCGGCCGGGGAGGGAGTTGATGTACTTGATCATCTTCTCCTCATTCTGGATCGCCTTTGCGCCTTGGAGCCATTGCATCATCTCGGGCTTGATCTGCGGCTGAGCGGCTTCGAGCGCGCCCTCATATTGCTGCGGGTTCCCCGGCGGGGCCGTGCCCTTGCCCAACGCCAGCCGGCCGGCAGCGGCCTCGGGATGATCCGAGAGCGTTTGCTGGAAGGTGGCGAAGTCGTCGTTCTTTAGGGCCAAGGCAAGCTGTTCATGCAGGCCTTGGTACTTGGCCCAGGAGGCGTCGAAGTCGCGCGTGGGCTGGGCGCTGGCGCTGGGATAGCGGGTCATCCAGCTCGACAGGAGCGGGGTGTCCTCCAGGTGCGGCGTCGGGTCACGTTGACGGGCTACGCCAGCGGCCTGCAATCCCATATCGATGGTGTGCGTGGCTGCCTCGCCCAGGGTGCCAGCGTACTGGGAGATGTAGTTGTCAATGATCGGCGGCGACAGGTTGAGGTTCTTGACTAGTGGAATGTCGTTCACGAAGGCCGACAGAGCGCGCGCGGTGACGGTGCTGTAGGGCGTGTACTTCTGGGCCGTGGGCAGGTTGTGCGCCACGCTGTCTGGGACGATGGGCTGACCCCGGAAGAAACTGTAGTTGGACACGTGCTCCAGGATCGGCAGGAAGGCCGAGTAGGTCATGCCGCCGGGAGGCGCGAAGGATGAGGCCACGGACTTGCCGAAGTCATCCCAAGCATCCGGATTATCATACAAGAACTGTTCGGCCAACCGGCGGGGGATCGCACCGAATAGCAGTGACAGGATCGGAGGATACTTGTAGGTGAAGGTGTGGCCATGAGGGATAACGATTGGGTTACCTAGCTCGTCCTTCTGATCCGTCACTTCCCAGTCGTCGCCGAAGTGCATGAGCAGAGCGTTGTCCTTCACGTAGTCAGGAACGTTCTTGTACCAAATCTTGTCATGGTTGTGCGCCATGCCTCCTAGGATCGGCAAGGTGATGAAGGCGGCTGCCTTGGCCCAGGTCTGGGCGGCGTTGACCTCCGGTTCGCCCGGTCGGCTGATCCCGACGAGCGCACGGCCCGTCTTCTCCAGGCTGTTGATGTACGCCGTAAAGAACGGGATGGTCGTGTTCAGGGCCTTGGCCGCCGGACCGCCATACTTGCTGCGGTGGAAGGGCGCTTCCGAGGCCGCGTAGCCGGCGGCTAAGTCGCTCTCGTCTCCCGCGCGGCGCGCGTATCTACCAACCGGCATGACCTGGGACATGTTCATGCTCCAGGCCTTCAGCATATCCGCCGGGGTCTTGATCGCGTTGAACACGCCGCCGAGGAAGTCCGGATCGTCGTTGCCCTTCAGGACATTGCGCATGTAGTCATTGCGGTTCAAGCCCTGGAAGACACGGTCGGGGTTGCCTTTGCGCATCCACTCATCCCAGGTGTCGGTCTTGCCGAACACGTGCCCAAGGCCGGTGTAGGCGTCGGCGATGGTGTTGCGCAGGCCGGGCTTCGTGATCGCCTGGAAGGGCACGTCATACGCCAGGATATGGACAGGGAACAGGGGGTTCAGCGTGATCATGGAACGTTGGAACTTCGCCGGTATCGCAGCGATCTTCTGCCACGTGGCCAAGCTCTGCTGGTCGTAGCCGCGCAGAAGCCGGGTCAGCTCGGGGTCGTGTGGTATCCACTTCTCCAGATTGCCGTCGCGCAGGACTGGGACCTCGTCCTTCCCGAACTTGCTGCCGGAGAGCTGGGCCAAGGTCACGTCCGCATCGGGGTCGATCTTCGTCGCGGCGTCAGAAGCCTTGGACATGTCCAGGTCGACCTTCTCGTCGCCGACCTTCGTCGCCATGCCGATGCTGGCCGCCGCATCCATGGCGCTGCGGGCGAACATGTTGTTGTTGGCTAGCTCGACGCGGAGGAACGCATCTCGCATGAGGCTCTGCTGGATGTTCAGGATGTTCTTGTCCGACCCGACCATCTCCTTGACCGGGTTGTAGCCAACCAGACCCTTGGCCCCCTTAGGGCCGCCGGGCGCGTTGCCGAGGTCGCGGTAGCCAGGGATGCGGGCTTGGTTCTCCGTGGTCCAGCGGTCGAAGGCTTCCGGCGTGATCAGGCCGGCGTCGCGGGCGTAAGCCAGGGTTCCGTTCTGCCACTCCTGGAGTTGCTTGAACGCCTCGCCGTACTTGCCGTGGCCTTCCTGGATGACCTGGAGAGCATTGGACAGGTCGACGCCCGTCTCCTTGTTCTGCCCGGCCTTCTCCGCCGCCCAGCGGGCGATGCTGTAGGTCCAGAAGTTCTTGGGGCCTTGCTCGCCCTCGAACGGGGCTAGGATAGGCTTGAGGCCCGGCCCGGTGATGTTGCCCTGGGTATCGACCATGTTCCGCTCCAGCATGTACTGGGCGCGGCTGTCGCTGGTCTCCGCCACACGGGCAAGGAACTTGGGGTTGTCGGCGTCGGCGATGGAGCCGCCCTTCATCACCGCATCCACGAGCTTGCCGATGGGGCGGTCGGGTGCGGCCATCTCGCGGTAGACTGCCGCGCCCATGGTCTTCAGGTTCTCGCTGAATGACGGCGGCTTCTCCACGTCGGACATATGCGCTGCGGTTGAGGCCCAGGCGTCGGCCGGCGCTTCCGGTGTCATGTCGTCGGTCAGTTGCTTGGCCTTGCCGGGGATCGCCCCGCTCTCATCGGCGGCGAAGCGCTGGAGGAAGCCGGGCTGATCGTCGTTGCTCGCGGTCTGCAAGCCCTTCAGTTCCTCGGACGAGGGCTCGTTGCCATCGTTCAAATCCTTGGCCAAAGAGAAGCCGTCCGACAGGGGCACGCCTGCGTTTGGGCTCCCGATGCGCTGGAGCCACGTCGGCAGGTACTTGCCGTACTTGGTCGGGTTGCCCTCCGCCAGGGAGCGATAGTGCTGTTCGCGAAGCTCCTGGAACTTCTGAGGGTCGTTGCCGCTCTCCGCCAGCATCTCCTTCGCCTTGGCGACGCCCTCGTTGATCGCGGCGTCAAAGGCAGGGAGCTGCATGTTCTTGGGCAGGTTGTCGATCCCCATCGGCTTCCAGTAGTCGTCGTGATAGATTTGCACGGCCTGGGGCACGGACAGGTTCTTGATGTCGACGCCGGGGTGGGCGTTGGCGGAGATGCCGTACTTGGTCACGCCGCCCGTATCGGCGGTCAGGCCACCCTCGGTCTTCAGCATCCAGGACGCCGCCGCCTCGAACGAGCCAGGGACCTTGGGCAGGACGTAGTTGCCATGGCTGGCGGAGCCCGGCGGCACGAAGCGCGGGGTGTCGTTCGGGATGCTGAAGCCCTGCCGCTGCACGGGGTCGTTCGCCACGCGCGCGGTGGCTTGGCTGGGGGTCTCGCCAGTCTTCACCCAATTGTCGGACAGGTTTTGCTTCGCCGCCGCCACGATAGGCGTGGAGGTCTTCGCGAGGTGGACCGCGCCATGGAAGCCGGCCATGAGGATGGCGCTGTCGATCAGGTCTTCCTTGGTCATCAGCTTGCCGGTTAGGGCATAGGTCGCGGCGGCCTGGGCGGCCAGCTCGGATGAGCCACGGAGGAACGTGCGCGGGACAACGGCCATGCCTCCGGCTTCGAGCGCACCGCCGACATACTTGCCGGTGCCGAAGGTCGCCGCGCCGATGCCGGCCTGGACAGCCGTGGCTCCCCAGACGCTCGTCTGGCGCTCAGCGAAGTCGCCTGCAGACTTGTAGGCCCCGTGCTTGATCTCGTCGGCGTACTGTTGCTTAATATGCTCGGGCAGGCCCATGGCCCCCGCGCCCGCGCCGATGGCCTCCGGGACACCCGTGAGGTCCGCTCCGGGGACAGCCGCGCCGGCCGCCGCGCCACCCAAGCCGCCGATGATTTGAGCCGGAAGGTCGCCGGTCTCATCCCCGGCCGCATAGGCCAAGCGAGAGATCATACCGGCGTGCTGGCTGGGGACGAAGCCCGGCGCGCCCGCGTGCGCAATGAGGCCGCCGGAGCTGGACTTCAACCCTGCCATGAACAGGTCGAACGGGTTGTCCGTCGCCTGAGGTTGCGGCGGCTGCGCTTGGTACGTGGCCTTGGCCTGGGCCGCCATGGTCTGCGTCGACTGGGCCTGAGCCTGGGGGCTGAAGCCCATGTAGTGCTGGATATCCGCCGGGCTGTAGCCCGCCTGGATCGCCTTGTCGTACTGCTGGCTGACCTTGTCGGCGATCTGGTCGTTGCTGTAGCCGAGGCTGCGGGCCTGAACGACCTTCTGCTCGAACGGAGTTAGCGTCGGCTGCGGAGCGCCAACGGGACCAGGAGTTTGTGCCGGAACGGCCATGATTTAGTTCCCGAAGATTTGATCCAGGCTGGGGCGTCCAGCTTGTGGCGGCGTCGTGTTGGGCTGCAACGTGCTGGGGGTCCAGTGTGGGATCGGGGCGATTGCCTCGCCGCCTCCAGATGTTGCAGCCTTCAGTTGCTCGCCCATACCCTGGAACTGTTGCCACACGTGCGTCACGCTGTCAAGGATGGAAGTTGACTGTGTGCGCTGCGCAGCGGTCGGCCCGCCACGGCCGGGGACGTTGTTCGGGTTGAAGCTTTCGATCAGCCGTTGATGGTAAATCGAGTTGGGGTGCTGGGCGTCCGGCGGGGCCAGGAGCTCGTGCATGGGGATGCCGGCCGCCTCGCCTTGCTTGATCAGGGGCAGGTAGAAGTTGATGGCGTCGGTGTAGGCTTGCTTGCCTTTCACGTCAGGCATACCGCTGATCAGCGAACCGGAGGAGGTGCCCGTCTTCCACAAGTCCATCTCGGCGTCGAGCATCTTGGTATCCAGCTCGTCATGCGGGGTCTTGGGGTTGATATGGCTCATCACGAAGTCCGCGCCCGACATGGACAGCCCGTGGGGAAGCCCGATCTGGCCCATGACCTCGGCCTGCGTCGGCGGGTTCGGGGAGCCGATCCGAGTAATCAGGGAGTGCAGGGTGTTCGGGTCGTCCACGATCTTGTCGGCGTTCTGGCCTTGCTCGTGCAGGCGGCTGGCCATGGACACGAGGCTATCCCGCGTCGCCGGCAGGAGCGTCGGGTCGGTCAGGACACGCTTGGTCGCGTCGGCTACGAAGGTCGGGCTGGAGGTGTCGGTGCTGCCGAAGGCGGTCAGGTATTGGCCAGCGCGCGCCTGAGACTGGTCCTCGGCCTGTTGCTTCTGGGCGCGCTCCTGGCGCTCCTGGTCAATAAGGCCGGCTTGCTTCTGCTCTGTAGCGTAGCGGATCAGACCGTCGCGGTCCTCCTGGCTGAGATAGTTCGCGAAGGGACCGCCGGCCTTCACGGCGTCAATCGCCGCGTCCGGGTTCTTCTGGGCCATGCCCTGGCCTTGAGCAAGGGTGATCTGGCGCTCCCCGGCTTCGATATGCTGGGTGAAGGCGGCAGTCTGCTGCGGGGTGAGCTGCGGGTGCGTCGCGAGCATGGACTGGACGGACATGCGGAAGGTGTTGCGCACAAGGTCCGCCGACGTGGGGTCCTGCTGGGCACTGTACTCCGCGTTGTTCGACATGGTCTGAAGGTTCGTCATCAGGGCCGCGCCGGCCATGTCAGCCTGCCCGCCTATCGCCTTCTCATTGAAGAACTGGCGCAGCTCGTTGGCGTGCTGCATCGCGTACTGTTTGCCCTCGGGCGTCACAGGCGCGCTTTGGTATTGCTGGAGCGCTGGCTCCAGGACTTGCTCACGCCACTTGACGGCAGTCGTGGGGTCGTTCGGGTCGGCCTTGTTCAGCGTATCAGTGAGGCTCTGATCTAGGCT
>Ga0302309_10000505_pt1 | contig 44518 bp, 59 predicted proteins | sample III_Palsa_N1_1_FD_200453 | JGI IMG/M metagenome (GOLD analysis project Ga0302309, IMG submission 200453) | Peat permafrost microbial communities from Stordalen Mire near Abisko, Sweden - III_Palsa_N1_1 | ecosystem: Environmental > Terrestrial > Soil > Palsa > Peat permafrost | place: Sweden...
GTATAGAATACGAAGTTTCACATTTTCCATTCTCACTGGAGTCGCGCGAAGTAGCACATCCAGTGTTTTCCATCCCACAATCTAAACTGTTAGTTGTAATTTCTCGCCGATGGCCTGAGAAACTAACTCCGATTGATTCCTATCTAGGATTTCTATCCCTCATGCATTCTACAGGGAAAATAGATTGGAGAGTACCAGCATTTTATGTACCGGCACTAGATTCTACAGTTGCCCAAAATATGGAACTCCTATTACGTACTATAGGAACCATTAACGCAATTACACACCCAGCATTTACTTATCCAGGTTTTGTAATGACTCCAGATACTAGAAGTCTACAAACTATAGGTCACTGGATAGCAATTCTAGGTGACTGCATTCGTGGATTCCAAGAAGGAAATAAGCGAGCACAGCTACATGATAGAATTGTGCGGCGTGAACAAGCAATGGAGCGGATGATAAAAGATCCATCCAAGAATCCAGCTAACTACGCAAATCAACTAGCTGAATGGGCAGCACTAGCTGGTGAGTTTCCAACAGGGTCAGTACCTGTAGACGGTGTACAGATTCCACTGGCAGATTACTGGAAAGCAATCATTAGGAAAGCAGCACGAGGTGAAGCAGTATTTTCCCTTAATGACACTGATTTGGCTGAACTGATAGAACATTGTGAAGATGCAATACCTCATGGTTCTATCTATGCTCATGCATTGATGAATGTGCTTAGGAGCGCGGCTGATAAGAAATCAAATCTTTTAGGACTTGGAGATTTTGATGTTCGATCAGGTACTTATAGAATCTTGGATGATTCAGACACAGCAGAAAGAGCTAATTTGTTAGCTATGGTAGATTCAGCTCCTGTGGAGAAACCAGTAGAATACAACTATCCTTCCAAGATAGCATTCTTGCGGGCTCTATACAAATGGAAAGCTGCACAACAAATTGGGGCTGAGATAGCTGGTGATTCTAGTAAGATTCTATTGGAGAAACTATAATGATTGAACATATTCATAAATTTGGAATTCCCAAATCTACCATGCACCACGCACTAATTAACCGCTTCGAGCTTACACAGGAACAAATAGAGGCATGTGAAAAATATTACATTCTGCGATGGACTGGAGCACATTTTAAGCATGTAATGCATTCAGGAGTTATACGACACCAAAATACAGAATACTTAGTAGTGTATAAAGACTGTAAACCAAGTGAGATTGCAACTAGCTCACAACTTTTTATGTCTTTCCGTAAACCAGCGCATGAATTCCACCTGCAAGCATATGTACTTGTGAGTATTGGATTCTGAGTTAGATGCATTTCTTTACCACCTAGTCTCAGCTAAACAGAGCAATCTACAATAGATACGATATCGAAATCGCTTGACATGATATCGTATCTATGATAGATTGATTTGTATTATCCACCAAAAACCAATATTTTGTTCCCTACACAGCAGGAGAAATAACCAATGGCAATTGATCATGAAAAGATACGACAGCTGTTAGCTGCCAGTAGATTGAAGCAAGAGACTAAATCAGTTGTTAGCGACAGTTCCAAAGGAACGAGAATGGAGCGTTTGGAGCTAACAGACGTCCAAAAAGCTAATCTAGCAATCAATGGTTGTATTGGAACGGTTGAAGAAATAACTACTCCTAATCACAATGATTGGTCACAATCCATAGACAAATATGGCAATGTAATCACCCTAAATGCTGAGCAAATTTCAGCAGTGGAACTGGCGGCTTCTGGCCAGTCTCTAGTTCTAATCGGGGCTGCTGGATCAGGGAAAACAACAACAAATAGACAAATTAATTCTGCACTCATAGAAACTGGAATCGCTGGAATTATGACTCTAACTGAGCATCGATACTTAGCTGATTCCACTCCTGGAATTGTGACGGTAGCTTATACTCGACGCGCAGTAGCTAATATGCAACGTTCAGTTTCAGACGACATGAAAGGGAATGTGATTACAATACATAAGCTGCTAGAATATCAACCAGTTTATGATACTGTAGAGGATGCTGAAACAGGCGAATCTCATACTAAGATGTCTTTTGTAGCTACTAGGAATAGATACAATCCATTACCTGCTTCTATCAAATGTATTCAAATTGAAGAAGCATCTATGGTTTCAGTAGAACTATTTCAAGAGATTCTCGATGCGTGTCCACATAATCCGCAGTTCATTTTCCTTGGTGACATCCAACAATTGCCTCCAGTTTTCGGTTCGGCTATATTGGGATTTAAAATGCTTGAACTCCCAACTATTGAACTAACACAGATTTATCGGCAAGCTCTAGAATCACCAATCATTAGACTTGCACACAGAATTCTTTCTGGTAATCCAATTCCAGCTACTGAATTCAAAGAATGGAAAATACCCTCCCAACTAACTATTCATCCTTGGAAAAAGAAACTAGATGCTGATTTAGGTTGTATGATAGCAGCTAAATTCTTTATAGCAGCGATTGATTCAGGCGCTTATAGTCCAGATTCGGATATGATCCTATGTCCATTTAATAAGTCTTTCGGGACTGAAGAATTGAATCGACACATAGCTCAGCATTTGTCTAGGCGGCGTAAGGCAGTTGTGTTTGAAATCATTGCTGGATTTAACAAATTCTATTATTCTGTAGGCGATAAAGTACTTGTGGAAAAAGAAGATGCTATCATTGTTGATATCAAACGTAATTCAGAATACATGGGGGCGAAACCTGCAACTCCTAGCCCGACGCTAGATTATTGGGGCGCGGAACAAGGAACTGCTCACCATATAGATGATTCAGAATCTAGTGATGATGATATCGATAGAATGATGGAATTGGCCGCTTCAGATTCTGAAGATCGTGTACGACAATGCTCACATACAATAACAGTACTTATGCAAGATACTGGTTTAGAGTTACAAATTAAGACTGCTTCAGAAGTGAATGCAATGCTTTTAGGTTACTGTCTTACAGTACACAAATCTCAGGGATCTGAATGGAGAAAGGTATTTCTTGTTCTCCATAATACTCATGCAACAATGATTTCCCGTGAACTTATGTACACTGCAGTTACGAGGGCACGAGAAGAACTTTATGTGATTTGTGAACCAGAAACATTTGTAAAGGGTATTCTAAGTCAGAGAATTAAAGGAAATACACTAGCTGAGAAAGCAGAGTTTTTCAAAGGCAAAGTAGAATCTGGTTATCTCTTGGAGAAAGTAAAATCATGAACAAAGAATCTGAAAATCCAGCAACTAAAGCGAATGAAACAGTCTCTCAAGCAACTCTAGATGGGGCATTTCTACTTGCCTATCATGATGCAAGAGATAATTCCAACAGAGTAATGAATAGAGAAGATTTCAGGAAAGGTTGGAATCAATGTCTTATTGCATTTGGTATGACAATGCAAGTGGGAGAGAAAGTTTGGGATAAGTATATGGGTACAGCTCAGTTGGCTTCCAAAGGAGTGAAAAGAAAATGAGCATCATCGGTGAATACATGGCAGATTCTCGTCTACCAGATTCCACAATTGGTTATGAGCAAGAATTTGCAATTGTAGATTTCCAAGAATCTATCTTACTCCATTTAGATCATCCAGAACCTATATACAATAATCGGGACTTTTGGCAACATTGTGTATGGTTAGCATCTGGATTGAAATCAGAGCTAGGAGATGAACAGAGACCATATCTTAAGAAGTGGATACAATCTAACTGGTTTTGGTTCACAGAAGAATTCTCGAAACGAGTTCAGATTGAGATTCAAAGGAAGCTACAATTTCTGTAAAAATTCCACTTGACAAGGGCCCACTGCTGTGAGACTATACCATTTCCAAAGCGGCCTCCAATAACTCATAACTTTCACAGGAAGAAAAATGTATGAAGTAGCTTCTTGCGGTACTACTATTGACATTGTAGCTGATCTATTTTCTGCCTCTACAACATATGATCACTGCAATGGTCCCGAAGTTGTTCTCTACAAATATGATGGACAAGGTAATAAACGTATCATTCAGTCGAAGCAAAATAATATGCGAATTATGCATAGCAAAGCAGTAACCCCTAACCAACGGAATGGAGTTTAATCATGTCGGAAACTCAAGTAGCAGCAATCAATGAAGCAAATGCAGGTACGGCTACTGCAGTAGAACCTGTTAAGTACACGGATGAACAGAAAGCAGGTTTCAAAGCAAGTATTGTAGCTAAATTCAACAATCTAGTAGATGTAAAGGAAATGCGTTTCTCCTTTAAATCTGACAAGGAAACCGGCTTCAAGCGTCCTACCGTTGAATTGCACTTGCCAGTTCTTTCTGCTGAAGGTGTAGTAGATATTCTCACCAACGGTGATACTCGTCCCAAGGAACTAGAATTGCTTCTGGAAGCTTTGGCCGATGTTGTAAATGGTCAAGCTCGCGCAATTGTTAATGACGACGAAAATATCAATCAAGAGAATTTCCCGCTTGATAAGGTGTCGTGGGCAGCAATTGCGAATATGCCGAAAGCAGAACGTCGCGGCGGTGGGATTGCTAAAGAGACGTGGGAAGAATTCTCCGCTGACTATCTTGCAGTTATGCCGCAAGCTACTGGCAAGAAGATTGAACAAGTTGGCTTGGCTGCTAAGCTTCTTGTTGGTCGCTTCTCACAAGTTAAAACTCAGAAACCTATCATCGAGAAGCTTGTTTCCCAACTTGGTATCTATGTGAATGCATCACCTAATGCAGAACAGTTCACAGAAGTTATTGAATTCCTCACCAAGAAGGCAGAAACTCTGCTGAATATTTCTGAAGAAGAAATGTTGGCAGCTCTGTAAGAAGTGTGTTGCTGGTGTGGCACCTACCAGTTCAGAACAGGTGCATTTAGTAGAAGTGTTGGGTAGACACAATAAGCCTATAGCATTTCTACTAAATCAGTTTCGATTCATAAAGTAAAATGAGAACTTACGAACCTGCTTGGTTGGAGCTTAAAAAGAAAGGTAAAGTCAGACTGGCTGTGCCTAGAGCTTTACATGCACGTGTATTAAAAGCAGTTATCAAAGAGAAAGATATGGATGTAGGATATAAGCTGGAAATGCTTGAGAGTAAAATAAAGATGAGAATCACACATAAGAGAGAAAATTCAGTATTAACTCTTACACTCACAAGATCTTACACATTTTTAGAATCTGTCTGTGCCAGCGAGATTTAGTTGCTGGCATTTTCTATTTAAAGGAAAGAATTATCATGAGAACTAGCGGCCCCACCACATATAAGAAATTATATGGATTCATAGTAGGAGAATCGGAGAAAGCTATTAAATTCAAAGTCGATATGCCAGGATATTTTATAAATGGGCTAATTTCTTGGTTTCCAATTTCGCAAATCAACTATACAAAACGTAGTCACTCTGCGTCTGAAGGCCTTGACGAAATTGATGTAGCTGATTGGTTGGTACAAAGGAAAGCTGAAGAATATGCTAATATTTCAGAGGAATAAATATGAGCCCCATTGAACAACTCAGAGAAAAGGTTGGTACACTTCAGACTGCGCTTCTAGAAGCTCACCCGACTATGCCAGTTCTTCTTCGTGAAATACACCAGAATCTAAAACAAGATGAGGAAATTGTTACTTTGCTCTCTGAAGAAGAGATTGGAATTATAGTTCAAGGCTTGATGAAGCAAACTAATACAGTGATCCTAGCAGGAATTGCCAAGAAGGGCACAGGTAAATCACTTAAGAAGACAACACTTGAAGATTTGTGAGTAGCTCGTATTTACCTAGAGAGTAATTAAATGGAAGAAACTAGTCTGGCTAAGTTGGTAGCTCTACAAACATATAACCAACCAGTTTCTTCCGTGAAATTATTGCGAATTCTGGCCCCATTTTTATATCAGCTTTCAAAACCAGCTACCAATAACTCACTACGTATCCAAACAATCCATTGGCTTATGGAGAACTGGTATGAAAAACAAGCTAAGATCCACGATGTGTCTGATATTAGAACTGATTTATATAGCGGCTACACTGTCTGCTACAATTGTTGTAATATACTTGGTAGTGATATCTGCGGGCTTACATTATCTTGCGGTGAGTGTAGACAAGAACCGTCCCTTTCGTATTATTTTCTAGCAGATTTATTAGCTTTCAGCTACCAAATTCCACATCCAGTCACAGTTAAAATTCTTTCTGACTATTTAGGTAAAAGATATTATGAGCGACTCACAGAATCAAACTGAGGTAGATATTCGACTACGCCAACTCTCTTATTCCGGACTCTTAACACTTCATTCTTGCCCTAGACGCTTCCAACTAGATAAAATGAGAGGTACATATGAACGAGAATCTATTACCACCTTTGCATTTGGTCATTGCGTCGGATTGGGAATCCAGTTGTGCTTTGAAGGAAAGTCTGAGCAAGAGATATTCTTTGCTATATTTCAAGAATGGGATGTTGATCTATTTGACGAAGCCGAAAAGCAACAAGAATCTTTCTGGCTTGCAATGTATGCAGTACAGAAATTTATTGGAATGCGAAAAGCTGGATTTTTGGAAGACTACGAATTGGTGTTTCACGAAGGAAAACCAGCCTGTGAGCTCTCATTCGTCATTGAATTCCCTGATGGTTTTCGGTATAGAGGTTACGTCGACGCAGTATTGCGAAATAAATTCACAGATAGAGTGGCAGTCTTGGAAGTTAAGACAACAGGTCTTAATGATATTGATGAATCTCTCTATAAAAATTCCGCACAAGCCATTGGTTATAGTATTGTTCTTGACGCAATCTTCCCAGGATTGAGTGATTACGAAGTGTTGTATTTGCCCTACAAGAAAAAGACACATGAGTACGAACTCCGACCATACGCAAAGAGTTATTTGCAGCGGGCACTCTGGATCCAAGAGCTTTTGCTAGACATTGAAACTATCAATATGTATTCAGCTGCAGAAGTTTTCCCGATGCGCGGTGAGAGCTGTTATAGCTTTTATAGACAATGTACTTATTTTGGCACCTGTACTTTGAGCAATCAATATCTACTCAAACCAGTAAGTCAAAAAGAGCTTGACAACATTGAAGAAACAAAGTACAGTATCAATCTTACCTTGATGGATCTATTGAATTCTCAATTGGAGAAAGTGTGATGACAGGCACTAATTGGGTTATGTTTGCAAAACAGTGTATTAATAAATTCCATATTTGCACAGTCTCTGTTAAGAAATCTGACACTTCAACTGATAATAGAATCATTCAAGTATCTATGTCTAATGGGCTAGTTCTAGAAGAATTCTATGGAGATGAAGCTGGAGCTACTATGGCATTTAAATTACTGACAGGAGTAACAGAGTGAAACTATCTGAAAAGAAAGTAGCAGCCACTCACAGTGTTCTTCTCTTTGGCCCTCCTAAATCTGGTAAGACTGAATTAGCAGGTAAACTAGCAGAGCATTTTAATCTCATTTGGTTTGATCTTGAAAATGGATGGACTACTCTTTCAAAACTACCAGTAGAATGGCAAGATCGTATTGAAGTAATTTCTCTGCCAGATACTAGAGAGTTTCCAATTGCAATTGAAACAGTGATGAAAGTTCTTAAAGGATCTCCAGTACTTATTTGTGAGAAACACGGAAAAGTAGATTGCACTTTGTGTAAGAAAGAAAATCTTGCAACTATACGAGTAGCTTTGAATGAAATGGGTCCAGATTCAATTGTAGTTTTCGACTCCCTAACTCAGCTTACAAGTTCTGTGATTTCTCGTATCGCGCCCGTAGATAACTTAGAGTATAAATTCGAGTTTGATGATTACAGGAAGATGGGTGCATTACTAGATTTCTGTCTATCTAGAATCCAACAAGCTTCATACAATGTAATTTGTATCTCTCATGAGTCTGAAGTAGAGATGGAGGATGGAAAAAAGAAGCTAGTACCTACGGCCGGCACTTCCAATTTCAGTCGTAATTCAGCAAAATACTTTGGTCATGTAATATATGTAGAAGTTAAAAACAAAGCACACAAAGCAGCTAGTTCTACAACATTTGCAACTAATATTCTGACAGGTTCTAGAACAGGAGCAATTATTGAAGGAGATAAAGAAGCTAACTTACTGAGAATTTTCAAACCTGAATTGTTTCCAAATGAGCCAGTAGTACAAGATGCAAACACGAAAATACCAGGAGCAGTAGCTGGGAATAAGTTAGCTGAATTGAGAGAGCGAATGAAATCAGGAGGTGTAAAATAATGAATGCAAATAGTATAAATGACCCAGTTAATCACCCAAACCACTACACTTCTCACCCATCGGGAATTGAGTGTATTGACATTACACGTCATATGAGTTTCAATCTCGGTAATGCATTTAAATATATTTGGCGAGCTGATCTTAAAGGAGACTCTATCGAAGACTTGAAAAAAGCTGTTTGGTATTTGAATGATGAAATTAAGAAACGTAGCATAGGAAGTGATCTTGAAAATGTAGCAACACAAGCAGCATTGGCAGCATCTAGTATTCTTTCTACTAATTCAATCAAAGGTATTTAAATCATGAGCGACGTTACTAATCTCGACAATCTTGATGACATCGATTCTCTTCTGGATAAGAATCTGGATGACATTGCTGATCTTCCTTCTTTCGATACTTGGCCCAAAGGTGTACACAAAGCCATTATTACTTGGGAACGCAAGGATATCGAAAAGACTGTAGATGGTTCAAAGAAGAAAGTGCCCCACATGCAATTGAATATGGCGTTTCTGGAAACTCTTGAACTCGAAGATACTTCTTTTTCTGGAAAACTTCCGCAAGTTGCAGATAAGATGAACACTGCCTATGATCTCACAAATGAATTTGCATTGGGAGCTCTTAAGAAAGCAGTTGCTAGTCTCTCTCCGCGATTCAACGGAAATTTGAAGGAAACGATCAAAGGAACCAATGGCTTCGAAGTTGCAATTGTGTTGAAGCACCGTAAAGATAAGAATGATAAGGATCGCGTCTATCCACAGATTGAAGATATGATCCCTGCTTAATGGTAGTTAGTTTCTAGTTTGAATGGCTTTCGGTTCACAAGACTGGAAGCCATTTTTGCATAGAAATTAGCAGTGAAAACCAATGGAGAGCTAAATGAGCCAACTTGAAATTAGTTTCGATGAACGTAAATATCCTTTGAAAGCTAAAGACATACCAGTGGGGGCTGTATTCAAAAAGGAAGGTCATCCAGCTGCTTACATGAAAGTTAAGTCAGTTAATTTCTTGAATAATTCAAATCTTCTCGCAGATGTCTTTGCTCGTGGAGACATTCTCACGGTTAATCTTCACAAAGGTACAGTCTTTGTTATGTCTGGGGAGACTGTAGTTGTGAAGCTTAAAGGTAAAATGCAACTGGAAAGAGTTAAGGAGAATGATTGAATGGCGAAGCTCTTATATGTTGGATCTCCTGCAGATGAATCATATCTTCCTTATCTGAAAGGTTGCTGTTCGGGGGCCAGTGTAACTCCTTTGTGTAAATCAGACTTGATGCTAGCTCAGATTGAAGCAGTCTGTAAGTCCAGAGGATTCGAAGGAGTAATATGTAGCAATCAAAATATTCTGAAAAGATTACTTAGCTGGACTGACAACAGAAAAGATCCTAGTCTTGACTCCTACCAGGGTTCCATCTTTCTACACAACGGATTGGAATATTTAATTATCAATCCGTTATTCCATTTAACGGCGGTGAGCTATGGCCCATTTGTATTCAAGCGGTTTATATCTAAGTTGGCCGCTCGTGATAGTTGGCTGCCTAGTACTGCTTTCAATTGGGCCATTCTGGATGCTATTAATATTGGGGCAATCTTCGATGAGTTCCAATCTGCTTACGCAATCGCAGTTGATATCGAAACTTTCTCAGAACCTCTATCCATTAGATGCATTGGGTACACAGCAATCTTCCTCAATGAAGGACAAATAAGAACTAAGTCTTGTGTCCTTCCGCTAGATTCTTTGTGGGCACTATCTTGGATGAGAAGATTCAATTGGGAACTGAAAGCTCCTAAGATTTTCCAGAATGGGAAATACGATAATGCATATCTATCTATGTTCAACTCAGTACCATATAATTGGCTATGGGATACTGCTACTTTGTTTCATTGTTGGTATTCTGAGCTACCTAAAGATCTTGCATTCCTTAATTCATTCTTTGTACGTGAGTCAATGTATTGGAAAGACTTGGCAAATACGACTGATTTGGAGCAATATTATCGTTACAATGCTCTTGATACTTGGGCAACTGCTAATGTTTGGATTGCTCAAATGATGCAGTTGCCTAGCTTCGCTATTGAAAACTACAAGATGGAATTCCCTCTAGTCTTTCCATGTCACTTGTCAGAAATGACTGGAATTAAACGAGACATGGAGGAAATGAAATTAGCTAGAGCAGATGCAGATAAAGAAGTAGCTGAGTTAAATCACAGTTTGGAAACTATGACAGCCACTCCAGGATTCAATGTCAATTCTGCTCCACAAATGAAAGCGCTGATGAAAGTATTTGGTCTCGGCGAGGTAGCTAGTTGTGATGATACCAATCTAAATAAATTCTCTCTCCGTCATCCATTAAATAATAGAATTATTAAAAAGATTCAATCACTACGGGAGAAAAGAAAGTACCGATCCATGTATATAAGGACTGATGATGACATCAAAAAATCTGGAGATAGAGGCTATAAAGAATATAAAGGAAGAATTCTTTACGCTCTCAATCCGCACGGAACCGACTCAGGACGCCTTGCGAGTAAGGAGTCTCATTTCTGGTGCGGACTACAAATCCAAAATATTACTCGGGGACCAAGTGTTAAAAGAACATTGGTTGCCGATGACGGTTTTCGAATTGCAGAATGCGATCTGGAGCAGGCTGAGTCAAGAGATACTGCATACGCCGCAGGGGAAATTACACTTATCGCGGCAGTTGAGGGAGTGCGTGACTTCCATTCTGTTAATGCAAGCGCATTTTTTGGTATCCCGTACGAATCAATCTATGATGATGCTAGAAAGAAAACACTTGATAAAATTCTCCGTGATTTAGCCAAGCGAGTCAACCACGGTGCAAATTATTGCATGGGAGGGAACGTACTAGTTCAGACTATGGGAGAAGATAAAATATGGAAAGCGAAAAGACTTTTGAAGTTACCTTCAGAATTTGGACTGAAACAGGTAGCAGAGTATTTACTTGCACAATTCCACAAGACATACCCAGGACTCTCGAAAGTTTTCTATCCTCATATTTGGCAAAACATTCGGACATATCGGATGCTGACTGGCCCCCAAGGTTGGACCAGGTATTGCTTTGGAAACCCAGATAAGAATAAGCATGATGCAAATAGTTATGTAGCTCACGTTGCACAGTCAATGAATGCAATGACTTTGAATAAAGCATATATGAAGGTATTCTATGAAATTGCAATGCATCCACAATATAAAATGCACTTCAAGCTGTGTGCTCAAATACACGACTCCATCCTATTCCAGTTTCGTGAAGGGCATGAGTACTTGGCTGATATGGTTCGAGAAAGAATGGAAATCCCAGTTACAATCAAAGGTGCCGACGGTATTACTAGGATGTTCACTGTTCCAGCTGCTATCAAAGCTGGGCCGGATGGAAAAGGAGCTCACAGGTGGAGTGAAACTGAATAGGAGAATAGAATGATTCATGTTTATGATTTCGAAGATACTTTGATTATTAGAATACCCAAAGAAGATAAGAAAGCATTTAGAGTAGCAATTGCTAGAGCTTGTAATGTATGGCCAGATGCGCCCGTAGAAATTAAAGAACTACACGATCTTGTAATTCATGGCCGCCCATTACAAGATTATGCTTCACAGCCAGTCTTTACTAAGCGAGAGGAATTACCTCCAGAAGTTAATCAGTTGCTAGATCGGCCATCAGTTTCTAAGACTGACTCTAAAACTACAAAGAAAGTGGAACCATTTGAGACAGAAAATAAGGAACCAGGAACATAAGTAATAACTATCCAGAGGGGATATGCGAGAAGATTTTATAACCTCTTACTTACAGTATCGTTCTGATACTGAGCCACCAGTGTTCTTTCACAGGTGGGCAATACTTTCTGCTCTAGGAGCGTATCTGGCAAGAGATGTTAGTTTTGAATTAGGTAATTCACAAATCTATCCTAATATGTATTGCATGCTGATTGGTGTTCCAGGCACGCGGAAATCTACATCTATTAAAATGGCTAAGGAATTACTAGAGAGAACAGGATTTAATAAATTTAGTGCTGAAAAGACAAGTAAAGAAAAATTCATTCTAGATTTAGCTGGGGATTTAGATAGTGACGCGAAAGAATTAATTGACGACAATCTGTGGGGAGAGGGTAATGGAAGTATATCTGAATGTTACATTGCTTGTGATGAGTTTAATAATTTTATTGGTAACGGCAATATTGAGTTTATCAGTCTTCTTGGCGAGTTGTGGGATAGAAACGGGAATTATTCAAATAGAATCAAGAATGGTAAATCTGTTTCTATTAGTAATCCTACTATCTCTATTCTCGGAGGAAATACTTCTACTGGATTCAGTCTTGCGTTTCCTTCCCAAACAATTGGTCAAGGTTTTTTCAGTCGGCTTATTCTAATATATTCTGAACCATCCGGACGCAAAATTACTTTCCCTAAAAGAGTCTCAAATCATGACACACAATGTATGGTCAACCAGTTACTTGCAATTAAATCTCTATCTTCTACTGGTTCTGTTACTCGTACGCATTCTGCTGAGTTACTGCTCGATAAAATATATAAGAGCGACAATCGTATTGATGATGTGCGTTTTGAGCATTATACTAATCGCCGCTTCACCCATCTTCTTAAACTCACGCTTATACATTGTTTGGCTAGAATGAGTCTAGAAATTTCTGAAGAAGACGTAGTTATTGCAAATACAGTTCTGAGTCACACTGAGAAACTTATGCCGAAAGCACTAGGTGAATTTGGTGAGAGTAGAAATTCAAATGTAAATCATAAAGTTCTGAGCGCACTAGAAAATGCAAAGTCGACAATGACATTGCCAGATTTGTGGAAAGCAGTTAGTTCAGATATGGAGAAACCATCAGAGTTGGGAAATGTAATTGGCGGACTCCTTATGGCAGGAAAGATTTTGAAGACTGAATCTGGTTTTCTGATTAGAAGATCTATGATGGAAGCTGAATATTCGGACGTAATAGACTATGGATTTTTAAGTAGTGAAGAGCAAGGCCCTATGGCTCAACCGGTAGTTACTCGAGTTAAATTGGAGGTAGTATGAGTGCAAATACATTTGATGATTATGAAGAAGCCGCAATGCGTACGGCTAAAGTCTTCGGTGAAGGTAAGAGATTTGGTCCAGAAGAAATGGATATGCTTCATGCGGCCTTGGGAGTTGCTAGTGACGCCGGTGAACTAGTAGACGCAATTAAAAAACATTTGATCTACGGTAAAGACTTAGATGTAGTTAATGTGCGCGAAGAGATTGGAGATGTAATGTGGTTTCTAGCTTTGATGTGTAAAGCTACTGGAATGGATTTGGATACAGTTTGCTTGAGAAACATCGCAAAATTGGCGAAGAGATATCCAGAGAAATATTCAGATGCATTGGCAGTATTGAGATTGGATAAAGCGGACTAATAGTATGGATGATTTCTTAGTCCACATAATTGCAGAAACTGTGAGAGATTCTCCTTGCATTCACAGTTGGATTCCAGTAGCTCCTATGTATCGAATCTTAACTGATAGTATGACTGATGCAACTTACGTATGCCGTTACTGTGAATTCCAAATCAATAAACAAGTATTTGATGAAATAGGAAAGGAAAGACAATCATGAGCAAGCATATTGTTTTGGATCTTGAAACACTGGGAACTAACCCAGGTTGTGTAGTTTTTGCTATTGGCGCGGTGGCCTTTGATACTGAAGTTGATACCCCCGGAAATTTTAGTAATCAATTCCATTCAGCGGTTTCTATTATGGACGCTATTGAACAAGGATTCACTATTAGCAGCAGTACGCTAAATTTCTGGAGGAATAAATATTCCGTAGAATATGAACTGGCTTGTAAATTAAGTGTAGGAATCTCTCCAGAAAAAGCTTGTAACTCTTTTAACAATTGGTATCAAAATTTTTCATTGCACGGAAAAGAAAAAGTTTATGTGTGGGGCAATGGAAAAGAATTTGATAATGCAATTCTCAAGAATTATTTTGAACAATGCGGAGTAGATCTACCGTGGACATTCAGAGAAGATATGGATTTTCGTACAGTCAAACTTTTATTCCCTCAATGCAAACCCAACGAGGATAATAAAGACCCGCATAATTCATTAGCAGACGCAAAATATGAGGGTGAGTGGCTACAGAATATTTTGCGTCATATCGAGAAATAGAAATGGCATACCATCAATATTTCCCACAAGAATGGATTGATTTACAGATTGAACTCTCATATCACGAAGATGCAATTATCAAAGTGATGCAAGCAACTGATTATGTACAATCTAATCCATTCGAAAAAACAATTGGTATGGGTGATCCGCAAGTTGCATTTCTTACAAAACTAGTTGCCATTTGTACCTATTGTGAAGTAGTTGTAGATGGGGAGTATAGTCCAAAGCAGATTAATGAACTGTGTACTATACTTACACATAAACTCAGAGGTATGAGAAAGGAATGGAGGGTAGATCATCATGAGTAGTTTCAGCCAAGCACTTGAACATTTACGTATGGGAAAAAAATTAACTAGAGAAGGCCATGAGAAGCATTGGTTTATTTTTCTAGTTAACGGGTCTAAATTCACAGTCAACCGCGCCCCTTTAAATACAATTCTTATTGAAGGAGCAGAAGTTAACTATCGCCCGCATATAGATATCATGTATGATCTAGGTACAATAGAAAATAAAATTGCAGTTTGGACTCCTAATATTACAGAAATATTAGCTATGGATTGGGTAGTTCTTACTCAAGAGTAAAAAAATGGCCCACTGTTTCTAGTGGGCCTAATTACAACAGGAGACTCAATTCTTTCTTACTAACTTCCCTCACTACTGAATTGGTGGAAGTATCACAATAACTACATCACTCAGTACAAGTAACAAATCATCAGGAGCTATCTTATTCGCCGGTGCAACTAGCGGTAGCAAAAACCCAGCAGCTTCCAATCCAGCAGCTACAAGTTCGCTGCAAAACCAAGTATCTGGTTTCCTCCAATTCCTTCCTGCAACAAATCCCATAATACCTTCTTCATCATACTCTTTTCCAATCTGATTAGTGATGAATTCATAATAATCTTTTTGAATTTGGTCACTAGTTTGGAGTGAGATTCTGAAAGTATTATCAGTTACAGAGAGATAATCTGCTGGTCTGATTTGTACTCCAGCCGGCTTCCCACCAGTTACGTCATCGCGGGATCCCAGTAGATTTCCATCTGGTAGAACTGAATCTACGTGTGAGAATCTACCGTGATCGTACCACTCAATCACACGTGATCCGAGACTAGTAGCTGAACAGAATTGCAATACAATAGTTCCCATGGCGGCCTCTAGTAGTTTTGAGTTGGCAAGACTTGTTACATATGGGAGCCGGTTTGCACTCCAGCCAGAATTTCAGGAGCTGCAGTAGGAGTCGGAGTTTGTGTAGATACTCCGCCAACAATTGAATTTCCAATCTGTTCACCAACTCCTGCAGCAGTTTCTCCAGCTCCTAGCGCTGCGAGTTTAGTTTGAATTGCAGAGAAGATTCCGCCAATTACTTGAGCAGCTGCAGGTACTGCTGCATTCTCTGCAGGAATTACAGCTGCTACGATATTGGCAAGAGCTGCTTGAGCTTTAATTCCACCAGACACAGGATTAATCCATTCTTGAGGATTAGCTTCGATGTCTGCCAAAGTAGAATTGGCCGCTGCAAAAAGAGGAGGAAGAACATTAGTTGCTGCCAGTGCTGCAAGTTCACCAAAGATTTGAGAGACGGCATTCGACATGATAGACTCCAGTTGTAAAAAAGAAAAACTACGTTAGATACAACGACCTACTTAACTCTTGTCCACGTAATAGTACCAATTGCATTAAGTGTTGACACTCCAAAATTAGCTTGACCTCCACATCTATATACAGTTGCAGTAGTCACATTAACTAAAACAGGGGGCGACGATATGTACTGTCCCCCTCCTACAGTAAAAGTTGCCTGCAATTGAGTTGTAGTTTGCGGTGTATTGGGATCAGTATTAGCTACACTATTCACACCTGCGATAAGTGCAGAGACTGTAGTAGTGCCAGCAGGCGCGAAGAATATTGAACACTGTACATTCCAAACTCCTGGGTTCAGAGACTGAGTAATTAAATCTGCGTAAGTAGCAGAAGTTAGTCCAGTAGAAGATCCAGTAAGAGTTCCGTGCTCCCCTAAAAACCCAGTCACTGCAGCAGTTCCAGTTTGGTCACCGTACACAGGACCTGGAACTTGATTAAGTCCAGCCTGTGAAGAAGTTGCAATTCCTGCAAGGAGAAGAGCAAGAAATAGTTTTTTCATTTCATGTCTCCTTATTTCTGTTTGGCTGTAAATGCTTGAGCTGTAGTAGCCCCAAAGATATTCACAGTTTGATTTGTTACAGTATTTTCTTCCATCACAAAAGATGAATTTGGTAGGAGTAGAATAGAGCCAGATACTGCGGAGGCCGCACTACCAAAATTAATGTATAGATTACCAGTTGATAGATTCTGGATGAACAAGTACTGTCTAGTTGTATTGGCTGCAAAAACTTGTTGTGATGTACCACCAGCTGTAATTGTACCAGACCCATCTGTGAGAGCCGCCGAAGTTCCCCCCCCAGAAGAAGTTACTGAGAGCGCCCCAGAACTGGAACAAGCAACATTGGGATAGAATGCAACTCCAGTTACAGGAGTAGAATATGTATCATTTGGGTCACATTGAATGACAACTGCTTTAGCTTGACTGGTAGCCAGCAACGCAGTGATTAGAAGTAATTTCTTAAATACTTTCATTGCTGTGCTCCGATAGAAGGATTTTCTGATGAGTACGACATACCTGAAACTGGATCAACTCTAGAACCATCTAGTGCGTAACCGCCGCCCATAATAGTTTGCATCGATTGAGAATACTTTCCATTAAGATTCATTGCCAATCGATTTCCCTGAGAGACATTAGCTTGCTTCATTGCACTAAACATCCACTTGCTAAAATTACGTTGGTTACCACCATTAGCTGTATATTCATGTGAGAAATTATTTACTTGATCTAGAGTTGGTTGCTCACCGGCGCGAAGTGTAGTTTTCAACGATTCACCAAGTTGGTTCTGAGCATCGACATCTGCGGCTTGATAAGCAGCTACTCTATAAGTGGCATCATTAGTAATAGCTTCATCTAATGGTCTACCTCCTGAGAGCCGCGCCAGTGTTGCAATGCTCATCAAATCATTAGCTCCTAGAATATTTCCTTTAGCTGATGTAGAATAGGCAACACCGTTCCCAGTAGTAGCTTGCAATGTCTGAGCTAATCCTGCCAGTGGTCGAGAGATTGCATTGTGCTCTAGTCCACTCAGTAATGATTCCCATACATTTCCTCCCTGTGCAATCTTACTAGCTGTATCTTTTAGATTTCCAAAGAATCTACCCCAGGAGTTTACGATAGGAACATCAGAAAGTGACGTAGGGATTACTGTCATATTTCTAGGATTCAAATCTCCGCGACTATACAAGTTTGTTCGTAGGAGATTTGACGGGAGTCCGTACATAAGAAAATCTCCCGCTGTCTTTCCAAGAATTCCGTACGTGGCATCATACAAATCCCGGTGCATCGGGTTGCCGCTGGCAGTTCCAACGATGTGTTGATTGATGAAATTAAACGCAGGCAACGATTGCATTCCATAGATTGTTCCTTGCAAACCAAGGAGTGTAGCAACATCCTTTCCACTACCTTCGGCGACATGACGTAGCAATTGCTGGAGGATATTAAATTGATAGGTTTGAAAGAGACCAATTGCTTGTCCGATCGGCCCTTGGAACATAATAGGTCTTTGAGAAGCAAGCATATTTCCACGGACGCGATTGACAAAAGTGTTAATGTACGCACGGGCTTGTTCTGCATTTATGACTCCACCTTGCTGACCAATATCTGTGATCTGTCTCATTACATCTGCAGCTAGAAAACCTTGGAACTGTTCTGAGAGTTTTGAACCAGAATATTTTGCGCCAACCTCTGCTAAATCTTTAGCTTTTCCAAATGCGGATTGTAGTTTCTGGCTAAGAATTTGGTGAGTTTCAGTTCCATTAATTGTTAGATCATCTAAAAGTGATCTAAATGGAGCGGGCCCATCTTTAATCCAGCCATTTTCACGATAAAAATCTGACAGGATTTTACCACTTGCTTTATTTGCTCCAGCTTCATCTACGAAATTTTTAATTGCATTACCGATCAACTTACTTGGAGATCGAATAAAGTCTTGAATCTGAGGAAGTTTGACATTCTGCAATTTAGCTAGATCGCCAGCTACATCTCCATTTCCAGATCTAATAGCTCGGAGAAGCGAAGTCATTTCAGTTCCATTCAGAACTTGGTGACCAATTGCATAGTTTACAGAATTGAGAGGATCTAAACGTAGTGTAAGAGTGGCTAGTAGTGAATTCGCACGGCCAATGAAATTGCGAAGAACTCCTGAATTCGGAGATTTATTAGCTAGCGCGTAAGTAGCTGCATCTTGATATGCAGATTTCAACCCATAAGATTGTAGTGCTGAATTCACTGCGTCTAGATCTTCTGGACTCTTAGCTGCATTAAATACATTGGAAATAGTATTCCACGCAGTACTAACTGCTCCATCTAGCTTATCATTCAAACCTTGCCAGAGCGGGTGTTCAGATACGCGACTAATATTGAGTGCAGATTTAACATAGCCTGTGTACGGATTCGCCGGTGCATCTTCCGCAAGTGGTAACTTTGAACCATAATGCGATGCATTCGTAATGTTCCACTGTTCACTTAGCCTCCGAAGTTCTGAGAACTCAGTTTGGTATTTCATATTAACTAGTTCGCGAGCCAATACATCACTGCCTCGTAAATGGAAATCTTTTAAGTCTTGTACAATCTTAACTGGATCAGTTTGTGGAAAGAACTGAGAATTAATACCTTTACTTTGAATCTCTGAATCAATATAATTCTCATGCAATGTACGGTCCCATTGATAGTCATCGATTGTTTTGTGAAACTCTTCAGACTGCGCCTTAGTAATTACTCGATATGGATCAGGAACTTTCTGAATCAATCCGTCCAAATCTGAGGCAGACTGCGCATGGATCATTTTAATGTGACCCGCACCAGTTACTGTAGGGTCAGTTACAAATGCGAAGTGTGGGTAGTCTTTAGGATTTGGTTTCAGTGGATAGAATGTATCGGCGTCCTTAGAATCTTCCAATCCTTGGGCAGCTCTAATTTCTTTCATTGTAGAAAGTCGATCACCGTTAGTTTCAATGTGTGCGCGAATTGCATCTGCTGTCTCTGCATTACCAATTGGAATTTGTACTCGAGCGCCAGGCTGTAATTGTGGAGCTTCTGCATCTTTACCGGTTGCGATTGCATCTTGATATCGTTTCCAGCTACGAGCTATTAGCTGCGGGCTTCCATTAGCATCTTCCCCCAATACATACTTTTCAGTGGTCTGAGACATTTCTGCATTGAGAGCGGAGAATTCAATAGCTGCTTGTGGCTTTGCGCCCAGTGCATACAGCGGTCCATCCATTCTAGTTCCTACATTCTCCTTCAGAAGCCGCTGAAGATCTGATGTAGCTTTCCCAATATTCTCAGTAAGCGAGGCCAAAGATCCGTATGTGCCATTAGAGAAACGGAAAAAGCCAGGACCGCTACCAAATCTATTGGCTTTAAGAAGTGTTTGTTTTGGTATGGAGATAAATCTATCAAGTATGGATGAGTCGCCCACACCTTTCGCAAATACATTATCGAAAGATGTCTGTGCAACTTTTTGCATAGCCGCAATACGGCCCATACCACTAACGATATTTCCATTAGCATCTTGGTATGCCTTTGTGTTGTAAGCTACTTTAGCCCAGGAGGGTTTAGTATCTAAGTCGTAAACACCTTTTGCACTAGACCAAAGTTTGCGTTGAATTAGATCCTGTGTATATTTTTGAGCTACAGTTTGACGTGCAAGCAAATCTTGCACAGGATCTACAGAAGCTGTATGTTCTAGAGAATCGCGAGATACATTAGTTGCTTTTGAAATCCAGTCAGTATTTTTTCCAGCTGCCAATAGATTTTGTGCAGTTGACATCTTAATTTCTTTCAATCGCTGCAGCATATCAGATGGAGTCTGCACAGTCGAAGAACTACCATCGGCCTCCTTAACTACTACAGGAGTTTTCTGCAAATATGCTTGTTCCAGCATTGGAATATCAGATCCATCTATCTGTTGTCCAGGTTGAATCTGTTGATCTTTTGCCCAAATATATCTAGCTTCAGTTTGATCTAAATCTGTCCCAGCGATTTTGCCAAAATTAGCAATCGGTCCAAATCTATAGGATTGTACTTTACCTTGGACATCATCAAAACGATCCGCAAGCGAAGTAAGTTCTGACGTTGGACGCGATGCAACTTGCGTACCTGCATCTTCACCAAAGAGTTTGACATACTGAATTGACTTATTTCCAGCTGCGGTAGGTCCAGCAGATTCTGATTCATCTATTGGCTCCAGAAATCCCTTACCTGCAGCTCTGGCTAGAATTTGTTGCTCAGTTTTCAGTGGTGTATTCAGCCGGCCCATTTCTAACATCTGTTCCATATTTCCAGATGCTTGTACTGGGTCTGTACCAGTAAGCATATGAGTTGTCAGCTCACTAAGATCTGCGTCACCTCCAGTTAATTCATGTGTATCTTGTTGAATAAGTTGTGTGAGTCGCGTTGATCTATTTTCTACATTTGACTGGAAACGATTATAAAGTGCTTGTGCATCCAAATCTACTGAATTTGGATTGACCGCATTCATATATTTGGTGAAATCATCCAGAGAATTTATTTGGGGAGTTTGGGCTAAATCATCCAGTCTACCAACAATACGGTCAGAAGCACTAGCAGTTGATGGGAGTTCATTGATGAAAGTTGATGGAGAGAGTACTTCATCTGCAGCAGTAATACCACGTTTAGCAATTCCTAGTACTTTAGCTGCTGTGAATGCCCCACCAATAACTCCTTGTAAGAGACCCCCAGTTAGAATATTCTTTGCAATATCCCAACCATCTTGATCTGATAGAATAGGGGATTGAAACATGGTAGCTTGTACAGCAGTAGTGAAAGCGGCGCCCTCTAGAAAGTTCTGACCAATACCAGAAGCTAAGGCTTTAATTGCATTTCCATTAACAGAACTGATTTCTGCTCCAGAGGCCGCAATGTCAGAGGCCGCACTACGTGCAAACATTTCAGCTGCATCTGGGAGAAGTCCCGTAGCTCTAGCTAGATTTCCTCCCATTCCTGCAAGTTCCACTCCCCCAAGTACTTTCTGGCCAGCATTAAATACTTTTACTCCGAAAGACCCAGGAATAAGAGAGGTCGCTATGAACCCAAGAAGATCTTCACCAGTCTTATGTTGTTGGTAGTATTGTCCCAGATCATCATCTATAGATGACATAACCTCATTTGTATCTGCTTTCTCTGCATCGGCACCCAACCAATTTCCAACTGTTACACCAGAGTTATAAATAGAAGTCAGTCCAGAGACTGCACTGCCAACTACAAATTTAGTAATATCTGCAGGAGCTTGACCCCAAGTAGATGGATCAGTAATTGCGAAATTGTTATTTCCATAATTATGGGCATCAGCTCCAACTTGGTAACTAGGAGCTGCAGTATAGTCTGACTGGGAGGATTCACCAGAAGATTCAGTACCATTACCAGATCCCATATCTAAACCGCTAGTCTGGGATCCAGTATTGTTATCTAATAGTCCCATCACTTAGCTCCTGTCGGTGTATATATTTTACTTGCACCAGTCAATGCATCCATCACAGTTCCCTCAGGACTATATCCTTGTGACTGATCGAGACCTGCCGAACTGGACATATACTTCATAAACATAGTTGATACTTGTGCTTTGTTTGTAAGATCAACTTTGACTGATCCACCAAACACACCTAGATGATTCACCTCAGTTGTATACCCAGACTGGGGTGCAATACCAAAACGAGTAAAATCTTTAGTAGCATTGTTTACTGCAACTGCAGAAGTGAAAAGTGATGAGTATCCGTTCACTGCGTCTTTTAGTGAAATTTGACCTTGGTCAATTGCAGACACCGTAAGTTCCATAATTTTAACAGGATCAGTTTCAGACATGCCAGCTTTTACTTGAGGCGCGAGTACAGAGTTATAAAGTGGGTTAGATTTAACTGATGCAAGAGAGGCGAGACTGGTGAGAGGCGGCGCCTGATATATATTGCTTGAATCACCGGCTTTAATATTAGCCCCCATTTGTAGAAGAGAGTTATTAACTAGCCCGGAGACTGCGGAGTCCACTGTGGAAACATCTCTAGGATTAATGCCCATCATTTGAGCATTGGATGGATTGCGTGCTGTATTATAAGATGATTGCAGTAGATCAGTAACTGGTTTAACTGCCGGGTTAACAACTGAAATCGGCGATGCATTCATTGCTAGAACGCGGGCAGCAGTACCAGCTGAAGGGGCAATTATTGGTTTACCTACGGCATCGCTGGTAGCTCCAACTGAGTACTGACTCTTCAATGCATCTCCCGCCTCTCCACCAAGTTTGAACATAGTAAAGATTTTAGCAGCGGGCAAAGGCTGAAGTCCCATTGCAGCGCGGCCTCTATTAGTTGTATCTGCTACCAACTGGTCACTAGCATCGGCTGCCTGTTTATCTTTAATTTCCTGGGCATACAGTCCAGCTTTCTCGGTTTGCTCTTGAGACATAATAGTAAGCTGTTGTTGTGCAACTGCCAAATGCCCCGCAGCAATTGCAGTCTGTGCGCCTTTAACAGAATTATCTACTTGGTCTTGTCCCATCTGAGTTACTGCGTCAATGCCTTTTACATTGTAAAGAATACCCTGTAACTGAGCATTTGCATTCGCGATATTAGCTTTCTGAGCTGCGGCATCTGTAGTAGCAGCAACTGTTGCCGCAGTCTGAGTCTTAGCAATTGCGCGCATAGACTGGGCAGTTGAAGTATTCAGATCATTGATCTTATTTAGTTGATCATAAATTTCGTTGGATTGTTCTTCTAAATTATTATAATTATTGATGTCGGTATTAATAGACATTTTATTGGAGAGCCAGGTAAGTGGGTCATCCATAAAAGATACTGATTGTTTCTGTTGTACAACTTTTTCAGCTGCCAATCGTTGAGATTCAGTATCCATCCACTGAGCCCCCAGTTTATTCATGATGAAAGATACATCATCTGGATTGCCCCCATAAGAGGATGCAACTCCTCTCGCCGCACTCTGAGCAGCAAGAAGTCCTGAAGCTTGTTGAGAAGTGGTGGCGATATCATCTGCACCACTAGCTTGAGTTGCCTTAGTTACTGCATTGGAAATTGTATTAATCTGGCTAAAATCAGAAGCCATCTGAGTTTGTGCATTCACAAGACTAGCTTGTTGATTTCCAATAATTTGTGAGAGATCTAGTCCAGATGGATTTACTTTAGAAACTGGAATAGATTGTGCAGGTTGATTACTAGGAGTTCCATTGGGATCCATACCACTGCCTGGCAATCCTGGGGGCAAAGGAGGAACTCCAGGTGAACCAACACCGAGAGCTGCTAACACTGAACTGTCATCAGGTAGTGGACCAGCCATGGTTATTCTCCACTCTTAGAATACAGTGACTTCCAATCTTGCGGCTTCCTTGCTACTGTATTTCCAAGTATAGAGCAAATAGGTTCGATCACAAGAAAAGTAAGATACCCAAAGAAATTAGGTCTACCATTAATCATTTCTGCTCTACCATTAGCAATGGGTTTCATAACAGTTCTTGCAATGCGGCCGATAATATCTCGTCTGCGCATAAGTCGTGTATAAGGAACAGCCCAATAATGGTAACCACGAACAGCACTAGGTTTGAGTCGCATACGCTGAACAAAATCAGGAGCAGCATTAGAGTATGTTTCATGACTCATCTCACCAGTAGATTCCAATTCAGTGCAAACTACCCATGCTGCAATACCTGCCATAATTGCATCACCGATACCTTCACTAGCTCCTGCTCCAGCGGCGGCATCACCAACTCCTTCTGCCGCAGCAATTCCAGCTGTAGAGGCTGCAACATCGCCTCCAATTGCACCTCCTAATCCACCAAGAGTAGCACCTCCTGCTGCAAGTCCACCAGCAGTAGAGGCTGCTGTAGCTGCTCCAGTAATTCCTAATGTTGAGCCAAGAGCAGATCCAATAGCTCCTGCACCAGTTGCACCAACTGCAGAATCTAATCCACCTGCAACTCCTGCTCCTGCTGCACCAGCATCACTAGCCGCTGCCCCAGCAGTTGTAGCATTTGCTACAGCTCCAGTCATACCTGCTGTTGATCCAGCTCCAGTAAATGCACCAGCTCCAGATCCAGTAGTCGAAGATAACAAAGATCCTGCAGCTGCATCTCCACCTGCAGTAGTTTCTCCAGTTCCAATACCTAAAGTAGAACCGAGAGAGTTACCAAGAGAGTCTACACCTTTAGTTAGTACTTTAGTACCGATAAGACCTGCTGCTCCTTGGAGTAGAACTTGACCAAGATTTAATGTAGGCGCCTTAGTAGCTACTGTTGTTGCATCCTTACTAGCTACTTCGCCCGCTTCATTAGTTAGAAGTTGGTTCACCATCTGAGATTGTACGGTGGAATTATACATACCAGCTGTATTCTGTCCACCAGAAACTGCTGCAAGTCCTTGATTAGAGGAAAGCAGCTGCGTAAGTAGATACTGGAGACCTTGAGGTGAGATACTAGAATTCGTTGTAGTGGTAGAACCATTAACTGATTCTGCCAAACCAGGAATTGATTGGAGGATAGAACCCAAATTTCCTAGTGAGTTATCTGCAGCGATTGCCATTTGAGTTCCCCATTACATGTGAGAAGCATTATCTGATTGTGGATCTAATTGTGATTCCACAGTCGGCTGTGTTTGTCTAGCCTGTTCCTGAGCAACTGATGTCTGAGTAGTTGATCCATCAGGCATAGTAATATGGATAGGAGTATTTGCTGCTGCTTGACCAATAGCTGTGATTGCATCCACCTGTTGCATAGAGGAACGAGTAGATCCAAAGTAATATTGTAATACAATCATAGCTGCTGCATCTAGTGTTCCGAGGATCTTACCTAGAACAACTCCATCAATTCCTGCCGGGGCGCCCCTGAAAAGTAGCAATCCTTCACCAGCTGCACAGGCACCGATTACAGCAATAGCTACAATACCTTCAATTATATTTCTCATTGTTTGAGAATTGGTATCTTTCATAGGGCGCCTCTGTATAGATTTGTATTTATTTTTGAAGAACATAATAAAGTATATATTCACTAATACCAGCCAAGATTGCACCGAAGAGTCCAGCATAGAAAATCGACGTACGATGTGAACCTTTATTTTGGTTCATATGATTTATCAATTCTGCAAGCTGTTGTTTCATTTCTTTAATATCTGTTTTAATCTCTTGTGTATCTTCTTTAAATTCTTCTTTCATTTTAAGCAATTTCTCATCTTGGAAATGCATATGTGCCTGCATATGGTAGAAATCTTTATCATCTACTGGCATAGTACCTCCTGATTCACTGAAGTTTAAGCTGTTAAACTAAGATACAGCATTAGGGATTTGCTGATTTCTGTTGAGTGAAATCAGTACCTAGAAGAAATAGTATTGCTTCGGCGGCTCTCCTAGATTTAAGTCCTGGTAAAACTTGTCCCCCAGAGCGATCCCATGAAGCAAACTCTTGTTGGGCGCCGATATAATCTTTTTTATTCAGAAGATCTAACAATGTGGATCTCTGGAAATTTCCAGATCCAATATTGAAACAAAGATCTACAAGTGCGTCAAATTCTTCTTGGGTAAGTTCTACATCTACATAATACTTCACTGCAAATACAGCTTCAGCTACATCTGATAGAAGCCATTGCTGAGCTAATTCAGGAGTACATGCAGTATTTGCATTAACGCCACGAGTGTGTCCATAGCCACAAGTCCAAAGATGTCCAGTAGGATCCCAGAATGCTTTAAGTCTAGGAGATCCATCAGATTCCGAATGCTCTGTAAGATCTAATCCAGACTGATCGTAATGGAGATGATTATTGAATTGGTTCATGATTGACTAGAGTTGTTGGAATGTAAGAGTAGGATTGAAAAAGATAGATTCAGTATCCACACCAAATCCAACTGCTTGAACTATATTTCCAGTTACGTATCCAGTTGTAGAGGTAGAAAGTCCCCCAGGCACTGAATTAGAAAGATAGTACATTTGACCAGGAGTTACAGAGCCGCCAAAATTAAATAGACCAAGTAAGAGAACCTGTAATTGAGCCCCAGCTGCAACTGAATTCATTGACATACCCATTGCCGGAGTAGTCTTTGATCCAGCACTTGCAAGTTCGGCTTTAGTAACTCCTGATGAATTGATAAGAGTTACTAGAAAACCTGCATTGATAGCAGCATTGGCTACGCACCACATGTTAGCAGTATTGCCTACCAACACTGTACTTTCTGGGGGCGCGTTTGGATTAGAATTTGATTGTGGGGTATTACCGGTGTAATCGTCAATTGCTTGAGCTAGAATACCAACTGCATTATAAAGTTGAATGAATTGAAATGCTAATTTATCTGGCGATGAAATATTTGTTAGATCTGGAATCGGTTGGAGTCCAGTATCTATTGATGATGAGTAGCCGGAAGTTGAAGGTGTACTCACTTCTATCTCCGTCCGTTAATATGGTAGGTAAGCATCAAAGAATCTAGTGTGAAAATTCCTTGAAAAATGAGAGAATGATTCATTCCAGTCAGACGGGTAGGATACTGGGGAGCATTGTTAGCTGTAATCGGTAGAATCAATACAGGTGTCTGAAATGTTTTACCGTCATATGTAACCATATCATACACATTTAAATTTGCAGTATTCTCTACAAAATCAACATCTACTTGATCCAATGTAATCATACGATCTCTAGAATGTTGATATTTTCCTAGAATCATAGTTCCCCCAGAAGTAGCCATGAATCCGAAATCTACTTGCCAGAGTGTACCAGTAGGATCCAGAAGACAGAAATTGGATCTAGTTGTAAATTCTCCAGAGGCATTAGCTGGATTTTCCACTGCAGTCATGTGGGTAAATTTTAATTTACCCCAACGTTTCATTGCAGTATCATAGATCAGAGCATGGGTATAAGTGAGAGGATTAAGAGTAAGAATACCGTAAGAAATTACAAGGTATCTATTAGATACTACGTGAACACAGTGATCTATGAAGCCAGCAGTTCCATCAGTTTCAGTGAATGCAAGAGTAGTATCATTGAAGTCTTCAAAACGCGATCCTCCAATGTAGTTTGCAAGTTCAGGAAATACAACTTGTGCTTGAGTTACCGAGATAAGTTGAAGGCCTGCAGTTGTGTACGCATATAGATTACCAGATTCTGGATCAATGGCGCCCATATTAACTGAGCTTTGTGAAATACCTCCACCCCCAATGATCTTGCGAAAATTGAATGGATAACGAACATTGCCAGAATAAACTGCTGATACGCAATTCTTATCTGTAAATACTATGAATCCAAAAATATGAGGATAAAGAATGTAGAGGTCACCTTGAGCACCTTCTACTCCACCACCGCCGGCACCAGTTTCAAGACTTGGAGTGAAGTCAGTAGGAGTAAGTGTAGAAGACCAAGCAACTGTAGTCTGTGTCCAAGCAATCATATATCCGAAGGATTCAATAATACCAACTACAATTGATTCATTTAGACCTGTTAGTGTTACTGGAGTCCAAGCACTGCCATTCCATGACCAACAACCTGTCAATGGAATATATACATAGAGTAAACCATTTACGAATGCTGAGGTTATAAGAAGTCTATTATATTGGGCAGAAGATAGAGTCACGTTAGTTTGATAGATCCAAGCAGCATCACCTTCTGCCCAGCTGTACATATTATAAACTGTTTGTCCTGGAGTATCGTCAACAAGAGAGAATAATAGTTTTCCTGCAACTCCCGACATCGAAGGAACATCAATAATTTGATAAGGGAATGCAGTCCCAGGAATGTTTGTATTTTCTATCTGATTTAAATACCCAACTGATTGAAATCCTTGAGCAGCTGGCATTACATTGTGGCAATAGAAAATTTGGGGAATACCAATATCTTTATCAGGATCTGTTGGAGATACAATTTGACGTGAAAAATTCTGGTCATATTGTTTAAGTATAACAGACCGTCCCCAATTCTGAGCTGCAAATACAAAATCTTTAGCACTCAGGTTAGCTCTATATCTGACTTGTGACATGATAAATTCTCAGTAATTAATAGTTGTTATTTTGATTACACCCAGTACCAGTATGTGAAGAGCCATTAAGTTTATTCTGAGCAAAAAGACAAGAAGTATCTGAAGTATTACTAAAGAAAAAAGCTGCCGTAGACCCTTTCAATGAATTACCTGTAGCTATCACATTGGAAGATCCAGAAGAATAATTAAGAGAAATACCAGCTGCAAATCCTTGACCAAATATCCCAATATCATTCCCAGTAATCATAGCAGATGCTGGGGCTATAGTAGGCTGAAATAGAATCCCAGCTTGAGAATTTGTTTGATATGAGTATATAGAGTTGCCTGAAATTACAAGGGTACCTATTCCAGACCCAGCAGGAGCATCTATATTTACTGCTGGCTGACTAGTAGAATTAACTCCAATTTCACCATTTGCGATTTTTAAGTAGCCTACAGTTCCACCTGACAGAGGAGCAACCAATACAGAAGAAATAGCTGCATTATCTAGATAATTATCAGATGCGAGTAGAAATACACTAGCACCACTTGGAGGTGCCATTACAATAGAATACTGTCCTTCAAGAATACCATTACCTTCTGCAGTTAATGCACATCCAGCACCACCGCCGGCACCAGTTACTTCAATGCCCGTACCAGTACCAAAAGAATTAATTTGTACAGGAGACCCACTAGATCCTACTGTTTGTGAATTATTAACTGTATATGTACCCACTCCACCAGTACCTGTACCTAATGCGGTAATTCTAGTTCCGCCTGTTACACCAGTCGCACTTATAGTTTGCCCCGTACCCAATGAATTAAGGGGCGCGGCAGTTGTAACTGTAAGGGTAGTACCAGAAATATAGCCATTGAAATTGAACCCATTATTAGAAGTGACTCCATAAATATGAGCATCCCCTGCAAGAGTGCAGAGCATACTATTATTTACAGATGAATTAATAAATCCGTGATCTATAACTTGAGTAGTTCCATCAATTTCTACTCCATTATACGGACTTGTCATTTGAAAATCACGAATTACAGTTTCATATCCTGTAAGTTTTACAAAATCTCCTGCAGTCTGTTGAATTGTAGCAGTATAATTACATCCAGTATTAACTGTATTATCTCCATTCTGCACAAAAATTCCTGCAGTTGCAGAAGTAGTCTCAATTACAGAACCTGGCGCACATACTACTGAAACATTAGCATTTAAATTATTTTGAATTGACGTGGTGAAAGTCTTATTTGCTGCAAAATAAAGGATACCACCCGTTGTGTTAGCAGCAGCAACTGCGTTCGCAATATTTCCACCGTAAGCACCAAATACATCATAAACAGGTAAACCACTAGCTGCTACGGGTACCCATATATTTGGCTGTCCCGCACCTTGTGACTGCAAATAAGTACCTGCAGCTCCAGGTGCTCCATTCAGTTGAATCTGACCTTGTACATTAATATTTTGTACTGGAAATGTCTGAGCAATCGCAAGTTGCGAAATCAGAAATACACTCAGAAATAATTTAGAAATAATTTGTTTTAGCATATAGCACCTGCTGCATCAACCCATACAATAACAAGAGCCGGTGATACCGGGATTAAAGTAGTTGCGTAAATAGGAAATCCTAAAGTTGTATCAAAATATTCAAAATAGAGATATGGTACTAGAATAGGCCTAGCAGCTGTAGAACCATATCTAGGAACTGGTACTGATCCTGCAACTGGAGGAACTGGTTCCCATACGGAAGACATTATTATTCTCCTTCAGCTACAATATTAGAGAACTGCATCTGAGCAAGTAATTCTGCTGCCATTTGAGCATAGAATTGAGCTGACTCGTCAAATCCAATTGCTTTAAGAACAATCTCAGAAGCACGAAATGCAATTAGATCTGGGTATTCATTTGCTACCCAAGAAGTATATCCATTCTGAGTAGCGATCGGGTGAGAGTAATATCCACAAAGTGCATACTGGAAATAATCTCCAGAGCGTAATTGAATTGTTTGACCTGCTACATAAGCTACATCTATCTTATTAATTCTATAAGAATCTAATACATTGTCAGGAGTTATAATTTTAAAGAAGCGGCCATCTGGTAGATTTGCCCCAGGATCATAATACATTCCATAAAGAGGTGGAAGGTTATTAGGAGATTGATCTTGTGAAGGAGGATTATTTGGACCAGTTCCTGGATAGTATTTACGAATATATTTGAGTGCTCTAAATTGATTGAAAAAAGAAAGTGGAACTTGTTGAAGATATGCAAGCGCTTCAAATACACAAGGAATTTCTACTAGATCTTTGTAATAGAAATCTGAGTGGTGGGCCCACAAAGTAGCAGCAGTTACGGCAGCAGCAGTCTCATTTACACGATCTGGACGATTAGTGTAGATATAAACTTGGTTTACAATATCTGAGAATGCCATCTGCCGCTCCTGTTAGATTTACTTTTATGTAAGACTAATTATTTTGTATTACTTTCAGCGGACGTTGCTGCTGCAGTGGTAGAATTGGAAATTCCGCCAAGAGCAGGTTTATTCTCAGTTGTACCTGCATCAACTTGTTTAGCTGCGTTTAACCCACCAGCTTTCAGGAGATCCAACTTAGACACTCCTTGCATTTGGTTAGGATCTCCGAGTTCAGCAATTACATCTTGACGAGCCTGTGCATAAATTTGTTCACGATATGCAACTGCAGGATCTGCCAAATGTTCTTCAACTTCCATATCTTCTTTGTCTACATACAGATGTGGATGATTTTTACAAACTTCATCCAATTCTTTAATGCGATCAGGATCTTTTGTGAGATAGTTACCCACACCTGTATGAGTACGTGGAGCGAAAACTGCAGTAGTACCATCACGAAAACAATACTGAATACGAGCAAGACGTGATTTATAAATCTTAAGCATATCTGACATGGTAGGCTCCATTAGTTAGAAGATGGGACAGAAGGCGAGAATAAAAAGTGGCGGCCTACAAACAGCCGCCAAATACCAACGGCCCCATGAATCAGTTTTAGTGATTGGTACAATCAACCATTTGCAGCTGCAGTGAATCCATAAACTACACCATTTGCAGGAGGATTCTTAACTACACAAGTCATTTCCGTAGTAAGAGTACCACCAACTGCGTCAATACCATTATCTTGTGCGACATCCCCAGAAGAGTTAAATTCACGATTCTGAGTCTTACGATCCCCAAGATAAGCTACACGGAAAGTAGAAAGATCTACACCAATTGCCATTGCACCCCAAGTACTATTGGAATTGAATAGTGGATGTTCAATCAGTCGGAAAGTACCACGAGCAATCTTAATAGTGGAGAATTGCAGCCCCCAACTAGTTTGACCATCAACCATGTAGTACGTACCATTCAAACGGCCAATGTTGTTAATAATCTTCTTAGCAACACCTCCGCAAAACAGTACGCGCTCATTAGCAACTTTAGGATCAGTTGCTTGATTGAACAGCGGATCAAACATTGCTTCGAATTGAGTGTAGTTGGTAGTAGCAGCTGCAGTATACACGTTAGGTGCGGAGTAGTAGGATGGGTAGTAAGCAATATTACCTACAATATTGATAAGACCATCCATCGTACGGAATGGCTGTCCATTACGAGTTCCTTGAGACTTTTGACCAAAGAAGAGACCAGTCTCAATATCTTTCGAATGGAATGCAGCACAATCAATTCGTGATTCAGCAATATTAGTTTCACCTGCAATCATTTCCGTTGCACGAATCGTTTCGGAAATCGCCCAAGTATTACGAAAGATTTGCGTAAGATTTGTGATACGTACCGGATTGATAATCAGGCTATTCGGACGAAGCGAAGATTCTTCGTACGCATTACCTACTTGGTACATGAATGCATTTGCACCAATATTAGCTGCAGCAACAGTACCAACTCCGCGAGCTACAGAAACTGTAGTAGGCGAAATCACATTATTAATAATAACGTTTTCACCAGTAGTGGGCACAGTCATAATCATGCCAGGTAGCACATTTACAGTTGAAACTACAGTGAATGTGGTATCTGCTGCTAGCTGACCAGCTGCCGAAAGTTGCAATTGCGGAAAGAGCATGGTCTTAGTGAAGAAGCCATGTTCAATCTGAACTGCAGTTTCAGTTTCCAACATACTTGTCATACCAAACAATGGTGCATTACCATTTGGCATCAGACGAGTAATCATACCTGCAAATGATTTACGAGCCAGATCTTGTGTAAGTTGGCCAGTAGAAAAAATACCAACGCTCATGATATTCTCCGTAGATTTGAGTGGGTAATTAGACTAAGCTAGACCAATTACATTACGTACAAATTATAAGTGCCCTGACTTGCATAAGTCGGTACTTGCTGACCTTGCGAGTTAACACCGATTGGAAGATTGGGAACTGCAGAAGTTACCTTTTGCAATACCAACATCCCAAGTGCAGAAGCTGCGATAGAAGTCTTGGTAGACTTCAAAGTTACCCCGGCGGCTCCTGCAATAGTTGCTGCAAAGGCTACTTGGTTAGAATACCAAATAACCATATTATCGCCAGGATTCATACCACCACCAATACCGTTGTCCAAATTGGTAGCAGTGTCAATTGTATCTGTAAATGCAGCTGTTGAACCTGTGCGATAAATAAACTGTCCATCAAGCAGTGCATTAAGAAGAGTACCAGCACCGACAGTTGAAAGTACCCCTGAAAGTACCCCTGGGTTATCAGTGTTGCCATAACCAGCTGGCGCAGAGCCCATTGAACCATCGGCATTCTTAACTACTGGACGAACCATACCAGATTGAATACCAACACCGTAACCCATGATATTTCTCCATTCAGTTAATTCAAATAACTACTAGAAATTGAAATTAGGACCGCCGGTATCCTGCTCAGATCCAAAGAACTTATCCCATTCATTATCTTTTGCTGCCTGGGTTGCAAGTTCTGCAGCTTCCTTATTTACCAATGTTGGATTAAATGCAGATCCAACTTTTAGAAAATAACTATCTACAGAAGCTTGAATCTCTGCTGTAGTAGCAGTAGGATTCTTTTGGATGAACTGGGATTTAACCATTTCAACCAAAGGAGCAACAGCAGGATTTGACAGAGCGGGATTTTTTGCAGTCAGAGATTCGCTAAGTTGTTGATTGCGAATCAGACCTGGTAGCCGGCCTTCGGCTTGGGAGAGTGCTTTAGTGATACCTTGTTCGGCAATCCTAGTAGCTGCAACTGCCGCATTAGCGTAAGCTAATTGTGACATATTTTCCATTGCAGACAGCATTGCTTGAACTGCTTCAGGTCCACCTTTAGCAATTGCTTGCATTTGTTCCTGAGTAATAGAGGACTTAAAATCAGTTCTCCGGGCAGCTTCCAATACTTTAGTTCCATCTACTGTATAAAGCGGATCAGTAGTAACTTGTAGTGGTTTGCCATCAGGACCAAGTGCAGGTTGCCACAATGATTCAAACTCTGCGAATGGGGATTTAGTTGCATCAGCCCCGGCCGCAGTAGCTCCTGTCCCGTTAGTAGGATTAGTACCATTTGCGCCAGTTGCAGTAGTTCCCGCTGCGGGAGTTCCAGTTCCTTGTGGAATCTGGCCAGGTTGCTGCTGTTGTGCAGGTACAACGGGTGCAGTTCCAGGAAGTGAGGAATGACGAGCACCAGAACCAAACATACGATCAATAAGTCCACCAGCCATGATAATTACTCCTGTGATTTAGAAGAAGATTCTGATTTACGAAATTCTTGAAAAAGATTGGGACCTTCTGGTTGTTGTACTGCAACTGCAGTTTGATGCCTTTCATACTCATCTGTATTGATTTGCAACTCCATAGATGCTGACATTTCTAGAAGGAAAGAAAGAATCTGTAGTTGACCTTTAAGAAATGCACGTTGAATCTCTGCTTCCTGAATATCTCCTGGAGTAGCTGCTTCTACATTGAGAAGTTGTTCAGCAATACCACACTGTAAAGTTTGTATCTTTTTCTTTTGGAAATCATTAAGAGTAGAGGCTGAACGATTCTCTTGTTCAGTGAACTCCCAAGATTGAAATCTAGATGGGGCTGGGGTTGGCATCAGGATTCTCCTGTTTGTTTATAGTCTTCTGATATATCCTGCATTGCTTTATCTAATTCTTCATATAGTGGATTATCTATAGTTTCAAACATCACTGACCTCCTGAAACAGCACCTGCCATTTGTTGACCTAGCGGACTCTGTTGAGATTGTTGTTGATCAGAACTTGTTACTGAGGATGGGCCCCCAGGACTTCCACCAGGCCCGTTCTGACCAATACCAAACTGAGATGCTTGTGGCATAGGAGGAATAAGTGCCTGAAATTCTTTAACTAGTTGTGTGAACTGTTCAGGAGCAGCCGCTTTAATTATTGTGCCAACTCCTTCCATAACCATTTGCAGTGCTTGCTGCCAATTAGACATCGCAGTTTCATATGCAATCTGTTGTGGTGATTTGCGGAAATCATTAACTTTAGCTCCTTGAGTTTTAAGGAAATAAGTCATAAGAGCGCCAATGTCAAATTGTTGTGCTAGCGGCGATCCAGGAGTTGAAGCCATTTGCATAAATACTTGTAGTGTATCTGAATCGACCATCTTATCTGCAGGATTGAGACCATCAGCTAGTTTGAATTCACAAATAGATTTACGGAGTGCAATAGGATCAATAGTTACAATAGATTTCGATTGTCGATTATAGAGTTGATCGCCAGCTTGAAACTGCATGTTATTTGTTTTAAGAATTAGTTTAAGTCTTGAAAATACTTGTGCCTCATAGAGCATCGCAATGACTTGATCTGGAGCCTGCGCATGCGACATAATATCTGCATATTCGTGAGCTGATCTATTTCCTTTGGTGAATTGACCTTGTCGTGCAGAGTTTTGATTTACAAGTTGATTAGAGAGACCAGAAAAGAATTGAACAGACTGTAGAATATCTGGGAGCTGATTGTCGTTGAATGGAAATGCATATACTGCTTCTTGAAGTGGCTTACCGTAAGCTGCAGGACGCACTGGAATCTTAGCTGATGGATTCTCAGAATTAATATGTTTCTCAGAGACTCTGCTAGGATCATAGAGTACGCGGTCGGAAACTGCTCGGCGACGCGAGTGGATCATAGAATTCACTAGAGCACTAGAAACATCCTGATATGGACGTACATTCTGTGCTAGAGACTTTGTTTGATACATAAGTCCATCTTCTTTCGGTTGGCCAAAAAGTACTGGGATTAGATTATGTGCATTGGTTTGGCGTTCTGCGAAAATTAATACTTGATGGTTTACAATAATAAGTTTCCAGACTTGAGGAGTATTAGGGGCAGGTACTGAGAGTGAGAAATCAGATGGAATCAAGCGTGCATAAAGAGTTGTAACTTCATACATATTCTTATATTGTACTTTGTTTTCTCCCCCAGTTACTCCTGCCCACATCATCCAATCCGTAGTTGCTCTAGGATTTTTGTTGATAAGTGCCCACGGGTTAACCTGCGGAATGAAGTATGATTCAACACCACCGGGACTATACCCACCAGCTGAGAAACCTCCACCGGATTCAAATGCGGCAATGATATTTGCATTAATTTTATAAGGGAGTTTAGCGATAAATGTTTTGAGTTCCGTACGAGTATACAACTTAGTAGTACCAACAAACTCGCCTCGTTCCGGAATTTCTGCTGGAGTGTAGCGGGAATCAAAGAATATATTATAAGGATCCCATCGTTCAACGCAATTTCCAGACCATATAACTTCTTTTGGTTTTCCTTGCTTTCCACCATGATAGCCCATATCCGTTTCAAATGCAGGAGTTACAATATCTTGCCAACTAACTTCAATGGCTGAGAGATTGTATTTAAAACCATCCGCAAAGAATAGAAGTAGTTGACGAATCCAATTGCCCCGAGTTGCTTGATTGTCAATAATTGTTTCCATTTGCATTGCCGCATCCATGTTAGCTGGATCCGACACTACTGGAAAAAGTGGTTCACCAGTTAGAAAGATGGATGCTTGGTAAGCAACAGCATTCTCTACTGCGGGAGCTACAATCGGCATTGTTATATTTTGGTAGCGCGAAGGATCGCCATACATATTTGCAAGACGAGCTCGTATATTTTCCTGTGTATAGTCAATTTCTCTCATGAAAGCAAGATCAACTTGTCGTAATTGCTCCCTGATGTTCCATTGCTGATTTAGCATTTGGTAACATTGTTTATGAAATTGAATCAAACCTTCTTGCTGTTTCTTAGAAAGAAGTGTACTCATATTAGTATTAGCGGTCATGGCTTCTTCCTATTCAAATGTTTCTTAATCAGGGGGTGAATGGAAGATTTATCCATTCCAGATATATACAGTGTTTTATAGATTACTAACTTCCAATCATCACCAAAGCGTAATTTCATTCTCGATAACCAGATCTTAACTGCTTTCTCATCTGCGAAAACATTGGGGATGGTTAACATATGAAGATTTTAAAAGGGTGAGTTATGTTCTAATACTGGAATTGCATCGTACTCTTGAGATTCAATGATTGTATAAGACTCAATTAGATGCCCAAATTCTTCAATCATCTTAGGACCATAACAGAGACAATCTAGAATTCCATCTGTATTATCTCTTTTAAGTGGTTTAAACTGGGTGATTTGTAAGTGCGCTGGAGGCTGTGCATCTGGATGGATATAGAACTCCCCAGCTGCATATGCTTTTAGCATGGAAAGAATACGAGCATTTTTAGACATTGTACCTGTATACAGTTCCACACACTCAATTCCAGTAATTCCATACTGGAGACAAATGTATTGAAACCACCAAGCATAAGTTGCTTGATATGCTGTAGCTTCTACACCAACTACTCGCACACCATGCTTCAATGCCATCATCAGAGCTCTACGTATAGATTCTCCTGGAGACATTCTATCTTCATCAATTTCTCTCCAACAAGGTAATGAATCGTGTACTTCTGCATATGCAACAGTGACGGCATCTGAAGTTGGATTAGATTTAGCTGCAGGATCAACTACTATGAAGCGGCCAGCTGCAGGTTCATCCCAATCGAAACGAGGAACTGGAAGTCTAGATAAATCAATGAGATTATTAGAGGCCGCATTCTCATCATTTAGAACTTCTGCGAAGAAGATCTCTGGGTGACCAGCTGCTACATCGTTCTCAAATTCATTTAGTAATTGTTCAATTGGTTGTAGATCTTCCCACAAAGACTCCCCAGATTCTAGAATACCGCCAGCAATGAATTTAATCCATTTAGGATTTCTTTTTAATCTACGTAGGAGAGACCACTTAGTGGGATACATATTAGCAATGAAAAGAAACATACACCCTTCAGGTGATTTAGCTTTCATTGCAGTACCATACATCCAAGTTTCTAATGCTTCCGAAATAGTTGGAGAATCTGCGTCCTCACGAGATTGAATGTCATCGAAAATCATTACATCTGGACGTAGATTCTTTTCATTAATACCACGAATTCCAGTACCAGAACCTGCAGCTTTTAACATAATATTTCGACCACGAAAGCCGAATTTCTTCATATCTTGGCGATCTATTTCAGCTCCTACTTTCCAATCACCAAATAATTTTTTAATGTTTGGTTCATCTAACATATCACATATGTCAGCAATGATAGAAATTGCTTTACGATCAGTCTCAGAAATTACAAGGATGAATTGTTTCTTAGTGAAAAGAATACAATAAAGAACAAATAATTTAATTACTGTTGTTTTACCAAAGCCACGCGGAAGACCAAGTGCAAGTTGTGGGAATGCACGAACTTGGTGAGCATAAGATCTTAACCATTTCCATACAGAGATGAAAACTGGAGGAAAGAAATATTTGAAAATCAACGGGAGTGCAAGGGCGGCTAGAAAATCTAATGACTCTCTAGCATTCTCTATAACTTCCTGAGAGTTGAAAGCTGATTCTTGTACAGGTGCCAATTCCATCTCAGGTATATTTGAGATCTGGGGAATAATTGTAGGAGCAACTTCTCCCAAAGCCTGTAACATCTCATCAACTGATTTAGCCATTGTTACGTGCAAGTCCCATTTTAATTGTTTTAAGAATTACTTCTGCTTTAGCTTTATTTGCAAGACGAAGTTTTTCAGCAGTTGCAAGTTGCACTGCATTTTGTTCTTGTACTTGTTCGAGAGTAAGGTTAGCTCGAAGTTCCACTAGCAGTAATTCCATTTTGCTGTTCACCATTTACTACTCCTACTTCTAATTGTCTCTGTTGAGATTGTTTCACTCTATCAAGTAATGTATTCGATCCAATAGTTACTAGTTTCTGATTGCCAGCTTCAATAATTTGGTTATTGACATCTTTAGTAATTTGAAATCTATCGATGATTTTAGTGGGCATTAGGAGATTTACAATTACATTTTGCTGTGTAATGGAAGCTGGATCTGATTGGCCACGTCGCTTAGCTGCATTTACAGTCTGAAGTACTCTTGCTATTTTCATTGGGTCAAAAAGCAATGGTAATGTTTGTTTCAATTTCTCTAATAATTTATCTTCTACTGAATCATACTCTGCATCTCGTTTGTTATGGCGAGCTAAATGTTCATAGCGGCGTTCTACAACTCCACGTAAAAACATCTCATCTGCTAGGAGTTGTGAAACATAACTCTCACTTACTCCTAGTGTTTGAGCTACAATGGATGCTTGTATTCCATCTCCCAGGAGTTCTAGGGCGCGCCCCTGGGTACCAGTGTATGCTGGGATTGATGTAGCTGATGTGACTTCTGACATGACTGGCTCCTAATTCAATAATTAGATTCTATCATGGAATGGTTAGATACTAATTGGGGATCCTGGAAATGCTTGTGTCAGATTCTAGGAAATATTTGAGAGATAGCTGTAGATCAAAAGTGATAGATGGCAAGAAGTTGGTAGGAAATAGGTAAAAACTTTAGAAAATTTAGAGAGGTTTCATAGGTCAAAGGAGGTATCACTTGCTAAAAAGGTCGATACCCCCCCCCACTTCGCAATTGCATCTCATTATCATCTAGCTAGTACGAATCATTCTCATTCGCATTCAGTTAGTGGCTTGCTGTTAGCTAGTTGTAAGTATTGATTGCATGAGCAATGATGGATATTGCTTACAGACTGTATTAATAGAATACTTACTCTAGAGAATATCAACATTTTTCTGCTGGATGACCTAAGATATTAGTGCAGTTTGTTGTTTCGTAAGGCAGGTGATTCAAAGAGTAGATTTCGTTAGTAGTTGTAGTGAGTAAATGTAATGGGTCTCGTAAGTCTGTGAATGCCAGACACGACGTACCAACGCCATTAGGCATGCTCTTGGTAGCTATTTCTTGATGCTACTGACAATTTGATAAACCGCTAGTAGCTAGTGGATTCGCTTTGTAGTTCTCACCTGTCACTGACTGTCACTCATATGACAGGTGAGAGGCGATCCAACTAGCTCCTAGGATTGTGGGCATTCGCAGTGAGTACTCACAACACTAGGAGATTGTTATGGATGATTTTGGTAATGTATTGGAATACACAAGTGCCACATTCGCATTCGCAATTGATGGTCTAACTTATGATTGGATTTATTGGTTGCCACTGTGGGCAGATTGAGTACTTGTAACTGCGTAATCAGATTGTAAGATTCTATTTTCTTTTTCAACCCCTAGATACTAAATAGGTGCAAAAATGAGCAATATTTCAGATCGTCACATTTTCACTACTTACAACTCTAACGGCAAAGATAAATCTACTGCTCTTAGCGGTCAGAGATTAAGTGTGGTGAGATTCAAAAAGGATAAGTCAGGAAGTAAGGCGAAAGATAGTCAGTGCGTATCTGTTCCAGTAACAGTGCTGAGTGCAGAGGACTATGAAGTACTGTCACCGCAGATCTCCCAATGGTTTCATGGTGTACAGGATGAAATCATTCGCGAGGCATGTGTAGCTGATAAGGATGCAGTAACAAGTGAGGAAATCGATGTAGCTGCAGTGAAATCCTATTTGGTGCAGCAAGCTGCAGGTGACAGACTTAATGGGGAACAGATCAAATACTGGTTCGATAGTGAACTGCAAGATATGTTACTTCTGGCATTTGCGGAGAAACTAGGTATCAGTGATGACTGCAGTGAAGAACAGACACAGAAATTGCAACAAATGTGCAATGTATATAGAGACTGCTTTGCAGCACTTGCTGGTGGAAGAACTGTATTTGCTGCAGATAAGAGAAGTAAATTGGAGAAAGCGCTCGGATTGGTAGATACAAGTGATGGAATTGGAGCTAGATTGATTGCTAAGTTGCAGGCTATGAAAGAAGTCAGTGTGGAAGAGATGTTAGGTTTGTGAGCAATGATTAGGGGATAGGGTACCGGGTACACTCCAGTACTTTACCCCCTCCTCCCCTTACGAACACATTACAGACTTGTAGGCGTATATAAAGTGTAGTTAGTTATGTGCCTTCTAATAGACTTATAACTAACTATATAGGTATATCTTTAATTTTTATTTTTTATACCCCCTAAAATATACGCGCAGTGTAGTGCTTTATATATAAGTTAGTTAGGGGGTATAGAAAGTAAGAAGGCATAAAACACAGATACTAGATTCACCAATTTGGTGCTTGACGGGGGAGGGGTAAACCGGGTACTATACCCTATCCCCTGTACCCAAATATCGATTGGTGAAACTAATGAGCGATGAAAATACGTTAAGACTTAAGCTAACTTCATTTCAAGCTAGAACACTCTACACAATGATTAATGCTAGAGAGTGGGATGAAATTGAAGAAATGACATTAGTTGGTAGATTGAATAAATCAATTGAGGAATTTCTAATTCTTAAATGCGAATATACACGAGAAACTATTCGTGTTGAAGTTAAGAAACAGTTGACAGATATAGATTTTGCAGAAATTGAAGCACAAGCAATGCAGTTCGTTATAGATAACGGCGGTAGTATTGATGCTGTAAGTGTTGTTTCCGGTGATTATGATCCATACAATTAGGTAGTTAAAAGATTCAAATATTCAAAGGTTATTACGATATAAGGAGTTGTAAATGAAACTCATATTAGTTTGTATCATTGTAAGTTGTATTTTAGCTTCCTTCCAAGGATGTGCATCACCCCAAATGTATATGAATTCAATGATTTATAGCACACAACCTGCACACAACTATGCATACGCGGGCCCATACCAGTTTCAATCTCACTCAGGAACTGAAACCCACCCAGGAGAAATGAAATGAAAACAGTAATCAATGGAATTGCATTTGCAGTCGGTGTAATTGTATTTCTTGCAATATTTCACCCATAACACAGCAATTGGTTTTATATCAAACAGCACACATCACATTTCGCATTCCTACAGGAAACCATATCATGTCAAACAGTACTGAATTCACTTTAGAAGCCAAAGAAAAGTTGATTTTTTATCTAAACACTCACACACTACCTAAAGGGCTAGGTACTGAAGAAGCAGCCTGCAGTATTGCAGCTATCAATTTAGCTATATCTGGAGAGTTAACAGATACAATTCCAGAGTGTATGTCTAAAGTGATTGGAAAATGGATCATAAATATACAAGATGCAATTCCAACTGAATTACGAAATTCAACTGAATGGAAATTTTTACTTCCTCAAGCGGCTGGAACAGGCAGAGAAAAGGAACAAGAAAGAAAAGAAATAATTATGAATTGGATGTGGACTATTGTACTACCTATTATACAACCTATTGCAGATAAAAAAGGATTTGGTACTAAATGGAAGCAAATGTGTGAATTAAAAACTATTGCTGCTGCTGCTGCTGCTGCTGCTGCTGCTGATGCTGCTGCTGCTGCTGCTGCTGCTGCTGATGCTGCTGCTTCTTATGCTGCTGATGCTGCTGCTGCTGCTGATGCTGCTGATGCTGCTGCTTCTTATGCTGCTTCTGATGCTGCTTCTGATGCTGCTACTGCTGCTACTGCTTCTTATGCTGCTGCTGCTGCTGCTGCTGCTTCTGATGCTGCTGCTGCTACTGCTGCTGCTTCTTATTGGAAAACAGTAAATCCTTGTTTACTTCTAAAACAATTAATTGAAGTGTAATTGAAATGTAATAGGTCGAAATGGTCGTGAGACCATCTAGTTGTTACGCAACTACTGATGAGACCATTTAATTATACAATGAATCAATTTGGAGATTCTATCATGTGGGATTTTATCAACTCAGTATTTGATATGCTAGGTTTTGTATTCTTAGCTGTTATGGGAGCAATCACACTAGGAGGGGTTGTAGCATACTTAGTAGACTTAGGTGACCAGCATTGGGATTGAGTGGGGGGAGGGGTTTACAGCTAATCCAACTCCAGTTTTTACCATAAATATGAGAGGTGACCATCATGTTTCACTATGAACATATTTGGCTTGCAATTGCCTGTATCACAGTTTGTTATTACAAAACAACAGAAGGTAAATTCATTGGGAATTCTACAATGACTACCCATTTGTTTCCTAAATCATTAGTGTGGTGCTAAAAGATGTCAAAAGATGCTAACAGCTACTCGACAGCTAGGGGAAATCACGATGTCAACAACCATTAAAGATCCTAATAATCCATTGTGCGGAGCACTGTCAGATTCTACACCTAATCTCACACCAGAAACTACCAAGCAACAAGCTAAACGAAATGTATCTCTCAAATCCAAACTAATTGGATACATTTCTAGTTTGCATCCAACATATCAATTCAATGTATATGATTTAGCTGCAGAGTTAGGAACTACTAGAGGATCACTCAATCTATATCTACAAGATTTAGTAGCTTCTAGTCGCATCTATATAGTTCCGACTGGCCACGGTAGTAAGATGTATACATACCAGAAAGCGAAACCACATGCATTGAAACCAGTTACTATTCCAATCTCTAATCAATCAGATTTGTGGAATACAATGTTTTATTTTTGTGCCCCACCGCCGCCAGCTGAAACTGACTGGTCTGCAATCTTTGCTGGTATTAACCGATGGTCAGAAATTGTATGGTCAATTTGGGAAGCTAGAAATGCATGTAAGCAACGTGAAACTAGTGGAACTCTAACATCCAGTCTCACAATCATGGCAACAATAGCAAGATAGAAAGTGCTTTAAAGGATTGATTAGCAGAGGGTTAGGGAGTGAGATATAGACTACAATATCCTACCCACTGTCTAGATCAGTCCTTTAGCGCATTTGCTAGAAGTTGTTATTTTGGAGAAACGAAGTGAACTCGCGCACAATCATCTGGCTGTTTTTTGCTGGTCTTAACTCCATTGTCTTTGGCTTGCTGCTAGATCAAGGGGTTCACCCTTATGCACAAGCAGTTTTGTTAGGCGGCTTTCTTGGCGCAGCGATCGAGCGGTTGTGTAGTAAATGATTCTTTAACAACTAACCCAGAAACTCTCAGGAGTTATATACTATGAATTTTATCCATGGCTCAGATAGACGATACGAAACCCGCGAACCTGAATTGATTCATTTCATAACAATAGATGATTATGGTAACATTTGTTGTTTGTTAGATTCCCCCTACGATCACATCCACTATAAAGAATATGACTCCAAAGACCCATTTCTGGAAATATGGAATCTAGCAGATCGATATGCATATTTTTTCACCAGTAAATACTATGCATGCAATATCAAAACTACTGGTATAGATCCTATCTAATAGAGGCAATATGAAGATACTATGTAAGTATTCTAGTATAGAATACGAAGTTTCACATTTTCCATTCTCACTGGAGTCGCGCGAAGTAGCACATCCAGTGTTTTCCATCCCACAATCTAAACTGTTAGTTGTAATTTCTCGCCGATGGCCTGAGAAACTAACGCCGATTGATTCCTATCTAGGATTTCTATCCCTCATGCATTCTACAGGGAAAATAGATTGGAGAGTACCAGCATTTTATGTACCGGCACTAGATTCTACAGTTGCCCAAAATATGGAACTCCTATTACGTACTATAGGAACCATTAACGCAATTACACACCCAGCATTTACTTATCCAAGTTTTGTAATGACTCCAGATACTAGAAGTCTACAAACTATAGGTCACTGGATAGCAATTCTAGGTGACTGCATTCGTGGATTC